>Ga0181533_1002359_pt1 | contig 22354 bp, 21 predicted proteins | sample PEATcosm2014_Bin_45_FD_119772 | JGI IMG/M metagenome (GOLD analysis project Ga0181533, IMG submission 119772) | Peatland microbial communities from MTU Mesocosm Facility, Houghton, MI, USA - PEATcosm2014_Bin11_60_metaG | ecosystem: Environmental > Terrestrial > Soil > Wetlands > Peat | place...
CGCAAGACCTTTCTGCTCGATACGCAAAACGGCGGACGCCATCGCTACGGCGTGTTCATTTGCTATGAGGCGGTCTTTGCCGACGAGGTGCGCCAGTTTGCGCGCCACGGCGCCGAGGTTTTCGTCAACATCAGCGACGACGGATGGTACGGCGACACCAGCGCTCCCTGGCAGCACCTGAACATGGCGCGCATGCGAGCCATCGAGAACCGCCGCTGGATCTTGCGTGACACCAACTCAGGCGTGACCGCGGCGATCGATCCCTACGGGCGCGTGCGCCAATCGATTCCCCGCCACCAGACCGACGCGCTGCCCGCCGAATTCGCCTTCCGGGACGACATCACGTTCTACACGGCGCACGGCGACGTGTTTGCGTGGCTTTGTGCCATACTTTCTATAGGCGTTGCCGGCTGGTGTTTCGGCCAGCGGAAAAAACCGCTGACTCGCTGACTTGCCGGCTCGCTAACTCGCTATCTCAAAGTCAGGTCCCACGAGCCAATGTCGCTGAACGATCTCGAATTCGCCTACGCTCCCGTGCGCAACCAAGTGCGCGACCTGCGGGAGTATCTTTGACCCGGCTCGCATCCGCAGGGAACTCTCCGACATAGAAAAGAAGCTGGCCGATCCGGCGCTGTGGTCCGATCCAAACGCCACCAAGCCACTGATGCGCGACAAAAAGCGTCTCGAAACGCTGGTGCGCGACGACGATGAACTGGTGCGTCGCACCGGCGACATCGAAGCCTATTTCGAGCTGGCGCGCGAGGGCGAGGATGTTCTCCTGGATTTGGAGAAGAGCATCAAAGAGCTCGGGACTTTCGCCGAGGAGCTCGAAGCCCGCACCATGCTTTCGGGCGAAGCCGATCCGCTCAACGCCATCGTCACCGTGCATCCCGGCGCCGGCGGCACTGAAAGCCAGGACTGGGCCGAGATGCTGCTGCGCATGTACCTGCGCTGGGCCGAGCAGCAGGGCTTCAAGACGGAGATGAACGACTACCAGGACGGCGAAGAGGCGGGCATCAAGTCGGCCACCTTCACCATTATCGGCGACTACGCCTTCGGCATGCTGGCCGGCGAAAGCGGCGTGCATCGCCTGGTGCGCATCTCGCCCTTCGACCAGGCCAAGCGCCGTCACACGTCGTTCGCTTCGGTCTACGTTTCGCCGGAAATTGACGAAACCATTCATGTGGACCTGAAGGTGGAAGATCTGCGTATCGATACCTACCGCTCAGGCGGCAAGGGCGGCCAGCACGTGAACACCACCGACTCCGCCGTGCGCATGACGCATATCCCCACAGGAATTGTCGTCCAGTGCCAGAACGAGCGCTCGCAGCACAAGAACCGCGAGAAGGCGATGAAGATGTTGCGTTCGCGGCTCTATGAGTATGAGCTCGAAAAGAAGCGTGCAGTGAGCAAGAAGCTCGAAGACTCCAAGCTCGACATCAACTTTGGCTCGCAGATCCGTTCGTACGTCCTGCAGCCTTATCGCATGGCCAAGGATCACCGCACCAAGGTCGAAGTGGGCGACGTGGACAAGGTGCTGGACGGGTATCTGGAGCCGTTCTTGCGCGGTTATCTGCTGGCCAAGCGCCGCGGAACCGCAGTGGCTGCGAGTGCGGAAGATGATTTGGAAGTGTGAGGAAAGCAGGGAACAAGGGAATAAGGGAACAAGGGAACAAGAAAGACGGGAAAAACTGAACACTGATCACCGACCACTGACCACTATGCCAAGCAACCAACACGATCTCATTGACGAAATGCTGCGCAACGCGCGCAACATCGCCGTCGTCGGCATGAGCGACAAGCCGCACCGCCCGAGCTTCAACATCGGCCGCTATCTTGCCGGGAGCGGCTATCGCATCTTTCCCGTCAATCCCGCGTTTCAAGAGGTGCTCGGCAAGCCCAGCTACCCCTCGCTCGACGCCGCGCAGTCCGCGGCACGTGCGGAAACAGGGCAGGGAATCGATCTCGTCGACGTCTTCCGCGCCTCCGAACACGTTCCCGCGATTGTCGACGACGTGATCCGCCTCGGCATTCCCTATCTCTGGCTCCAGGACGGGGTCATTCACGACGCGGCCGTGGCCCGCGCCCGCGTCGCCGGCGTCAAATGCGTGCAGAACGACTGCATCTTCCGCGAGCACGCCGCCCGGCCGGAACTGCACGGGAAGCGGAGCTAGCGGAGTGAGCAAGTCAGCGAGTCAGCAATTCAGCTGGTCAGCGAGGCCGGTGCGGAATGCGACTTTCAACCGGTACACTGAGTCCAATCAGATGGAGCCCGATTTTCTCTTCGCCATGCGCCGTTTCCGGCTGATTTTCGCGCTGATTGCCGTGTTCGCCGCGGTCCCCCTCGCATTTGCCGCGTCGAATTCGGCCGACGTTGCGCACCTGCATGTGCAACTGGTCTTTCCCAACCAGAACCTCAATACCGGGGCCCCGGTGAATGCGGGTTTGTACTTCAAACTTGAATCGGGATGGCATGTGTACTGGAAGAACGCGGGTGATTCCGGCGAACCGCCGCATGTTCAATGGACGTTGCCCAAGGGCATCAGTTCCACTCCGATGCAGTTTCCAGCGCCCCAACGTTTGCCGCTGGGCCCGCTGATGGATTTCGGCTACGAGAACGAGGTTCTTTACCCATTCACTGTGCAGGCTGGAGCAACCGCCAAGCCGGGCTCCGTCGTTCTGCATGCAAAGGTTGATTGGCTGGTTTGCCGTGAGGTTTGTATTCCCGGCAAAGCTGAGCTGGACCAGAACGTCAACGTGGTTTCCGGGATGCCGGTCGTCAACCTGATCTCTCCTGACGATCAGCAACTATGGACGCGCCTTGCTAACCAACTCCCGCAAGCTCTGCCTTCATCCGATACCGCCGTCTTCCAGCCCACTTCGACCGGCTTCCTTCTTGCCGTCACCACGGGCCAGCGCGAAACGCAAGCCGAATTCTTCCCTGAAGATGAGGACATCCTCGACAATCCTGCGCCGCAAGCCGTTACGCCCACGGCCAACGGCCTGATCCTCAGCCTCAAACAGGATCCGAATACCAGCACCGCACCTGCGAAGTTGAAGGGCGTGCTCGAGCTTGCGGGCGGCAGAAACTACGAAATTGCTGCGCTGAGGTCGGAGATTGTGGTGCCGCCTCCATCCGGCGGCAGCGCCTCTTTCGGGGTGTCGGGGATGGAGAGTATGCCGCCCGCGGAGCCCGCGTTTTCTTTCGCCTTGCTCGCCAGCACCGTGTTCTTCGCTTTTCTAGGCGGCCTGCTGCTCAACCTCATGCCCTGCGTCTTTCCCGTGCTGTTCTTGAAAGGTCTGGCGCTGGTGCAGTCGGGCAGCGAGGATCGCCACAAGCTCCGCGCGCACGGCCTGATCTACGCCGCGGGCATTCTCGTCTCCTTCTGGGCGCTGGTTGCGCTGCTGCTCGGGCTGCGCGCCGCCGGAGCCACGCTGGGCTGGGGATTCCAGTTCCAGTCGCCGGTTTTTCTCGCGCTCATGGCGGCACTGCTCTTCTTTCTCGGCCTCTCGCTGGCCGGGCAATTCGAAATCGGCCTCACGCTGACCAGCACCGGCGGCTCTCTTGCCGCGAAACAAGGCTACGCGGGCAGCTTTTTCACGGGAGTCCTCGCCGTCATCGTCGCCACACCGTGCACGGCGCCATTCATGGGAGCGGCTATTGGCTACGCGCTCGCTCAACCTGCCGCCGTCACCTTCGCGATCTTCACCGCGCTTGCTCTCGGCCTGGCCGCGCCCTACGTCGCGCTCACCCTGCAGCCCGCATGGACCCGCGTGCTGCCCAAACCCGGCGTCTGGATGGACATTCTCAAGCAAGCGGTTTCGATTCCCATCTTCGGCACGGTCATCTGGCTCACCTGGGTCGTCGCCGACGCTTATGGCGCCGACCTCCTGCTCGCGTTGCTCTCCATCTTTCTGCTCCTCGCCATCGCCGGCTGGTTCCTGGGCCGCTGGCCGGCGCAGCGCTGGGCGACCCTCGTCGCCGCACTGCTTCTGCTCACGGTGCTTGCTGCATGCATCACCGCGCCCAGAGAACTCGCAACTGCGCCGGCCGCTTCATTGCCACAACTCTCCTCCGAAGGCCCTGCCGTGCGCAGCACCTGGCAGCCATGGTCGGCAGACAGCGTCCAGCACGCGCTCGCTGCCGGCCAACCCGTCTTTGTGGACTTTACCGCCAGTTGGTGCCTGAGCTGCCAGGTGAATGAGCGCGTCGCCCTGAGCCAACCTGAAGTGATGCAGGCGTTTGGGGAAAGAAATGTGGCGTTGTTCAAAGCCGATTGGACCCGCGAAGATCCCGCCATCACCCAGGCACTTACGGCGCTGGGCCGCAGCGGTGTCCCTGTGTACGCACTCTACGCCCCAGGGGAAAACAACCCACGGTTGTTGCCGCAAGTGCTTACGCCCGGCATCGTCCTGGACGCCGTTGCCAAGCTGCCGTCTGCGGCAACACCGAAAGAATGATGCAAGCACAGGAACAGTGAGGATTTTCCGCATTGTGCTATCATGCTATCAATGGAGGGTTCTGTGGCCCAGATTCTCATCCGCAAAGTCGACGAACGGGTCAAGGCCCGCATTCAGCGCCGCGCCCGCCGCAACGGCCGCAGCATGGAGGCCGAGGCTCGCGAGATGCTCACGAACGCCACCCTTGCAGAAGAGACGCCTGCGGTTGGTTTTGGCACGGCCTCTGTTGCGCTCTTCAGCGGAAGCGGCGTTTACCTCGATGAGCCGATTAAAGAGATTCGCGGAATGCGCATGCAGATTCCGGATTTCAAGTGATGGTTCTGCTCGACACCAACGTCATTTCGGAGATCATGCTTCCTGCGCCGGACCCGCGAGTCTTGCGATGGCTGGATCAACAGCCGCCCCAATCCATTTGGATCACTACTGTCAATCTCTACGAGATTCGTTACGGGCTGCAATCGATGCCTGCCGGGAAAAGGCAAACTGCACTTTTGGCGATGCTGGAACGCTGGCTCGCTGAAGTCGTTCAGCATCGAATTGCCAGTTTTGACGAGGCAGCCGCTCGGCAGGCAGCTGACCTCGCGGCAGCGCTGAAGTTGAAGGGACGCCCACGCGATGCGCGCGACACCATGATCGCCGGCATCGTGCTTGCTTCCCACGCCACCCTCGCCACGCGCAATGTCAAGCACTTCGACGACATCGCCAAGTCGGTTGTGAATCCGTGGGCAGTGTAGAGGCAGGGATCAGGGAACAGGAAACGCAGCTGGTTGAGAGTCGTGCTTTCCCGGGTCTCTTCCGCTGCGGCGGAAGGCCTGAGTCATCCAATCTGGTTACGCGCGGACGCGGGCGCCCGGCCCGGCATTCTTCATTTTCTTCCGTGTTCAGCCTATTTGCTTTTCATCCGGGCTTGAGCAATATCGAGATTGTTTCTTGCGTTGGCATGGGCCGGATCGATCCGTACCGCTTCGCTGAACTGCTCGGCCGCTTTTTCATAGTCCCCCAGTTGAAACAATGCCGAGCCGAGGTCATTATGCGCATCGGCGTCAGCGGGGTCGAGGCGTACCGCCTGGGCAAACTCCTCTACCGCTTCGGGGAGCCGATTCGTCCGCACAAAGATCCTGCCCATTTGGAAATGGGGCGCTGCTTGATCGGGTTTGATGGCCAGAGAAAGCCGGAGTTCCTTCAGCGCATCTTCCGTCAATCCCTGTTTGCCCAAAATATCGCTTAAATTGTTATGCACTTTGTAACTGTCCGGCTCGAGGGCAAGCACCTGACGGTACTCCTGAGCAGCCTCGCCAAGTTTATCCTGCGCCTCAAGAGCATCGGCAAGAAGTAGGTGCGCCGCTAAATAATCCGGGTCCGCGGCGATCGCCATTTCGCTGTACGTCTCCTCATCCTTCGGCCTGCCCATCATAGAAGACCATAGCGCCATAGGGGCCAAGACATCGGGGCTGTCGGGAGCAATACGCAATGCCTGTTCCAGGCGTTGCCCCGCAAGCGGAAGATTGCGCCGATCGTGGGTTTGTGCCATAGCTTCCATCATGGTAAGGGCGGAAAAGGCAAGAGTCCGCGGGTCGGAGGGCCTATAGACGAGCGCGCGTTCGCAAGATTCCTGCGCCTCGGCAAACCTTCCCAGACTCGCGTAGGCCACGGCAAGATTTCTATTGGGAGTTTCTCCGCGTGGGTCAATCGCGAGTACGTGGCTGAACAGCGTCAACGAATCTTTCCACACCTTGACCTGCGCATCGGTCTTTACGGCGCACGCCGCAATGACCGCGACCGCAAGCAGTAGAGCCCCGGCCTTGAGTTTCGGTGAGTTGGCAACAGCATCGCCGGCCAACCAGACAACGGCGATGAAAAGGCCGACATAAGGTAGATAGGTGTAACGCTCGGCCAGGGCCTGTTCTCCGACTTGCACGATGCCAATTACCGGCACGAGTGTTCCCAGAAACCACAGCCACCCGATGAGGCAATAGGGCCGTTCCTTGCGGAAATGCCAGCAGACCGCAGTTACGAGGCAGAGCGCAAGGGCCGATAACACCGCTGCCAAAACATCGATGTTATGCGGCTCATAGTAATAATAGGCCCTGAGCGAAACGGGCCATATCATGATCCGCGCGTAACGACAGTAACTGATGGCCGCGTTACAAAGCCTCTCCCACAAGGGATAGAGTGGAAGCAAATTCATCGCGCCGCCGGCCCGCTGCGCGAGAAAGGTGGTGACGCTGGAGAGAACCGCCATGAGGAAAAGCGGCCATTTCTCAACGCATAACTTGCCCAGAGTAGAGGACCATTGCGCGCGTATCTCCGGCGCGAATGCGATCCTGCGCAACGGCCAAAAATCGAGCAGCAGCAAAGCAAAAGGAAGAGTGACGGCCATGGGTTTCGACAGCAGCGCGCAGGCAAAGCCGCAGACGACCCATAGATACCGTTTCCAGGATGGCCTGCGCACATACCATGCGTAAGCCAGCAATGTGGCGAAGAAGAAAAACGCGCACAAAACATCCTTGCGTTCTGCAATCCAGGCAACCGATTCGACATGCGCGGGATGCAGCGCGAAAAGGAATGCAACCATCGCGGAACGCCAGATGAAACCCGTCATGTACAAAAGCAAAAGAAAAAGCAAAACCGCATTGGCGGCGTGCCAACACACACTGGTCATATGGTGGCCGGAGGGATTCTTGCCATAAAGCTTCCAGTCCACCATATGCGAAATCCACGTCAGCGGGTGCCAGTTTGCAGAATGAAAGGTTGTAAACGCCCACGCGACGCTTTGCGCGGTCACCCCCTGCTGCACCTGCCGGTTCTGCACGACATAGTGGTCATCGTCGTAATCAAGGAAACCGTTGCTCCGCGCGCCGCGGAAACAAAAAACAGTAGCCGCCACGAGAACGATGCAGACGGCGGCAATTTGCCACGGCTTATGGGTTGCGGGAGCAATGGCAGCGGTCTTCCCGGCCGGCGCCCCAGGCGGGCGCTTGGCCTCGAATTTACGCTGCCGCGATTTCTTTCCCACAATTGGCAACCTCCGGTCATCCTCAAAACAGCTGGGTGGGATACATCAGGATTGTAGCGGAGAAAGGCAAAAACCAAAGCGGATCCTGGGGGCATATCAAGCTGTGGAAGAACGAAATCGGAGCACATCAGGCTCCGCCCCGTTTGCCCGCCCTGATTCTGCGAATCTCTTCCAGCCGCTGCGCCAACTGCTTCTCGCGGCCCTCCTGCGTGGGGTGGTAGTAGCTGCGCCCCTTCAGCGAGTCGGGCAGACAATCCATGTCTGCCACTTTGCCCTCTTCGTCGTGGGCGTAGCGGTAGCTTTTGCCGTAATCAAGTTCCTTCATCAATTTCGTGGGCGCGTTGCGCAGGTGCAGCGGGACCGGCTCCTGGCGCGTATCCTCGATCTCCGCCTGCACCGCGCCCCAGGCCGTGTACACCGCATTCGATTTGGGCGCGAGCGCGAGATAGACCACGGCTTCGGCCAGCGCCAGCTCACCCTCCGGCGAGCCTAGGAAATCGTAGGTGTCCTTTGCGGAGAGGCAGAGGTTCAGCGCCTCGGGCGCGGCGAGGCCGATGTCTTCAACCGCCATGCGCACGATGCGCCGCGCCAGATAGAGCGGATCTTCACCGCCCGCGAGCATGCGTCCCAGCCAGTAGAGCGCGGCGTCGGGATCGGAGTTGCGCACGCTCTTATGCAGCGCCGAGATCAGGTTGAAGTGTTCCTCGCCCTGCTTGTCGTACATGAGCACGCGCTTCTGCACTGCTTCGGCCGCAATGGCCTTGGTGATGTTTTTCTCGTTTTGGACAATCTGCGCTGCGACTTCGAGGGCGTTGTAGGCGCTGCGGCAGTCTCCGCTGGAGTAGCTCGCAATCAACTCCAGCGCATCGTCGTCGGCCGTGAGGTCGAGCGCGCCAAGTCCGCGTTCCTTGTCGGCCAATGCGCGCCGGAGCAGCGTCACGATCTGCTCCTCTTTCAACGGCTGCAGCACATACACGCGGCAGCGCGACAGCAACGCCGAGATGATTTCGAACGAGGGATTCTCGGTGGTCGCGCCGATCAGCCGGATGGTGCCCCGCTCCACGTAGGGAAGAAACGCATCCTGCTGCGCCTTGTTGAAGCGGTGAATCTCATCAACAAACAGAATTGTGCGCGAGTGCATTTGGGCGGCGCGCGCGGCGTCGACCATCACTTGCTTGATCTCCTTGATGCCGCTGGTGACGGCCGAAAACTCGATGAAGCTGGCCTCAGTGGTTTCGGCAACGATCTTGGCCAGCGTGGTTTTGCCCACGCCCGGCGGACCCCAGAAGATCATGGAGCTGGCATCGTCGCGCTCGATCTGCACGCGCAACGGCTTGCCGGGGCCGACCAGGTGCTCCTGACCCACTAACTCGTCCAGGCTGCGCGGACGCATTTGCTCGGCCAGTGGAGCGCCTCCGGCCACTGCGTGGGGCAGCCTTTTGGAGGAGGGCAGCGCCTGACCTGGCTGACTGTCGAACAAATTCATCGCCGCGCACCTCTACGGCCCGCCGGTCCGCCACTCACCGTCGCCCTCTGCCGCGCCGCTTCATACAGCAACACGCTGGCCGCTACGGCGGCATTCAGGCTCTCCACCGGACCGGGGCAGGGAATGGTAATTCTCGCGTCGGCCTTCGCCGCCAGATCGTCGGCCACGCCGTTGCCTTCGTTGCCGATGATGAGAGCCACCGGGCCGCACATTTCGACCAGTTCGGCCGGCTGCGCGGCGTGCACCGTTGTTGCAAGAATCTTCACTCCGGCCTCATGCAGCTCTTCAAGGCACTCGCGTTCGCTGACAGCAAGCAAGGGAACGCGGAAAACGCTGCCTGCGGAGGCGCGCACCGCCTTCGGATTCCACGCGCTGACGGTTCCCGGCAGGCTCACCACGCCGTCGGCGCCAAAAGCCTCCGCCGAACGCAGGATGGTGCCCAGATTTCCCGGATCCTGAATGCCGGCGAGCACCACGACAAGCGTCGCGCCCTTGCGGCGGGCGTCCAGAATGTGCGGCCACGACCATTCCGGCGGCTCGACCAACGCAGCAATCGGTTGCGGCGTCTCGGTGGCCAGCGCGGAATCGAGCAGCTTCGCCGGCAGCCGAAGAATCTCGGTCTCCGGCGGCACGGGCAGCGTGTCCAGAAGCCGCTCGGCTCCCTGCGCCACAAAAATTGTCGTGACGCGCAGACCCGCGCGCAGCGCCTCTTCGAGCAGATGCGGCCCCTCGATACCGACGCGGCCTTGCGCACTGCGGCCCGCCGTAGCCAGCGCCTTGCGCAGCTCTTTCAGGCGCGCATTGTCCTTGCTTTCCACCACGCGAACTGGCATCGAGCGGCCCCTCTGAGTGCTGTGCCGATTTTAAGCTGTTTTTGCGGCAGAGGTACTTGGTTTGGTCCCGTAAACTTGCACCACGGCTGGTGCTGTGATAGTTTCCGATTCTGTAGCGTCTTCTTTCTATTCGGGAACGAGGTAGGCCTGATTGTCGGCGGAAATTCTGCGCGTTCATCCCGATGAACCCCAACCGGACCGGATCGATTACATCGTCTCCTGCCTGCGCAAAGGCGGTGTGGTTGCTTTGCCCACCGACACTTTTTACGGCTTGGCCGTAGACCCGGTGAACCTGCACGCCGTCGAGCAAATCTACCAGATCAAGACCCGCCAGAAGCACAAGCCGCTCTCGCTGCTGATTTCAGGCCTGGCCCAGGCCTATGAACTGGCGCGCGACACCGATCCGCTGCTGGACAAGCTGGCCGATCGCTTCTGGCCCGGCCCGCTCACCATCATTGTCCGCGCCGGAACCAAGCTGCCGCTGCGTTCCACGGCCAACACCGGCAATGTGGCGCTGCGCGTGCCCGACGCGGCCATTGCGCGCGCGGTGGTGGAGCGCTTCGGGCTGCCCATCACGGCTACCTCGGCCAATCTGCAGGGCGCCTCGGAGTGTACCAACGCCGCCTGCGTCCGCGATCAGATCGGCGATCGCATTCCGCTCATCATCGACGGCGGACCCACCGGCCGGGCGCAGCCCACGACCATCGTCGATCTCACGCTGGGAGAGGGACGATGGGAGATTCTGCGCGAGGGCGCGATTCCCACCCACGAAATCGTCATGGTCCTGCAGCGGTAAGAAAGACAGGGAACAAGGGACCGAGCCACCCCAGCGAACAAAGATCGTTCACCGGGGACCCCGGCAGGGAACAAGGGACCAAGGGCGTGGCGGAGTGCGAAACTAAGAACTGGAAACTGTGAACTCATCACCGGCCCCTGAAACCTGAAACCTGAAACCTGAACCCTGTCTTATGTCTGCCCAATCCAAGCCGAAGCGTCACCATTCCGCTTTTCGCATTGCGACGGTGCTGGTGTTGCTCCTCGTGGCCGGCACCCTGGGCTGGATTGACTGGGTATATGGGCAAATCGAGCGCTACGCGCATCAGGATCAGGCTGCACCCGCTGATGCCATTGGCGTGCTGGGCGCGGCGGAGTACGATGGCCGGCCCTCGCCGGTCTACCGTGCCCGCCTGGACCACGCGCTCGAGCTTTACCATCGCGGCATTGCACCGCTGATCATCACCCTGGGGGGCCCCGGCGGCGACCAATACACCGAGGGCTCGGTGGGCCGCGAATACCTGATGAGCAAGGGCGTTCCCGAAAGCGCCATCATTGCTGAAACCGAGAGCCGCAACACCGAGGAATCGGCGCGCCGCATGGTCGTGATCGCGCGCGTCAACGGCCTGCACCGCCTCGTGGTGGTCAGCGACGACACGCACATGTTTCGCATTCATGCCATTTGCGCCGCCGATGGGCTGGATGTTCTGACGTCGCCGCGACCGCGCCCGGCCACGGAAGAAAAGACGCAGGAAGGCGAGCGCATCGCTCACGAGATTCTCAGCTACACCTTGTGGCGGCTGGATCTGTATTGAAGCCGGGAGCAAGCCACCCCAGCGAGCAACAATCGCTCGCCCCCCCGCTGCGCGACCCCGGCCGGGAGCGAGTGTGAGTGCGAGTGTTTGCCGGCTTCAGTGCATCGCACACAGCAGCAACAGCGCGAACCCCGCAGCGCTGGCCGTCGACAGAAAGTTTACCGCGTCGTTGTTCAGCAAGCCGCGTTCCTCCAGCGTGGCTCCCAGCAGGCTATCGAAGAAGAGGCCAAAAACGGCCCCTGCGCAGCTCACCTCAAACAGGATCCAGCCGCCGCCGAGCGCCCACATTCCCGCGTAGGCAATTATGGCCGCGGCAGCCACCCCGGCCAGGGAGCCGGCCAGGCTGATGGCGCCGTCGCGGCCGGGATTGACTGCCTTGAACGACGTGATCATGCGCGGCCGCCCGCCGAGCACCTGCCCGATCTCAGAGGAAGCCGTGTCGGCCGCAGCCTCAGCCAGCGCTGCCACCGCCAGGGCAAACAGCATGGTCTGCGTGGCGGCATGGTGGGGCAGCCAGCGGGAATCCATCAGCCAGGACTGCACGGGACTGCTTGAAACCAGCGCGGCCAGGCCCAGGTTGGCCGCAATTTGAGAGGCGGACCGTCCCAGGTGCCCTTCTGCGGTTCCGAGCCGCTCCTTTTGCCGCCGGCCGGCACGCGTGGCAACGAATGCGAGCAAGGAAACGGCGAGTGTGGGAACAAGGGCGGTATGCCAGGGCTCATAGGGAACCACAACGGTGGAAAACATGAGGCTGGCCGTGATCAGCACGCCGGTGAGCGCGGCTGCCGGGGTGGCCGCCCGCAGCCTCCAGGTCACCAGCCCCAGCAAGGCGCTGAGACCGATGGTCCAGATGGCGACCGGAGGCGCATGGGAGGCCCACCAATTGCAGTCAAGCACCACTTCCGTGCCCGCAAAAGGCAACACGGCAAGCAATACGAGCTTGGACTGCCAGGTCAGCTTGTTTTCAGCCACGCTTCATCGTATCCCCTGGGCCGCGCCCGGCAAAAAGCGCGCTGTAGAAACCGATAACCAATCCCTTCTTCCCGCGTCGCAAGAAAGTGAGGGCACGGGGGCCAGTTTTTAGCCCGCCCGGCTGATTTACAATCACCAAGGAAGCAGGAAAGATTCGGAATGAGGCTTTTTCCCATGATTTCAGGCCAGGGGCGCGCGCTGTTGGCCCAGGCAGGCGGAGCACTTGCAATTGCCGCTTTGATTGCAGGTTGCGGCGACAACTACAGGCCGACGGTTACCCCGGTATATACCACGGGCCCGGCTGCACAGCCGACGTCGTACGTGGTCGTGGTTTCTTCCACGGGCAAGAGTACGGATGGTGTGGTCACCCTGATCGATTACTCAGGCGATTCGATCTTGACCGAGGCAGCCATCGGTCCCGGGCCGACTGCATTCACCCTCGATGAGCTGGGCGCCACCGGCTACACCGTGAACAGCGACGGCACACTCTCCAACTTCTCCATCACCACCTCGCTGCAGAACAAGAATGTTTCCTTCTCCACCCTGTCGCCGACTGCGCAGATCGTGAACCTGATGCCGCCTTCCTCAGGGCTTTGGGCCACCGATCTGAACGGCGATGTGGTCGATCTCTTTCAAGGATCGCCGCAGGCATTCAAGCTGGCGATTCCGGTGGCGACCTCCGGGAGCCCCGCGACCATGCCGATGTTTATTGCCGGGTCTCCGTCGCTTTCCGGCCAGCGCGAATACGTCGTCAGCCAGAACGTCGCGAACAACGCGCCGATGACGTGCAATCTCACGCCCCGAACGGTGGGTGCGACGGGTGTAGCGACCCCGATCGAGATTTCCAGCAATACGACCGACCCGGCAATCCCGGTGGGCAAGTGCCCGGTTTATGCCGTCCCGTCCAGCGACCAACAGCGCCTGTTTATCCTCAACCGGGGCGACGACACCATCTCGGTCATCAACACCAGGAACAACACGCTCGACACCTGCACGCCCTTCCAGAATCAAAACGGGCAATGGGTGACGTGCCATCAGACCATTCAGCTTCCGGCGGGTTCGGGGCCGATCTACGCGGAGTACATCCAGGCGACCGAGCAGCTCGTCGTGGCCAATTACGAGGGCGGCACAATCAGTGCGATCGATGTTCCCCTGGATGAATACGGCAACGACTCCAACACGTACGCCAATAACAGTTGCACCACCTATGCCGCTTGCGGCGCGATCACGGGCGGCTTTGGAACCGTGCACACCGTTGCTGTAGGCAATACGGCCACGCCCAATCCGGCCAGCGTGACGGTTCTTTACGACGGCAGCAAGGCCTACACCGCCAATCAGAATGACGGCGTGCAGAACGGCACGGTGACGGTGGTCAACCTGTCAACGTACACGGTGGAAAAGACCATTACTGTGGTCGGCCATCCGCGTACCGTGGTGAACACACAGAACTCCGAGTACGCCAAGATCTACACCGGCTCGCCCGACAGCCCGTATATCACCATCATCGAGTCGAGCCCGACGGTGACCGATCTTGTAGACACGACGGTACTGATAGAAGGCACGGTGGTGGACGTGCGCACCACGACGCAAAATGGCAACAGCGGCAACAACAATTACAGCAGCCGCGTGCCGGGCTACGGCCAGCCGTGCAACCTGTCGCCTGCGACCATGGTGGCCACCTACGGCGCCAACTATACCCTCGCGCAATGCCAGACCATTCCGTAGTGCTCGGCTATTCGAGAGAGCATCGGTCGCTTCAGTGCAATCCAAAGGGCCATTCCCCCAGGGGAACGGCCCTTCAATTTTTTTGAGGGAGTGGAAACGTCCATGCCGGATGCGGCCAAAACGCGCCCCGGAAAAGCCCGTCCCGGAAAGACCCGTCTCGACCTGCTTCTTGTCGAGCGCGGCCTCGTTTCCAGCCGCGAGCGCGCCCGTGCGCTGATTCTTGCCGGCCGCGTGCTCGTCAGCGAGCAAAAGATCGACAAGCCGGGTACTTCGGTTGCACAGGACTCCGCGATCCGCCTGCTCGGCGAAGATCAGGCTTACGTTAGCCGCGGGGGCTTGAAACTGGCCGCGGCCCTGGAACATTGGAAGATCGACGTCAAGGGCTGCGCCTGCCTCGACGTCGGCGCCTCCACCGGCGGCTTTACCGATTGCCTGCTCAAGCACGGCGCCGCGCAGGTCACGGCCATCGACACCGGCTTCGGGCAGATCGCGATGAAGTTGCGCAACGATCCGCGCGTGCAGCTCCTGGAGCGCACCAACGCGCGCCTGCTCGAGCCGGGATCGCTGACAGGACCGGTCCAGAACCAGGAAAGAACCCTGCTGGTCATGGACGTTTCGTTCATCTCGGCCACGCTGGTTCTGGGGCCGGTATTGGCCGCCGCGCCGGTGCTGGTTGAAGCCGTGATTCTGGTCAAACCGCAATTTGAGGCCGGCCGGGAGCACGTGGGCAAGGGCGGCATTGTGCGCGATGCGGCCGCGCACCAGCTGGCGATCAATAAGGTGGCGGATTGCGTGCGCTCGCTGGGCTGGCTGGTAGTCGAAACCATTCCTTCGCCCATCACAGGCGCCGAGGGCAACCAGGAGTTTCTGCTCTACGCAAAACGCGGTAAACTTCCAGCCTGATCCATTACACTCGAACCCATGACCCGCATCGCCATTGTCGCCAAGCCGAATCGCGAAGAGCTCAAGCGGCTTTTGCCGGAACTGATTCGATGGCTGCGCCAGCACGGCTACGAGCCGGTGCTCGACCGCGAAGGCGGAAGCTATACCGAGGCCGCGTTGGCGGTCGATCGCGCGCAGCTGCCCTTGCATGCGCCGCAGCTGGTCATCGTGCTGGGCGGCGACGGCACATTGCTGGCCGCGGCGCGCATCTTTGCCACCGTCGACACGCCCATCCTCAGCGTGAACCTCGGCTTTCTCGGTTTCCTCACCGAGGTACGTCTCGGGGATCTCTATGCCACGCTTGAGAACTGGTGCGCCGGCTGCCACACTCTGGACGAACGGGCCATGCTGCACGCCGCGCTGTGGCGTCAGGGCGCCGAGATCGCGAGCTTTGAGGCCCTGAATGAAGTTGTGATCTCCAAGGGCGATATCGCCCGCATGGGCGACTTTGCGGTGGAATTGGATGGCAAGAGCGTGGCCAGCTTCCGCGCCGACGGCGTCATCGTCTCCACGCCTACCGGCTCGACCGCCTACACGCTGGCCGCCAATGGGCCCATTCTGACGCCGGATGTGGACGCCATGGTGGTGACGCCCATTTGTCCCCATCTGCTCACGCTGCGGCCCATCGTGGTGCGCGGGGATGCTTCGCTTACCGTCCGCGTGGAGGGCGTACCCGATGTCGCGCTGCTCACCATCGACGGCCAGCAAAAGGTTGAACTGCGCCGCGGCGACGAGATGCGCTGCTGCCGCTCCAGCCATACCGTCAAGCTGGTTCGCCTGGGCGACAGCGGCTTCTTTGACGCGTTGCGCAGCAAATTGAGCTGGGGAGAGCAGTAGCAGATTGTCCCTGGTTCAGCGGTAAACTTCCCGCCGGTTGCCAATCTGAACTACAAGAACGCAGAGTTTTGCGTCCTGAATGTCGCAGATGATGCGAAAGTCACCGATACGATAACGCCAGAACGCGCCCAGCAAATTGCCCGTTAACGCCTTCCCTGTATCGCGTGGATTGCGCCCTCCGGAGATTCGCTCGTCCATGAAGTCGAGGATACGCCGGGCAATTTGCCTGTCGAGTTTACGCAACTGCTTCCGAGCCGTTTCGGTGTATTCAATTGTCCAGGCCAAGGTCGTTTCTCACGTCTTTCGCTGAATGGACTTTTTCCTTGCCTCTGCGTACGTTTTCCATCGTCACTGAAGCAAGATAATAATCCTCCAGATCTTCCAGCCCGCTCTCGATCATCTCCCGCAAGTAGTAGGCCTTGGTGCGGCCCGTGCGCTGAGCCAGGCGGTCCAAGCGCTGCTCGATGGCAGTGTCAAGTCGAACAGATGTGGCCATGAGACCTCCTTTTGAATATGCGCATTCGATGTATTCATTGTATTCAACTAACCCCGCGTCGTCAAATCGCGGGCTTCGCCGCTTACCGGCTGGGTCGGCTGCAAGCAATGACTATCCCTACTTCGTCAACTCCGCAAGCAGCACCTGGGCCTTCGCAGCCAGGGTGTGCGCTCCCTCCACATCGCCTGAATCCAGGGCGGCCCGGGCCTGCTTGAGAAACTCCCGGATGTGATCCGCGGTCTTTTGCTCGGAGTCGCTCAGCGTGCGATTGATGCCATTCAGCCGGCGCTCGATGTCAGCGATGGAATTCTCAGTCTGCTGGCGAGAGTTCGCCGGATCGCCCGAGGAAAGTTGCCCGATGGCGCTCACCGCCGGGCTGGGAGGCGGAGCTGGCTCCGGCGCGGTCGCGGCATCGTCCGGACCGGGTGCTCTCCTGTGCCGCGCCGGCGGCCGGATCGGCTGCTCCTCTTCCCTGAAGTTGTAAATGGGATACGCGGCAATGACCGTATCCGCGGGCGGCAGCTCGACGTCGACGAGTTGAATGGCCTGCGATGGTTGGGCGCGCGGCGCGAGCATCCTGGACTGCGGCGGCTGCGTCTTGTGAAACGGCAGTCCAAAGCAGCCCGTGAGCAAGAACGGCAGCAGCCATGCAACGCTCCTGACAGGCGACTTCATTTCCCCAACTCCGTATCGCTCGGAACGCTCGCGGGTTGCTGAGCCCGGCGTACCCGGTCCGCGGCGGTGAGTGGAATGCGCAACAGGAATTCCGTGCCACGGCCTTCCCTCGATTGTACGTCCACGCTCCCGTGATGTAACTGCAGGATGCGGTAAGTCATGGCGAGTCCGATGCCGCTGCCTCCGCTCTTGGTTGTGAAATAGAGGTCGAAAATCTTCTCCCGGATCTCCGCAGGAATTCCCTCGCCCTCGTCGGCAATGCGCAGCACGGCGTATTTCGGCGGCATGTGCCCGGTGCGAGCCCCGTCGACTCCGTTACGCTGCGCGTGGGGCAGCGAAGCGGCATCGGCCCTGCGGTCTTCTTCCAGAACCACTTCCAGCCGCCCGCCCTCCGGCATGGCCTGTGCGCCATTCTGGATCACATTCAGCGCCGCCTGCTTCAGCAGATCGGCGTCTACGTTGGCGATCAGCGGTTCTTCCGGCATGCGGCTCGTCAGCTTGACCCTCCGCGTAGTCAGTTCGTCGGCAGCCAGCGCCAGCACGTCGCCGATCACCAGCCGCAGATCCTGTTCGTGCAATTGCAGCTCCACCGGCCGCGAGAAATCCACCAGCGTTTGCACCACGCGGTCCAGGCGCCGTATCTCCGTGTCGATCACTTCCAGATGCCTTGTCGCCGGCCCTTCGGCCGCGCCCAATTTCGATTTCAACAGCTCCAGATGAACCACGATGGCGTTGATGGGGTTTTTCACCTCGTGGCCCACACCTGAAGTAAGCCGCCCGATGGCCGCCATGCGCCGCGAAAGCTCCAGCTCCGATTCGATCTTCTCCGCCGACTCCAGATCGTGCAGCGTGACCAGCGCACCCAGCCCGCGGTGCGTTTCATCGTCGTAGATGAAATCCACCGACGCCTCGATGCGCCGCCCGTTTTCGGTGCGAATCTCCTCCTTCACCATGTTGGCGCCTGCGTCGATGGCCTCGCGCAGCGCAAGACCCAGCACGGTTCCGTTGGGAAAGATTTCCCGCGCGTGCCTGCCCAGAACGCCGTCGCGGTCGATGCCAAGAAAGCGCCGCGCCGCCTCTGAAACCAGCACCGCGCGCTTGTCTTCGGTGAAGAGCAGGATGCCGTCCTGCAAATTGCCGAGAATCTGGTCGAGATTCTCGCGCAACGCGGAGTAAACCTCTTCCACGTTGCGCATGCGCTGGCCGATTTTTTCGATTTTCGTCGAGACCAGCGCCGCCACGTCTTTTTTTGAAGCCGCTTTGCCCTGGGGAGGCGTCTCCTCGGCTGCCGTCAGGCGATCCAGTTGCCGGCTGATCTCGGTCAGCGGCCGCAGCGCCAGGTTGCTCAACAAAAAAGCCGCTGCCAGCGCCACAATCAGCGCCAGCGCCATCAGCCGCAGCGTGTTTTTGAGCAGTGGCTCGTAGACCACACGCATAAACGACGTGCGCACGCCCACATTCACCGTGGCAAAGAGCTTGCCGTTGTTTTCGAGCGGGGCCACTACGTCAAAAACCGCCGGCTTCCCAAAGGCTTCGGTCATCATGCGAATGGGACCGGCCTTGAGAAGTTGTTCGTAGTTGGGGCGCGAGGGCAACGGCTTGCCTTCGTTATCGGGGGCGGTGCTCAGCAGCGTAATGCCCTGGCTGTCGCCGATATTGACGTCATACACCGTGGCCGCATAACGGTTCACTGACTCGAGCGCCGCCTGCAACTGCGCATCGTTGCGTACCGTCTCAGCTACCAGTTCCTGCAGCGCACCTGGATTGTTGGGATCGACGGTGCGATCACGAAGGCCGCTCTCCAGAGCATTCTGCAGCGCGAAACGCACCTGCCGCGCCACCATCAGGTCGGTGTCGTAGGTCTGTTGCACCGCCGCCTTGGCCAGCTGCTGCACGTAGAGCAGCGACACCAGCCCGGCGATGAGGAACACCAGGGCCGAGATGGCGAGCACGAGTTTGGTTTTCAGGCGCATGGGGCTTCGATTTTCAACGGGATGCCGCGTCTACCCGGCCTGTATCTCCCGCTCCCGGCCGTATTCCTTGAGCTTGTTGTGCAGTGTCTTCAGGCTCACGCCCAGAATTTCGGCGGCGCGCGTTTTGTTCTGGCCCGTCACTTCGAGCGTGCGCAGGATCAGCAGCCGCTCGGCCTCGTCGACCGTCGCGCCCACGCGCACCGTCACCACGCTTCCATCCAGCGCGGAAGATTCCAGGCTCGCGTCCGCGCCGAATCCCTGGGGCAGATGTGCGGCATCGAGCGGCGCGCCATCGGGGCAAAGAACCACCGCCCGCTCGATGGCGTTGCGCAGTTCGCGCCCGTTGCCCGGCCAATCGTGCGCCATCAACCGGTCCAGCATGGACGCCGAGACGCCAGGCACTTTGCGCCCGTGCTTCTGGTTCATGTCGGCCGTCATGGCCTCCACCATGGCCGGCAAATCTTCCATGTGCTCGCGCAGCGGCGGCATGTGGATGTTGAAGACGTTGAGCCGGTAAAAAAGGTCGGCGCGCAGATGTCCCTCGGCCACGGCATGGCGCGGATCCTTATTGGTGGCCGCGAGCACGCGCACGTCCACCTCCAGTTCGGTGCGCGCGCCCAGCCGCCGCAGCTTCCGCTCTTCCAGCACGCGCAGCAACTTGGCTTGCGTTCCCGCCGGCATTTCGCCCACCTCGTCCAGCAGCAGAGTGCCGCCCGAGGCCAGTTCGAAGCATCCGGCTCTGCGCTCGATTGCGCCTGTGAATGCGCCCTTTTCGTGGCCGAAGATTTCGCTCTCAATCAGCGTTTCCGGAATCGCCGCGCAATTGACGGCCACAAACGGCCGCGACTTGCGCGGGCTCAACTCGTGCAGCGTGCGCGCCACCAGTTCCTTGCCCGTACCGCTCTCGCCGGTGATGAGCACGGGCACGTTCGACGGGGCAATCTGCTCGATCAGCCCGAAAATCTCGCGCATCTGCTTCGAACTGCCCACCAATGCGCCCAGCACGCCCGATTCGCGCAGCCGCCGCCGAGCCACTTCGAGCTCAACCGTTGTTTCCCGCTGTCTTGTCGCGTTGGCCAGGATGGTCTTCAGCCGCGTCGCGTCCACAGGCTTGGGCAGAAAGTCGTACGCGCCCAGCTTCATGGCCTCCACGGCCAGTTGGATCGACCCCATCGCGGTCAGCACCACCACGGCCATGTTGGCGCTCAAGCCCACGCCGCCTTCAGAGAGCTTGGCCAGCAGCCCCATGCCGTCCAGGCGCGGCATCTTCAGGTCCGTCACCACAATCGCCGGATCCCACGCAATCGCCTTTTCCCACGCCTCCACGCCATCGCGCGCGGTCTCGGTGCGGTATCCCCATCCGGAGATCAGCTCCGCGAGGCCTGCCAGCGCATTGGGCTCGTCTTCGGCAATCAACACCTTTACCGCATTCTGCATAGGGGCGCTCCGCTTACCCTTTAGCTTACCTTTTTTGCCCGTGGCGCCGGCCAAAGGCGCTGTCCGCACGGTACTCTGGCCGCAACAGGTGGTCCGCGGCGTGCGGCGCATCCTCTAAACTGGAACCATGCTGCCCTACGAAATCTCCCCCGCTGAAGCTGCCCAAATCCTGCGCGAAAAGGGCGCCCGGCTCGTGGACGTGCGCGAGCCATGGGAGTTCGCCACCACGCGCATCGAGGGCAGTCTGCCCATTCCCATGGGCGAAGTGGCAACCCGCGCGCAAAAGGAGATCGACATCGACGAGCGGCTGGTCATCGTCTGCCATCACGGCGTGCGTTCCATGAACGTCACCGCGTGGCTGCGCCGCCAGGGCTTTGAAAAGGCCCAGTCGCTGCGCGGCGGCATCGACGCCTGGTCAATGGAGGTCGATCCCAAAGTCGCGCGCTACTGACCCTTAATTGGCGGGAGCGTAGTAGACCGGAAGCGCGTGAATTTGCAGGTCCTTGATCGGAAGCCGCACCTCCAGCTTGTGCGCTTTCCCGTCACGCGCCGGGTCGGCCGACGCAAAATGCAAAACGTATTGACTGCGGATCATGCCCGCAATTTGCGTGGCGTCGTCAAGGAAGTCTTTCTCCTTGGGCGTGAACGCAACACCTCCGCCTGCCTTGGCGAGGAGCTCCATGGTCCGCTTACCACGCTCCGTCGCGCCGTACTCTGCGCCCGAATTATGAACTAAAAGGGTATAAAACATGGGCGCACATGGCCACTGCATTCTTCGGATCGCGTCTATTCCACGCAAGCTTGACTTGTTGTCGCCCCCGTCACTGATCAAAACCAGAGCGCGCCTCGCATATTTCGCGTGCACGGCGAAATAATTCTCTGTTGCAACGACAGTATCGAAGAGCGCCGTACCGCCGCGGCCGTCCAACCGGTCCAGAAACGAGTAGTTAATCTTGGAGACCGCAGTAAACGGGAGGTCAATAAAGGCTTGGTCGGCAAACAGGACTCCCATGACTTCGCTGTCGGCCGGCAGCGCCTTGATGATCGTGGTGACTGCAGAGATAATCTCCGGCTTCCGCTTGTATATCGAGCCCGAAGAATCGACGATGAGGGCAACGGACACCGGCGAATCTGCCGAACCGCGAAAGTGGAGCGGCCGATCAGCCCCGTCCTCGAAAAGCTGAAACCCCGTAACGTCGACGGTTTGCGGGGCGCCTTGCTTGTCGAGCACGACTACGTTGAGATTGATTTCGGGCCAGGGATCGTTCGCGGCGATCACGGCAGGACGTGACGCGTCGCCGCTACTCTGGCCGAGCAAGCTTTCCCCGCTGGCCGCAACCGCCAGAAGCGCGATCGTTGCCAGGCTCCAAAATGCGACTCTCTTCCAGGTCAGCATCTGGCCTCCAATCCAATTTCGCAAGATTGATTTGCGAGCTATTCTACTCCCGGGGCGCGCACTTTCCGGATAAAGCGCAGCCGCTGCCGGCAGAACGATACGTCGTCCCGCCTCGCCGGTCTATACTCTCATCTGTCTGATTCTTGAAGGGAGCGAATTCATGTCTTCTTCCGCCGTTGCATTTGCCCGCCAAAACCATCCCCGTTTTCTGGATGAACTGAAGGCCCTGCTGCGCATTCCGTCCGTCTCCACGGATCCCGAGCACAAGGACGATTGCCGCAAGGCCGCCGGGGTGCTGCTCGCCGAGCTCCAGCGCATCGGCATGGAGAACGCGTGCCTGATTGAGGGCGAAGGCCATCCCCTGGTCTACGCCGACTGGCTGCACGCCGCCGGCAAGCCCACCGTGCTCATCTACGGCCACTACGATGTGCAGCCCACCGATCCGCTCGACGAGTGGCTCTCGCCGCCCTTTGAACCCGTAGAGCGCAACGGAAACCTCTACGCCCGCGGCTCGGC
>Ga0181533_1002360_pt1 | contig 22348 bp, 13 predicted proteins | sample PEATcosm2014_Bin_45_FD_119772 | JGI IMG/M metagenome (GOLD analysis project Ga0181533, IMG submission 119772) | Peatland microbial communities from MTU Mesocosm Facility, Houghton, MI, USA - PEATcosm2014_Bin11_60_metaG | ecosystem: Environmental > Terrestrial > Soil > Wetlands > Peat | place...
CGGGTGCAGCGGCCATTTCGGCCAGCGCAGACGAATCGCCGCAAACGCCAGCACAATCGCCAGGCCGCCGCCGAACCCGATCAGGCATGGCGCCATGGGCGACATCTCCGCGAATCGCCTCCATCCCCTCGTTGCCTCGGCCGCCTCCAGGTTGCCCTGCGCCGTCAGTCGTTGTCGAACTTCGATGGCCTTGTTGAACGGCCCCTGCGGCACCATCTCCGTCGCCCACCAGTCGTCACGATCATAGCCCCGGTCGTACTGGAATGCCAAAGTCACCGGCACCGCCACCGCCAACCCGACCAAAAGGGCCACCACGCTCCACGCGGCCACCCGCCCGATTCCCTCTCGCCGCAGGTCGAGCAGCTTGAAGGCATTGACTACGAACGGCATCAGCGCCTCGCGAGGGTCAACGGCGAGGACCGCCGACAACAGCAGCATGATCAGGACGGTCTTCGCTCCCAGCGCCCTCGCGCCGAACAGCCCCCAGAGCGTGACGCAAGGGAACCAATACGGTTGGACCATGAACGCCCCCGTCTCGGCGATGAGCCGGGCGACGACGAGGTAGAGTATGAAGATCAGCGCGGTGTACAGGACCGCCAGCTGCCAGTCCAGGCCCACGCAGATGAGATTGACGGCGAAGAGGAGCGCACAAATCAGAAACACCCGCGCGCCCCAAACCGCCTCCGGCGCCGGCGTCTCCCCCGTCGGAACCAGCATCGCCCGCCGCAATACGCGACCGTAGTAATGCCGCCCGGTGTAGAGGATCGCCAGCAGCAGGCCGAAATAGGCGCCAAAATTCATGAAGCTTTGCGCATTCGGCGCAGTCGGTCCGCCAGTGGTGAGCGAAAGCCCGTAGCTGGCCAGCGCCCCGACTAACAGCGGATAGAGGAACGGGCCCAGCCCCATCGCCAATGACACGTCCGAGGCCAGGAAGTACGCGAAAGCCAGGACCGTAAAATACACCGTCGGCTGCAACATCTCGCCCCCGCCGCCGGCGGCGTACATAGGAAGCAGCGACACCAGGGACGATATATCCACCTTCGTCGGGACCGTCACGAGGTACTCCGGAAACCAGACCGCAAGGTAGTTGTTGAAATGGATCAGAAACACCACCACCGCCCCGATCCAGAACAGGCGATCTCCGAGCACCGTGCCCCATCGTTTCCCGGCCTCCGGCAGCAGCGCATTCGAGAACGTCGCCAGCGGATAACGGAGATGTTCATGCTCCGACCATTGGCGATGCACAGCCAGCGCCAGTCCGATCAGCCCGATCCACAGCAGCAAGATCACCGGCATCCAAAAAATCAGCGTTGCGCGCCATGCGCCCCAGGGCACCTTGCTCGGATTGGGCAGCCCGCGCCCGTTGCCGATCCCCTGCACAAAACCATTCAGCGCGTCCTCTTGATTCCCGGGCGAGGCCAGCATCTGCCGAGGGGCCGTCTCGACAATGCCCTCCGCCCGCCAACCCGGCGAGCTTCGCTCCCAATGCCACGGCAGCATCATCGTCGCCGTGAACGTCTCCATCAACCCCGCGCTGGGAATGCAGCACATCACCGACACCAGCGCCAGCGCCACCGCCAGCTCGCCGGCCGAAAACGCCCATCGTTTCAGAAGCGGATTGAGTATCAGAACGAAAAGGATCAGGCCCCCGTACACCGAAATCGGCATGTTGCTGCCGACGAGCATCGTCTGGTGCATGACGGCGTCGTTGAAATAGCTGAACGCGCAGACGAACGCGCCGCCCAAAAGCCCCGCCAGAACCGCTCGCCATGTCACGGCTGGAGATCCCTATTCAGATGACCTCTGATCTCGATCCGCTTCATCCATGCCGGCTAGCCCGGAAGAATGTTGAACGTCTTCGGCGGCAGCCCTGTCTTCAGCCAGTAGACGAATCCAACCGCTATCGGCGTGAGCCCGCCGAGCATCTCCCCGGCGATCAGCCCGAACATCAGCGGCTTGAGCCGCTGATACCACGACGCTCCCCCATACCGGGTCACCAGGACCTTGATACCCCATCCGCCGAGGAACGAGGCCGCGAACATCTGCCCGGCATACGTGCCCCAAACCAGGAACAGCACCGGGTGCAGCGGCCATTTCGGCCAGCGCAGACGAATCGCCGCAAACGCGAGCACCGCCGCCAAGCCGCTCCCGAATCCGATCAGACAGGGCGCCTTGGGCGACATCTCCGCAAATCGCTTCCATCCGGTCGTCGCCTCAGCCGCTTCCAGGCTGCCCTGCGCCGTCAGTCGCTGTTGAATTTCGATGGTCTTGTCGAACGGCCTCTGCGGCACCATCTGCGTCGCCCACGTGTCGTCATGATTAACGCCCCGGTCGTATTCGAATGCCAAAGTCACCGGCAGCGCCACCGTCAACCCGATCAAAAGGGCCGCCACGCTCCACGCGGCCGCCCGTCCCATGCTCTGTCGCCGCAGGTCGAGCAGTTTGAGGGCATTGACCATGAACGGCGTCAGCGCCTCGCGCGGGTCAATGATCAGGACCGTCGTCAACATCAGCAAGATCAGTGCGTGCCTCGCTCCAAGCCCCCTCGCGCCAAAAAAGCCCCAGAGCGTGACGCACGGAAGCCACTCCGGCTGGATCATGAACGCCCCCGTCTCCGCGCTGACCCGCCCGATGACGAGGAAGAGCATGAAGATCAACCCCGTGTACAGGAGCGCCAGCGGCCAGTCCAGACCCACGCAGATGAGATTGACGGCGAAAAGGCCCGCACAGACCAGAAACACCCGCGCGCCCCATACCGCCTCCGCCGCGTGCGCGCCCGCCGTCGGAATCATGATCGCCCGCCGCAATGTCCGACCGTAGTAATGCCGGCCGGTATACAGAATCGCCAGCAGCAAGCCGAAATAAGCGCCGAAACTTAAGAAGTTGTTCGCGTTCGGCGTGGAATATCCGCTCCCCCAGAGCGAAATCCCGTAGCCGCCCAGCACCCCAGCTAACAGCGGATAGAGGAACGGTCCGACCCCCATCGCCAATGACACGTCCGAGGCCAGGAAGTACGCGAAAGCCACGACCGTGAAATACACGTTCGGCTTCATCATGTCGCCCCCGCCGCCGGCGTCGTACGTAGGGAACAGCGACATCAGGGACGACAGATCCACCTTCGTCGGAACCGTCACCAAATACTCCGGAAGCCAGACCGCGGTGTAGTTGTTCAAATAGACCAGAAACACAGCCACCGCCCCGATCCAGAACAGGCGATCCCCCAGCACTGTGCCCCATCGTTTCCCCGACTCCGGCAGCAGCGCGTTCGAGAACGTCGCCAGCGGATAACGGAGATGCTCATGCTCCGACCATTGGCGATGTACAGCCAGCATCAGTCCGATCAGCCCGATCCACAGCAGCAGAATCAGCGGAATCCAAAAGGCCAGCGTTCCGCCCCATGCGCCCCAGGGCACCTCGTGCAGGTTGGGAAGCCCGCGCCCGTTGCCGATGCCCCCCACAAAACCATTCATCGCATCCCCGTGATTCCCCGGCGAGGCCAGCATCTGCCGGGGGGCCATTTCCACAACCCCCTGCGCCCGCCAACCTGGCGTGTTTCGCTCCCAATGCCACGGCAGCATCAGCGCCAGCGGGAACGTCCGCATCAACCCCGAGCCGGGAATGGTGCACATCACCAACACCAACGCCAGCGCCACCGCCAGCTCGCCGGCGGAAAACGCCCATCGTTTCAGAAGCGGGTTGAGCGCCAGAACGAAAAGGATCAGCCCCCCGTACACCGAAATCGGCATGTTGTTGCCGATGAACATCGTCTGGCGCATGACGTTGTCGTTGAAATAGCAGAACGCGCAGACGAACGCGCCCGCCACAAGCCCCGCCAGAACCGCGCGCCATGTCACTGCTGGGAACCCTGATTCAAATTGCTGTGTTATCGGGCCGTTCGACGACGACCCGCGCTCCAGTTGCAGCTTCCCCGAATTCGTAGCGCAGACGCATCGTCTCAGCGGCATCTTCCGGCGTGATCACCGGTGGCAGGCCGTGCGCCGACCGAAAACCGCGATAGGGGCTCCGCGCACAATGCCGTCGAGAAGGACTCGTAGTCAGAGGAACAACACAAACGAAACACGACACCGGGCATCTTACGACACGTTGCGTCAACATGTCGTTATTCTATATCCCTCCTGATAAATGTCAAGCGGAATGGAAGTTTCGCGAAGCCTTGTCACCGCCTTCATGCTTAGCTTAAACCGCTACCGCACGAGCTTTGGCCTTTGAAACGCGAGTTCACGGATTTCGGTGCGACGTTCCTGCGCCGAATCCATGAGTTCCCAGAGGGCCTGACCGACGCCGTGCAAACACCTGAGGGTGTAAGGTCGGGACGTGCCGGCGACGCCGGCGTACATCGCTCCGGCGTTCGTTCTGCCCGGCAAGGTTTCGGCGGGCCGACGCGTCGCCGACTGGTGCCGGATGAGGGACATCACGCCGACCATCCTGAATCGCCTCGAGCGTCGTCGAACCCGGCGCCATGCCATGCCGTGCTGCGGGTCAATCCCCTCGAAGTAATGGAGCGGGCCCATGCAGGTCTTGTTTCAGTCGCACTCACAGCTTGAAATCCTCCTCAAGACCGGCAAACTGTCGAGGAGTTGCCTGACACCGGGTCAATAGAGGCAATGGCGCCTCGGTTGGAACGGAAATTCCAATTGCTTTCCTCATTAGGGGAAGCTAGAATGCCGCGTTAATATCGGACAGGCACAAGTTCTGTCTGGAAAGCTGGTTTTTCCGAACCAGATGTCCCCTGGGCAATCCCGAATAAGTAGTGTTTTTGACTGACCGTCATGAGGACGTTGGTCATCTGTGAAATTACGGATAGGCAGGCTACGGAATGCAATGAGTCACGTCCGACCCACGGCAGGTCGCAGCAGAGAACACCGAAGGAAGCGCAGGATGAACACAGACAAGGCGCAGGGCCAATGCATTCGGATTCGGGCGCATCACTTCCCCAATGTGCGCGAGTACGCCTTGGACGGCGTGCGACTGCATTTTGATGAGAACTGTGGCTACACCACAGCGTTCGCGCGCGCCCACGACGCGGTGCTGGCGGCGGTCGTCAGCGAGCCGACGCGGCCCGTGCGGATCGTAGCGGGTCCGGATGACATCTGCGAGTGCGGCGTATGCCCGAACAAGAAGCCGGAATGCGCCTCGCCATCGCTGGCGGAGACGGACCGCAGCGTGGCGGCACTGTTTGGCGCGGTCGTGGACAAGGAGTACACGGCGCAGGAAATCGTCGCGCTGGCGACGCGTCCAGTGCTGGATCTTGGCGATGTTGCCCTGAAGAGTGGCGAGCGCATGAAGATCCGGCTCGTGTCGCCGCCGGCGCCGGAGTACGCCGAGCGTCTGAAACATTTTCTCGATCACAAACCGGATTGGGCGGTGCGCAAGATCCGCAAGCAGCTCAACGGCGACTACCGCAAGGAGTGCGTCGACAAGTTCTTCGTGGGCGAGGTCGAGGGACGCCTGGCCGGACACGTCTGGTACGGGTACGCGATAGCGGGGTCGGGGACGGCGAATTTTGGAGAGGTTTATACCGCACCGGAACATCGCCGCAAAGGCGTGGCCGGCGAACTTGTGCGGTTCCTCGTCAATGACTTCCACAACAGTCCGGCACGACTCGCGCTGTGCACCGCTGGTGAGGTGGCGACGCGCATCTACGCCAAACACGGGTTTCGCACCGTCATTCCGAATGCCCAGTGCGGCCCGCTGATCCTGCTCAAGGACCGGTTCGGAAACAGCTTTGCCGAGTATGCGGAAACCTACTACCGCCCAGGCCAGCCGGTCAGCGTTGTCGCCGGCAGCGTGAAACACCGGCACGACATTGACTGCATGTTGCGGTTCTCGCACATCCTGCGCAGCGGGACCGACGTGAAGTCGCGGTTGCGGGCCGTGGAATTCTCCGGCGCATCGCTGGCCGGCCGCGTCGGCCCGGCGTGGCATGTGCCGAACTACATGGAGGCGTGCTTCCAGACGGAGGACGGACGCGGGTTCCTCACGGTCGCCGCGCTGCCGGAGGGCAAGGTCGCCGGCTGGGCGTTCGCACTGCGGCGCGAAGCGCCACTCGAGGCCGTAAGCTGGACGTTCGATTTCGAACTTCACCCGGCGTATCTCGCCGCCGCACCGCTCCTCATCCGCGACACGCTCGGCATGGCCAGGGCAAAGGGCATCACGGACATCTTCGCATGGTGTGCCGCGAGCCAAGCGGCGAAGCTTGAGGCGCTGGCGGCGAACGGCTTTGCGGAAACCGCACGCGTCCCCGGATATTGCGACGGCGCGATGTGCGACCTCGTCATCCTGCGCGCGGTGCGGTAACATGCTGAATGGCAGTTCCGGTTAATACATAAGAACGACTTGAAGGAGAATTACTCAAATGCACGCGGGCGCCCGGCATGTGCTGGCTGACAATGGAAAGAGCGACTGGAAGATTGTTGTCGGCGCAGACGCAATCCCATCGGAACGGCATGCGGCGGAAGATCTCCAACATTTTCTCCAGGAGATCAGCGGGGCACATTTCCCAATCGTTGAGGACGATGCTCCGTATGGCTGCAACGAAATCATAGTGGGCGACAATAAGCATTTGTCCAGGACCGGCGTCCAGACCGACTTTCGCAAATTGGGGAGTGAAGGTTTCGACATCCGCACAGTGGGCGGAGCTCTTATCATAGTCGGCGGCAGGCCGCGCGGCACATTGTACGGCGTTTACGCTTTCCTGGAGGATTATCTGGGCTGCAGGTGGTTCTACAGAAAAGTCTGCCGAATACCCCGAAGAGACAAGATAGAAATAGGCGAGATCCGTGACGAGCAAATTCCAGTGCTTGAATACAGGGATCCTTATTTTGTCGGCTCCATAGAGGGCGAGTGGCATGCCCGAAACAGGTCCAACTCCCACTTTGCGCGTTTAGAGGATATTCACGGCTATAAGGTGGCCTACAGCCATTTCGTACATACCTTCAATTCGCTGGTTCCCGTGGCGGAATACTTTGATTCGCACCCGGAGTATTTTTCGGAAGTGGACGGCCGCCGGATCTCGGAAAGTACGCAGCTGTGCCTTACCAATCCCGACGTATTGGACATTTCCATCAATAGTATCAAACGCTGGCTCAAGGAGGACCCCAGGGCTGCCATCGCTTCGGTGTCGCAAAATGACTGGCGGAATCCGTGCCAATGCGAGAAGTGCAAAGTCATAGATGAGCATGAAGGTTCACACAGCGGAACGCTGATCCGCTTCGTGAATAAAATTGCCGAGGCCCTTGAGCGGGAATTTCCCCATGTGGCCGTGGATACTCTCGCATACCAGTATACGAGAAAGCCCCCCAAGCACGTCAGGCCTCGGAAGAACGTTATCGTCAGGCTGTGCAGCATTGAGTGCTGTTTCTCGCACCCCTTGGAAAAATGCAGCAAGGAAGTGGGTTCCTATGGTCCCGATGGATCCCGCACCTGGGTAAAGGGCGGTTTTTCCGATGACTTGGAGGCCTGGTCCAAAGTATGTGACAGGTTATATGTCTGGGACTACGTCACTAATTTTGCGAATTATGTTCAACCTTTCCCGAACTTCAAAGTATTGCAGGCCAACATCCGGTATTTTATCAGGCATCATGTGAAAGGCATATTCGAAGAGGGCAACAACTCCAAAGGCGAGAGCAGCGAGTTTGATCAGATGCGCCAATACGTTATCGCCAAATTGCTGTGGAATCCTGATTATGACGTTGACCTTGCGGTGAATGAGTTCATGACGGCCTATTATGGAATGGCGGCTGCGGCCATGCGCCAGTACTTTGATCTCATTCACAGGCAGGTGGAGGCGCCCGATGTGCACATGAGTATCTATGACCCGCCCACCAGCGCCTATCTGAACGCAAACATGCTGGATGAAGCGGACAGGTTGTTTGACAAAGCCGAGATGGTGGCGGACAACGAAGAAGTGTTGAAGAGAGTGCGGAACGCCAGATTGCCCATCCGTTACGTAAGATTGTGCATTACTCCCGCTGACGCCGCGGGCCTGGAAGAACGGATTGACCGGTTTTTCGAAGACGTCAAATCGGCACAGATTAGGGAAATCACGGAAAAACGTCCTCTGGAGGAGTCCAAGGCTCTTATGCTCAAGCGCCTGACGATCGGGCGCAAGGCATAGAGAGTAGTCGGAGCAGGCCGTGACTAGGCTCAGTAATCACAGTAGACGACATGACGCGGGATCTTCGTTAGCAGGAGATCCCGGTTGAAAACTTTACGAGAGCCGGTTCGATTCCTCGCCTTCGAGGAGATGGAGACCCTCCACCGCAAGGCGCTGCGCATCCTCGCTGAAGTCGGGATGAGGATTGACCATGACGAGGCGCTGGATTACCTGCAGGCGGCCGGCTGCAAGGTGGACCGGCAGAAGAAGCACGTCCGGTTCCCGGAGGACCTTGTCGAGAAGCGCGTGAAGAAGATGCGGCGCGACTTCGAGACGCGCGAGTTCCCGGAGCGCATGGCCGTGCGCTACTCGCACGTTCGGTTCCGCCGGGAGCCGTTCGGGATACACCCGGACTTCACCGCCAGCGCGGGCGGCTACTGCGTATTCATCTACGACTTCGACGGCGTACGCCGCCGCGCCACGCTGCAGGACACCCGCGACTCGCTCAAGCTCGCCGCGCAGCTCGACCAGATTGCCTACACCGGCCTGCCCGTTGCTTCGCAGGACGTGCCGCTGCCGATCAGGCCGGTGCGCATGGCAGCCGAACTCGTCAAGATCACCGACAAGTTCGGCGGCATTGAGACGCTGACGCCGTTCGACGTCGAGTACACGATGCGCATCGGCGAGGTCGTCCGCGGCAGCCGCGAGGAATTGCGCAAGCGCCCGATCCTCGTCGGCTATGCCGAGGCGAAGACGCCGCTGACGCTCGACCGTAATATGTGCGACATCATGCTCGCATACGTAAAGCGCGGCATGCCGCAGTCGCTCGACACGATGCCGAACGCCGGCGCGACGGCGCCGATCCATCCGGCCGCGACGCTCGCCGTGGGCCTGGCGGAGACGCTCGGCGGGCTGGCGCTCTGCTACGCGGTGGACGAGGAGGCGGTGGTGACGCTCGACATCTGCCCGTCCTTTGCGGACATGCGGACGGGGATTTTCCGCTATGCCGGACCGGAGCGCGTCTCAATGAACGGCGCGCGCATACAGATGATCAGCGAGTATTACGGCTGCCCGAGCGGAGTGCACGGAGGCAAGACCGACGCCTGTCTGCCCGGCGTCCGCGCCGGACTCGAGAAGGGCGTGACGATGCTCATGGCGGTGCTGTGCGGCGCTGTCGGCTACGGCGCCGTCGGCCACCTCGAGAACGCCGTCACGTACTCGCCCGTCCAGCTCGTCCTCGACAACGAAATAACGCGCTACGTCCGCCGCGCCGTTCAGGGGTTCGAGGTCGCCGACGAGGCGATTGACGTGGACCTCATCCGTGAGGTCGGCATCGGCGGGAACTACCTCTCCGAGATGGACACCGCCCGGCAGTTCCGCAGCTTCCTCGATTTGGCGCCGTTCTTCGCCGTCGCGCCGTGGGGAGTGGACCCGCGCGGCGACGAAACGCGCCAATGGGAGAACATGGCCCGCGAAAAGGCGCGGCAACTCATGTCCAATGACATCGCCTCGCCGCTTACGCCCGAGCAGATCAAGGACGTGGACGAGATCGTCAAAGAGGCCGAAGCCAGGCTGCGCGAAGAGGGCAAGCTGTAGCGCAGGCCGGCGATAGATGACGGTCGCGGTGCAATGGCCCTGCGCTCACCCGCATGGAAGAATTCTCAGGCACACGGGCATGGACACGTCGGCCGCATGACCGACGGATGACAGTTTCCCGCTCTTGGCCTCAATGCGGAAAACTACAACGGAGTCGCTTTCCTGGTTGGCTGCCAACAGCCACTTGCCGGCCGAGTCAATGACGAAATTGCGCGGGCATTTGCCCAATGTCGGCTGATGGGCAACCGCAGAAAGCAGACCGTTGGCCCGATCAATGGAGAAGATGGCGATGCTGTCGTGGCCGCGGTTCGATGCGTAGAGGAATCGGCCTGAAGGGGCGATGTGCACATCCGCGCCGGAACTCTCGTCATGGAACTCCGGCGGCAGCGTCGAGATAGTCTGCATTTCCCGCAGCGCGCCCCGCAAAGCCTCCCAGGCGAACGCCGTCACCGTGTTGCCGAGTTCGTTGACCACGTAGACGAGCGGCAGGACCGGATGAAACGCGAGATGGCGCGGCCCCGCGCCGGGCGCGGCAGCTCCCCACGGCGGATCGTTCGGCGTCAAGCGTCCCGCCGGCAAATCGAGCCGGTAGACCATGATCCGATCCAATCCCAGGTCCGCCACCAGAGCGAACCGGTTGTCCGGAGAAGGAGTGATCGAGTGGGCATGAGGACTCTCCTGCCGCTGAGGATGGACGCTCGAACCGCGATGCTGAACCTTATCGGACGCTTCGCCGAGACAGCCGTCGCTGCCCAGGGGCAGGACCGCCGCGCTTCCGGACACGTAATTGGCCACGAGCACAACCCGCCCGGTGTGATCGGCGCTCAGGTGACAAGGCCCGGCGCCCTGCGACGGCTGCCGGTTGAGGAACCTCAACTGACCCGTCTTGGGAGAGATGGCGAAGGCATTGACGAACCCGCCGTGCCTGCCGGTGGCGTCACGCACCTCGCTGACTGCGTAAAGGAATTGCCCGTTCGGATGCAGGGTCAGGAACGTGGGGTTGGCCATTTCCGCAGCGAGAACAAACGGCTCCAACGTTCCGGCGGTCGCATCGAAGCGGGAAAAGTAGATGCCCTTTGCAGTCTTGGCACTATATGTGCCCGCGTACACATACGACTTCCCGGTTTGTGCGTTCATGGCTTTCTCCCTTGCATTTCTGTCAACCGTGCGTTGTAGGCGGCGAGAAGGTCCTGACGGCGCAACAGGCCGAGAACCTTCCCGGATTCCCCGTCCACCACGGGCAATTCGCCGTACTCCAGTTGCGCGAAACGGGTCAACACCGTCGAGAGATCAGTGTCCAGACCGAGCGGCTCGACGTTCTCCACCGCAATGTCCTCGACGATGACCAGTTGTCCCACCTCCTTCTCGTAAATGACGCGCCGGATCTGGTTCAGATGGATCAAGCCGTAGTACCTGCCCGCCTTGTCCAGGACGGGGAATACCGTCTGCGTCGTGACCGGGATCGCGTCGGTGACCCGGGTGAGCGGCGCGTCGAACGGGAAAGTCACGGGCGGCTGCGCAGGGGGCTTCCAGATTGTGCCGACGGTCAGTCCCTTGAGGACGCCGATGACGAAATCGCCGCGATGCGCGTCGGAGTAGAAGCGCGAGGGGACCTGCTCGCGGTAGATGGACCAGCCGCGGCTGAGAAGATAGGCAATGGCGGAGACCCACATTGCCGGGATCAGCAGCTCGTAGCCGGCGGTCAGTTCCGAGACCATGATGATGGTGCTGACAGGGACCTTGGCGGCGGCCGAGAAGAAGCTGGCCATGCCGAGGATGACGAACACGTCCACGCGCGTGACGACCGAGGGCATCCATTGCTGAAGGAGCAGGCCGACCGCGCCGCCGAGGGTTCCGCCGATGACCATGCTCGGACCGAACACGCCGCCGGATCCGCCCGAGCCGATGGTCAGGGATGTCGTCAGAATCTTCCCGACTCCGATAGCGCCGAGCAAGACCACGGCGCCGATGAGGTTGTGGTGGAATTGGCCCGCGAGCAATTTCTGCAGAATGCCGTAACCGAAGGAGAGGACGTTGAGGGAATCCGTCTGCGTTTCGGGCCCGAAATACGCCAGGGCGCGAAAGATGCCCAACGCGAACAGGCCTGTGGCGAAGGCGCCGATCGCGGGTTTCACGTGCGGCGGGATCTTGAAGCGCTTGAAGAGGTCCATGACTCCGTAGAAACAGCGCACGTACATCAGCGAGGCGATGACCATCGCCGCGGCCAGAATGGTCAGCGGCAGGAGCAGCGCCGGTTTGTCGAACTTCAAGCCCGGCTGGACGGCCAGCAGCGGGGCGAAGCCCGAGCCGGTGCCGAAGCCGTACAGGCTGATCAGCCCGAAGACGCAATAGGCGACCGTGCAGGAGATGAAGGCGGGGATCAGCGCCTCAGCCTCGAAGTCCTCGTCGCGGTAGAGCACCTCGATGGCGAAGATTGCGCCCGCCAGGGGCGCCTTGAATATCGCCGCGATGCCTGCCCCCAACCCGGCGGTCAGCAACATCCGCCGATCATGCTCGGAGAGTTTCAGCACACTGCCCATGTACGAGCCGAACCCTGCGCCAATTTGCGCGATGGGGCCTTCTCGACCGCCGGAACCGCCCGAGCCGAGCGTGAGGGCGGAGCAGACCATCTTCACCAGAGGCACGATGGGCCGGATGATGGCTCGCCCCTTGTGATACGCCTTGATGGCCGCGTCCGTGCCGTGCCCTTCGGCCTCCGGCGCGAGGGAGTAAACGATGATGCCTGAAATCAACCCGCCGACCGTGATGACGACCAGCAGCAGCCAGGGCGTAAAGCCGCCTAATATAGGGCGGATATCCGGGAAGATGTTCCATTCGCCCGAAGTGCCGGCGGGCTTATAACCGGCGACGAACTCCAGGCCATACTTGAGCACAAGGTGCGATAAGAACTGAAACGCCACCGCCCCGAGACCCGCCACCACGCCGACCACACCGGCCAGCAAGACCATTCGACCGACGGCGCGCAGGTGCGCAGGTTCGGCGGGCAACAGTCCCCAGCGCCTCAGGAAAGCGACCATTCCCTCGCCTTAGATCGGTGTCCTTTATTTCGCGGAAGAGGTCAAGTCGCGGCGCAGGACGACGATCACTCGCAGCTTGCCGGCCCCGTGCGCGTTCCCCTGCGCCCCGGTCAGTATGGAAACCGTTCGTCGTATTTCGCCGCGCACAATTCCACAAGGGCGTCCGCGATCCGCTCGACGGTCGCCTGAACGACCTTTTCGCCCTTGTCGCGAGTCGCCTTCGTCGGATCTCCGACGCCGCCGTTCCGGGTAAAGAGATGCCAGGGCCGGCTGAACTTGCCGCCGCACTTCTGAAGCAGCGGAAGGCGCGACGGATTCGTCGGCGCCGGCTTCGCCGCGTTCATCTTGACGAATTGAGGGAACAGCGCCAGCGCGATCGAGGTCTCGATTTCATCCGCGTGCTCGATCTCCGCCGTCTCCCGCACGGAGTCCACCACGTCGGCGGCGACGCACCAGCAGTCCATCCGTGCCAGGAAAACCTTGTGCTTGCCATAGAGCTCCCGCAGCGTCGCGTCGAGGGTGCCGCTGTTGCCTCCATGCCCGTTAAGCAGGAGGACCTTTCGGATCCCATGCTGCGCCAGCGAGCCGATCAGATCATCCAAGACCTTGATAATCGTGCTCGGGCTCAGGCCGACCGTGTATGGAAACGCCATGAGATTCTGATCGCAGCCATAGGGCAGGACCGGCATCACGAGGACGCCGGCGCCGCGTGCGGCCGCGAGTTCCGCCGCCCGGCGCGCGATGATCGCAGCCTGGAACGCGTCCGTCCCGTACGGCAGGTGCATCCCGTGCACCTCGCACGATCCGATCGGCAGCACGGCGACCTCGACGGACTTTCCCTTGAGATCCGCCTGGCATGTCTCCTCGAGCACGATCTTGGTCATTCGCGGGCCTTTCGATTATGCGCCCGTGAGGCCGGAGCAACGTTCATCTCTTATTTGCAGGGGCATCGAAACTGATCAGGTCGCATACCGGCGCTGCCTTGCGGTCCAGTCCCGCAGGAGAAGCTTCGATCCACGGGCAGGAGTATAGCTTTCCGTTCGGGTGGACGACGAGCGTGTGTGCCATCCGGGGGTAGCGGCCATCCGGCAGCCGCACCACCCCATGGTCGGCGTATTCCCCGGTGCGAAGATGGTACGTCACCAGGTGCATGACCTCCTTCACCCGCCGACCGTCGTCCGCCGTGAGGCCATACGTGCTTGTGAGGTAGTAGAGGGTCCGGCCGTCGGGGCCGAGCCGCAGCGAGAGGTAGCCGTAGCGGAACGGTTCGAACTGCCCGCTTTCGCGGAGTTCCTGCGCGCAGATCCGGTCCAGCAGTGTCAGCCGGGGCACGGCCGGATCAAAACAGAACAGGTACGCCGATTTGGGATGGACGCCGTAGAAGACATGGTCCGTTTCGTGCCAGAAGAGGTCGCGCCAGTTGTACCCCTGGTGGCCGGGCTTGTGCGGGTCCCACGCGCCGAAGATGTCACGCTTCATATGGACGCCCGCCACCGGCTCCACCCGGTCCCGCGCGAAGCTGTATCGCAGGATATCGCCATCGGCATTCGTGAAGTAGATGTCCCCCGTCTCCGGCCAGAGGCCCATACTGCGGCAGAGGCAGAGGTAGTTTTCCCCCTCGCCGACCTCGCCGTCGCGGCAGACCTTGCCCAGATTGCGCAGCAGGCGCGCGGAGATGTCATAGACCAGGAAGTAACCCTTCGGCCAGGTCAGCCCGTAGATGCGCTTGCGCACAGGGTCGAGCTGCATCGCGATGATCCCTTCCTGCGCAACGCCGATCACCAGGTCTTCAAACCGCCCGTCGGCCAGATCGTATGAGAGAAAATGCCCGCCGGGATACGGTTTGTATCCCTCCGGCACCCCCGCCGGCCGTTCCTTGTCGCCGGAGGACTGGAAGAAGCCGTACTGCGTCGAGAGATACAGTTTCCCGTCGCACTCGAAGAAGGGGCAGTGCGACTTGCCCTGCGGAATCGTCTTCCGGCCCGCCTCGCCGGTCAGTTCGCCCAAGTCGCCCAGGAGCGTCACCCGGTCGGTTGAAGGCTCGTAGCGATACACCCGGGCGTGCGTGTTCAAGTCGTGCGAGCAGAGGGTGTAATACACGTTCCCATCGCTCGCCAGCGAAAGGGAGTAGAAGTTGGAGTCCGACTTTTCGAAACCCGAGGTACGCAGCCGCGCGGGGATCACGGCGTTCGGGGTGCTCTGCATTCTCATGGTTGCATCCGCGCTCCTGACAACGGAAGCAGCGCCGGCCCGCCTGTTTTCTCCAAGGCCGTCGCCGCTTCGTTCACTGGGGACGTTGATCCTGTCCGGCTGCCCCGCGCCCTCCGCCGGTTCTACCCAGCGTTCCGCAATGATACCAGCGCGTTCCCTAGGATGCAATGCCCCGACGGGTTGCCGGCGCGGCTCCGATTGCGGCAGCCGATTTCTTTATTTTTCGGCCCGTCCGCTCCGGCCGTAGATTCGGCTTGTCCCCAGCCATTCCAAGCGTTGCCGGATGTGCTTCATCAAGTTTCGCTTGACGCTGAGGACGAGCTTCTCGCCTTTCTCGCGTGAGGCGAGCGACGAGTCTCCGTAAGCGCCGTTAGGCGCGATGAAGCCGACCCCGAACGTCGTGAGGTCCGGCTGTTGAAAGCCCTTGACGCTCGGCTTCAGGCCTGGCCTGCCCGGCCTGACGAGGTCGGGCCGGAGAGCGAGCATGACGGATGTCTCGCCCTCGCCCGCGTGGATATCCGGCTTGCCTTGCGCGCCCGACTCCAGACCTCTCTCGTCCTGGGAAGTGTACCACGACACGAGCAGAATTTTCAGCCTCCCGTCCAGGCGGTTGATGTCGCGCACGGCCGGGAGCAGGGCGAAGTTTCCGCCGTGGCCGTTGAGGAGGATCATGGTCGTGAACCCCTGCCGCTCGACCTCGCCGGCGATGTCGCGGATGACCTGCATCAGCGTCTCCGGTCTCAGCGAGATCGTTCCCCGGAAGCCGGTATGCTCGAGGCTTGTCCCGTAGTTCAGGGTGGGCAACAGCGCCGCGCCCAGTTCGCGCGCGACGAACTGGCCGAAGTAGTCTACCTGAACGTTATCGGTGGCGAGCGGCAGGTGCGAGGAATGCTGCTCGAACGCCCCGACCGGGAGCACACAGAGTTTCGGGCGGGCCTTCCGCCATTGCGGCGACGTACGTGTTCCGTCGAGCAGAGAATTCCGTTTTGGCATCGCGTTTTCCTTTCTCACTCACCGTCGGCCCGCGTTGGCGTTCTCGCCGCGAGCTCCGTCCGCCGCGCTCTTGCAGCGGCGCTTGGACGACTCTACCACGAGGCGCTGAGGACTGCAAGAAGGCCGGTCCCGGGCGATCCATCGTCTCATTTCTCTTTCGCCGGAACCATTCCCAGCAGCGATTGGGGCGTCTCGAAAAGAATCTCCCTTGCGATGTCGAGCGCATCTCGGCGCGTGTACTGCCCTGACTCGATCTTGTCCGCCAGCACCCGGGACATGACTTTCCGGATCACGAACGCCTTCCCGTAGGTCCATTCGAGACTGTAGGCGTCGGTGAAAAAACCGATCTGCTTGTTGAGCGGCAGCAAGTCCAGGCGCTCGGCCAATACCTGCCGCATGATATCCGGAAAGAAGTTATGCCACCAGTAACCGGCCAGGGAGAGATTCGGGAGTTCCCGACAGAGTGTGCATAGCGACTGGTTGGCGTGGCGGCTCGCCAGGAAGCAAAGGAACTTCACCTTGGGATGGCGCGCGACGATGTCCGCCAGGTCCGCGATGGCACGCTGGGGGACGAGGCTTGCCGTCTCGAACGGCAGCGGCTCGGCGGCAAAACTGAACTGGAAGACGACCGGATCGGCGAGGGACGCCAGTTGTTCCAGGAACAGCTCGTGAATGTAGGATGCGTACAGGTCCCTTTCTTCAGGGCCCGCCTTGCCGCGCCGCGCCAGCGCCGCTTCCATCTCAGCGTCCGTGACGCGCCGGAAAGCAATGTCCGTCGAAATATGAGTGGCGATCGAGAGCACGCGGGAAGCGGACAATTCTTTCACAAAATGGGCCATGACCGCGCGCACGTCCCCGAGACTCCGAATGGTCCGATCGGAGGCAGGCCGCCGACCCGCCGCGTGCGGAATGGGCGTCCCCGGCTTCTTGCCCCAGCACCGTTCCAGCTCGTAGAGGGCCGTGTCATATTCGCCCCGCTGCGTGCGCGTGAAGAAGGCCCATTCCATGGAGTAGTGAAAGAGATCGTCATCCCTGCCATCGCCGCGCCGGGACAGCTCGGTGGTGAGCTTCCTGACGCCCGCCCGGCGGATCATCTTGCGGGACCAGGCCTGATCGTCGGCGCGTTCGCGGATCAGTCCGTCGAGCGACCGCCAGTTCTTGTCGGTGATCGGCTCGTTCCAGTCGTACAGGTCGCGCAGGATGGTCCGCAACGCCCAGAAGAGGCCCGTGTTTCGAATCCGGCCCAGGTACGGCAGCGCCTCCTGGATTCTCGAGTGCGCCTCTTCCCGGGCGGGCCAATCCGGATACTGGGTCAGGCGCGCGCCGCTGGGACAACCCGCGGAATACAACTCCGTGACCAGCATGTGGTACAGGAGCACATCGTGCAGCCCGCGCGCCGCGAGCTTTCCGCACGTCAAGTGCGTGTGAATGTCCAGCGCGGGAATCTCCGCGAGTTCGCCCTCGATCTCTCGAACGACGGAATCCAAGCCCATCCAATCCCTCCTTCGCAGTTCCGCATATGCGGCCGTTTCGCCGTCAACTGCGCCGCGCGGCGCCGGTCAAGGCAATCCACTTCCGCAGCACCGCCTCCATCGCCTGCATCGCCTCCGCCTGCGCCAGCGGCAGCCAGGGGTTCCTGCCGTCCCGCCACTGACCCTTGAGCGATTCGCGGACAGAGGCGATCAACTCGGTCGCCACATTGATTTTTGCGACGCCCAGCGAGATCGCTCTCTTAATGTCCGCCTCCGGCGTCCCGGACCCGCCGTGCAATACAAGGGGAACGCGCACCGCCTTGTGAATCTCAGCCAGGCGGTCGAAGTCCAGGCGAGGCAGCCGGGTATACTGTCCATGCGCATTGCCGATGGACACCGCCAGGGCGTCCACTCCCGTCTCCGCGACATAGCGCGCGGCCTCAGCCGGGACTGTGAGAGTGGAACCGGAGCTCCCTTCGGTCGTTGCGTCGTCCACCTTGCCGACGCGCCCGATCTCTCCCTCCACCGTCACCCCCAGCGGATGCGCCCGGCGCGCGACCTGCCGGAGCGCGGCGGCGTTCTCCGCGTACGGGCGCGCCGAGAAGTCGAGCATAACGGATGTGTACCCCGCGGAGAGGCACGCCTCCACTTGCTCAATGCTGTCCCCGTGGTCGAGGTGCAGGGCCGCGCGCACCGAATACCTGGCCGAAACGGCTATGGCCGTGGCCGCCACGGCGGCGGGCGGAAGAAGCGGAAACTCGCCGGGGCCGTTCATCAGGATTACCGGTGCGCGGCATTCCGTGGCGACGCGCAGCGCACAGTCCATAGCTTCGGCGTTCCAGGCGCAGAACGACGGAACGGCGTATCCGCGCGAAACGGCGTCGGAAAGCAATTCGGACATCGGCAGGAATTTCATGCCGCTTCTCCTCCAGGACTTCCAGGGTGACCGGCGTTTCATCCGGCCTTGTTCAGTTGAAGCCATTCCCGCGCGCGCGAGTCATTGCTTCTTCTGGTGTTCCCCGATTCTCCCGCAGCGCCCCGGAACCCCGGCAGGAACATAAGATATTTTACAAATTGTTCCACGTGGAACACTCAGACTGTTCCTGATATTCATGCCTCTTTCATGCCGCCGCAATAGTGCCGGGACGGGCCGAAATGAAGATATTTTACACATTGTTTCACGTGGAACACTCAGACTATTCCTGATATTCATGCCTCTTTCATGCCGTCGCAATGGTGCCGTGACGGGCCGGAATGATGTCGCATCGGCTATGCATGCCGCCCAAATGCCCTCTCTTTTGATGCCGTTTCGGGCAGGCCACTGACGGAACCATTGCCTGGACAAGTCGCTCTGAAAAAACGAACCCAATCGCGTGCGACACCCGCGGACAACCCACCCCGTTCCCCACTTTCGCAGCGCGCCAAAGCGGAGGAAATGGGGTTTATGTCCCCAGAATAAGAATACCCTCCGGGACTAACCGGATGACCGGCGTTTCATCCGGCCTTTTTCAGTTGAAGCCATTCTCGCGCGCCGGGGGCCTCGATGATCGGCCAGGACGCGCGCAGGGGATCCTGGTACGGGCCGATCTGGTCCACCGGGATCGGCTGGAACCCGAGCTTGAACGCCGGCGAGTCGGGGCTGAGACGCCAGTCGTCTTTCTCCGGCGCAACGAAAAGCGGGTCGGCCACTAGCGAATTCCGGTCGAACCCCATCGCCTGGAGCGATTGCCACTCATCGAGCGATTCCACGGCGACCAGGCGGACGTCCTCAATCCAAACCGTGCCTTCGCTGGCCGGCAGATCGAACCGGGCTCGGATCGCCTTCATCTGCTCCTGGTAGTCCTGCTCGCCCGGGGCCGGAAGTCTGAAGACCAGTTCGTAATCCCGCCACTCGGCGCCGAGGCGGGCCGATGTGCTCCTGCACCAGAAGTACACATTGGCGACGTACGATTGAATCATCAGTTCGACGCCGGTTCCGGCCCTGGCGGCCTTCATCTTCGCAGTCAGCCGGTAAGCATGACCGGGTTCGGCGGCGACCTCCGGACTGACGACCACAGGCCACGGAGGATTGCACTGGGCGTCCTTCACGGGCACGCCTTCGATCTTCAGCGACCGTTTGCCCTCGGCTGCATCCTCATCTGTAACGCCGGCCTTGCAGGCTGCGCTCGGTCTGGCCTGCCAAGACCAACCGTTGGGCAACTCGCCGGGTTGACCGTCTTCGAACCCGGGGTTAACCAGCAGGTTTTCGGAAAGCGTCCTGCCGGCCTTGAACTGTCCGGTCAAGATGGGCAGCCCTTGATGCCAGACCAAGTTGCCGTCCACCCGGTTATGTTCGAACGAGACGTTCGAGAACCGGTAGAGCTTGGCCGCCGGTTCCCGATAGTAGAAGATATTGCGCGAGAGCGTGTTGCCCGACATGATCAGCCCGCCGGGCAGAATAGCGTCCTTCGGATGCGTCTTCATGTTCCGCATATTCTGCCAGGCCGGCTCGCCGGCGACCATCTCGAACCCCTGGACCATCGTGGGGAAGTGGTCCTTCCACATCTGCGAATCCTGTGTCCAGCCGTTGTATTCCGCCTGGTAGAGGCCATTGTCTATGAAGATGTTGTTCTCGATCAGGTTATCCCGCCCGTTGTGCAGGTGCAGGCCCGCCTGTGGGCAGCGAGCCACGATGTTGCCGATCACATCCACCCCGCCGGTGTTGTCGTCCAGGTAGACCCCCCACGCGAAATAAGGCATCACCCACTTGCCTTCCTTTCGCCCGAAGCCGAGCATGTCGTGGAAGTAGTTGTAGCGGACCACGGTGCCGCGCGAACTGATCCAGTCCCGGCCGCCGGTGTAGACCGCGCCGGTGTCCTCGGTCTCCAGATTCATGTGCCGGATGTGGTTGTATTCGATGACCAGGTTATTGCCGCTGAACATGATTCCCATTCGCGGGCCATCGTGGATCAGGTTGTGCGACGCCCGGTTGCCGACGCCTTCGAGGGAAATGCCCACGCCCTGTTTGTAGAACACCCCGACGTGATGGATGTAGTTGTTGTCCGCGTAGTTGCCCGCAGCCTTGAGCGTCTTGCGGTCGCCGCCGCCGATGGCGACGCCGTCGCGGCCGACTTCGGAGATGTCGCATCCGGCCACGCCGTTGCCCGAGCCGCCGTTGATCACCACGGCCGACCCGTTGTAGTCGCCGACGTTGTGAATCACGCAGCCGGCGATCAGACAATTCGTCGCCTCGGTCAGCGCCACCGCGTCGCCCTCGCAGCACTCGATGTCGAAACCGCGGACGGTGACGTCGGAGACACCTCGGCCGATCTCGATGATCGTGCGAAGGGTTGGAGCGAAGACCGGTTTGCCTTCGCAGGGCGCCGGCGGCCAGAAGTAGAGCTTGCCCTCGGCCCTGTCCAGGTACCACTCGCCGGGTGAGTCCAGCTCCTCGAAAAGCCCCTGCACGTAGTAGCGGTCACCGGGACGGATCGCGTAGGAGCAGTCGTCTGCCAGCGTGATGACCCGTTTCTCCCGGTCAACCGACGCGATGCGGACGACGTTGTTCCACCAGTTGTATCGCGGGAAGATACAGACCTCGGCCTCCTCCGGCCGCGAGAACGCCCGGGCGTCCTCGGCCTTGAAGTGCAGCAGACGGGCGGAGTCCTCCGGTAGGTCGAGGTACATGTCCACCGGCTTGCCCTCGACATAGGCCCAGCCGCCGGCATAGGGGTTGATCGGATCGAAGTTCGGATATCGCGCCAGGATCTGCCGGCGGCCGTCGAAAAAGAGTTGCCGGAAGGCGACGCCCTTCAAGCCTTGCGAGGCGACGTCGGCCACGAGGATCTTGTCCTTGTACGGCGCGAAACCGGCGACGAGTTTTCCACCGACCAGCAGCGGCCGCATCGCGCCTTCGCCGAGATAGAGGACCGGCGCATCGGCCGTCCCGGAATCTTCGGCAGTGAGTTCGAAGGTCCGGTCCAGGAAGTACGTCCCGCCGCGAACGTGTACGGCGACGGATTCATGAAAGCCTTTTTCCCGCTTGAGTCTGCGAACTTCGTCGCGGGCTCGCCCCAGTGAGGCGAAAGGTCCGTCCTTGCCGCTTGCATCGGCCGCGGCGAGCCGACCGCTCCACGCGTCGCGCCCCTCGACGGCGACGTAGAGATCCAAGGCGTCGGCGCGGCCGGAGATTAATATCCCGCCGGCCAGCGTCGCCAGCAACACCGTTCCAATCAGCCCCAGCGGACTTTTCACGATTCGCCTCCGAAATACGGTTTGTGTCCCCGGAATATCGGCAGATGTATGTGGTTGGGCATCAGGCACCAGGAGAAAACCTCCAGTCCCTTCGCCTGAGCTTCCTTCTGCAACAGCCGCGGTTATTCCCGGTAATCCCTCTCGGCCGAGAACACCTTCATTGACCTAACGCCGCGCTGCGTGATGTGATGCGGATGCCCGTCAAGTATTATTCGCGCTATTCTCGGCATGCGGGCAATCTACCCTTCTGCCTTGCGCAGGTCAATCAGAAATAGGGTCTATGCCCTCGGAATATCCTCCGCCGCATTCTCAGTCACGAAATGTCCTCTTGCGCGTCGTCGCCATCCGCCGGGACGGCCTTGAGCGGGTCGAACATCTCCTGAATGGGGCCCAGCTTCCTCTCCAGCAGGCGCGGCGGCTCGTATGTGTCCAAGTCCTCTCCGCGCGCGAATCCCTGCATGAGCTCTGCCATGTAGAGGAAGTTGCGCAGGGGGATGTCCGGCGGCACGCCGTGGTCCACTCGGGGTATGTAGCGGCCGAACTTCCGCGCGGATGCGAAGCGCTTCTTCACCTCCGCGCGGACGCGGTCACAGCCGAACCGCAGTTCGCGCTTGTCAATCCCGCCCCAGCAGCACATGTGGGGATGCTCGGCAAGGTAAACCGCCGGGTCGTTGCCGGCGGCGATCTCC
>Ga0181533_1002368_pt1 | contig 22287 bp, 21 predicted proteins | sample PEATcosm2014_Bin_45_FD_119772 | JGI IMG/M metagenome (GOLD analysis project Ga0181533, IMG submission 119772) | Peatland microbial communities from MTU Mesocosm Facility, Houghton, MI, USA - PEATcosm2014_Bin11_60_metaG | ecosystem: Environmental > Terrestrial > Soil > Wetlands > Peat | place...
CGTGTGCAACACAACGTGGTCCAACACTACGATGATTTCAAACAACTGGGTGATCGGCACGGGCGCCTGCACACGCTCCCAGTCCCAGTCCCACTCGGACTCCAAGTCGCACCGATCACACTCCAAGTCGCATCGCTCGGACTCCAAGTCGCATCGATCTCACTCGCATTCGTCCTCGCATGGCTCGCATTCAGGGTCGAAATCGCACCAGTCACATTCGCATTCAAAATCGCACGAATCACACTCAAAGTCACAGTGGTCGCATTCGCACTCCAAGTCACACGACTCGCACTCCAAGTCGCGCCGGTCATACTCGCACTCAAAGTCGCACGAATCGGACTCCAAGTCGCACCGGTCGCGTTCGCATTCGGCCTCGCATGGCTCGCATTCCCGGTCAAAGTCGCATCGGTCGGACTCGCACTCCAAGTCGCACAAGTCCAAGTCAAAGTCGCACAAGTCTGATTCGCTGTCAAAGTCGCACAAATCCCACTCGTCATCCAAGTCCCATCACTCAGACTCGCTATCGCATCATTCGCATTCACACCAAAGCAAATCCCCTGCCTATCCACACATCCTGCAACGGTCGATCAACGCATCGTTCTGCACGTCCTACACGGCGCCGTATGGGGCGTCGCATGGGGCCAACGTCGTCGCCTCCTGCCCCCCGTTGTTTGAGGTCTGTCATGTCAACTTTGCGTTCTTTGGCGACATGCCCGGCACGTGCAACGCGACGCTGATGGCTGTCGATCCTCTGTGCAACTGGAATCTGACCGCCTCTGCGCTGCCGTGCATCGGGCAGCAGACGTGCAGCATCCCATGGCCGGGGACGCTGACGGGAGTGCCGGCAGCCAACAACACGTGCATGCTCGCCAATTCCACCATCGCCACCATGATTGTATCTGGTGGGTGCTGCTCGACGCTGCCGCAGACCAGCAGCCGCTCGGAATCGCACTCGGTTTCGAAGCATTCAAAGTCAACGTCACATGACTCGCACTCGCACTCTAAAAGCCACGACTCGCACTCGCACTCCAAGAGTCATGACTCGCACTCGCACTCCAAGAGTCACGACTCGCACTCTCATTCTAAAAGCCATGACTCACACTCGCACTCCAAGAGCCATGATTCACATTCACGCTCCAAGAGTCACCATTCTGATTCAAATTCGAAAAGTCACGGCTCGAACTCGCACTCTAAGAGCCATGAATCGGATTCGCATTCCAAGAGTCATGATTCAGACTCGCAATCCAAGAGTCATGCTTCGCACTCTCTGTCGAAAAGTCATGAATCTGACTCGCGGTCCAAGAGCCACGAATCGGACTCGCAGTCCAAGAGTCACGAATCGGACTCGCAGTCCAAGAGTCATGAATCGGACTCGCAATCCAAGAGCCATGAATCGGACTCACAGTCCAAGAGTCATGCCTCGCATTCTCTGTCAAAAAGTCATGAATCAGACTCGCGATCCAAGAGCCATGAATCGGACTCGCAGTCCAAGAGCCACGAATCGGATTCGCAGTCCAAGAGCCATGAATCGGACTCGCAATCCAAGAGCCATGGCTCGTATTCGCTGTCCAAGAGTCACGACTCACAGTCATTTTCCAAGAGTCACGATTCAAACTCGCAGTCAAAGAGTCACGACTCGAACTCGCAATCCAAGAGTCACGATTCGGAATCGCGGTCAAAGAGTGAGGAGAGCCGCTCCCAAAGCCATGGAAGCCAATCCCACTCAAAGAGCCACGACAGCAATTCGCTTTCCAACAGCGGGTCTGGATCAGTGTCACATGGCTCGTACTCGCATTCGAAATCGCACCAGTCGGATTCTCATGAAAGCCAATCGGAACCGGCACAGTCCAACTCGATATCGCGCCAGAGTGCCGAAAGCAACTCCCACCGCTCCCAGTCGGCCGGTCAGCAGAGCAGGACGCATTCGGGGTCTCGCCACTCCGCTTCGCAGTCGCCAGACCTTCCTCCCACCCGATCGCCAACCGCATCACACTCGGCCACGTCGAGCCCCAACCCCGTGTTTCTGGAGCATTTCGTCACCATGGGCGTCAACATGGATGTCTGCATCAGCGTGTCGGCGCTCAAGACGGGCGGCATCAACGCCACGCTGGCGTGCCCGCCCTACTCGGTCTTTTGCGAGACAGAGTTCGCCGCCGTCGGCATTGCGTCGACCCCCAACACGTGCACCCCCGGCGTGGACCTCACCATCAACGACTGCTGGTACAACATCACGGCATTCATGGCCGAACGCTGCAACGGGGCGGCGTCGTGCGTGTTCGAGTCTGAAGTGGACCTCGTGGCCTCCAACTTTTCGCTGCACGCATGCGCGTCCTACCGGTATGCGCCCACCATCACGCTCGACTTTTACGGCCGCTGCTGCTCGACCGTGGTGACGGAGGTGGCCAACCCCGTCTTTGCGGGCGCCAGCGGGACCACGGCCGTCGTGGCCACCGGCGCAACGTCGTCATGCCCGGCCCAGATGCGCGTCGCCGCCACGAACGCGTCCGTGCCCTACCAACTCTCCGTCGTGATGGCGCTGCCCGGGCAGTGGGGGCTGGACACCGTGTCGATGCACGTCGTCTCGTATCTCACCCCGCAGCGGCTGCCCCTGATTCCGCCCGTGCAGATTCAGTTGCAGTTTTCCGCCGCGGGCGCGCCCTTCATGATGGCCAACTATCCCGGCACCGTGCAGACGGTCTCGCCGACCCCCGCCATGCGCTTTGCGGGCCAGTGCCCCGACCTCGCCGCCGCCGAGGCGCCGCGCGAGCCCAGCGAGGACTACTACATCGTCTTTGGCGACATTGCGGATGCGCCGCCGGATGCGATCCAGTTTGTATTTATGAATGTGCTGCCGGGCGAGTTCTTCTACGTGAGCAGCATCGTCGTCGTCAGCGGCAACGGGACGACGATGGCGTTTCTGCCCGCAGGGGGCACCGTGCTGACGCCGTATGTGGTGCAGTGCAGCGCGTGCACCGCGCGCTATGTAACGTCTAAAGTACTCATCGATTGAATGGTGGTTTATTGGTGCTTGGAGAAGAATAAAGCATCCATGTTGTAGTCATACGCCCCGCTCTCCGCGCTGCCCTCGGGCACGGGCGGCAGTTCTTTGAAAATCTCTTCGTCTTCCTCGGTGGGCTCCGGCATGGGCGTCTCTAGCGGAGGCGGCTCAATGCTGCGCACGATGACGGGCATTGTGACGGTTGGCAGGCAGATGTCGATGGGCGGACTGGTCTTCTTGAGCGGACGGGGCGGCTGCTCCGAGTGGACCATGGACCGCGAGCGCGCCTTGGAGAGCATCTGGTCGATAAAGTTGACATCGTGCTTGCGCGCCGTCACGAGATGCAAGAGTTCGGCAAACTTGGTTTCCGGGTCGGACTGGTTCTTGAGGCGGCGCGAGTTGTTCCACGACATGATGGAGAAGCGCCCCGACATCACCGCGCGGTCGCCGTCAATCATCACAAAGGCAAACGAGTTGAGGTGCATGCAGGGGCTGCGCCCGTGCACCGACGACGGCAGCGTCACCACGGCCTCGTGCGGCCCCGACACCATGTTGTCGCCCTCTTCCCGGAGCGGGATGTCGCCGTAGAGCACCACTGGCATAGAGTCGCCCGTGTCCCTCACGAAAGCACCGAGCCGCAGCGTGCCGACCACCCGCGCCTTTGGGATCGTCACCTTGGGGATGCGCACCACCGTGAAACAGATGATCTGGCGCCCCGTGGCATACTGGAATTCGGGCAGCCCGTGCTTGGCGTAGAGCGGGCTCCCCTGCGGGATCGGCGAGGCCTTGCTCGACACGGCGCACATGTCCCCCGGGTTCCACTCCGCGCCCAGCGTGTGCGATATCTTGCTGATGTCAAACGTCACCGTGGGGAAGCGGCGGTGGAAGAGAGACACTGCATCCTCCGCCATTTTGCCGCCAAATTTCGTGTTTTCTGTTTCCAACAAAAAAACACAAGCAAAACAACAAAACCAACAAAAAAAAATGTCTTTCGCAGACCAATTTGCAGACCGTCTCCTCGCGAAACATGCACCCCCGCCAATGGAGCCGCCGCAGTACAACCCGTCCGAGTCGAAGCGCAAACTCGTCATCAAAATGGACTCGCGCGAGACCGTCAACGACTGGCTCGTCAGGGAGTTGCGCGCGCAACTCGAGGCGGCGGGGCTCGGCGACCGGCTCATCATCGAGAGCCTCGACCTCTTTGACTTTGTGTACGTCTTTGCCGACGACCACAAGAAGCCGTTCGGGCCGGGCATCGAGCGCAAAAAGGTGACGGACGTGGCTTCCAGCGTGTTTGACGGACGCTGGAAGAATCAGGCAACGCGCATGCGGGAGGGGAAGCAGCCCGCAGACAAGATCATCTACATCGTCGAGGGCGACCCCCTCAACACGCCGCGCGGCTTCAACAAGTGGTCGATGCACGGCGCCATGCTCAAGCCGGCAATGAATGCCGAGCACAGCACTGCAATCACGGCGACGCACAAGCACACGTGCGCGCTGCTGGTGTGGTGGCTGATGTACCTCGAGCGCATCGACGACCCCGCGCTGACGAAGCACTACTCGTATGCGGACGGCGTGGAGACGCAGGTCAACAAGACCGAATTCCGCGACGGCAACCGACTGGCGCTGCAGATTGCGGGCTTTGTGGCGGGTGCCTCGCCAATGATTGCGACCGCCATCACGAAAAAGTACCCGACGATGGCCGAACTGCAGGGCGCCTTTCTCAAGGACTCTGCCGGCACGCACAAGGCCATTGCGGAGATGGAGGTCGAGGGCCGCGACAAGCGCATCGGCCCCGCGCTGGCCAAGAAACTGTACGACGTCTTTGAGATTGACAAACTGCGCGCCATCCTCGACACCCCCGGCCTGCGGCCCATGCATGGCGGCGTCTCCCCCGCCAAGCCGCCCAAACCGTCCCCGCGCCGCACCTTCAAGTCCGAGCCCAAGCGCCTCAAGTTGGACAAGTGCAGCGAAGACATTGATGATGACGACGATGACGAATAAACACATGTCACTCTTTATTTCCGAGGCTTTACCGCCACCCATTGTTTGTAGAGTTGATCGACCTCGCGGCTGATGGCAAAGCGGCTGGCGCCCTTGTCCCCGACATGCTCCAGCACGACCGCTGCACAGTCGCGGATCGGCGCCGCCGTCACTGCATTGGCTGCCGCGGTGCCGAAGGTGGCCACGGCGGGGACCGGCGCGGGGCGCAGCACGGCTATCTGGTTGTCGCGGAGCCCCGTGAGCCCGTTGGCGCTCATGTATACCAGATGGTGGTAGGCGAGGTGGCTGCAGCCGTCGCGGCGCAGTTCGAGGTTCAGCGCCGTGCACATCTGGTCCAGATGCGCGTCCGCCTCGGCCTCGTCGAGCCCCGCATCCGCCGTGTCGTAAATTGCAAACAGTTTGAGCATGGCCGCAGCCCGGCGCCGCCCGTGCTCGTCCAACGTAATGTCGCCGCCGTCGTCTGTCGTCATCGTCTCCAGCGGCACGCACTGGGCCTCCAGCGCCCCCGTCCAGCGGCGTGGGGGCCGCGGCGCGGGGGCCTCGCGCTCGGGGAAGATCATCACCAGCAGCCGCAGCACGTCGTCGCGCTCGATGCCCCCTGCCTGCAGCCCCCGCAGACACGCGCCGGCAAAGTGGATGAGCGCACCGGGATTGGTCAGGCTGAAGGGCTCGATGCCGAGGGCCCGCAGGAGCCGCGCAACCGGCTTTGCCACCGCGTCGAGGGACACGGCAGTACCCGTGGCGGCCGCATGCAGGAAGGGGGGCAGCACGCGCCGCATGTCCCGATAGACGCCTTCCGCAGAGGCCAGCAGAAAGAGGGGCTCCTCGCCAATGAGGGCATCCACAAAGTCCGGCAGGGTCTCGTGCAATGTCTTTGGCGCCACGGCAATCTTGGCGTTGGGGACCTGCATGCCCGCCAGCAGCGCCAGCGTGGACACTGCCCAGCCGGCGCCGAGGGTCCCAAAGTACAGGCGGGCGAGGGCGCCGTAGATCGGATAGCGCACGCCCTCGAACTGCGGGTGCCGCGCGGCGCCGACGAGAGCGTGCAGCATGGCGCCCGATGACATTGACGTCGCCTCGGGCTCGGGGATGATGCATGCGACGCCCGTGTCGGTGGTGATGCACTGCGTCTCCGGGTTGCGCTGCCCGTCCCATGCGCTGCGGCAGAAGAGCAGCGCGTCGGCGTACGCGGCGTCGTGGATGACAACCACGCGGCGCGTGCGGCTAAAGGATGCCAGCAGCGTCTCTGCGCCCGAACTGCGCCGCATGCCCTCCAGCAGGGCCGAGGCGACCCGGGGCGCGCACGACTCGGCCAGCCGCATCGTCTCGGGTAGCAGTGACACGTCGGCGGGCAGGATGTGGCACTTGCACACTGCGGGGGCGCGGGAGGCGGGAGTGCGCGCCGGAGGGGCCGTCTCAAAGACCTGCAGCGCGTCGCGCAGGGCATAGAAGAGGTCGTCGCAGTCGCGGCTGAAGATTTCGGCACACGCCTTTGAGGTGATTTCCGCCACCGAGCAGGCGCGCCACACCTCCGTGTAGACGGCCGACTGCGCGATGCTGAAGCGCCCGTGCTCGACCGGCATGATGCGGCCCGCCACCTCGTCGCTGAGCAGCATGGGCGCCACCATGTAGAGCAGCGCCGCCGCCACCGTGTCGCGGGGCCCCTCCTCGTCGTCAAACTCGACGCGGGCGCGCTTGCCGAGGCGCTCGACGGTCTGCTCGAACGCGGCGGACAGGCTGTCTGCCATCACCGAGTAGCAGGGAAACGCGCGCGCAAACACGTTCACCATGGCGGCAATCGCCTCGGGCACGCACAGCGTCGACGACGCCGCGGGGTTGCCGGTGACGCGGCGCCACACGTTCGTGCGCATCTGCGGAAACACCGCGGCGAGCAGCGGCGGCGGATGCATCAGCAGCACATCGAACAGCGCTGCCGGCACGTCGTCGCTGTCCGTGCACACGTCCTGAAAGGGCACCCACGCGCCGTGCCGCGGCGTCAGCGCCGTGTCTATGGCGTCGACGAGGTAGCAGGCGGGGAAATAGAGCGTCTCCGCACCGCGCGTCGCCGTAAACACGGTGCTGCACCCATCCATCAGGCAGCGATGCATGTCGGCGCTGCGCCCGCTCTTGGCGTGCAACCCCAGCCCCGTCAGCGTCTTCCAGAACTCGTTCACGCCGCGGCTCGTCCGCTCCTCCACCTTCAGGCAGCACCCGTGGCGCACCAGCGTCGTGCGCACATCCGCCGCCAAAGTTGCTTGCATTTTTTTTCGCGCCAAAAATATGTTTTGCTTGTTTTTGCATGGCGCCAAAAAAATTTAGGTGTTGAAAAAAAAGTGCACATTTATTTGTCAAGGGCCGTAGTTTCATTGTTTGGCGTCCTGTGTGGACCATACGCAGATGTCGGCATGCTTGCACGTGCCGACGAGGACCAGCGCGAGGGCGACGCAGAGCAGCACCGCTGTGACGCATACGCGGGCGAGGGCACGATGCCAGCAGGGAGGCGCGGGGGGTGCGGGCGGTGCTTGCGCCTCTTTGGGAGGGTCGTCGAGAGAAATGTCGACCATCGATTCCGAATCCATGTCCGCATGTGAGAGGCTGGTTAGGGAATGGGGTGGCTCTGTATTTTGTAAGGCATTAAAAAAAGACGTAGATGACGCTGTTTTTTATTGTTTCGCGTCGTGGGACTCTTGCAGCCGCGCCGCCAGCATGTTCGCCTGCTTCTGCACACCCTCGAGGAGATTGCGCACCAAGAAGTGTACGTAGTGTGCCGAGTTGGGAAAGCGGCGCTGCGTGTTTTGCATGGCGAGTATGCCGAAGCGGTCCTGCACGTACACATATTTCGCCAGTGTAAAATCGATCGGACGATGCTGCAGAATGTACAGCGTCACAGCATCGACGAGTGTGCCATGGTCGTCACTGATGTGCTTGCCGTGCCCAACGTACTGCATCTTTTTCTCCATGGGCATGCTGCGGTTAAACTTTGTGAACCGGGTGTAGTCGACAAAGTGGTACTTGTCACCGGGCTGCTCCTGCAGAATCACCGCAGCGCCGGTGACGATCTCGCGCATGGCGACAAGCGCGTCTTCGGTGCCGACCTTCTCCAGCAGGATGGCGATGTCGACATCGCTCACCTTTTTCTCCTTGAGCAGGTCCCGGAGGGTCTTTTTGTATTTCTTGCAAATCAATTCGTCCATTTGTTTTGTCTTTTTTTGTGTGAAGCAATACCGCAACAAAAAACAAAAAGCACAAAAACATCAAATGAGCGCCGAAAAGCACGCGAAACTGTATTTTGGGGGCGTCGCCGCCGAGGGGGACATCACGCACAAGCGCGCCGCCATCGGGGATGATGGGGTCGGCAGATGCGCCGGTGCGGGGTTTGTGCTGGTCATGGGCGGGCACGAGCGCACGGTGTGCATGACGGTGCTGGGCCCGCAGTCGCAGGCGACGGCCGAGTATGCGGCGCTGCTGGCGGGGCTGCGGATGGCGTACCTGTCGCGCGTCACGCATCTCGTGGCCGAGTGCACCAGTGCCGCGGTCGTCGAGGAGATGCGCATGGGCACCATCGCGGAAGCGCGTCCCGCCGCCATCCACGAAAAATGCATGGGCTATGTGCGCAGGTTTGTGAACGTCGACTTTTGGCAGGGGTCCAGCAATGACACTATCGCCGCCATCAACCATGCAGACGAGTCGGCGATGAAGGGCTACGACATGCTCATGGGCTACGAGCAGGGCATCGACGGCAGCCAGTTCTTGGCCGCGGCGCTGCTGCCGCAGCCCAAGGGGCTTTCGGTCTCTGAGGACGGCCAGACCTACACCATGCGGTTCAAGTAAAAGAAAATAAAAAGGGGGCATTTCCTTCTTGTTTATTCCACTCTGAGGTTTCCGGGCGGCGATTTCATCTTTTCGAGACGTTCATAGAGCGCATGCAGTTCACAGCGGAGCCTATCGAGTTGTTTCTTGTTGGCTTTGTACTGTCTCTCTGCTTTCTTCCACTGCTCGTGACTCTCACGCGCCTTTTCAATCGCCGCTTCCAAGGCCGCGGCGTTGCCGGACATTTTGTGCGACGGATCGCTTAGGACCGACCGTAAATCTGATAATGCCGCGTTGCGCCCGCCCGGATTTTCTGGCAACAGACGTTGGACAATCGACACTGCCTCGTTCAGACAGGAGCCGTAATCTCTCTCCGCATGTTGCATCTCATGCTCATTTCTGTGGACAATCGATTGGACAAATTCAACAAAATGGTCTTTGCCTGCTATTTGCCGGGTCAACGTCGACAACTCGCCCTCGTTTTTCGGGTCCTGCTCCATTATTGTTGGTTTTTGCGCGCGAAAAAAAGCATAAATGGTTTTTGTCTTTCTTATTTTTTTGGCATCAGACCAAAAAAAATGACAAAACGACCAATTGCATGTGTCATCGATGACGAAGAGTCCACGAATGGTGAGGATTCGATTCGCGAGAGGTTCGACATGCTGCAACTGATCAATGCGCGCAGGCGGAGAGACAAGCGCCCCTTCCTCCCGCGTGCTTTCATGCACCTGATTGCGTACATGGCTGCCGAGCCACTGATGATGGAGCACGGCAGCATGGTGATGTGCGTCGCAGTTTCTCCAGATGGGGCGCATATCGTATCAGGATCGTGGGACGGCGCAGTGCATGTTTGGAAGGCGGACACTGGCAAGCGCAGGATGGTGCTGCTGGGGCATGATGACACTGTTAAGACGGTTGCAATATCACCTGACGGATCGGAGATTGTCTCTGGGTCTGATGATAAAACAATCCGGACATGGAGTATGAAGACGGGCGTGCGTCTAAAGAAACTGGAGGGGCACACTGGCTCGGTTAAAATCGTTGCTGTGTCGCCCGACGGGGCCAAGATTGTGTCTGGGTCGGGTGACGATACAATGAAAGTGTGGAATGCCAAGACTGGGGCATGCGAGAGGACGATAGAGGGACAACAATGGTGGATTGGTGCAATCGCCATATCACCTGATGGTGCGAAGATTGTGACGGGGGACTACGATAACATAGTGAGAATCTGGAATTACCAGACCGGCGCGTGCGAGAGGATATTAAAGGGCCATGATTCGGTTATCTACGCCGTGGCCGTGTCACCGGATGGAAAAACGATCGTTTCAGGATCGATGGACAACACTGTGCGGATATGGAATACAAACACGGGAGCGTGCGAGAAGACGCTGTTGGGCCACAGTAATTGGGTCAACGCCGTCGCGTTATCGCCGGACGGAGCGACGATAATATCGGGATCGTGTGATGAGACAGTGCGGGTTTGGAATGCCAAGACTGGGGCATGCGAGAAAATTCTGAGAGGGCACCACGTCTCTGTTGACGGCGTCGCGATGTTGCCGGGAGGTAAGACGATTGTGTCTGCATCAAGTGACGAAAGAATACGTATGTGGGACGTCGCGACGGGGCTGCCGCACAAAGCGTGGTAGATCGATCAATAAAAAAACCGAAACGGTGACAGTTTTTTTTATGAGCAAGCATGCAAAACAGCACATGACGAAACGAGCAATTGCATGCGTCATCGGGGGTAAATCTCACGATGAATCCATTCGCGCCGAAGAATCAACCCGCGACAAGTTTGATTTCCTGCAGATATGCAATCGGCATGCACGGATAAACAAAAAGCCATTTTTTCCGCTGCAATGTTTGCGTCTCATTGCTCACGAGGCTGCGGGGGCGCTCGTCGTGCCACACGGGGGGCGTTTGACGTATTTGTCATTTTCCTCAGACGGCCGTTCCATCGTGTCGGCATCGGATGACAACACGCTGCGGGTGTGGAATGCCAGCATGAGTGTATGTGAGAAGACGATGCAGGTGTGGCCTTTTCGGGTTCGCGCTGTCTGGACGTCGGGGGATGGAGCGACGATAGTGGCGGGGTCGGTAAGGTGCGCGGTCGAGGTGTATAATGTCGATGCGGAGAAGTACGAGAAAAAAATGCATGGCCATACTTCCGGCATGTGCGCCATTGCGGCATCCCCGGACGGGACGGCAATCGTGTCCGGGTCGATGGACAGGACTGTGCGTATATGGAATACAAACACGGGAGCATGCGAGAAGACGCTGTGTGGCCACCTTTATTTTGTTTCTGCCGTGGCGATATCACCCGACAAGGCCACTGTTGTTTCTGCATCAGATCAAGGGGACGTGCGCGTGTGGGACGCCATGACCGGTGCTTGCAAGCACATCCTAAGGGATGGACGTGGCCACGTTCATGTAGTCGCAGTGTCGGTGGATGGTTTGACGATCGTATCGGGATCACGGGACAAAAAGGTGCGAATTTGGAATGCTCGCACGGGGGCGCTTGAAAAGACGCTGGAAGAGCACGCGAGAGATGTCAACAGGATGGCGATATCACTCGACGGGACGACGATCGTGTCGGGATCGTTGGATTACACTGTCCGCGTGTGGAATGCAAAGACGGGCGCCTGCGAGAAGACGCTGCAAGGCCACCGTGCACCGATTTCTGCCGTTGCAATCTCACCTGACGGCGCGACGATTGTGTCGGGATCGAATGACAATATTGTCCACATGTGGGACGTGGCGACGGGGCTGCCGCACAAAGCGTGGCCATGCGGTTCAAGTAAAGAAAAATAAAAAAAGGGTTTGTGGAAACGGAAGGCTCATGGCAGTTTATATGTAATCAACGTGTGGTAAAAGATGCCAACCGCAGTTTCCACTCGCTCGTCATTGAGCACAAAGATGCCCAACGGGTCGTGCATTTCGTCTAGAACCGACGACATGGCCATAAGACTCACGTTGCGGTTGTCTTTAAACCATTGTATCAGTTCATACGCAAGATCGTCGCAGCGGTCCATCGCATAGTCGCCTGACAACCACGCCACGGGGATTCCGCCCGCGTCGTTGTCATATATCACCAGCCGCACAAACGCCCCGTGCATGCTTGTTTGTTTTTGTTTTCTTTGTGACAAAAACGGTGATTCGTCAACAAAAATTAAAAAAAAACACAAGAATGACGAAAGAGATTTCTAAGCAAGCCATTGAACGGATTCGCGGCGATGAATCAGCCGACGGCAGCGGGCGTGGAAATGCCAACGAAACGATTCACGGGAAGTTCGACATGCTGCAGATGTGCAACAGGTTCGCCCGTACAGACAAGCACATTTTATTCACGCGCGAAGTGATGGTCCTAGTCGCATACTATGCCATGGACCCGATTGTCATGCGACACTATGGCAGAGTAACATCTGTTGCATTATCTCCTGTCGGGGCGATAATCGTGTCTGGAACGGATAAAGGATCGGCGAAGATGTGGAATTCCGAGACCGGTGCATGCGAACGCACATTGAAAGAAGATGGATCATCTTGTGTCTACGCCGTCACGGTGTCACCAGATGGAAAGACAATCGTGTCCGCGGTGAATGACAAGACAATACAGACGTGGAATGCCGATACAGGCGAATGCAAGAATATATTGAAGGGGCACACTTCCGCCGTCACTTCGATTGCAATCTCATCGGACGGAGCAACGATTGTATCTGGATCGCCAGATGAGACGGTGCGCGTGTGGAATTGCAAGATGGGTGTGTGCATTAAGACGCTAAGGGGCAATGGCGGCTCCGTCAACTCCGTCGCAATTTCATCCGATCATGTCACTATTTTGTCTGGATCGGATGACAAGGCAGTACGAGTGTGGAATTCTGAGACAGGTGTGTGCGAAAGGACATTAAAAGGGCATACTGGACGTATTAGCGCCGTCGCGATATCATCCGACGGAGCAAGTGTCGTGTCGGGAACAGGGGATGAGACAGTGCGCATATGGACCACCAAGAGTGGTGCGTGCGAGAAAACGCTGCGAGGCCATGCCGGGCCTGTTACTACTGTCGCGATCTCATCCAACGGAGCGATAATTTTGTCTGGATCGTGGGACAAGACAGTGCGGATGTGGGATGCAAAAACTGGCACGTGCATGAAGACGCTGAAGGGGCACACTGATTGGGTTTCAGCCGTCGCGATCTCACTCGACGGATTAATGATTGTGTCCGGATCGCATGACGGGACGGTGCGCGTTTGGGACGCCAAGACGGGGATGGCTCGAAGAGCGTGGCCGCTAGATACAAGACTCTGCAAAAAAATCCTCTAAAAAATTATTTTTATTTTTTTCATTTTAATTGCAAAATTGCGACTCGGACGCTTCTCAGAGCATGGTCCGTCGACACGAATTAAAAAAAAAGACAAAGAAAATAATTTTTTTAACCGCACAAAACACAACAATGACAAAACGGCCATTTGAATATGTCGTCGAGTCCATCCGCGGCGGGGGATCGACCAGCGGCAGCGGATTGGGAAGCGAAGAAACGACGCGCGAGAGATTCGACATGCTGCAGATGTGCACGAGGCATGCAGATGCAGACAAATACAAACTGCTGACGCGCGAGGCAATGGTCGTTCTTGCATACTGGGCCATGGACCCCGTCGTCATGCGGCCCGGTGCCAAGGCGACGTGTGTCGCATTTTCTCCCGATGGCACGTTGATAGTGTCGGGGACAGACGAAGGGTTCATCAAGGTGTGGAATTGCCAGACCGGCGCATGCGTGCACACGCTAACGGGACACGCCCCCTGGGTCAACGCCGTTGCAGTGTCTCCGGATGGAATGACGATTGTGTCGGGTGCGGGTAACAATACTGTGTGGCTATGGAGCACAAAGACGGGCGAGTGCCAGAACGTACTGGAGGGACACACGAGCGTCGTTGATGCCATCGCAGTGTCGCCGGATGGAGCGACGATTGTGTCGGGATCGTGGGACAAGACTGTGCGCATGTGGAATTTCGCGACGGGCGCGTGCGAGAAGATACTGGAGGGCCACACAAACTGGGTGCGCGCCGTTGCGATCTCGCATGACGGGGCAACAATCGTATCAGGATCGCAAGACAACACGGTGCGCGTGTGGAATGCAACGACGGGTGTTTGTGAAAAGATACTCGAGGGGTCCTATTGGAACGTTTATTGTGTCGCAATCTCGCCGGATGGAGCAATGATTGCGTCGGGCGCAGGCGACAACATGGTCCGAGTGTGGAATGCCAAGACAGGCGTGTGCGAGAGAAAACTGAAAGGGCACTCTGAGACTGTTCGCGGCGTTGCGTTCTCGCCGGATGGGGAGACGATCGTGTCGGCATCGCATCACCCGGTGCTGCGCGTGTGGAATGCAAAGACTGGCGCGTGCGAGAAGAGGCTGCGAGGACACATCGACAATGTTGTTGGCGTTGCAATATCGCCGGACGGCACCACCATCGCGTCGGCATCGCATGACGGGACGGTGCGCGTGTGGGACGCCAAGACGGGGGTGGCTCGAAGAGCGTGGCCGCTAGATACAAGACTCCGAAATGTCAGTAAGTAAAAAAGGAGTTGGCCGTGTTTATTAGTCAGTGTTTGCGCCCCGTGTTTGCCGTCTGACCTCATTCATGGCCCGGGACATCAGCAGCAGTTCCTCCACCGTCAGCGGGCGGCGGAGACTCTTGACATGCGTCTTCAGCGCCGAATCCCCGGGCATGGCGTCGTAAAACTCTTCCTTGTAGTGTTCGTCCGACATCATCTCCTCGACGCACATGAAGTGCTGTCGCGGTCGTGTGAAGACAGCGCCCATCTTTTTGTGTTTGCTGTGTTTTGTAAAATAAACTTTTTTTTTCAAAGTTTATTTCCGAAATAAGTGCAACTTTGACGCCCCCTAATGTGATTTTATTTTTGATTTTAATTACAAAATTGCATGAAAGATGAATCTCGACGATCCCACGCTCGACCCCGAACTGCGCGCCATGATTCTCAAGTTGAAAAAGGAAATGTTTTCACTGCTGGACAGCGGCCGCCCCCAGCCGCCCAAGAAGCAGGAGCCGGCATACACCAGCCCCGGCCGCCTCGCCCCGCGCGACAACACCAAGCCCGCCACCAAGGAGATGCCGATACTCGACCCCGTGGATCAGTTTGACAGAAACCCCGAGTTCGGGCCGTGCTTGGGCATCACCAGACTCGCCCGCTACCAGCGCGCAATCGCGCTGCAGTGCAATCCAGACCCGCGCGTCCTCGACGCCATCATAAAGAACCCCGCGCTGGGCTCGCATTTGTACAAGGGCTAGAATTTGCCCTGCCGCCCCATCGGCGTGCCGAGACGCATGCCCCGCACCATCTGCGCGGCGGCGACTGGCTGCTGGATTAGCACCGTCTGCACCTGTTGCGGGACTTCTTGGGGCGGAAGGGGTGGAGGGGGCTGGCGTGCGGAGGACTGTGCGGGCTCAGGGGCTGACGCGGCGGCGGCGCGGGCTTTGGCAATCATGGCGAGTCGGAGGGCGTTGTCCCGCTCCTGCGCGTCGATCTGCTGCCCGACTTTGGCCATCTGCTCGCGCCACTCCTCGACGAGCGCGAATTTGATGGCGAAGATGGCATACTGCAGACGGGACGAGTTGATGGTCTGGTAGCGGTGCATCACGGCGGGCTTCTGCAGGTCGGACCCGTAGGCGTAGTAGATAACGAGACACAGTGTAATAAAGTCGATGGACGTGAAGAACGCCTGCAGCACGATGAGAATCATTTTGGTGTGGCGCTTGCACTCGTTGAGCGGGTTCACGTTGTCGTATCCGACGGGGCGCACGAACGCGACGATGATGAGGTCGACGGCAAACACCATGGCGGAGACCACCAGCATGTACTTGAGGTTGCGGTCCACGTTGTCGCTCTGCGCCGCCAGCATCAGGAAGCCGACCCACATGAAGACCTGCATGAACTCGATCCAGTTGTACCACGCGTTGTCCTCGGTCTCGAGAAACACCAGCAACCACACCACAAACAGCACAAAGTCGGCCATCAGCAGCACGCCCATCGCCGCCTCGATCTGCGAGCGGATTGCCAGCGCCCGCAGGATGAAATACTCGTTCTCCCGGATGATGCCCTCGTCGGGCTGGGTGCCCTCTTCCTTTTCAGCCATGGCACACTGCGGGAATCTTTTTTTAGTTGGGTAGAGACGGGGGAGAGAGACATGGTAAATGCAATAAACCTCTTTAATTCCCTTCCTCGAGCAGAGTCTCGCTCATCTCCACCTGCAGCCAGTCGTCCGCGTCCTCCTCGAGCCAGTCCGGAAACGAGCAGATGTCGTGGAAGATGTTGTGCGCCGCGTCGACGATCGGCGGCGACATGCCCAGCCGCCATGCAAACCGCTCAAACGCCATGGGGCTCTGGGCACGCAGCCAGCGACTCCACAGGACGAGGACGTCCGGCGCCGTGTGTGCCAGAAAGGGGAAGATCGGCGTCAGCGCCCGCAGCCTGTCGGCTCCGTCGTCGCGCCCATGCAGACGCAGCGCCTCGCCTTCCGTCGCCGAGAGCATGCCGTAGATGCCCTGCTGCCCGCCCATGGCCCACGCCGCCACGTGCAGCCGGGCCTCGGGCGAGAGCCGCACGCTGGTGGTGTCGATGTGCGCCATGAGATGCGGCGCAAAGGCGCGCGGGCCGTGAATGTCCATCTGCGGAAACACTGGCAACCGGTGCGGCGTCCACATCCGGCGCAGCGCCTCGGTGACGGCGACTTCGCCCTCGATGCACGTGTATGCCACATCGGGGCTGTCTATCGACGCCGACGCCGTGAAAAGGTACCACTGCGCCGCTGGGGGACACATCGTCGTGCGCGTCAGCAGAAAGTGCCCGCTCCGCAGCAGGCTGCGGTCCCGGGTGTCGTAAAAGTTGTCAATCATCTTGGCAACGCGTGCCTGCCTGCTGTTGATCAGCGCAATCGCACTCTGCAGCGCAGCCGTCGACGCGGTGTACGACATGGCGGGGTCCATCATGCGATCGATCCGCGCTGTCTCCTTGGACTCGGTGGCATTCATCGACACATGGATTCGTTGCATATTGTGCGTGTTTCTCATAACAAAAAAAACAACCGGTTTTTTTCGGGTTTTATTCTTCCATGCCGTCTGATAGCGAATACCAGCGCCTGTTGCGCGGCGCCATTGTTGCCGCCAACGCCTCTGGGCAGCCCGTCACCATCGTCTACATTGACAGCACCGGCCGTCTGGCGCAAGAGATCGTCATGCCCAACCCCTCACCACAGAAATAAAAAGGCAATAAATGCGGATTTTTTTTATTCATGCCTTTTCCGCCTCCTTTGCCGCGGGAGGGGTGTCCACGTCTGAAAGGTAGTCCCGCATACAGGTGCGCACCGTGCAGACGAGGGGATTCACAGGCCCGCCCTCGTCGTTCTGCTTGCACTCGTCCAGTATGGACAGCACGGTCCGCATGCGGGTGACAAACACCGCCAGCCTGTTGCGCTCGGCGCGCAGCGTGTCGATGGTGGCAAGTGCCTCCTTCATGCGCTCGTCCCTCTTCTCCCGCGAGCGGCGCGCTGCCTCCAGATTCTTCTGGCGACGCTTGGCGCGGTACTCTTCCCGACGCGCGGCCTTTGCGGCCCGCTCCGCCTCCTCCGCCTTGGCGGCATTGCTCTTCCGACCACGTGGCATTGCAAAAAAAAGAGTTGGTGGATAAAATGTTTCTCGTATGATACGAAAAAAAACGCGACACCAACCACTGAAAAAAGGAGGCCATGGGTGCCGAAGTGTCGAAATCGACAGTCACTACTGCCACCGAGGCCCTGCCGCTGGCCCTCCAGCCGGTGCTGGTGGTGCTGACGGTGCCCAACGCCAAGCCGCTCGAGGGCGACTTGGAGCAAGTGTACAACAACGCCACCGCGACCGAACTAACTAATTACGCCCGTGCGCTGGACCGCATGACGTATCCACCCGGGCCGCGCCAGTACGATCGCCGCGCAGTGCAGGCCGCGCTGCTGCTGCGGGCCGCCATCATCCAGCACTACCCGCGCGCCCGCGTCGTCATCATCGCCATGACTGAACAGTGGCGCCAGCACTGCATGCGTCAGCAGCGCACGCACTGCACGCTGGAGACGCGCGTGCGAGAGATGATGCCCGGGCTGCTGGACATGTACACGGGCCGCCGCCTGCACATCGAATTGCACTCGTTTCCGACCAAGGGTCTCGCGGGCGACGTGCTGGCGGCGAACGACCGGCGCGGATGCTACGTTGTCAGCAACTCGGGGACGGAGGTGTCGACGACGAGCCTGCGCGGATACGTGGTGGAAAAGAAGGGCAGCGCCGCCAACGTCCTGCTGAGCATGTTTCCCCGAGAGTACCGCATCCCCAGCGTGCTGATTGACTTTTACGAGGACAAGGGCGCGTGCGTCATCGCCGACATGGCCGCCGACATGAACTCGTTCGCGCACTGGATCATGCTCGAGTTCAACATCATGCATGTCTACGCCCCTCCATCATCAAAAACGAATTAAAAAAAGGAAAACATCATGAAAATATTTCTCAGGCAAAACATCAGAATGAGCGACAGTCTCGACAATGCGTCTCGCAGTGTTGGTTTGATGGCGGCGATGTCGCCGCTGGCCGGGATGATCGAGACTGCCATCTCCATGGTGCTCGGGCGCGACGGGCTGGCGGGCATCGTGCTGGCGCTGGTGCTGCGCGCCTTCAAGATGCGGATTTACGAGACGCACCGGACCAAGACGATCCGCACGCTGCTCGACACGCACCGCCCCATGTCGACGCGGCTCTACAACAACCAGCCGACGGGCGTGGTCTGGTGCCGCGAGTTCATCGGCATATGCGACCGCTCGCGCGACATTGCGCAGTTCACCTTCGTGGCGACGGAAGAATTCTACCGCATCATGTGCCCCGAGATGCATCAGGGCGCGCTGCCCGGTGTGGAGTCGCGCATGGATGTGGCGGGCCCGCTGGTGGTCAAGTCCGGTTTCGTGCAGACCTATATGCTCGAGCCCGAAAAGGCCCTAGGGCTGCGCCTCTACATTGACAAGCAGCCCACGCCCGAGCAGGCCCAGATACTGGTGGACGCGCGCCGCTGCCTGCACAAGAACGGGCGGTGCACGCTCTTCGTCGACGGCCCTCCCGGGTCTGGCAAGTCGACGCTGGGTCCCATGCTGGCCGCCTCGCTGGGCGACGCGCTGTGCCTGAGCGTCCCGCAGGTCTTTGGGTCGGACAAGAAGCACGACCCCATGTACGACGTGCGGGTGGGGCTGGAGTGCCACACGGGCTTCGAGGCCAAGTACAGCGTCATGGTGCTCGACGATGTGGGGACGCAACTCGAGGATGCCATCCTCAAGGAAGCCGTGTCCGACGACATGCACCGCGGGCGCTGCCGCACGTCGTGGAACGTGTTTTTCGACCAGTACCAGAACGATGCCTACCTCAACTCGGTCCTCGTCATCACCAGCAACGTGTCGTATGCTGACATCTCTGCGCGCGACCCCTCCATCCTCCGCAAGGGCCGCATCGACATTCACGCAACGCTCACCAAGGTCATTGAAACCGAATAAAAAAACAAAACAAACAAAACATGTCGAAAACAAAGTTGATTCACTTGTTTCGCCATGCAGAGGCGCAGCACAACGCCGCCGCCCGCACCATGGACTCTGAAGAGTCGTACCGGCATCCTGACCACATCGATGCGCGTCTGACGGCGGATGGAGTAGGACAGTGTGTCAGTGCACGCTGCATGCCTGAGGTCGACATGATTGTGTCGAGCACGCTGACGCGGGCGGTGCAGACGGCGCATCTGCTCTACCCCGACGCGGTGAGCAACAAGGGGAGCATGCTGCTGACTGACCTTGCCCGCGAGCGCCACATCGCCTCGCACGTCTGCAACCACCGCCTCAACCTCGCCACGCTGCGCGACTTTTGGCGCCATCCCGTCATCGGGGCGACGGACGAGGACCCCTACCCGCAGATGGATTCGGAGACGGACGAGGAGGCGCACGACCGCGCCATGCGCCTCGTCGACATGCTGAAGACGATGAAGGGCGACCGCATCGCCGTGTTCACGCACGCGACATTCATGTTCAGCCTCTTCCACGCCCTCGATCCGGTCAATCACCCCTTCTGGCGCATCGCCAGTCAGGACTACAGCCGCGCGCTCTTCTACTCCCAGTGCGCCACGTTCGAACTGGTGATTCCAGATAGTCAATAAAGGGGCGAAGCATCTTTTTTTTATTACAGAGAGCGGCGACGGTTGGATGACACTGGCGTCATGGCTATCATGATGATGATGCCGAGGACGACGGCGGTGGCAAACACAATGAGCGGCCACCGCTGCTGCCAAAAGCCCGGGCGCTCAATCTCCTTGGGCTCCTCGGCGGCGTCTAGAACTATGACGAGCGCGACAGTGCCGTCTGTGCCGGACGAGAAGGAAAAGGGCGGCAGGCCGATGGGAAACTGCGTGACGGTGCCGTTGCCGTTGAACGTGTAGTCCGGGTCGAGGCTGTAGTAGGTCTGCACACACAGCCCGTCGCTGTCCGACGCCGCTATGATGTACTGCACGCCGCGGCACGTGTGCGTGACGAGCGCCGTGTAGTTGCGGTTGTAGGTGAGGTTGGCGCCCGTCGTGTCGCCGATGAGAAACACGGTGTAGTTCGGCCCGCCGACGCCGCCGCCGATGGAAAAGTTGGCATAGTCGATGCAGGGCCCGCCGAGGACGCCGATGGCGGAGCGGAATATCTCGCGGATGACGATGGCGGGCCGCACGCCAATGTACCCAAAGGCCTGCCCGAAGCAGCCGTTCAGCGTCGTCATCGTCACCGACAGGCTGATGCCCGGCAGGAGCCCCGTCTGCGTGCAACTCCCGCTGCTGAAGACGGCGCCGTTGCTGGACCACTCGCACGTCAGCGTGCCGCCCGTGTTGTTGCTCGTCGCCACGGCGCGCCCCGTCGCTTGGTTGGGGCAGGACGGGTAGACGGCCAGTTGCACGCTGACGGGCTCCGGCGAGGGCGTCAGTTCGCAAATCTGCTGCGTCGTGCGGCACCCGAGTCTGTCGAGCACATCAAAGCACACGGTCTGGTTGAGCGCCGAGTTGAAGACGAACGAGATATTCTGCCCCACTGACGTGTTGCCGAGGTCCTGCTCGACGCGGTAGGGCGGGCCATTCCCGCTGTTGGGCTCGACCAGAAACTCGTACGTTGCATACGTCGACGTCGCGCAGGGCACCGCCACGCCCGTGAGCGACACCACTATGGGCGGCGGGCTCGGCACCGTGACGTTGACGCGCGGCGACGTGCAGTTGTTGGCGTCCTGCACGACGAGCGAGTAGTTGCCCGGCAGCACCTGCGTCGACAGGCGCGTGCGCGTGCAGTGCACGGGGTTGAGGGGCGTGCACCAATAATAAATGTACAGCGCCTCGACCACCACATTGTCGTCCGCAAGGTAGCCATCGCCATAGGCCGGGTAGTACGTCTGGTCGTACAACTGGCCCGGCAGAAACGGCGTGCCGCCGCTGACGCTCGTCGCAATGGACCCCGGCAGCCCGTAGCACTTGGCGGGCCCCGCAGACAGCACGATGTCGAACGGATTCACCATCTGGATGTAGACGGGAAAGGTCTGGATGCACACGGTCTCGCAGTTCTGCACCCACAGCGTGTAGTTGCCGTCCTGCCGGAAGCCATACTGCGTGCCCGTCGGAATCTGCACGGTGATGTTAAACACATTCACCTTGAAGTTGACCTCGGGCGGGCCCGGCAGGATGGGCTGTCCCTTGTCCGCGCACGTGGGGCTCTGCTGCAGAATCCGATTGGTGAAGGGCTCGATCCAGTACCACACGTAGGGGCCATACACGGCGTTGTTCTCGCCAAGGTCGTCAAACACGCTGAACGAAAAGTTGTACGTGTTGCCGTAGCAGGGCGCATAGTAGGCGTTGTCGAGCGAGATGACGATCCCGCCGCCGGGCTGCGCAAACTGCTCCACCGTGAATTCGAATATCTGGTACTCGAGCAGCGGGTTGATGCGCAGCGGGTTTTGCAGGATGAGGTTGCCGTCAGAGCACTGGATTTCCGGGTTGCAGTTGACGGCGCCTTGGCAGCGGTCGTAGATGACGACGGTCTGCGGCCCCTGCGTGACGCCGTAAAACACGGTGACGTTCTCGCTGACGAAAAAGTCGGGCGAGAATGGCAGCGCCGTCGGCTCGGCCTGATTCACGGGCAGCGTGAACGAGAAGAACTGCGTCGAGTACTGCTCCCAGAAGATGCACACCTGCGCCGCGGTCCCCGTCGGGATGACGTCGCTGTTGTATTCGGCATACAGCACGGCTGTCCCAGAGGGCGTCTTGCACTGCGACCGCGTGGTGCGCGCCAGCACAATCAGCGGGCCCTCGGCATTGACCTGATACGACGTCACAACAGGGCAAAACACGTCGTCCAGCGTCAGTGCGAGTTGGTATGTCTGGCCGAGCGCGA
>Ga0181533_1002369_pt1 | contig 22283 bp, 25 predicted proteins | sample PEATcosm2014_Bin_45_FD_119772 | JGI IMG/M metagenome (GOLD analysis project Ga0181533, IMG submission 119772) | Peatland microbial communities from MTU Mesocosm Facility, Houghton, MI, USA - PEATcosm2014_Bin11_60_metaG | ecosystem: Environmental > Terrestrial > Soil > Wetlands > Peat | place...
ACAGATGACGCCCTCATGAGTCGTCGGAAGTGGAGGAGTCCTGTCCGTCCATTTGGAGAACTGCTGTCCGCCGAGATGGAGAAGCCCTGTCCGCCTACGAGGAGTTCCTGCTGTCCCTTGACACGCATCTTGCACACTCATGTTGAAATCACTTCCTTGCACGCTCATACCGGCTTGGGTCAAAGTCACGGCCGACACCCCTGGAGCGCGACGGCGCGCAGCTGTTCGGCCTCGAGGAGATCGAGCTTCAGGCCAGAGATGAGCCCCTCGGCGACGACGATGCTGAGATCGTGCTCAAACGACCTACCTTGGTCTCGGTGTCGACCTCAACGCCCAGAACGAAACGCTCATGACCTGTTCAGAGGGGACAAAAACCACGACAAGAGTCGCGGTTCTGGGGGTCGTGCGTCACGAAACGTGAATTACGCTGCCCTACGTGGACCTCCACCACTCCTCGGGCGCATCCCGGCCGTTCGACGTGCTCGGCGGATGGGCAGGCGTCCTGGGTCGCCTACTGGAGGGCAGTTCTCTCGATGCCGCAGAGGCCGAGTGCGTTATGGAGCAGGTCTTCGAGGGCGAGGCCACGCCGGCCCAGACCGCAGCCTTGTTGGTCGCTCTGCGAGCTAAAGGGGAGTCGGTGGCCGAGGTGACCGGATTCGTCCGGGCCATGCTGGCGCACACCGAGACGGTCCCGGTCGAGGGCGACGTTGTCGACTTGGTGGGTACAGGCGGCGACCGTTTGCGAAGTTTCAATGTGACGACCTTGGCCGCCATCATCACCGCTGGCGCCGGGGCGGCGGTGTGCAAGCACGGCAATCGGGCCGCTTCGTCCTCGGTCGGGACCGCTGACGTGTTGGAAGCTCTTGGGGTGGTGGCGGACCTCGGGCCGGTCGGAGTGGCCCGCTGTGTGGCCGAGGTGGGCATGGGCTTCTGTTTCGCTCCCCGCTTCAACCGGGCCATGCGATTCGCCGGCCCGGTACGGGCACAGCTCGGGATTCCTACCGTCTTCAACGTGTTGGGGCCCCTGGCCAACCCGGCTCGGGCGACGCGCCAGCTGGTGGGGCTGAGCGATCCGGCTATGGCGTCCACGATGGCCGAGGTGCTCGGCACCAACGGCAGCCGCCACTCGATGGTGGTCTACGCCGACGATGGGCTGGACGAACTGAGTGTCACGTCGCCCTCCACCGTGATGGAGGTCATCGGCGACGGGCTGGGTGGCTACGACGTCCGGACCTGGCGGCTGGACCCGGTTCAGCTCGGGTTTGCCCAGGCAACCATGGACGACCTGCGGGGCGGTGACGCCGCCTTCAATGCTCGCGTCATCCGCGGGGTGCTCAACGGCGATCGCGGTCCCCGGCGGGACATCGGCGTACTTAACGCCGCGGCCGCGTTGGTGATCGCGGGCAAAGCCGTCGACCTTTCGGAGGGGGTGGCCCAGGCCTCGGCGTCCCTCGACTCGGGCCGGGCCGCCGAAGTGCTCGACGAGTTGGTCAGGGTGTCGGCCATTTCCGCGCTCGACGCCGAGGTCGGCTGACGACCGTCCCATCGGCGACTTATCGTGAGTTAGAAGCGAGTCCAAGGCACTTGTTTAGCAACACTGATGGCTGATCTAGCAGGTGTCCGATCCGCGAATGCGAAGTGAAGGGAACATCTCTCGTGGTGGCCCCATACGGCGTTTTATGCGATCAGATTGCTCTGGTAGCTTTCCACTCGAGATGCGATTGCGTGCCTCCACGCGCAACGGTCGGCGGTCTGCGGGCATCGTGGACGCGGTCACGGCACAGTAGCGTTCTTGTCGAGATGGCCTGGGCACTCGCATGGCTCGCGAAGGGAGCAGCGACGTGCACCGGAACCGTCGATCAGGGCGGCTTCGAGTCGGAGTCGGCGAGGACGTCAAACACCCAAGATCGGGCATTCGGGGTGGGCGCTATCCCCTGTGTCTCTTCGATGTCTTTCGCCCACCAGGTGTGCTTGTCGACGGGGTCGACGGCGCGACCTATCACCTTCACGCCGCGGCGGTCGAATTCGGGCATGATCTTGGCCACTCCACTACAGGCCAAGGTGCTCCGGGCCCTCGGCGTGGACATCTCCGGCTGGGGAAAGGCCACAATCGCCCGAGCTGGGCGAACAGATCCCGCGTAGTGGGAACACCTCTTTTCCGCGCGCCCCCTATCTACCTGGACTTACGCGATTGACCCGCCAAAGTCCAGTCGGACCAAGGTTGATGGAGATTTTCGAAGCCGTTGACAGATCTTGCGTCCACCGGCACCGCTCAACTTAGCGGATGCCGGCTCACGTTGGGAGCCGTGACTAATCGCGTATAATGCCTGTGGTTTCTCACTGAAGTGAGCTAGTGAGACGGAACCATTGCTCGGAGAGGAGTGGCCATGCGTTCCCATGGATTGTTCCATCAGGTCATTCATCGAAGCGTCCAACTATTTCGCTCCGGTCTCATCGGCGGTGCGTGCCTCCCCACTGGCCGCGTGGCACCGGATCGACAATCAGGGGACGTGATGTGTCAGACCCACCTGATGCGACAGACCATGCGTCGAATGACGGTCCCGAGTTGGCCGAGTCGTGGACCGGCCGCGATGATGCTCAGTGCCGCGCTCGTGGTTAGTCCTGGTGGTCTTATTGGGCACGCCGCGCTTACTTCAAGGCCGGCGGTCCTCGCGCGACTCGTCGCGACTAACACCATCGTCGTGACCGGAAAGTACTCTGGCACGTTGAAGCTCGAGGACCCCGCGAAAAACTGCGTGGAGCTCATCAACGATCCGAAGAAGCAAGACGTTGTCCGGTTGAATTACTCCGGCAAGCTGTCTGGCCTCAGCGGGACCAAGTGGACCTTCATCGCCGCGGAGAAGGGCAGCGGGACTTTCACCCAGAGCCACATCTCGACGACGAAGGCGCCATTGTTCTTCTCCTCAACGACAGGCATCGGCTTCACTGCAATCTCGGGGACGATCACCATCGGGGGCAAGGCGGGCTCGTTCAAATACAAGGTGACCTGGTCGAACCAGCCCGGCTCAATCGGCGCTACCAGCATGGGGTCGGGCACGGCGACAGGAAGCTGGAGTTGCCCCGCGGTGGAGACACTCTAAGAGGACATCGACCGGTCGAAGAGGACATCGACCGGTCGCCGGCATCCAGTTCGCTCGGTGGAAGGGATTCGTGTGGAGCAGCGTCACGGTCCCTCTCTTTTCCTCGCTTCTGACCAACGATAAAGTAACCTTATCGTTGGTCAGAAGCGAGTCCGAGGGTACTGGCTCGTCGATAATGGAGGGCTGATTTAGTAAACCAGTGGAACGATAAGACGCGGAGCTTGACGACGGCGACCGGTGCATGAATGAACGCGTATGGGAGAATATGGGCTCCGCCCGTGGTGAGGACTTTGCGGTGAAACGCCCGACATGTCGAGCGTCCGCTCGATAAGACCGGCCGAAGTACTTTCTGAGCACGACGCGTACCAACTCCGCAGCGCGAAGCTTCGCGAGTGGCTGGTGCGCCGCCGTTGGCACTCCTGACGAGGAGGTTGGAAGGGCCTAGGCTTGCTCTAAGGAGGTGACAGTCGTGGAACCGCTGAAGGTGACGCTCCGCCGGGCGAAGGAAACCAAGAACACCATTCGCTTCGAGGAGACCGAAAGTGGCGATCCGCCCATCATCGGCACGCTCTACCTCCAGAAGTGGGCCACCCACCGCCTTGAGGATCCTGAGACGATCACGGTCACGATCGAGGTCCCGGCCGGCTCGACGCAAAGCGGTCTCCCACCTGAGCCCTAGTCATCATGACTGAAGCGAGGAAGCCGTGGGTTGGAGGGTTGCACGTGCTTTGTCTCCAAGACCGTCGAGCGCGCCGGTGAGGTCGAGGCCAGTCCCTCGCCATGAGCAACGAGACTACTGCTCGACAGTGCATCTTTTGTTCCAATCCAGCCGACTCGTACGAACACATCTTTGCGAACTGGATCAATAAAATCTTCGACCCGAAGGCCATCGGGCCGATCGGCTGCGAGGTCGTCCAGTACTCGCCCGATGGGACGATCGTGCGCGCTTACCAGGCGAGTCAGGTCGCTGGCCACCGTCATCGCATCGTCTGCAGCGACTGCAACGGAGACAAACGCGGCGGGTGGATGAGCGATCTGGAAGGTGACATCAGCCCGCTGCTGACACCCGTTATCAAGGGTCAACCGAGGATCTTCGATCCCGTCGCGCAGTTGCTCATCGCAACGTGGGCGATCAAGACGGCGATGGTTGCGGAGACGATCATGCAATTCCCCGCCTCCTTTTCGAGAGCCGACTGCGAACTAGTCCACACACAGGGACATCCTCCATTACGAGCCCACGTCTCCATCGCCGCCTATCAAGGGACTCTCGGCATCGCGACCCGGTACCTGCGATCCATCGGCGGGATAAAACGTGGCGACACGCCAGTCATGGATCTGTACGTCCACACGATCCAAGTCGGCGCCCTCGTGCTGCAGGTCCGCGGAACAACGACGCTTCCAGCCACCGACAACCGGTCGCTTCAAGAGCTCGCTGTACCCGGATACGTCGAAATCCCACTCTTCCCCCCCCGTCGAGCGTTGCACATGGCCTCCGGGGCGGGTGCTCGATGAGAAAGCGCTCGGCCAATACTCGTCGGCTGGGAACGACCCTCCTGTGCCGCCAGCGGGCCTCTTCGGCCAGACACCGCCATAGACGCCTCATTGCGCGTCACCTTGCCAAGGAGGGTCTGGTGTGGCCACGCTCCTATACAGTGACGGCATACCCGCCGCGTCTCATCACCGGCGGCGCTGGCGGTCGGTCAGCCGCTGCTGGATCGGTGAGAGTGCCTGATGTCCCCAGTGGCTGGGCTGGCCGCCAGCGGTCAGTCTTTGTTGGACCGGTAACGCCTGCTGTCTCTGGCGCCTCGCGGCAGAGAGCGGGATGACGCCGGTGGGCAGAAGGAGCCTCGCCTCGCCGCCGACGAGGTAGGCCTCTTTCAGGTATTGGCTCGCCGCGTCGACGGCGTCGTCGTTGGCCGCGTTCGGGAAGCTCGTTGCCTGCTGGATGAACGCCTCGACGTCGAAAGCGATCTCCCGCTCTGCTGTAGCCACGCGTGTCGTTGGCAGGTGGACGTTCCCAGCGCGGATGTACGGGGAGACGGCGGTAGCTCGAGCAACCTTCGACTGCGTCGGTTCGGCTTTGATGATCCCCGCTATCTCGTGGCGCAAAGAATCAATGACAGCGTCACCGTTCGCCTTGGCTTCGATGATCTTTCGCCGTCCCTGCGGGAACAGGCGCGTCACGCGGCGTATCGCGTCAAGGGTGGCCGTGAAGCTGAGACGCGCCCACACCTGGTAGACGAGGAACGAGTCAGCGCCTCTCTTCGCCCAGACCTGGCCGACGACAAAGTCCGAGCTCTTGGTGTCTCTGAAAGCGCAGTCCCAGCTCTGCGACACGTCGTAGCCGTTGAGGCGATAGCTCCCATCTGAGGCTTGAGTCCAGAGCACCGTGTCATACCGTCTCCACCACTCGCGGAGCCAGATGTCACCTACGTCGGGAGATGGCTTGTCCTGGAACAGCGCTATCCAGAAGCGAGGGGCGGTCGCGGTCTTGGTCGCCATCCATTGCTCTGTCGTGCGCCCTCGAGCGCTCACCATGAACTCGCCAGGCGCGCGGCCCAAGAGGTCGTCCTCATCTTCGGCCTGCGCGGGGATGTTCACGATGCGCCAGCGGTCGAAGTGCTCGAGGCCGGCGGACTCGTTCTCTTGCTGCTTCGCGTTCATCCGGCCGGCGAGGTCGGCCTCATGCCATCTGGTCGATACCTGCACGACAGGCGCCCACGGTGCCAAGCGCGGTCTAGCCACGGTCTGCCACCACTCCCACGCCTGCGAGCTGAGCAGGATGCTGTCGGCGTTGCGGATGTCTTTGATCGGGTCGTCGATGACCAGGTAGTCGAGGGGGCGACCTGCAAGTCCTCCGCCGATGCCGATGGCGAACACCCCGCCGCCAGTCGTCAGCGTCCAACGCGTCATGGCCTTCTGGCCGATGACGAGGCGCAGGCCCAGATCCAAGTTATTGCTCGTGCCGTTGAACAGCTCGATATCCGCGCGGACCAAGTAGCTGAACTGGCCGGCGTTGTCGCCGTCGTAGCTCACGATCCCCACGCGCAGGGTCGGGAACTGCCTCAGCAGCCACAGGACGCCATAGCGGGTTATGCGGCTCGACTTGCCCTCTTGTGGGGGCATCGACACGATGAGGCGATCATTGCCGGTGCTGGCGATCTCAGCCGCCGCTCGTTCAGTCGCCGTCTCTTGGTCGACGCCTTTCCGCACCAGCTCGGCGAAGCGCGCGCGCCGGGCGAACATGACGCTGATCGCGTCTCGGACCTCTACCAGCTCGCGGTCGATGATGTCGAGCGCCGGCGTCTGCACGATGGCCGGGTCGAGGCGCTGCGCCAAATGGCCCGGCGTCGGGTCGTCGTCTCGAAGCCTGAGATCCGGGTCGAAGGCATCGGCGACCACGTCCCACCACTGGCGCGCCTTGGTCATGGCCCGGCGGTGAAGTCGACCGCCTCACCGGTTGATTCGAGAACTGGCAGGATGTCGGTGAACTGCTGGAAGCGCCGACACGCGACGTCGACAAAGACCGGCGACAGTTCGAGGGCGAAACACCTCCGGGCGGTCATCTCCGCTGCGATGATGCAGGTGCCAGATCCACAGAAAGGCTCGAAGCAGACCTCGCCCGCCTTCATGTGCCAGCGCAGCGGACCCGTCAGCGCGGCGACGGGCTTCTGCGTCGGGTGGATCCCGTCGCTCTCGCCCTTCTGGTCGATGTGCCAGACGCTCTTCGCGTTCGGAGGAGGTCTACGGTCCCTCGGGACGGCCTTTCCTTCCAGCCAGCCATAGGCGCAAGGCTCGTGCTGCCACATGAAATGGCTCCGGGTGAGGATCGGCCGGGCCTTGGCCCAGATCAGCGTCTGATGCCAGAGGAGCCCGTTCGCCCGCCAGGCGTCCTCGACCGATCGCTGGCGGCGGGAAGCGTGCCACTGGTAGAGGACGGGCGTGTCCACCAGCGCCTCGGCGAGGGCCACGGCCAGAAACGTCGTGAAGAACGCACCCGCGGACTCCGGGTCCACGTAGTCGTCCCACTCCTTGTTGCGGGTCGTATCTCTGTTGTGCCAGCTCTGAGGGTGGTTATCCGCCCGATAGTCGACCAGGTAGGGCGGGTCGGTGACCATGAGGAAGGCCCGCTCGCCGTTCATCACCTGTCGCACGCTCTCAGCCTGAAGCGAGTCCCCGCACAACAGCCGGTGCTTGCCCAGCCGCCACAGGTCGCCGAGCTTTGAGATCGGCTCTTCAGGAGGATCGGGCACCGCGTCCGGCTCCTTCGGCCACTCCTGCTCGGGGAGCAGATCTGAGAGCCGGTCGAAGTCGAACCCGGCGATGTCTGCAAGCTCGCGGTCCATGTCGGCGAGCATCTCCGCGAGGCCAGCCTCGTCCCAGCCCGCCAGCATCGTCAGCTCGTTCGAGGTGACGAGGTAGGCCTCGGCCTCCGCGTCGTTCCTAGACGACCAGCCGCGGATCACAGGCACGAGCCATTCGCCCTTCGCGTTGACCCGCACGCCCTCCGGCACTTCGAGGCCCGCGGCGCGGGCCTCGGCGAAAGCCTCCAGTCGCCCGTGTCCTGCGACGAGGCGACCGGTGCGCTCATCTAACACTGGTGGCTCGACGACGCCGTAACGGGCCAGTGAGCGCCGTATCCGCGGGACGTCGTGCTTTTTGGGATTGGATGGCGCAGGGACTATCGAGTCGAGCGCGGTCCAGACGATCCGGCGCGCGGTCACGTGCTGCCTACCAGGCGAAAGTGCCTGCTCACGACTTCTGACGCACGTTCGAGCTGGACGGGGCTGAGCGCGAGCACCTCGTCGCCCAAGATGGCCCGCACGATTGAGGCAACCAGTCGGCCCTGCTGCTCGGCGATCTGCACTTCACGATCGGCGAGCCCGAGAGCGACCGCCTTGGCGCAGATCTCAGCGAAGTGCTTGCGCTCGCGAAAGAGCAGCTCGACCCACAGGTTCAGTTTCGCCTCCCGCACGGCCGTGGTCGACTCGGTGTCCCCTCCGCGCTGGCCGGTTCCAGTCCCAGTCGAACGCTCGAGGCGCGTCGTGCCGAAAACGATGTCCTCCTGCTTGAGCCCAGCGACGATCTCGCCCAGCCAGCTAATCGTTCCGGCCGTGCGCCAGATCTCCTCGCGGATGCCGACCGCGGCCTCGACCTCACGCGGCACGCCGTAAACGCGGGCCATTTCCACAATCTCGGCCTGCCGGACTCGCTCAGCCGCTGCCGTCTTGACCTGGGGTGCTCCCCCGCCGTGCATCCGACAGACGTCGGCGCCACTCCGAGGCCAAGCGGCGGCAGGGCTGGTCGGGATGGTGTCTGCGATGCCCGAGGCAGCGGTCGTGGCTCTTGCCGCACTGTTGGCACTCATGAGGTCGCGGGGTCGGCCAGAGACTCATCGGGTCACCTGCGGCCGAACGCGCGCGCGGCCGGCAGCGCGAGACGGTCGCTCGCTGTCCTTCCGGGCTGAGCGCTGGCTATCACGGCCCAAACACGTGCGGCATCGGCCTCGAGGTAGCGATCATCGGTTGCTCAGGGCCGCACGCAATCGGTTGCGCATGCAGCCGTGCACGCACGCACACCCTCTATAGGTGTGTGCGTGACGTGCGCACTCTGTGCATGTCGTGCACACGGTTGCGCATGCGTGACCTGCGTGCAGGTCAGGTGCCTATTCGACGCGGAGCGGCAGCCGTGCCCGTGCACGCTTTTTCTGTCGTTTGGCGCGTGCGCGACGTGCGTGCAGGTCAGAGGCACTTTCCGGCCTCCTGACGCCCGGACGTCGCTCGCCATTGGAAGGCGTTACCGGTGCCCGATCGGCTCTCGACGCGCCCGCTCTGGACGAGCGCCCTGGTGGCGTCGAGGATGGTCCGCACCTTCAGGCCACCCAGTCCCGTGCTATCGACGGCCACCCTGTTGCCGATCTGCACTTTGTCGAGCCATTCGGATGCGTCGATCAGCGCCTGGAGCACGCGCCGGTGGGCTGGGCGCATCCCGTCAGGTGCTGATGTGGCTAGCGCGTCGCCCTCAAGCACCTCGACGCTGTAGACGAGCGCGCTGGCGAGGTCGTCCGGGTCGACAGCTCGCACGCGCCGGCAGATGGTGAGCGTCGTTTCCGGGATCTCGTCGCCGACGAATACGAGCTCGAGCACGACGGCGGTTTCCTTCGTCTCGTCATCGGTCCGCGAGGACTTCACGTCGGCGCTGACGATCACGCGGCCCCATTCGGCCGGCCCCGCACCCGACAGCCGGCCCATGCCCTGACCCTTCTGGCGGTTGTGGTGGTGCGAGACGAGCAAGGCCGAGCCGACCTGTTGGCAAAGCGTCTGGATGCCCTCGAGGACCGCACCCATCTCGTACAACTGCGAACCCTGCGCACCCTTAGCCGCGAGGTAAAGGGGGTCGATTACCGTGAGGCTCGGGCGAACCTCGTCGAGCTTGTCGGCGATCACGGCGAGGTGCTGCTCGTCGCTCAGATGCGGTGCCCGTAGGCAGAGCACGATCGGCAGCGAGCGATGCTCGACGATGTCGTAGAAGTCGGCCACGGCTGCGATCCGTCGCAGCATCTTGCGGTCCCCGCCCTCGCCAAGAAAGGCAACGACCGTTCCCGATCGCTCGATCGGGAACTTGCCGAGCCACGCACCGCCGTGTGCCGTCGTAACCATGAGGTCCGATACCAACCAAGTTTTCCCAGCCTTCATCTCGGCGCCAAGCACGCCGTAGGCGTCCCCGGGCCAGATGGGGCTTGCCAGGAACTTCGGCGCGGGCCTGTTCGCCACGATGTCGATCAGCTCGCCCAGGGTATGAAACACAAGTGGCGGGGCGAAGATCGATACGACCGGCTTGCCACTACGTCCGCGCTCCTCAACCGGCTGCCACCCCGGATCGCCGTCATCGATAATCTGACCGACCTCGGCGAGAATCTTCTGGGCCTCGTTGAGAGTCATGAGGCGAGGCTCCTCGGCGTGCGACGAGGTTGGCGAAAGCCGGCTTCGATCCCGCTCTTAACAGTGGCTACGACCTCCTCGTCACCGAGACCCACGGCCCTCCCGATGTTCAGCAGGACCTGAACGGCGCCCGTGGCGTCCTCGATCGCGCGACCGGCGATGAGCTGGCCGATGGCGAAAGCCGCCCGGTTCAAGGTGTGGTTGCGCTCGCCCATGGGAGCGATGGCGACACGTCCGATCTCCCGCTCGAGCACAGCGCGGCCGTAGGCAGCCTCGTCGGGCCGCGGCTGACGGGCATCCGGGAAAGCGAACGTCGCCGGCTTGCGCAAAATCGCGAGCAGCCACTCCGGCGCGGTTCGCACCTCCTGGTCGTCCGGTCCCCAACCGGGGAACCATTCGTAGCGGTGCCCGTTCGCGTGTAGAGACGGCGGCGCGACGATATACCCGCCACGGCCGCGCCAGTCGACGCGCCTGAGGACGCCGGCACGGTTGCCCAACCCGGTCGGGGCAACCAGGACGTGCCAACCGCGGCCGGTCTGCGAAGTCGGTCCGTCAATGGTCGGGTTATCCGTCGGGCCCCCGTCCCAAGGCTCGCCGTACCACGGTGCCGCTTGATTGATCGAGGTCATGCCTTCGTCACCGTCGATGTCGATCACGTCGAAGGCGACGCCGGTGAGGAGGCCGATGTTCGCATCGGGCCACTTCTTCCACCACGCGACTAGCTGGGCCAGGTCGTCGGACGCGTCCTTCAGCCCGTGGCAGGTGCGCGGGTGCTTCGCGGGGCTCGAGCAGTCTGCGCGTCCGCACGTGCAGCCGTTGCCCGTCCAGCTATGCAACGGGACGACCGGCCAGCCGCGAGAGGCGTAGTCAAGCGCGACCTCCGCATTGTCAGTCATGACCAGCAGAGCCGCTGCTTGAACCTAGCAACCTCGAGCCAACGCCCAGGCGCAGCGGTCAAGGTGTCGGCGCCCCCTCCAGCTCTTGAGGCCGAGGTGGTCGCGCGTCCGAGGGTCATTTCGAATCCTGCTGGGCTGGGCGGCGCCGCCGGTCGATATAGCGCCGGATGGCCTCTTCGTCAATTCTGACGAGCCTCCCCACGCGTACACTTTCCAGCTCGCGACGTTCGACCAACGCCCTGACGAGCCTCGGCGAACACCCAAGCAGCAGTGCCGCCGATTCGTAGCCGTGGAGCGGCACCAGCGGCGTCGGCGGCGTCATCGTGCCCGCCGTTGCAGGCGCCGGAGCAACTCGGAATATTGAACGAGATGGTCGCCTCGCGGTCGGCGGTTCCCCGTCTCCCACCGACTCACCGTTTGCCGGGCGATCGGCGGGCTAAACGTGCCAGCGATGTCGTCCTGCGTGATTCCAGCGTCTTCGCGGATCGCTCGGCGCATGGCTGGCGAGGGGAGATCTCGTGCAGCTCGCGCCTTTCGCTGCATCGCCGAGATTCGGGGCATTGGCTCAGGGTGGCACCGCCGCGGTGCTTTGGGGAACGGGTGACACATAAGAGCCTATGGTTGTCAACCATTGCTATATTGGTGCGCCCTTGGTACCGTGGACCCTGTGGGAAACCACGAGCGCATCGACTTCTCGCCCGACGGGGGATGGCTCCTGGCCACGATCGAGGGCTATCCGGAGTGGATCGTCCGCGTCGATTTGCTCGAGACAGACCGCGGTCCCGCGATCGCGGAGTTAGAGGTTTGGCCGCTCCAGGAGCACTCCGCTCAAGAGTCCGAAGGTGGTATGGAACACTGCTGGCGCCGCCTGGACGGGACGTGGACTCCGCACAAGTGGGCACCGCTCGAAGAGAACGCGAGAATGAAATGGTCACGCGATCCGGCCGATCTCCCGGCCGGTGGCATCCCGGCGCGGCTAATCCGAAAGATCAATGTTGGTGAGCTGCTCACATTGGCGCGGCGATGTGCTCGAGAAGAACAATTGAAGGCAAGCAAGCAGGCCGACCTGCTAGCCGAGCGAATCCCCGAATGGGCCGACTACCTGAGCAAGGTCGCATTGGCGGGCGAGGCCTTGGCAGGCGCGCACAAACGGACCGGACGGCGCGGCAATGGGATCGACCATTATCTGAAGTGGGCAGTCCGCTACGCCGAAAAGGTGCGCGCCGGCGAGAGGCATCCCAACGTTGCATTGGCGGCCGAATGGGCCAATTCGGGCGTTACTTGGACCTACGTCCGAGACACGATCACTGACGCCCGCCGGCGATACGGCCTCTTGACGAACCCCGGCCAGGGGCTCGCCGGAGGCGATCTGACAGAAAAAGCATTGCTGTTGCTCTCAACACGACAGCTCAACCAAGGAGACGGTCATGACGGCCAGTGAAACGAAGCGCAGCCGGAAGCGCAAGGGGCGCCGAGTATTCGGCGCCACGCGGCGATTGCCGTCCGGTCGCTGGCAAGCGAGCTATCTCGACCCGAGTGGTTTGCGGCGCGTCGCACCTCAGACATTCGCAGAAGCCGCTGACGCTAATGCGTGGCTGTCGGCCATAGAGCGTTCGATGAGCGCGGGCGATTGGCGTCCGCCGGAGCTGGCGCGCGAGACCTTCGGCGACTACGGCAGGCGCCAACTTTCCCATCGTCCCGACCTTCGACCGACGACACAGGAGTTGTACGCGATCCTCTGGCGCCGTTGGATCGAGCCCGCGTTCGGGGACATCGCGCTCGGCGCCATGACACCCGAGGCCTGGCGGACTTGGTATGTAGAGAAGACGGCCGCTCATCCCGGCTCGACGCAGCCGGGCAAGGCCTACAGGCTCGCCCGGGCGATCCTCAACCAGGCCGTAGATGACGGGCTGCTTAAGTCGAATCCGTGTCGCGTGAAGGGTGCAGGACGCGAGCAGGCACCCGAACGGCCAATCGTGATGCCGGATGAGGTCGCACGGCTCGCCGACGCGATCGACCCGCGCTGGCGGGCGATGGTCCTTCTAGCTGCTTACTGCAGCTTGCGATTCGGGGAACTTGCAGGGTTGCGGCGCTCGAGGATCGACACTCTGCACCGCACTGTCACTATCGATGAGCAAGCGATCGAACTCGCAGGCGGACGCGTCCAGTTCGGGCCTCCGAAGACGGCCGCCGGGCGGCGCGTAGTCGCGATCCCGGGCGAGCTGACAGTCATCCTCGAGGCGCACCTGGCCGAGCACGTCGGCACCGAGCCGGGCGCGCTCGTCTTCACGTCACCGGAAGGCCACCCGATGCGTCGGACGAAGTTCCGTCTCTACTGGGCGCAAGCGTGCGCCAGCGTCGGCGTGAGCGGACTTCACTTCCACGACCTGCGCGGCAGCGGAGCAACGTGGGCCGCTACGGGCGGAGCCACGGTGCGAGAGCTCATGGGGCGCCTCGGCCACACGACGCCGAATGTCGCGCTGCGTTACCAGCACGCCACGGCCGAGCGCGACCGAGCGATCGCAGAGAGACTCGACGTGCTCATGCAAGCGGCTCAGACGGCGGTGCCCGAACCCATCGCGAACGTCGTCTCGATCGAGCGCTAACGAAAACGCTATTGCACGCTGGTTGCACGCCGCCCGATTGTGGACCGTCAGTCGGGCGCTTACAGCAGCACACTCGCAGGTCAGGAGTAGTGTCGGAGGGGGGACTTGAACCCCCACGACCTTGCGGTCACTAGCCCCTCAAGCTGCCATCCTGGGACTTTGGCGAACTAGCACGAACCTATATGGCCCAGAAATAAAGGATTTCGTCTTCGGCAAACGTTCACGGTCAGCAGCGGACGCGCGATAAACGCGCGATAATCCTGTTCCGGACTCGGTCGTGCTGCTCCACAATCTGAGCATAAAACGACTCTGTTTCTGACACTGTTCGAGTCCCTCGGAGTTTGCCAGCGCGAGGGCCACCCCCCGAGCTTCCTCAACGCGGCAGGGCCGCATTGAGCTTCTGTTCGGCATGTGCGACGAGGCGCTTGGCCGCCTCTACAGCCCGTCGAGCCTGGGCGGCGCTCACTGGAGCCGGGTCATATTCGGCCGGCGTCTTGAGCGGCAGGAGCTGGCGAAGATAGCGCGCTCCTTGTACATCTCCGATCGTGTTGAGATGCTCTGGCGCGTCAGCATGCTCCCCTTTCGATACCGAGCCGACAAGGGCACACGAGATCGCATCGCCAGCATTCATCCCAGCGTGCACGGCGTTGCTCGTGGCGGCGGTGTTGTTCCCGAGCTCGAGGGAGAACAGCGCAGCCTCCAGGAACTCTCTGGCCTTGCTCAGGTACTTCGGAGCCTCAGAAGGCGACAGCTCTCGTGTCGTCCGGACCCGGCGCGCTGTCACCCGGCTCGCCTTGTCCGCTTGGGCGTTGACGCCGTCACTTTCCGCACGACCGGCATCGCCGCTGCTCGCTCGGAGGCCTCTGCTCGAACCACTCGTTCTGTCGCTGCGCGCGCGATTGGTCTGGCGGTGTGCACGCGTGGCTTGCGGCCCGGGACCCGGCGGGCCGACGAACTCTCGACGGCCCGGGAAACGATTGTGGCCCGAACGCGCACCGGAACGACGATACGCGAGGGCTCCTCACCAGCGAGCGTGATGGCGTCATCAACGATGGTCCGCCAAAGTGACCGCGTCCTTGCCAATGCACCGAGCTCGTGGCGTGAGGTTTCGATGACGTTGACTGGATTGCCGACGACCACCCGTGCCAGGTCGTGCCAGCTGCCGAAGCTGTCGAGCCAGGACGGATCGTCGGGCTCGACCTCATCGGAGCGCACCACCAGGACATCGAGATCACTCTCGGCGTCGTCAGTACCTCGAGCGAATGATCCGAACAGGGCAAGACTGGCCGGCGCGGGCTCGATTGACTTGGCGAGTTCAATGAGACGCGAAATGGCCGTTGAGCGAGCATCCGCCAGCGCGAGCAGTGCCAGGGCTGCGGCGTTCGTCCGTTCAAGTTTCACGAGGGAAGCGCCCGCCACCTCTCGGCGGGAGACGACGCCGAGCACAACGAGCCGGCGGATCTCGATGCTGGCGCGATCGCGTGAAACGCCAGCAAGCTGCGCGACGCGACGGATCGGCAGCTCCACATGGGTGCGTGCCAGCACACCAAGTACCTTGCCTGCCGTGCCTGGGATAACCGCCTCCAAGGGTCGTGAGTAGTCCACCGGGACCATTGTAGGGATATATCTGCATAGGTGTCGGTACATCCGACAATGGGTCGGCTTCTCGAGGAGGAGTCCCCAGTTCGAGAGCTCACGTGGTCGACCATTACGAGCGCCTCGACCTTCGCGCACCTGAGGTGGCGACAGTCGGCGCGCTCAACAAGCAGCTATCTGTCCCGGACTTTCCGGTTCGCTAGGTTCACCTGTCCCTCTCGCTCCCTAGCAGGACCAGCCGGGAATACGTGAATCGGCCCCTATTTCATAGCCTGACCGTCACTCACCGTCCCACCAACCGTTGTCACCGCGAGGTCGGATAGGAGGCGCTTGTAGGCGAGCTTGTTGGGTCTAGCCCCTGTTCCATGGACCGCCCCAGTGACTGAAGTCCATCTCAGGCGGTTCGCCACTAAATGGCCACCGCCCCTCGGCGATTCCCCGCGTTATGAAGTCGGCGAGTTCGCCAATGGTCGTGTCGGCCCTCAAGGTTCCAGCACTCAGCCATCCCACGACCCGACTGTCCGATGACCTTGGGTCAAGCCACCCGTAGTTCCAGCTAGACCAGCAGTACCAGAACCCGACAACCGTGTGGGGCAGATACACCCGCAGTAGTCCCGCATGGTGGTGGTCGTCGGTCGGCTCAACACGAAGGCAGGTCAGGGCGCCGAGAAGTTCGGCAAAGCGCTCAGGGGCAAGCAAAGCTGTGGTCGCGGTTACGTTGGCGTCGAGTTCCTTGGCCAAATGGTCACGCTCCTTGCTGGATCTTCCTGACATCGAGAGGTAGGTGAACTCGTCTGTTGACCGTGAGCGTCCTGGCACCGTCAGGGCAGGGGTGCCGAGATTGCATGCCAACTCTTGCCATCGGTAGTCCGCCAGAGCCCGATAATCGGGACGAGCATCCAACCGTTCCTGGCGCTTACGAACGAGAAGCTGGCACTGGACCCTCCGCCCTCGAAGCTGATACCAGGCAGCTGAAACCAGCTCTTGCCGCCATCGAGGCTGCCGTAGAAGACGTCGGTTGTCGCCATCCAGAGCCGTTGGTCGGAAGCTACGCCGATGGCGTCCGCCTTCGCCCCCGGAATCGGGTTCTTGGCAGGAGGCGTACCGACTCCGGCGTCAACCCCGACTGCCTGCCAGGTCTTTCCACCATCACTTGAGCGAAACAGCGCCTGAGGAGACACTCCGGCGGACCCCCGGCCCAAGGCAAGTCACAACTACATGTCGGGGGCCGGTCGCCACCACGGTGTCCAGGGTGGGTTCGAGGGAACCGCACACATGCACGGAAGTCCAATGGGCACCGCCATCCGAAGTGAAAGAGACTTGCGCCTGTCCGCGCTCGCCACTGGCGGCTATCACGGCGCTCTGAGGAGTGAGGCGAGCTACGAGTGGGGCTTCTGCTCCTATGGCCGCGGGCAACAACCCGACCTCTCGCCATGAGGTGCCGTTGAAAGTGGTCGCCTCCACTCGGTAGCGAAGTAAGTAGTTGCAGAGGTTCACCGCCGGGTTGCAGGGTGACACAAAAGCCCACAGGGACAAGCCGGAGGCGCTGATCGCTGCCACCCACCCCCCCAGCCGGACACGCGACCAGGTCTGGCCTCCGTCTCGCGTGGTGAAAAGAGCGCCATCGCCCAGAACCCAGCCGACACGAGGCGTCGGGAAGATCATCGGCGAAAAGAACTCACTGCCGAGAGCGGGCAACTCGCCACCAATGACCTTCCAGGACTCGCCCGCGTCTTTGGTTGACACGAGCCGGTTGCCACAATGGGTGTTCCTCGACCAAACGCCGAGACCGTCTCCGCCGTTGAAAAAGGTGACCGCGGAGAGCGCCGACGGTCTGATCACCTCCGCGCACGTAGTCGGAACAGTGACTTCGGGCGAAACGGCGAGCAGCGCTCCAGTGACGATGGGAGAGATGTCAACGAGGTGACCGGGTCCGCACAGCAGGATGCCGGGGCCTAGGACGGTGGCGGCGTCTACCGCGAACGACGCTGGCACCTTCGGTAGCTTCACCTTCATGGAGGTCGCCGTCGGGCACTGTCCTGCGGGAACATCGCTACTGATGATGATGATGAAGCCTGCGGAGGCGGGCCTGCCGGGAGGAAGCACCAGCGTCGCAACTCCGGGTGGCCAGATGCCAGTGTGGCTCACGGTTACGGGCAAAGGCATACCGGCGCTGTTCAGGAAGGTGACGAGCGGGTAGCCATTGAGCCAGCACGGCAGCGAAGACGTGTCCTCGATTCGTATAGTGACCACCTCGTGCCCAGCCGCAGCACTGGTTCCGAACCCACCCACCATGAGTTGCGCGGCCGTGCAGTTAGTCGCGGTGGGCGGCAACGTGGTTGTGGTCGTCTTGTCGCCGCCTAGTGGAGCGATTGTGGTCATCATCGAGGATGTCGGCTTAGGGCTTGTGGTCTGGGCACTACTGGTGCAGCCAGCGATCACCAGCATCATGGCTACGGCGATAATCGCCACAGCCCCGAGCTTGCGGGCCGTGGTCATCACGCCGCCCGGGGGTGAGTCCGGGATGGTCCTGGCCACCGTGCCGTTACCGGCTTCATCGACGGGCATGCAGGATTCGATGTCGCTCACCCTGGCGGCACCAGCCAAGGTCCCCTCGGGACCCCTGAGAGGGTGAAGTCGGTCGCCGGGGCAGTCGGTTGCTCGCTGACGAGACTGGCCTTAGTCCACGAGTACCCGACAAACCCCAGCCCGGTCCAGTTGACAAGACGCCCGTCTTGCATAAGACACCAGGTGCCGTCGTCATCGCGCACACACGCCAAGGGTCCGAAGCTCGATGGCTCTGAGTGGACAGCTAGAGAAGCACGCGGAGGCATGACTTCGAGCGACATGAAGGCCATACCGGGAAGATAGGGAATGGTGGCGATGATGTAGCCGATGCTGACATCTCCTGGGTAGTTGCCCGCGCTACACCGCCACTTCGACTTGCGAACCCGCCAGCAGTCCTCCAACAGGTTGCCTCGCACAAGCCATTCCACGCTCAAACCATCGCTGTAGGTGAGTCGATACGACCACTCCCCCGGCTTGCCACCTGGCCAGGCAGTCGTGCCTGAGGCTGCGCGCTGTGCGACAGTGACAGTGGCGTCGCTCTCGGCACTCGAAGTCGGGGCGCTCAGCTTGTAGACCGCGGTGAAAGTTCCGTCGATACCCGACCGTGCGAGGGAGAGGAACGACGCCGGGGTGACAACCGGTCGTGCAAGGTGCGAGGGGGTGGTGGTCCCAGCGAGCACACCCACGCCGATCCCGATCACGACTAGCACGGCCACGATAAACATGGTTATCGGGTACGTAACCGTGCGCATCACGCCGCCCGCAGCGAGTACAAGATGGTCCGTGCGACCATGCCGTTTCCCGCCAACCCGATGGAGACGTACACCGGCTGCTTGTGCCCCGGCACCGTGACCTTGAGGACCAGGATGGAGTACGCGGGTAAGGTTGCCGGACATGCGGCCAGGCCGTGGAGGTCAAGGCAATGCTTCGAGAACGCCAGGTGCAGGCCCTCCGCGGCGAGTTCGCTGAGTGTCTTAGACCCGGCGTCAACTTCGACACCGTCTCCTGGGTAGACGGGTCCGGGGTTTCTCCGCGCCGAACACGAGAAGCCAGCCAGGAACCGGTCGGTGCTCAGAACCACCTCTCCTCCGCCCACTCCTTCGTTGAAGAAGTCCACACCCGGTGTGTTGCAGGGATCGCCGACTCCGTAGTTGTAAGAGGTCCGGGTTACCGGCCACCGCGCGGGCGCTGCGAACGAAAGCCCGTGGTATGTAAGTGTCTTCCAGTCCGGTGGGACTGCTGGCGTGGAACCGGACGCAAGGGCCATGGCGCGGGGTGAACGCGTGAGCGTGGCGAGGATGCGTTTTGCCAGCGGACCCTGCGCGATGACTTCCACCCCGAGCGACGCAGCGTAGTAACCGGCATAGGTGACTGCGGTCAGGAGACGGTAGACGCGTACTCCGTTGAGCATCGTGGACTTCCGTACGAACGCAACCGACAGTCGTTTACGGATCGAGACCAAGAAGACCATGGTGGGATGACGCTCGACAAGACAGTGGAGCGTGAAACCTGGGGGCGCGTCGACCAGAAGCCCGCCCCGCCCAGAAGCCAAAGCCCCTTTGCAAGGAAAGCCCTGGCCCGGATAGGCGATGGGGAAGTCTGGCGGCACCGAAACTTGCGCATCTCCGTAGGCCACCGGTATCCACCCGACTGGTGTGGCAGAGAGGTCTACGGCGGGGAGCGGTTTGGACGGGACCGGAACCCTCGTGGTCGTTGGCACAAGGGCCTCGGGGCTGGTGCACGCGGCGAGGACTAACGCCACAACTACCACTGCGACCGCGCCGAGCTTGCGCACCGCGCTCATGGTCTCACGAAGCGTCTCATCGCTCACCCCCAGCCTCTACACGGGCACAGCACTTGCGGAGACACCATCTACGAGGACCCGGCTTCCGATTGGCTTGGTAAGCCTGACGGACAAGTGGTCCAGGTATCCCGGCAGTAAACAAAGAACACCTGAGGGTATGACTCGCGTCTCGGCGACGAACACGACGACGATGGCCGTCTCCTGAACGACACGCGCCTGGTAAGTATCGTCACAGCCCCTCGTCCCAACGGGACCGCCGACGAATCCAACGGTTATGGTGCGACCCCCATCCCCGAGAACCGCCGAGCCAACTGACACGTTCCGTCCAGGTCGAGGCTCGGAGACATGACGCGGCTGGAACAGGTCCGATGGCGAGAGCGCGAGCACCGACGCGGTTCCGTTCAGCCCCGAGACGGTGAATAGCCACGCCGGAAAGCGCATGGTCCCGTGCGCGGTCTCCCAGATGTCCGTGCCGAGATGCACACGGAGAACCTTGTCAGACGGTCCCGCATACATCCCCTGCGCCGGCGGCGTTGGCGTCGCTAGAAAATGGAACGCCTGCCGCGCGGAGATGATGACCCAGCGTCCCTCTCGTGCCGGAGACGAAGGGAACCTAAAAGGAGGTTTGACGCGACCGAAGCCGAAGGCGATCTTCGCGTCGCCACTTACGAAGCCAGCGCCGCTCAACTGGACTGTTGGAGCTACCAGACTGGGAGGGCTGGAACCCCCAACGCCAGCCCACGCTGTGTTTGCTGCGGCCAGCTCTTGCCTTTCCAGAAAAGAAAGGTTGGCGGTTCCGGTTACGACACCGGTGCCCTTGGTGGTCGTTGGGGCAACCGTCCGGGTGCTGGTGCACGCGGCGAGCATCAGTGTCATGACCACCGGCACGAGGGCGCGGAACTTCACCGTGGTCATGTTCCCACGAAGCCCGCACATGATGGTTCCGCGTACCGTTGCACGTCCTAAATGCAGGGGTTCCAGAAGTTGACAGTGACGATGTGACCGGCCTGTACTGTCACACCCTTGGAACCCCACCAACCCGTCAGGCGGTACGTCCCAGGACTGACTGAGAACCGGTACTTGGTACCCCAGACCACCGTCTCCGAGGCAACGCGCTTTGACCCTGAGTAGAGGCTCACCTTCACCTTCACATGGAGAATCTCCACTTGAACTCCCTCGCAGACTTCGGCAACCCCGGTCACGATGCCGGTGGGCTTGGGGGTTGTCCGGGTTGGAGACGCCGGTCGCAACGAATCCAGGATGGTCCTGGCTGTCATGCCGTTGCCTACCAAGCCGATGGAGACGAAGACGGGCTTCGAGCGCCCTGGCACGTTTACTCGAACGACGAGGATGGAGTACGCGGGCGAGGTCGCCGGGCACGCCGTCAAACCGTGGAGCACGAGGCAGTGAGCCGAAAAGGACAGCGTGACCAACGGCTCGGTGCGCAACCCAAGATCGACCTGGATGCCGTTTCTCCCTGGCTTAGCATTCGGTGCGGGCAGCGCGCAGGGGTAGTGCAATGGGCGCACGTCGGTGCTCAAGGTCACCGCGGTGTTGACAAACTCGACACCGGACATGGGGCCACAGATGCCAAGTCCCGGCGTGAGCTGGGTCTGGTAAATGGGCCAGTTTGCCGGGACGGAGAACTGCAGCCCGGCGAAGCTCACCGAACGCCATGACGACGGGACTGCCGGTGAAGACCCCGGTGCGAGTACGACCGAGCGCGGTGACCAGGCGAGCGTGTGCAGGACTCGTTGGCCGAGCGGCCCGTCAACGGTGATTTCAACGCCGAGCGATGGAACCAAGTAACTGCTCTGCGGTCCCGTGGGGTAGGGGTAAACGAGGATGCCGTTGATGACCTCTGGGTGACCGAGGACGCTGCTGAGTGGAGACGTTGGCGGTCCGAACCTGACCGTGGTGCTCGGACCGGGAGCGGTCTCCACCGGACAGTGGAAGACACCGGGGAGTGGATTGACGAATACCTCTCCCGGCGGCGAGCCAGTAGGGCACGAGTTGTAGAGAACCCACCAGGTGGCAGGTACCGATATTTGCACGTTGCCGAAGACAACCGGCACCCACCCGGCTGGTGTGGCCAAGAGGTCAACCGCCGGGAGCACCTTGGCCGTGGTCGGCACTGTTGTTGTAGCGAAGGTCTGCGAGCTAGTGAACACGGTGAGCGCTACGGCTATGACCACCATCGCGAGCGCGCGCAACTTCATTGTCGTCATGCTCCCATGAAGCCCTGACAGGATGGGTTCGCGTACGACGGTGGCACCCCCCATCAAGACGGCGCGGTCATCACGAGAGTTGACAGATCACTTCGACACCACCCAGAGCCTTCTTCCCAGCCTTGACACGCACAGGTTGGTCCGCCGCGCATGTCCCCTCCACTCCGTTGACCGAGAACATCGGACTGCGTCCGGTCAGTCGGTACAACCCTGCTGGCAGCCAGAGCACGAACTTGCCGCCCTTACCGACCGTTACCGTGAACTTGTGCCCGGCTGAGTTCTGAGCCGTCACCTGACCCGGCAGCGGTCTGGGTGAACCGGGGGCTGGGCCTCCTACTGCGACGAAGCTGCCCGTGACCGAACCCAGAGTCTCGCTCGAAGACACTGCTCGCAACGAGTACAGGATGGTCCGGGCGGTCAGAGGTTGACCCAGGTGTCGTAGAAGTTTGAGTGGCGGTCCTCCGCCTCGGCCCCGCCGTGAGGCAGGCTCGGGGTGTCAACCAACCAAGTTGAGGAACGGAGGACCACCAGTGAGTCAAGCAT
>Ga0181533_1002371_pt1 | contig 22281 bp, 20 predicted proteins | sample PEATcosm2014_Bin_45_FD_119772 | JGI IMG/M metagenome (GOLD analysis project Ga0181533, IMG submission 119772) | Peatland microbial communities from MTU Mesocosm Facility, Houghton, MI, USA - PEATcosm2014_Bin11_60_metaG | ecosystem: Environmental > Terrestrial > Soil > Wetlands > Peat | place...
ACTCCGCAATCTGGACGGCATTAGTCGCCGCACCTTTGCGAATGTTGTCGGCAACCGTCCATAGATTGAGGCCGTTTTCAATCGATTTGTCTTCACGAATACGACCGACATCGATCAAATCCTGGCCCGCGGCTTCGCTCGGCAGCGGGTATTTTTTATGCGCCGTATCGTCCACCAGTCTGCAGCCGGTTGCGTTGGCCAGGAGTTCTCGGGCTTTATCCACCGTGATTTTCTTCTCGGTCTCAATGTTCACCGCTTGGCAATTACCATAGAAGACCGGCACGTAAACCGTGGTGGCGGTGGTCCTGATATCCGCAACCATGATCTTGCAGGTCTCCTCGGCCATCTGCATCTCTTCCCTGGTGTAACCGTCGGGGCGGAAGGTATCGGTCTGCGGTAGACAATTGAAGGCAATGCGGTGCGGGAAGATTTTGTATTTGGCCGGCCGGGCGTTCATGAGATCTATGGTCTGGGTGCGCAACTCTGCTATCGCTTTTTTACCGGAGCCGGAAACCGACTGGTATGTAGAAACAACAATCCGCCTTATCCGCCCGAATTCGTGGAGCGGATTGAGTGCCACCACCATCTGGATTGTAGAGGAGTTCGGGCAGGCAATAATTCCCTTTCCGGTGTATTGGAGAATGGTGTGGGGGTTCACTTCGGGCACCACGAGCGGCACATCCGGGTCCATACGCCAGGCGCTGGAACTGTCGATGCAGACAGCCCCGGAGCTGACCGCAGAAGGACAGAATTCCCTGGAGAGCACGCTCCCTGCGCAAAACAGGGCGATATCGACCCCATCGAAGGAGTCATGTGTCAACTCTTCCACCATCATCGGTTTGCCCTTGAACTCCATGATATCCTCAGCGCTACGCGATCTCACGAGTAATTTGATTTTCCCGACCGGAAATTTCCGTTCATCGAGACATTCGATCATCTGCTTGCCGACCTCGCTAGTTGCATTGACAATTGCCAAGTTCCAAAGATTTTTCATATTTCTATTCTCCTATCGAAGAGCAAAAGAAAGCGCCCCTTGGAAGGGGCGACGTTTAAAAGAATCTCTACATGCATGAAACATTATTTCCCAACCTCTAGCGTTCCACCAGGATCCGCAGCATCCTCCTTAACGGCTCTGCTGCCCCCCAGAGGAGCTGGTCGCCGCAGGTGAAGGCGGAGAGGTATTGCGGACCCATCCGCATCTTGCGCACGCGGCCGACGGGAACGGTCAGGGTCCCCGAGACCGCAGCCGGCGTGAGTTGGGCCAAGGTATCCGCCTTTGTATTGGCAACGAATCTGACCCACTGGTTGTCGTTTGCAATCAGAGTTTCGATGTCGGCGATAGGGATATCCCGGTTCAATTTGATGGTCAATGCCTGGCTGTGGCAGCGCATGGCGCCGACGCGAACGCAGAGGCCGTCCACCGGGATCGGTGCAGCGGCGCCGAGAATCTTGTTGGTCTCGGCGTACCCCTTCCACTCTTCGCGGCTCTGGCCGTCTTCCACCTCACGGTCGATCCAGGGGAGCACATTCCCCGCCAGCGGATAACCGAAAGCCTTCTTCGGCAGGTCGTCACCCCGCAGAGTTTCTGCAACCTTCCTATCGATATCGAGTATGGCGGACGCAGGGTTCGCGAGGAGGTCCGCGACCGATTCGTGCACCACCCCCATCTGTTTGAGCAACTCACGCATGTTGGGCGCCCCTGCGCCGGAAGCGGCCTGGTAGGTCATGGAGGTGAGCCATTCCACAACCCCGGCGCGGAAAAGCCCTCCCAGGGCCATCAGCATCAGGCTGACGGTGCAGTTGCCGCCGATGTAATCCTTTATCCCCTTTGCAAGTGCTTTATCTATTACATTGCGGTTGACGGGATCGAGTATTATAACGGCATCCGGCTCCATCCGCAGGGTGCTGGCGGCGTCAATCCAGTAGCCTTTCCAGCCGCTCTTGCGCAGTTCAGAATGAACGACCTTGGTATACTCCCCCCCCTGGCAAGTGAGTATCACATCGAGTTTTTTCAGTAATGAGATGTCCGAAGCATTCTGGAGGGTCCCGGCATTCATGGGCGCGGGCTGCCCCAGCTGGGAGGTGGTGAAGAACACCGTTTCCTCAATCCCCGCGAAATCATTTTCCTCCTGCATACGTCGAAGAAGGACCGAACCGACCATGCCACGCCACCCGACAAATCCGATTTTCATATGCTGTTTCCTTTTCAAAATTCAATTAAATTATGGCTGCCCTGACAAAAAGGGACCGTTTCCTCTAGGAAACTATATTAGATTGCCAACGGATATTCTTGTCAACAAAAAAAGACCGGGAATCGAAATTATCCCGGTCCTTATCTTTACCCTATCCCATCGACTCGCCTACACTGACTTGATATCTTCGCTCTTGGAACGGAGCTTCTTCATAAGTTCCTTAACACCCTGGTTGTTTATTATCTTGTTGAACTGGGTCCGGTAGTTGGAGACCAGGCTCACCCCCTCGATCACCACGTCATAAACCACCCATTTTCCACTCTTGTTAATCAGACGGTAATTCATGGAATATTCGTCATGTTTGACGGTTAATATCTTTGTTTTGAGCTCGGCGTAATCATCTTCCACGTTTTCCTTCTGGTAGATGACCTTCTCGTTGTTGTACGACTCGATCTTATTCGCGTAGGTTTTCTCCAGGAGAGACTCGAAAAGACCGATGAACTCTTTCTTGTCATCTGGAGAGAGTTCTTTCCAGTGGGCGCCCATGGCGCGCTGGGACATCTCGCCGAAATCGAAAATGGCCCCGATGGTGTCTCTCAATGCCATACGCCGCTTTTTTTCATTTTGTGGTTTTTTCAACTCCTTGTCCGTAACGATTCTCACAACCTCGTCCACGGTCTTTTTCACCTCGGCGGTGATCGAAGTCTGGGCCACTGCCGTACCGGCAAGGAAAAAGCAGATCAACACAACAGGAATTACCAACAACTTGATGTTCATAAAATACCTCTCTTAAATAACATGTCTTTTCCATATATCCTTGAGACACAAAACCGCAGTTATGCGCTCTGTGCGGCAAAACACCGCATCAGTCCACCTGGCCGTGGATATACTTGCTCAATAATTCCTCCAGGTCCACCGCCGACTCCGTTTCGCGGATCCGTCCCCCATCGGCAAGAAGTTTGTCCGAGCCGCCCGGTTTCAACTGGATAAATTTGTCGCCTATGATTCCACTTGTGCGTACACCGGCAATCACGTCGTCCTGCAGTTTCACACCTTTTCTTATCAGCAGGTAAACCCTGGCCTTGCTGTCGTTTTTAGGGTCGAGTATGATCCTGCCCACTTGGCCCACATCCACACCCGCGACCTCCACCGATGCACCGCTCTTAAGCCCCGACACGGAGTCAAAATCGGCATAGAGCTGGTAGTTGTCTCCCCCCAGAATTTCCATCTTGCCGAGTTTAATGGAGAGGTAGGCAAGACAGCAGATACCGATCAACACGAATATCCCTACGATTGTTTCCAAAGTTACTCGTTTCATGGTTCACCTGTGATGTGGTTTTGTATGGCAACCCTCACCTTCTTTTTCATGTAACCAGCCGGATCGGTCCCTCAAGGCTACCGCTGATAAACTGACGCACAACTGGATGGTTTGAACGCTGGATTTCTTTCGGTGTCCTCTTTTCGAGGATCTGTCCCTTATACAGCATGGCCACATGGTCAGAGATGTCGAAAATTTCAGGGATCTCGTGGGAGACGATGACCGCCGTATAACCGAACCTCCTGTGGGTATCCTTGATCAGCTGGTGGATGGCCCGGCAGATGATAGGATCCAATCCCGTGGTCGGCTCGTCGAAAAGTATTATCTTGGGATTCAGGAGAAGCGCCCGAGCAAGTCCCACCCGTTTTTTCATGCCCCCGGAGAGCATATCGGGGTATTTTTTGTCCACACCCTTAAGCCCGACATGCGCAAGGGCCTCACGCACCCGGTCACGAATCTCCTCTTTAGTAAGTCGTGTCTTTTCCTCAAGTGGAAAGGCGACATTCTCGAACACAGTCATGGAGTCGAACAGTGCCGCGTTCTGAAATAGCATGCCGAATTTTTCCCGCGCCTGATTGAGAACGCTCCCTCTCATGGCCGAGATCACTTCACCGTCCACCACCACCACGCCGCTGTTCGGCCTAAGCAAGCCGATCATATGTTTCAGAAGCACGCTTTTGCCTTCGCCGCTCGGGCCGATTATGGAAGTGATCTTGCCTGTTGTAATATCCAAATTCAGTTTGTCCAGCACGACCTGGCCGTCGAAGGCTTTCGTCACATTTTCAAGCTTGATCATGGAGGGGCCGTGCTGCGTAGCGCGCTTTTCAGGCTTAAATCCAGTTGTTTTACGCAGCACATTAATCGCGGTACCCATCACGGTTTTCACAAAAAATCCCTCAAAAAAACTAGTAGCTAGCGGTTATCGAATAGCCGGCAGAAAATTTCTTTTCACTATACGCTGGTTTTACAAAAGCACCGAGGTCAGGAAGTAATCCCATATCAATATCATGACCGACGACATTACCACCGCCGAGGTGGTGGCCCGTGAGACCCCCTCGGCGCCACGACTGGCATGATATCCTTTATAACAGCACACCCAGGAGATGATAATGCCGAATGAGATCGATTTGATAAACCCCGAATATACATCCTTCCATGCAACGCTCTTTTCCATCTCGTGGAAGTATGCTCCGGGATTCACGCCCAGAAGTTTCACCCCGACCAAATAACCGCCATAAATTCCGACGACATCGAAAATGGCGCAGAGGAGAGGAACCGCGATTAGCGCACCGATGATCTTCGGCGCAACCAGGTATTTGATGGGCTCAAGGGCCATGGTGCGCAGCGCGTCGATCTGCTCGGTGATATTCATGATGCCGATCTCTGCGGTGATGGCGCTTCCGGCGCGACCGGTAACCATCAGCGCGGCAAGGACCGGCCCCAGCTCACGGACAAGGGAGAGGGCCACGGCAGCGCCGAGCATCCCTTCCGAACCGAATTTAGCGAGGGTGTAATACCCCTGCAGTCCAAGGACCATCCCGGTGAAAGATGCGGTAAGGAAGATCACAAAGAAGGATTTCGCGCCGATGAAATGGATCTGTTTATAAATATGGATAGGTTTGCCGGGTCTGGTGATGATTTTATAGATGGCGTACACCAGGAAGTTCAGCATGCTCCCCATCTCACGGAGAAGCCCGAGAGTCAGGGAGCCCAGCTTATCAACGAGTGCCAGCAACACGACCTCCACGACATTAATGCAGATTAACGGCTTTTTATTATAAGACAAAATTGACGGATTGTAAAGAGTGGGAATAGGGAAAGAATTAACCCCAGAAAATGCCGGTTGCATCCTTTTCTACCTCGGCAAGCAATTTTTCGATGTCTTTGTCTGCCGGATATGGTTCAAAGAGATGCCACCGTTCATTTTTGTCTGCGTAATACAGATGCCAGCTATTTGTATTAATATCTTTTTTGAATCTGGCCACTTTTTGTGAAGTCCATTGGCTTTTATCCCGCCAATGGGGCCTGGATTCGAAAAGCTTGATCTCGCCACCCCTCAACTCGAATTCGACCCGGAACTTGTCGCTCACGTGGTGCGGGACTTTCATTTCGCAGTAGGTGGAAAAAACTCTAGTAACCCGCTGTCTTTCAAATTCTGATAAGGGCATCAAATCCTTCGTAAATTTTTTTTGCAATACTGCATCGGAGCGCGGCAGGTGTCAAGCAGAAAATCTTTGCACTTCATCCATGTTCCTCTGACGTCGCCCCCGATTTTAATGGCAAACGTTAACGGAAAATGATAAAAGGTTCACATTAATTGCAAATAGCCGTTTCCTGTGCTAACTTTACTGAAAATTAAACTGGAGTGAATCATGGACTTTACCGTTGCCCTTGCTCAGATCAAACCGAAGCTGGGTTGCGTGGCCGATAATCTCGAATTGGTGGAATCGGCCGTAGAAAAGGGGATCAAGGAGCGGGCGGGGGTGGTGATTTTTCCCGAACTGGCTCTGACCGGCTATTTCCTCAAAGACCTGGTCCCCGAAGTGGCGCTCTCTATTGATTCACCGGAGATAGCAAGACTGCTGGCACTCTCCCGTTATATCTCCATCGCTGTCGGTTTTGTCGAGGTCACCGCGGATTACCGTTTTTACAATGCCGCGCTCTATCTGGAAGAAGGTGAGATACGGCATCGCCACCGCAAAGTCTATCTCCCCACTTATGGCCTCTTCGATGAACAGCGTTACATGGCCCGTGGTTTGCGGCTTCGCTCCTTCGACACACGGTTCGGCAGGATGGGTATTTTGATCTGCGAGGATATGTGGCACTTGTCCGCCTCCTATATTCTCGCCATCGACGGAGCCACCACCATAATCTGCCTATCCAGCAGCCCCGGACGCGGAATCATGGACGAAGAGGACCTGGGTTCAACGTCTGCCTGGCAGAAACTGAACGCAACCACCGCCATGTTTCTCAATAGCCGTGTGCTTTACTGTAACAGGGTTGGTTATGAAGACGGCGTGAATTTCTGGGGTGGGTCGGAAGCCGTGGGCCCCAACGGAGAGGTCATCGCGCGGGCAAATATACTGGATGAGGACTTCGTTCTGGCGGAGATCGAGGAGGGTGCGCTGCGCCGTGAGCGGATATTCTCGCCGCTCATGCGTGATGAAAGCATCTCCATTACCCTGAGGGAACTTCAGCGTATTGAAAATGAAAGGGGCCGCTTATGTCGGAGCTTAAGGTAAACACGCGGCTTTTGCGCAAGATACTGGTCGGATTCATCAGGGAAGAGGTGCGTAAAGTCGGCCTGAATCAAACGGTGCTCGGACTCTCTGGCGGGATAGATTCCGCCCTCGTCGCCGCGCTGGCGGCCGAGGCTTTGGGCCCGGAGAACGTCCACGCTTGCATTATGCCGTATCGGTCCAGCAACCCGGAAAGCGAAGCCCACGCCAGGCTTCTGGCAGGCGAACTGGGAATCGACTTGAAGTTGATCGAGATCACCCCCATGGTGGACGCCTATTTCAACATCTTCCCCGATGCGGACAACATGCGGCGAGGCAACAAAATGGCAAGAGAGCGGATGACCATTCTATATGACCACTCTGCGGCTTATCCTGCCCTCGTTCTGGGGACCAGTAACAAGACCGAGCTGCTTCTGGGTTATGGGACCCTGTACGGAGACATGGCGAGCGCATTGAATCCCATAGGTGACATTTACAAGAGCCAGGTCTGGCAGCTTTCCGAGGAGATGAGGGTTCCCCGGGTGATAATAGACAAGAAACCGTCCGCAGATCTCTGGGCCGGCCAGACCGATGAGCAGGAGCTTGGGTTCACATACCGGGAGGTGGATGATCTCCTTTATCATCTGGTGGACCTGCGCTACAGCAGGGGGGAACTCGCGCATCACGGCTTTGCCCCGGAATTTATCGACCTGATTTACGCCAAGGTGCAGAATTCCCATTTCAAACGCCGTCTGCCGATCATCGCCAAGGTGTCGCAGAGGACCATTGACCGGGATTTCAGGTATTCCAGGGATTGGGGGAAATAAACAACCGTTCAGGGTTCTATGTTCAACGTTCAACGTTTTAATAGCTTCGAACCTTGAACCTTGAACCTTGAACCTAAGAACCTTGAACTCAATGAAAATTGGAACACTCTACATTGTAGCCACCCCCATCGGCAACCTTGAGGACATCACTTTTAGGGCAGTCCGCATCCTCAAGGAGGTGGATCTGATAGCTGCCGAGGATACCCGGCATTCCCGCAAGCTTCTTTCCCATTTTGGCATCTCCCGGCCGCTCACCTCATATTTCGACCACAACAAGAGTTTCAAGGGGAACTATATCCTGGAGAAGCTTCGGGAAGGACTTTCCGTCGCTCTTGTTTCCGACGCCGGCACCCCCTGCATTTCCGATCCCGGTCACCAACTGGTGCGCGATGCCGTCGCTGCCGGTATTCCTGTAATCCCGATCCCGGGGCCATCCGCCGTGATTGCCACCCTGTCGGCTGCGGGACTCCCCACCGACCGGTTTGCTTTTGAAGGGTTTCTGCCGAACCGACAGGGGAAAAGGCGTGAGAAGCTGTTGTCGGTCAAAGGAGAAAAGCGACTCCTAGTTTTTTATGAAGCACCCGGCAGGTTGACAGCGGCGCTTTCAGACCTGTTAGAGGTGATGGGAGACCGGGAGGTGGCCATTGCCAGGGAATTGACCAAGATCCATGAAGAGTTTATCAGGGGGCGTTTGTGCGATGTCATGGAAGGTTTGAAAGGTCGGCAGATCAAGGGAGAAGTGGTGCTGATAGTGGCCCCGGCCTCTGTTGCTGATGAACCGGATATATGCCGGGTCGCGGAACTCTTGGGGAAATACTCCGCTTCCGGCATGTTATCCCTGAAAGACACGGTGCAAAGGGTGGCGCTGGAGACTGGATGGCCGCGCAGCGAGGTATACGCAGAAGCGCTCAGAATCAAAAGGGGATCTTAATGGAAAATCTAGATGTAACGGGTCTGGTAAGGATGATCAGCACCGGCGCCAACCTCATTTACGTGGTGACCGACAACGAGCGGCGCACCGAGGGGATCGCGGCCCAAGCGGCGGCGCGCATCAGGGGGGCGGGGACTCCCTATCTCTGGAGCTGCACCCAGGGACTGAACCGCGACGGGGTTGCCGTTCCCGACAGCACCGATCCCCTGCGTGCCCTTGATTTCGCTATTGCCGAGCCGGGGCCTCTTGTTTTTATTTTCAGAGACATCACATTTTTCTGGAAGGACAACCCCTTCGTCCTGAGAAAGCTCAAGGATTTTGCCGGATCAGCCAAGGCAAAGGTCCTGATAATCACGGGGCAGGAGGAGGGGGCACCAGATGCGTTGAGGGAAGACCTGGTTACGGTTTTCCAGGGGCTTCCCGGCTTCGAGGAAATCAGGGCCTTTCTGGAGCAGTTGCGGGAACGTGAGCCGAACCTGAAAACCCTGTGCGACAAGGATCCGGAGCTGATTGACAGACTGGTGCTTGCCGGCCAGGGACTGGATATAGTTGATATTGAGCGGGGGGTGCGGACGCTGCGGATATCCGAGGTGGCCGGCGGCGACGAGGCCGTCCGGGCGCTGTTCGAGACCAAGAGACTGATCATCAAACAGAGCGGAATCATGGAGTTCGTGCTTAATGATTCCGGTCCTGAACATATAGGGGGAATGGAAAACCTCAAGCATTGGATGGAGCGGCGGGAAAAGGCCTTCGGCCTGGAAAACATCGCATCGGGGCTGAACCTGCCGAAAGGGGTCCTGATAATGGGAATAGCCGGCTGCGGCAAGTCCCTCTTTGTCAAAGGGATTGCGGCCAAATGGCATCTCCCCCTGATCCGCCTGGATATGGCGGCAGTTTATGGGGGTGTGTACGGCAGCCCGGAATCGAGCCTGCACAAGGCATTCATAACCGCGGAGGCGATTGCGCCCTGTGTCCTCTGGATCGATGAAATTGAGGCAGGTATATCTTCCCATGGCTTCAAGGCGGAAGGGGGATCTGCATCGCGGGTCCTAGGCTCGTTCCTGACATGGATGCAGGAAAAACGCGCACCGGTTTTCGTGGCCGCCACCGCAAACGCAATCGAGATGCTCCCCCCCGAGGTGCTGCGCAAGGGACGTTTCGACGAGATTTTTTATGTAGGGCTCCCTGATCCCAAGGCGCGGGAGGAGATTTTCCGGATTCACCTTTCCAGGCAGCAAGTGGATTGCGGGGGATTTGACATCACCCTCCTTGCCGGATCAACCAGAGGGTTTTCGGGTGCCGAGATCGAACAATCGGTGGCCACTGCCCTCTTCGAGGCACTCTCCGAGCGGCGTCCCATGATCCAGCAGGACATCATGGCAGCCATCAGCCGTACCGTCCCGATGTCGGTGACCATGGCGGAGCAGATCAAAAAAATCGAGGCGTGGGCGTTCAAGAGGGCGGTCCCGGCATCGGGAAAGTATAACCCCTGAAAACCGCAAACTCTTTATCCACAGATTACGCAGATTACGCAGAAAAAGCCCTAAGCTGGCAGAGCCGGAGCCTCAGCCAAAAATAGTAAATATCACACAAAGCCACAAAGATCACAAAGGAAAGCAAAAGCTTATTTTGATTCATGTGAAGACTATTTTGGTGAATGGTATACTTTGCTGTCAATAGGTGCTTAATAATCTGCGTAATCTGCGGAAAAAAGACTGTAGACTTGAAAAATTACCTCTGGAGATACTCCACTTGTTCAAGGGCATTACCGGTAATGTGCTGATTCTCGGTCTGGTAAGTCTGTTTACCGATATTTCCAGCGAGATGATCTATCCGCTCCTTCCCCTTTTCCTGACGACGGTGCTGGGTGGAGGTCCGGCGTTTCTCGGTCTGATCGAAGGTGTGGCGGAATCGACCGCTTCAATTCTCAAACTTGTCTCGGGAATTATGTCGGACCGGGTGCAGCGGAGGAAAAATCTCGTCCTGGGAGGTTACGGAATCTCCGCACTTGCCCGTCCGCTGATCGCCCTGGCCACATCTCCCCTGGCGGTCCTCTTCATACGCTTTGCCGACCGGGTGGGGAAGGGGATCAGGACCTCCCCCCGTGACGCCCTGATAGCAGACTCCATCGATCCGTCGATCCGGGGTAAGGCCTACGGCTTCCACCGCTCCCTGGATAATGCCGGAGCAATTATCGGGCCGCTTGTAGCCACTCTTCTGTTGACCTGGTTCGTGAAAGACCTGCGGAGTATTTTCTGGCTCTCCGCAATTCCGGGCGGGATTGCGGTCCTTCTGATTGTTTGGAAGGTCCGGGAAACGAAAACCAGCAACAGGAAGGGGGACGGTAGTTTTCTCCGGATAATCCCCAGAGGCCGGCTGCGGACCTATCTGCTGATTCTCCTCATTTTCACTCTCGGCAATTCTTCGGATGTTTTTCTCATCTTAAGAGCCGGACAACTTGGCGTCATTCCGGCACGAATCCCCCTCTTATGGACTTTTTTCAACCTGGTGAAGATGGTTTCCACCATGCCGTTCGGCGCTCTCTCTGACCGGATCGGCCGGCGCGGGGTGATTGTCGCCGGCTGGGGAGTGTATGCGCTGGCATATATCGGCTTTGCCTTTGCCAGCACCGAGATTCATATCTGGCTCCTCTTCGCGTTTTACGGGCTCTTTTACGGGTTGACCGAGGGGGTGGAAAAGGCTCTGCTCGCGGACATCGCCGACCCTGCCGAGCGGGGGGCCGCGTTCGGCTGGTATAACTGCGCCATAGGTATCGGCGCGCTGCCGGCAAGCCTCATCTTCGGCTTCATTTGGCAACGTTTCAATCCGCTAGCCGCATTTGGCTTCGGTGCGACCCTTGCCTTTCTGGCGGCGGTTTTGCTTCTTTTACTGGTTAAGCCGCAATACGCCGACCGTTGATGATCCGAAGGCGCCATTATTTTCCTCCGCACAAGGACAGTTTTGTCCTTCATTCCCTGCCATCTGGTTCTTCTCTGATAACGAATTATTTTTAAGTTGTTTTACCACAACGTTGTTTGTTTTTTCTGTAGTTATATTTAAGGATGCCAGATTGATGGGCATTAAAGGGTTATCAAGAAAACTTCTGATTTTCTCCCTATTGACCGCATAAACAGCGTGGTCAGCGGAGTTTCACGGCAGAAGTGCCATCCAGAAAAATCATGATTCTACCGGGTTGACAATAAAAGATCCTATGTTAATCTCATGAAAACATTTCGTACGCATAAATACAATTCTCAGCGCATCAATCTGCATTTCAGTTCAATTTTGTCAATCAAAGTAAAAGTAATTGCTGATCGTGAGTTAATGGCTTAGGCCAGAACGAAATAAATGGAAAAGGAGGAAACGGTGATGCCTCGAATCCTGTTTCTGTTCGCATCTGCTCTTTCGTTATTTGCCGGGGCCGCATATGCCGGCAATATGTGCAAGGAATGTCACGAAGACATCTTCGCCAAACATGTCTCCAGCCTGCACGGCAAAGCCGGCAAGGATTGTGAATCCTGCCACGGTGGGGGTGCAGATCACGTTGCCAATCCGTCCAAGACGAACATAATCACATTCGCCAAGGGGGGAAACGCAAAAGATCAAAACAAACAGTGTCTCTCCTGCCATGATTCAAATCAGAACCTGATGTCGTGGGACACGTCCCTACACAAACAGGAAGATATCGCCTGTGTTGCGTGCCACACTGTGCATGACTCGCCGAAACCTTTTGCAAAAGAACCGGAGGTCTGTTTCGGCTGTCACAAGGATATCCGGGCTCTGGCCAATAACTTCTCGCATCATCCGATCATCGAGGGGAAGGTAAAGTGCTCCGCCTGCCACAACCCCCATGGCACCATGACTAAGGCCATGATCAAGGAAGAGAGCGTCAACCAGCTCTGCTACAAATGCCATAGCGACAAGCGCGGCCCGTTTGTGTGGGAACATCCACCCGTAGTTGAAAACTGCCTCACCTGCCACAATCCCCATGGCGCCAAGAGCGGCCGGCTCCTGAATGAAAAGTTGCCTACCCTCTGCGAGGACTGTCATGCCGAATTTGATCATACCTCAATACCTTACGGCAGTAATAGCGGTTTCAATGGCGGCAATAAAAGGCCGGAGTTTGTCGGGAGATCATGTCTCAACTGTCACGGCGCCATTCATGGCAGTTCAGCACCGGCAGGCTCGCCCGGTGGCAATCTATTTCAACGCTAAAGGAGGATCTTTCCTATGAGATATATACTACCTACATTTCTAGCAATGGTCTGTATCTTCACTGGCGCCGCCTTTGCCGATGACGTCACTGGAACAATCGGCCTGGGCGGGCAGTATCTTAATGTGCGCGGCGACAAGGCCAAGTTCAATGAATATGGGGACAGCGACAGCGGAGTAACCGGGCAGTTCAATCTCGATTACAGTTTCAAAAATTACTACCTTTCTCTGGATGGCAAGAATATCGGCTGGAACTACAACAAAGCGGCCGGACTTGATAACCAGAGTTACACCCTTAACGGGGGGATGTACGAACTGTTCAAGTACTCTCTATTCTACGACGAGACACCCCACAACATCACCTTCGGCGCCAAATCTGCATATAGTGGAATCGGGGGAAACAACCTGACCAATGACGTTTCCAATACAGCTTTGCCTCTGAACAGCTTTGATTACCGGACCGTGCGCACCACCTACGGCGGCAGCTTTGAAGGTTCTTTCAATACCCCTTTCTTCTTTGGCGCCAAGGTCGACAGGAGTGAAATAAAAGGCAAACTTCCTACCGGTACGGCTTTTGGCCAGGTTGAACTTCCGGTGCCGATCAACTACAGTACCGAAAACCTCTACCTGGAAACCGGCTACCGGACCCGAAATGTGATCTTTAAGGTCGACGGCACCCTCAGCGAGTTCGAAAACCATAACGGCCCATGGCTCTCTTTTGAGCAGCCATCCACATTCGGTGGTGGAACCATTAATTATACACTTCCCCCGGACAACACCTATTACAAAGTGGGTGGTTCACTTATGCTCAGGCTCCCTCTCAACTCCTCCTTTGTGGTCAGTGGAAGCTACGCCAAGCTCGAAAACAACCAGAATCTTATCGAAACTGGACAGAATTTTAAAGGAGACATCAATAACACTTCAATCTCCGCGGCCCTGGCCAGCAACCCATTCAGCCCCCTCAACCTGCGTCTGTTCTATAATTTTTTCGAGAGAGACAACTCATCAACCATCTTGGCTGATTATGGCGGTAGTCCTACGAACAGATACGACTATATAAAACAATCGACCGGCATCGATATCGGCTATCGCCTGCCGGCCAAGACCAAGGCCGATGCCGGATACGAGTATCAGTCGGTCCTTCGCACCCGTGAAGACGGTACCAGGACCCGTGACCACATTGCATATGTGCAGATCAAGAACAGTTTCTTCGACTGGATGAGCGCCAAAGTCCGTTATCAACATTTGATAAGGGGAAGCGATACCGCATCTGCTGCCACTGCCGCAGATCCATTTTTCATTGATAATTTTCGGCGTTTCGACGTTGCAGACAAAACGCAGGATAAAGTCAAAGTCGGGTTAGATTTTCAACCACTAGACAATCTGACTCTTGGCGTTGAATACGACTTCAAGCATAATAGCTATGACAGCGCACTTCTCGGCAGCAATGTGAACTTTTACGATGGTTCGCCCCTAAGCGCACTCCTTGGCGTTCAAAGCGATACCCGCCATGAAATTTATGTTGATGCCAATTACATCGTTTCAATCGTAAAACTGAACAGCTTCTTCGACCTGGAACTGGTTGACAGAGAAATGAATGCTCACGAGATCGAAGCCGGAAATTTTGACTGGAGCTCCAAGCGTCAGGACACATCCTACAGCTATGGTTTCAAGGCAGATGTAGATATTCTCAAGAATGTCCTGACCGCTCAGGCGGGCTGGCGCTATGAAAAAGCCTACGGCTCCAATGATTTCAGTTTCCCAGCCTCTGCGGTGTTACCAGTGCCCGTGCAAAATATCGGTGCATTGGATAATTTCGTCCGCCAGACCATTACTGCAAAATTCGGATACAATGTTACCAAGCAGATTCTAGTAGATTTCGGCTACACCTACGAAAGGCTGAAGTATGACGATGACGCCTGGAGCGGCTACCAGCTTGCGGATCCCACTCTTGGGCTCATTTTGACCGGTGCCTATGCCAACCCGACTTACGAGGCGCATCTGGTTTTCTTGAATCTTACGTATAAATTCTGATTTTATCGGCTTCCCTGATTACAACAAAAAAGACCGGCCTCCGGGGTTTCAGAAACTTCGGAGGCCGGTCTTTTTTTGGGTATCGCCATGGTGGAGAAAATTGAGCGGAAACGTAATGGGAATATATATCACCCATTAATAGATGCACTTGCAAAATCTCCATTATGTCATAGCCTATTTCTCCCCCACATAGACAGTTGCTATTCCGCCGGTGAGATCGTGGTGCGCGAGGTTTCTGAAACCCGCTTTGGCCATGAGGTCCTTGAAATCCTCACGTGATGGGAATTCCAGGACAGAGTCGGGGAGGTATTTGTAGGCGCTTTGTTTTGAGAAAAGACCACCTATGGCCGGAAGGACTTTGAGAAAGTAAAAGAGATAAATCATACGGAAAAATGGTGAGGTGGGGGTGGAAAACTCAAGTATCACCACGCGGCCTCCGGGTTTAAGGACCCGCTGCATTTCCTTCAGACCCTGGAGGCGATCCACCACGTTCCTTATGCCGAATGCGATGGTGACCGAGTCGAAACTCTCTTCAGGAAAGGGGATCGCCTCGCATGGCGCAACCTCCATGGTTATCCGCTGGGCATGTGGGGAGTTCCTGATCTTTGCCCTACCCAATTCCACCATCTCTTTTGAAAAGTCCACACCGACGATATTTATCGATGCAGGTGTCCGGGCGGCGATTTCCAACGCCACATCGCCTGTGCCGGTGGCGACATCTAGAATGCGCCCGTTTGCCGTGAATTTGATCTGCCCGACCGCAAACCGCCGCCACTTGCGGTCTATGCCCAAGCTCAAGAGCCTGTTCAGAAAATCATAGCGGGGAGCGATGCTGTCAAACATCTCTTGTATCCGCTCACCTTTTTCAGAAAGCCTGTACATTTTATCTACCTTTTTCATGACGGAAATGCTAATAATTATCTACTTTGACCGGAAGCCGGTGTGCTCAGTTTTGTAACATAAAGATTGACCGCATGCCAGCAAAAAAGGTTCGAGGTTCTAAGTTCAAGGTCCAAGGTTCGAGCCCAAGATTAACGGCCAATCCCCAAACTGCGAACCGTAAACACTGAACCGTTCAACCATACAGAGGTCCCACGTTGTTTCACTACTTTCGCCCTCAAGACATAGCCGACATACTCATCATGAGTTTTCTGGTTTACCAGTTGTACAGCTGGTTCAAGAACACCAAGGCCCTGCAGGTTGTAATAGGATTGGGATTTCTCGTGCTGTTGTATATCGCCACCAAAGCCCTGGGGCTGTTCATGACCAACTGGGTCCTCCAGGAACTGGGGACGGTGCTGTTTGTACTTTTGATTGTGATCTTCCAGACGGAAATAAGGCAGGCGCTCTATCGCTTCAGCCTTTTGAGAAATCTGTTCGGGCGCCAGGGGAACAGCTCACAACTCGATCTGATGGACATCTCCAGCACCATCTTTGCGCTGGCTAAGGAACGTACCGGCGCTATAATAGTTTTCCAGCGTAAGGAGCTGCTGGATGAATATCTGCTCCATGGCATTCTTTTGGACAGCCTGGTCAGCGGCCAACTTATAGAGACCATCTTCAGGGACGGCACTCCCCTGCACGACGGGGCCGTGGTTATCAGGGACAATAGGATCACCCAAGCATCCTGCCATCTCCCCCCCTCAAATAATGCCGAGCTTCCCAGCTATTTCGGGACCAGGCATCGTGCCGGTATCGGGCTAACGGAGCGTTCCGATGCCGTTGTGGTCATTGTCTCCGAAGAACGGGGAGAAGTTTCACTTGCGCAAGCAGGAAAATTGCGGAAGATGGCTACTCCTGAACTACTCAGCGAAGAACTCCGTACTCTGCTGACTCATACTGCGCCGGATGCCGAAAAAATTTCTGTACGGCACAGGTTTTTCAGTAACCTCTGGCCCAAGCTGATAACCCTGCTTGCGGTCAGTGTATGCTGGCTGGTAATAACTGCAAAGCAGGGAGAAATCGTCACTGTCACCGCCCCCCTCAAATTTCACAATCTACCCGATGGGCTGGCGCTGGTGAAGTCCTCGCCGGATGAGGTGGAAGTCCAGCTGAAAGCTATCTCCAGCCTGACGCCTTCGCCGAAACAGCTCGATATAATGGGAGACATGAATCTGGCGAAAACCAGGGAGGGGGTCAACCAGTTGGCCATAAAGATCTCCGACTTTCAGCTCCCACTGGGGGTAATGATTACTGAAATACGCCCTTTAACAGTGAAGGTGACCGTAGAGAAAAAGGTGCGCAAAACACTCCACATAAAGGTGAAAACCACCGGCAGGCAATCGTTCAAGAAGATAAGCGTTGACCCCCCCACAGTGGAGGCCGAAGGACCTGAGCATGTAATGGAGCAGCTTGATTCGGTGGAAACAGAGGAAGTCACACTTTCCGCATTTAAACATGGCACTGAACTTGAGAAACGCCTCCTGTCGCCGGCGCCCCAGGTCAAGATCCTCCGCGAAGAACCGGTGAAGGTACGTCTGGGACAGAACTAACAAGTACATGGGCCCCCTTGGTGGAAACAGTTTTCTGCCCCGCGGATTGACGAACATGTTAGGAAAGGCCTGATCGAATGCAAGCAGAAGAGTTGACTTGACAGATGTGAAAGGAACAGGACGTTCGCAACGTACCGGGTTTGCGTCATTGAATCCGTGGCCGAAACATCACCCGCCAAGGAGGGCACTGATGATGAAGAAGACTCTGTTTGTTCTTGGACTTTCCTTTTTTATCGCAGCTCACTTTTCCACCCCGCTCTTAGCCGCCACCCCCGCATCCCGCTTCGTTGTGCTATTCAAGAATGATCAGATACCCGTTGATGCCGCCCAACTGATCGGGGTGGCGGGCGGCCACATTGTCAAGAGTTTCCCCTTGGTTGGAATTGTTGTTGCGACATCGGAAAACCCGGTTTTCGAATCTTCTCTCGCCTTCAGCACGCCGGTCGAAGCGGTGAGCAGCGCGCGTTTTCGCCCCCTTCCCGGGGGTACGACGCTTTCCGGTGGAGTTGTTACACCTGCCGATGATTTTTTCAGCTTTCAATGGAACATCCGGCGGGTGAAAGCGGACAAGGCCTGGGAGATCACGCGCGGCACGCACAAAACCACAGTGGCGGTGATCGACACCGGGGTCGCGTGGAACCATCCCGATCTGACTCAAAACGTTGTCTACGCCGCCTGCTTTACATCACTGGGCTCCTGCGCCTGGAAATCTTCGACGAAAACGTGCCCGTGCTCGACCTATCCCGACCTTGACCCCCACGGCACGGCCGTGGCGTCCGTTATCGCCGCCTCTTCGGCCGGAGGGCGGATGGTCGGTGTGGGACCAGGGCTCGGCATCGCAAGCTACAACGTATTCGAGTTGATTGCTCCCGATGGCATCCCTCAAGAATATTCCTATGACGACTCCGTATGGTCCGCGATGTTTGACGCTGCGGAGAGAGGCTACCGGATCATTAACATCAGTCTCGGCGATGTCAATAACAGGAGCGATGACATGACGACCATAAACGCATGGAATCGGATGGTGGAGGAGATCATCCGCAAAGGGATTACGATTGTCGCTTATGCCGGGAATGACGGCTTGAAGCTTGGCGGCCAGACCGTGCACATCCCTTCCGACCTTCCGGGTGTGATATCGGTCGGCGCAACAGGCATCAGACCAGAACCTGTCTAACCACTGGAGGGGTCCTATGATGTTGCCGCCTTTTACAGCAATTTCGGCAAGCCCATCGATCTGGTAGCGCCAGGGGGTGACTACGGTACGGACGACCTGAGCGACGTTCCTCCCAACTGGTACGAGTTTGGCGTCCTGAGCGCCTTTGTCTGCCCCGGCTGTAGTTTCACCGCCGATTCGTCGCCGGTTCTGGGGTTCACAAGTTCCGACACAGACCCGGGGTGCATAGCCAACGCCTCCTGCCAGACCGACTATACCTGGTTTATCGGCACCAGCCTTGCCGCGCCTCATGTCTCCGCGGTTGCCGGACTGATCATCGACAGGTTTCCATATTTCAATAATCTCTTCGTAACGACCATCCTAAAGACCTCGGCTGAGCGCCTGGGCGACCATCCACATTTCGGCAGCGGAATGGTGGACGCCTATAGGGCGGTGGGGGGGAGGTAGCAAAATGTTCAAAGGAAAAGGCTCTGAATGACCTCATCCACGCTGCTCTATTTTCTGGGCGCATCCGTTGCCCTCACTATGGCGCCCGGACCTGACAACATCTTCGTTTTGACCCAGGGAATCGCCCGCGGGAGAAAACCCGCCATCATCACGGCACTCGGCATGTGCAGCGGAATCAGCGTACATACTACCGCAGCGGCCTTCGGCGTATCGGCAGTGTTCTATTCATCGGTCCTTGCATTCAACCTTGTCAAGTACGCTGGGGCGGCGTACCTGCTCTTCCTGGCCTATAAGACACTCAAGGATCGCTCTGCCATCAAACTTGCGGCAGCAGATGACAGGGCTTCCATGGCCCTGTTCAAACGGGGATTCATCATGAACGTTCTCAACCCGAAGGTCGCCATGTTCTTCCTGGCGTTCCTGCCCCAGTTCGTAACCCCTAACACCGGTTATATCCCTCTCCAGATGCTGTTTTTGGGGTTAATATTCATGACCCAGGCTGTAATCATATTCTGCTTGATCGGCTTTTTTTCGGGGAGCATCGGCAACTTCATTCTCGCCAGGCCGGGAATAGCCAAACGATTCGACTGGTTGACGGCCGGGGTCTTCGCTTCATTGGGGGTCAGGTTGGCTGTTATGGAAAGATGAGCCGAAGCAGTTGCTAGGTTTTGATAAGTATCTATTTATTCCAGCTCAGCTATTTAACCGACATATTTGAGCAGATAGAGAGAAGATTCGGTGCTGATAAGCGTCCTAACTATAATGACCATAGTGCGGCCTTATTCTGTTTAGCCTTAATAGAGGCCATTTTATGGCGGAATATGGCCTCTCCAGGCGGACAGCATGGAACTTCCCTTACCACCTTTTAATTTTGAGCCAAAGTCAGTTAAATAACGTATGTTGACTTTTTTTAGTTGACAAAATATTTTGCATGTTATATAAATCGATCCACTTTAATTTTATTTAAAACAAATGAGGGGGGCACGTATGAACAACGGCGTTAGGATCATCCTTGTCTGCATGATGGTACTGATTACCCCATCACTGGTACTTGCTTCCAATACCCACAAGGTAAGAAAGAACGAATCCCTTTATACCCTTGCCAAAAAACACCATGTCTCAGTTTCCGCACTGAAAGCGGCCAATAATCTTGTAAGTACCCATATCAAACCTGGGGATATGCTGGTAATACCCCCCAGTTCAAACGCCGCCCGATCGGAAATGCCCTTAAAGTCGAAAAGCGCGACCTATAAGGTTATAAAAGGGGATTCCCTCGCCAGGATAGCCAAGAAAACCGGCGTTTCGGTGAAAGAGTTGAAGCGGTTGAACGCATTAAATGAACATCGACTTAAACCGGGACGGATGTTGGCGCTGAAAGATGATGACGCCGCTGAAGAGCTTAAGCCGCGTGCTGCAAAGCAACTCGTCTTGCGCAATAGTGACCTTTTCAATGAAAAGGATTATGAGCAGAGCCTGGCCGAATTGACCGAACCTGATGCTGACCAAAAGGTTGATCTGACAAATAATGTCGAACTGAAAACCGACAATGTCAAAATTCTGAAGTCCAAGGCTTATGGATTTCTTGGCACCCATTACCGGTTCGGTGGAAGCAGTGCGAAGGCAACCGACTGTTCCGGTTTTGTCCAGCAGGTTTTTCGTGAAATGGCTGTCTCCCTGCCCAGAACCGCCCGGGAACAGTTTCAAATAGGCGATGAAGTCGCTCCTAGCGATTTGCAGAAAGGGGACCTGGTTTTTTTCCGGACTTATGCCCGATATCCTTCCCATGTGGGGATTTATCTGGGCGACAGCAAGATGATTCATGCCTCTTCCCGTGATCGGCGAGTCGTAATTTCCAGCATGAATTCCCAATATTACCGTTCCCGTTTTTTAGGCGCAAAACGCATACCCAAGGTCAACCCGGAGACATTCAAGTTTGACGATCTCTTTACCGGTGTCAAGGAGGAATCGGCTGACGACGCATCGAATAATGATTCACTTAACGTCGGCCTTAATAATCAGTGATTTTCTCTCCTTAGAATTTCGTGGCAAAATACATTTAAAGATAAAAATCCGGTCTCTGGCCGGATTTTTTTTGTCGAGGCGCGAATGTATCCTCTTTTGGTAACAGCAGCTATAATTGTCCACGATGGCAAGATTCTGCTCACGCGACGCAAGGCTGACGTACCCTATCCGCTTTTATGGGAGTTTCCTGGCGGCAAGGTCGAACCGGCTGAAGACCCGCGTGACGGCATATTGCGGGAGATCAGGGAGGAACTGGCTATTGAGGTTGATGTTATCGATATATATGATGTGATTTACCATAGATACCCTGAACGTGCAGTACTGGTTCTGGCGTACCGTTGCAACTGGCTGAGCGGGGAGATAACCGATCTGGACGTTTTAGAACATTTCTGGGCGCCCCCCTGCGACATAAAAAAGTTCGAGCTTCTTCCAGCTGATATCCCGCTGGCCGAAAAGATATGCAGGGAGTTTACGGATGCGGATTTTACTCACCTATAAAGCACACGCGGCCGGAGCAAATGATCCCTATACATCGCTTCTGCCGGTGGGATTGGGTTATATCAATGCTCTCCTGCGTTCCGAGGGATTCAATTCACGTATCGCCAACCTGTCAAAAGCAGAATGGAAAGAAACAGAGAGACTGCTTGCTGCGGAACGGCCGAACATCCTGGGTGTGTCTCAGTTTACCCATAACCGCATCGAGTCACTCAGGCTTGCGGTATTAGCGAAAAAACTGGACCCGGGATGCTTTGTGGTATTCGGTGGTCCGCATGCAACGCATCGGGCAGTGGAATTACTCTCCCGGAACCGTGCGGTGGACGCGGTCATCATGGGTGAGGGAGAAGAGACTTTCCTCGACCTTGCCAGGAACCTGACGGCCAAGGTTAGCTCCCTTGATAAAATCAAGGGGATAGTTTACCGCAGAGAGAATGAGACAGTGCTTACTCCTTCCAGGGCACCGCTAATGAAACTGGACACCCTTCCCGTTCCTGCCGCATTTTATGACGATGCCATCGGTGTTGATTTGCAGCGCCAGCTGGAATTCATAATTACCTCCAGGGGTTGCTCTGCTGCCTGTCGCTTCTGCTCTTCTCCAAAGTTCTGGGGGAAGACCATGCGCTTTCGCTCACCCCGGTCGATAGTTGACGAAATAAGGTTTATCCGCGACCGGTATGGACTTCTATATTTTTCCATCCGCGACGATACCTTCACCGCTGATCGGGAGCGAGTGCTGGCGTTCTGCCGGCTTCTTCTTCAGGAAAAGGTCTATATTCTCTGGAATTGCCAGTCGCGTGTCAATGCCGTGGATGAGGAAATGCTTCTCTGGATGAAACGGGCCGGTTGCGAGTGTGTGCAGTTCGGAGTTGAGTCCGGTTCCCACAGGATATTACGGGAACTTGGCAAGCATATCACG
>Ga0181533_1002385_pt1 | contig 22210 bp, 12 predicted proteins | sample PEATcosm2014_Bin_45_FD_119772 | JGI IMG/M metagenome (GOLD analysis project Ga0181533, IMG submission 119772) | Peatland microbial communities from MTU Mesocosm Facility, Houghton, MI, USA - PEATcosm2014_Bin11_60_metaG | ecosystem: Environmental > Terrestrial > Soil > Wetlands > Peat | place...
TCATAAAACTCCCCAGTATAACCCGTTACAGGATGAATCATTGTTCCGTTAACACTATCCTGCGTCCAATAACCCTTCTTCCCGTTAAGCCATAAAGTGCCTGATGTGCTATCTGTCCACGTACCATAAGGTGAATGTGTAAATTCGGCTAATTCTGTTGTTGTAATCGGCAAGTTGAAACTCTTATACAAATTAGAAAATATTGTATTTGATGCTCCACTATCAACAAACAACATTGGCGCTATGTTTGCCGTAGTTTGCCCAGTGCTTGTTGTTGTGCCAATTAACATACTAATACCTTCTTCATCATCATATGGCACCCTTTCGGTAACAATTACATTACTCTCAATTGGCTTTAAAATATCATATGCCAACGGGCTTGTATCATAATCCAATGAGCCGTCGCAACTACCCGCTATATATCCCAGTGTATCGTCGTCATAAATGAGCTCCATTGCATACGTAAAGCCGTCCCTCGCGCCAACTGTGGCAGTATTTGTCATAAGTACAAGACGTGAAAATGTGGCGGTAGCAATATTGGTTGATTTATCCTGAAAATAAGCCGATAAAGCGCTTGACGGTAATACATCTTGGTGATGAATAAGCACCTCTTGACCTACCTGTGGTAAATATGTCGGCACCTCATTCAAAAAGAATAAAAACATCTTCCCAGATTCAATAAATCTTTGTTGATATTGAATATGCATTGGCACAATAGATAAATTAGTGCCAGCCGTTGTTATTACAGAACTTACACCGCGCGTAGCATTGTTTACCGTAGTGCCTGATGTAACTAAATTAATTGTGTTATTTGTATTTGCAGCCATTTTAACCGTTTTTTCTTATATTATTATGACGCTGCCGTTGTTATTCCAACCGCAGTACCTGTTCCACTTGTAGGTGTTCCAGCATTTATAGTTTGTATAATAGACGTCTTGATATTACGCAATTTGGATACTGAAAACACGTTATTGTCGTAATCACCACTAATATCCGCGACCTCTTTATTCATTATCTGATTTGTCAGGTAGTTCACGTCCGCGTCATTAATAGTAAAATATATCGGAGTGAAACTTTGCTGCAATATCTGCGCTTTACCATAATCGGTAATGTAGACTTGCATTTGGTCAGTTGTACCAGTTTTTAAGAAGCCCATTGTTGCTTTTGTTTAATTTTATTTTATTATAAATAGTTTCATTTTTAAATTATTACGTTTGCGCCGCCCCCTCGCTATTAATTACTCCGCCGCCGCTTGGCGTTGGAACAGGCGTAATATACGTGCCTGGATTATAACCGCTGTCTTTTACTTGCGCGACCACATCAATAGACGAAGTATATATAACACTCGAATCCAGTTCTTTTTTTGCTGTTAGTCCGACAGAAAAAGTATACGCGCCTTCGTATATTTCTTGGTCAGTATAGTTTTGACCGTGCCAATGGGCAATTGTTGATCCAGGATTAACAATTTCAAAGCTGACGCCAAAACGTATGACTTCATACGGAAACATCACTATACGACTTTTATTATAAACGAATTGAGGTACATACAAATTAATTGCACTATCAATGTACGTGTTTCCGTCTTTAATTGCCGTCCATTGCAGCCTATACTGAATATGAACAAAGTCAGAAGAATAATTTTCATCGATAATTGCTTGAACAGGCGTATGCGTTACTGGTAAAATATTGGTCACCGCAAATGAATCAATAATCACAGGATTATTTGTCTTGTTGAGAAAATAAAAATATTCAATTTCACTTGATGACCTGTAGCCATTGGTAATGCTTACGCCAGGAAATGGCGTGTATATCAATGGCGACGGACTAACCATCCCCAATGTAGGCTCCGTACTTCCAGTATAGCTCTGATATGCTGTGGACGGACGAATATAATACATAAATCCCTCGGCATTATTAATAGTTGCAAATAAATCAGAATGCCACATATTACGGCTGCCAAGCACAATTGGCTTATCAAATATTTTATCCGTATTGGACAACTTATAAACACTCAATATGCTCTCACTCGGAATTTCTGGGTCAGAATACATCCAAACTGGATTAGATATTGATGTTCGATTTGTGGGCAGCGTTCTGTCATCTATAATTGTGTCGCGATCTACTGTGCCACGTAAATTCAAAATAAGCCCAACTTCGGGGGTCACCTGATTCGCTGGTAGTGTATCACCACTAAAATATATTCCACCAGTATACGTGTCGTAAACATATGTCAATCCAGTATAACAAATATAATTAACGTCGTGGTCGCCAATTGAAAAATACTTTGTACCGTCCACCAAGCCACGATTATAGAACTTCTCAACTCCTAAAGGTGTGAGAAATACCGTCATATCATATTCAGTTGTACCAGTTGATTTATCGAATCCCATTTTAAAAGTCAATTGTGGCGTTAATTATTAATACATCACTATTCAGCGTACGTTGCAACGGCTGACTAAATTTACCCACGCCTACCACCTCTCCGTTATTATCGTAAATATCAATTTCAGTAAACGCCACCTTATTAATGTTTGCATTAAAGGTGGGGTTATTAGACGTGATAAACCTATTTGGCATAACGGTAAGATTAATTATGGATTTGTAAATAGTTGCTTTAATATCTGTTTCAATATTACCAAAAAAGAATGTTTCATCACCAAAAGTCATTCCTGTTGTATTCACCCTTGGAACCGTAACAAGTAGATTAATGTCATAATTATTAGTTGCCAATACTGGAAATGTTTGGTCATTCAATGTAATCTGCAAACTATCAATCTCCGCTGGTTTTATATCGCTCAAATGCGCTGGATTCGTGCCACTGCCTGTGTTATCCAAATATAAAATGGTAATACGGGCGCCTGGCGACGGCGTAAAATTAAAATGCACTTTATATGTCGTAAATGAGCCGCCTGGTTCAATCGTATAGTTTGACTGGCTTAATACATTCCCGTTGTAAAAAACGTATACCTGTCCTGCTGGTGTTGTCGGAAGGTCAATATATATTTCAGTACCAACCCTATAAATATCCGTTGGCGACACAGGTACCGTAGGAATTACATTTGGCACCAAATCATCAATTTTCTGTGTAGTACCTGCGATAGTTGTGCCAACCAAATAATGGAACTGCAATAAATCGCCCACTTGTAAATTCGTCAGCGTGCCGCCCGTTGTATGACCCGTTGTTATTCCAACATAAATGGATTGACCTACTTGCAAATAATCGCCACAAATAGCGCACGTTGGGTCAGGATAAATATGAGCCAAATCGACAGCTTCATTCAATACCAAACCACCAAAATAAGAATTTGGTTTACGCGAAACAATTACACTACCTATCGGCTGGTATGTTAAAGGATAGGATACCTGATTTACATTGGTCACAATTACTGATTCACTGTATAATTGATAACTATTAATAGTTGGGATAGTAACAGGAATACAGCCATTGGTGCCTATGTAAGAATTTGCTTCAAAATATTTCCAAGCCGTTGGGTCTGGTAAATCACCTGCCGCGGTTTTTTGTAAAATAATCCACACAGCGTCAGCGCTAAAGCCTATTCCGTCTGCGTGTTTTTTAAAATATCCAAATTCACTGTAAGTCGGGTCAAGTGGATTATGCGGAAACATAAACTGAACATCAGCATAATCTCTTGCCGTTCCTACCGTTGCATAATTTTCACATTGTATTCCAGTAATGCCATTCGTGTAATCAACCAGCGCGTACGTAACGTGTAATTCTTCCGCTGATGTTATAATGCCTAACGAACCGGAACCGTTGCAGTGTCCTGGATCGATGTCTGTTAATACTGGCTGCGGCAGCGACCAATTACGATTAGATTTAAGCGACATTGCCGTAATAACTTCTTCGTTTTCAATTATAACAATTTGCAAATCTGGAAACACTTTACCTATAGCCGTAGGCGTTACTTCTGTATCAATTAAATCATAATAAGTAAAATTATCGAGATTTTTAAGCGTGCTGTCACAAACAAACGTGTAACCAATCTGATTTGCATATCCTGCGCCGCCAAACTGTTTCTTATGATACATTAATGTCGGCAAATGCAATTGTAACGTATCAGAGTAAAACCCCTCGCCGTAATAATTATTCACAGTATTGTTTGTATAGTGAATAATTCCAACTTTTGTTTGATATTCATTTAACGCATATTTTAAATATGGGTAAATACTCATATAATTAGTGGAAACCACATTATTGTGCCCTTTATACGCTGTATAATCTAATCCAACAAGATCTTCGGCATAAACTATCGACATATTCCAAATAGGCACGTCGTGCGAACCATTATCACAAGTATCAGTAAAATTCAATAAACCCTTTGACCAATAAGCATACGGATAAGCTTCATCAAATACTTTGCTAATCATATCGCCGCCCACATAAAAATATGCGTAAGCGGTATTACCAGTTGTAGTGCCTGTTAACCCCATATCGGGTAATGTTCGGTCAACTGCAACGGTAAGCCCTGTATTTGTTGCGCCCGTAATACCTATAATCTGATACCATAAATAAGGTAACGGAACGACGTCAACATAATCAGCAAATACAGTACCAGTATACCCTGTAGTAGGCACTTTAATTAACATCAAATCACCTATATTTGGTGTTGCGCCAGTAGGATTAATGGTTGTACCAGTAACTGTGTCGCCTGTATTGTACACAACCGTCAAAATGTTTCCGCCTTGAAAATTTTCTTTCGGAACACGGTACCCGCCGCACAGCATATAATTAAAAATATATTCGTTGTAAGTCGTGCCCGTAAAAAATCCGCGGTCTTTAGCTGCGCTGTAAACAATCTGCGGAAATGATACAATAGACGTAATTGGAACAATATAATTTGTGCTTTCGCTTGGAATCATATATGTTGCTGCGGGCTGATTATCGGCGGGGCGTAAAATGTTCAACAATGAAGAATTTTCATCGGTATAAACCATTTCACCATCGCTCAAGGAACAGTTAGTGAACTGCAATTGCCCAAGTGATAAGTTTTCCCTACCCTTATCGGTTAATTTTACATTAACCAACGATTCTGATTTTTTTATAATGTATCCCATTTTATCTATTTACCATAAATACTTTATTATGATGTTGGTGTCGATGTTGCAGTAAAATTACCGCTGCTTATGTTCAAAGAAACCGAATTATTGTTTTCAACAGCGCTGGCATTAATATTCGTCGCCTTAACAACATATGAATTTGCTTGTAAATCAATAAACAACAGCAAATATATGGTCGCAAAATTACCACACATATCTTTCCCTGTTAATCTACCAATAAATTCGCCAGTAACAGGATACCCCGCCATATCATTGGCAATGTCATATCGCAGATAAATACCATCATTTTCTGCGTGTACCGTACCAGCGCCATACGCAAATACTTCTCTGCTCGTAGCGTCGCTGGCAGCAAAGAATTTATTTATCGGGTCGTCAAAGAAATTCTTATTATATCCGTCTTTATAATAAATAACGTTGTTATTCTTATAAAACGCAATTAATTCATTTTCCATATTTACCGTTGTTCCGCTAACATTACTTTCGTAAACTTTCACATAACTTTTGCGAGTAATCGTATACGTGTTGCCTGTTAATGAATTATATGTATGACCTGATGGTATTCCCGTTGCGTCATAAGTTGTCCAAGTAACACCCGTAAACGGCGGCGGAAGCTGCCTAATAGCGTAATGATAAGCATAAGTTGTCGGATAATTAGAATTATCTACGGCATTCGACTGAATATTAATAGTTTTACCTGTAAGAGTGGTACCAGTCATAAACGCCATATAGTATTCAAAATCGTGGTCATACACATCAGTATGCTCTGATAGCATAGCAGCAGATGGTACCGTGCCTAATATGCCTGTAGGTATGAAACTTAAAATATCATACACGCCGCTGTCCATAAATTGATAAGTGTCGCCAGTAAAATACGTATATGTATATCCTGTTCCACTTAGCATTCTACTTGCCGTAAAATGTGAAAAAGTATCACCAGTCGAGCCATTCAAAATATAACCACCAGCACAATTGATATCTTCACCTGTTTTAATCGTGCAGTCAAAATCTTTTGGCTGTACAACCAGATAAATTTCATCGTTCACATAGTAATACCCACTAAACGTATAACTCAACGTCCTGCTTGCTAATGACGTATATAATGGATTGCTGGAACCGCCAACGGTATAAGATTGTTGATTATACACTTGCCCATTTACGTCTGCCAATTTTACAATAACAGTTTGCGCAGTATCAATATCACTATCATAAATTAATTTAGATTCAATTTTAATTAAATTATATCTATTAACTACCAAATATTTACTATCGCTTCGCGAAGCTAAACCCACTGTAGATAACGCAGACTGAAAATCTGGCGGTACCTTATGCGTTTCCGTATAACCTGTATCGACAGCTAATGTAGCCCAATTTTGCCCATACGTATTAACTATAGAAATATAGTTGTTGGTCGTCGCATAACAAGTGGCGTCATTTACCCCAAAAGTGGCATAAATACCATAGGTGGGCTTCGGCGTGTAGAACGGGCCGACGCCCGTCACAGTCACACCCGTTGTCGGATAAAACCCCTCAAACGTATACGCCATTGACCCGCTCATAAATAATTGATTTTCTACAGTCGCGCCATCTGGCGTAATACACGTGCCAGGATAGCCACCGTTTTCATAAAATTTATATTCCAGACCACACGTGTGCGTCAAATTAATATCAATGAACGTATCTCCAACTGTTAACGCGTATTTGTTTACATAAGCCCGACTGGTATGCATCAACGGAAATGTTCTGGTTAAATTAAAATATTGTTCATACATTCCACTTACGTCACCAGTATATCCAGTACCGCCCAAAGGTATGTATGGAATTACCCATTTTGTTGGCGACCCGCCAACAGCGTAGGTCGGTTGAGTAGTGCCAGTATTATTTGAATAGCCAAATGCGTGCGGCTGCCTGTACCATAGCGGATTTCCGTCAATATCTTCATAATATAAATTAACCTTTTTAAGTTTAAAATTTGATAATTTAACACTAAAATTACCCAACACACTGGTTAATGGCGTTAAATTCTGTACGGAAAAGGAAGGTTTAGGATTGGTGCCCAACGTTAGCGGTAAATAATAACCTTCAAATCTCACAAATTTTTGTTGCAAATTACCTTTCATCATAAACGGAAAAACGCCTGTCCAAGTATCGTCTAATAACGGATGAAAATAAACCGTAGGTTGTTGAATGTATGTCAAACCCGTAGACCCAGTAACCGCTACATCAACACTCCAATAATACACCGTATTTGCCGTAGGCGTATAAGCAAATGTATCACTATATGTCTGCTGCGCCGAGCCTTTGCCGCCGTTAGAATGTTTAAACGTTGTTATCCAATAATCATCAGTAGAGTGTACGCCAAACGATACGTCAGGCGGGCTACCTATACCCATTGAGCCAAGCCAAAATACTGTGTCAGTAAAATTTGTATATGTTAGCACATCAGTAAAAGGATTTACCGTTAGTCCAGTGTTGTCAAAATAACAAACGTGCGGCATTGGCGGCGGAGTAATAAAATCAATATCCGTCGGCGCCTTCGTAACCGTAAAATTTTGCAAATATAATATGCCAGTTCCGCTATAATGAATATCCTGTGCCATCAAAACCATTTGAATATAATTCTGATTAGCGCGGAACTTGGTTTTCATATGAATCCAATTATATTTATCATATTTTACCTGACCCAGACACCCCTCAATCATATCCCTATCGCTCACAATTCCATCTGGGGTCGTCACGCCTGTCATAAACGGCACAAGTCCAATATATGAATAAGCAGTATTACCTGAAACTGAAAATGTAAGCTTAATATCGCCTTCCATTATATAATACTCATTCGGTTCAATAGGGATATTATTCAAACCCATAATGATAAGCTTTTGTAACGGATATAAAGCACCAGAAGTTGGAAGAGCAGCTAAAACAATTTTAGCGCTGCCAGTGGTACCTGTGGACGTCATACCAGCGTAATAACCTGCGCCTAAATTATCGTCATAAGTTGTTCCAGATACCGCAGGAAGTACATTACCAATTGTATGATAACCAGGAAGCCCAGAATGTGACGCAAAATACAGTAAATTAGTATTACTGCCCGCGCCCACGGGAACTAACCCTGACATTGTGCCATAATTTCCCTGTTCTAACGATAAAATATTTTGGCTATCGGCATAACGCCTGTAATATCCGTAATTATCCGCTTCATACGCTCCGCCGCGAATCAAATATGAACTTGCTTTCGTAGATAACTGGCAACTGAATATTAAAACAACATTATTTGACGTAAAATCTTTGTGTAGGTATCCTGTAGCCTGAAAAATGTCGTAATAACCGTCTAAAGATGGTTTTAACGCGCTATCTTGGAATTCTGAACCATCAGTACCAAGCCATTTTTTGGATTTATTTAAACCGTGTTTATAAACGAATTTGTTTCTCGACAGATTTGAGTTGTCGTATTTTTTGCCAGCAACAAAAATAGTTGTAGCTGGGATGAATTGTTGAACCAAATTCACCCAATAACTATCAAACTGACTAATAAATGCCAATGTGTTAGCATAATCAATTGTTTGTTTACCTAATTTACCTGAATATATCAAATAATCTGAATAAATCTTACTCAATACAGGATATTTATGCACAACTTTACGATTACGCGGATTAATAAGTTTAGTTAATATTTCGCGCAGATAATCATTAAATGATATAGTAGAAGGCGTCACCGTGGCGCCTGAAACACTAATTGTGTAATTATTGTCGGCGTAAAATGAATACACATAGTAATCGAATGTCATCTGACTCGAAATAGCCGCATCAGCTTCTTTTGAATTAATAACCAAACGACTATCTTTGATATCATAATCAGTATCGCGGAGTAATAAATCATAATTCTGATTGGTAGCACCAGTAGCTATAACCCAAGACTTTTTATTATCAACCGTTCTTATCAAATCAAACCCTTTAATTACATCAAAATTAGTATAGGCGCCAATGTAAGATTGTCCGCCGTCGTACGGGCCGATATTCTGGGCGTCGTTCAGCATATTACCGCCATTCGCCTGAAAATAAATATTAGGTGGAGTAGTCGGATAGCCGTCACTATCAATAGGATAGTTGTAGATATTACCATTAAAAATTTGGTAATAACGGTCATAATCCAACGGATTTTGAGCAACATAAACATATTCATTTATGTCCATAATTTCCAACGGCACCCCTACCAGTTCAAGCGCAAATTCAATTCCTTTTCGTGTGCCTTTTGATTTGAACAAATAAAATGAATTAATAATAATACGACGCCATAATTCAATGTCGACTTCCTGTGGCGTTTCGCTGCCTTGTGTTTTGTTTATGTCAAATAATGATTGAACTAACGTACTCTCATCTTCAATTTCATATGTTTCCCATCCTAACATATGCGCAAAATTCTTTAATAAAACATCTGGAACGTTATCAATTTTATCATACGATACGTTGGTCATATAAGCAATTCCGTCCGCGTACTGTTTCACTTGGTCAAACATATGACCATACGCCTGTAATGTAATATAAGTTTTACGATCGTCAGTGTCATACTCTTGTAATGAATCACTGGTTAAAAATCTGGCGATTAAATCCGTTTTATATTCATCAAATGAACCTGCAATAGCGTTCAAATTACTTAAATAAAGGTCAAACGCATCAGTAAACACATCAACATTAAAATCATCATAAATAGGAAATTGCATATTTGTAGGCGTTATAACAAACGTTCCGTCGTCTTGACGATTAGGCACGTTAAACACCGCCAAATATTGCGGAGTACTATTCTGGTTCAATAAATAAGACGCTAAATCACTTGCTGTGGTATAGAAACTATCATATACCGCTTGTTGCGGTTTGATATAAAAACTTACATTTGCCGCACCACTTGGAGATACTACGTCGCTAAAAGGGTCGCCCAAAACAGTTATAATTAAATTATTTGGGTCTTTCACGCCTGTGGGCGGAACACAATTAATTATTTGATATGATGTTGAATTATAATAAAGCTCGTATTGCGTAAAATTAAGCGCAAAATTTCTTACGGGGGCAACGTATTGCGGCGCAGGTGCCGTTGTTCCTGATTTATAAAAATCAATATTGAACGGATTTGCTATATTACCTATTCTAACTTTAAAAACTGCCGCGTCGCCGTTCTGGTATACTTGATAATCAAATAAACACGGATATGCAATAGAATGCGGCGTAATATGCATACTTGCGGGGAACGTTTCAACAATTTCCTGCATACATATACGAAATCTTTCGCTTAAAGACGCATAAGTAACATATTTTTCTATGTTTGAATTATCAAAACGAACCGTCGCCGTAACATTAGTAAGAATCTGGCTCTTCAACGCGTCAATACCATCTAATGTGAAATCTTGGGCGGTGTAACTGCGTTGCGCATCAGCCAATGTATAAACACTGCTTTGATTTTGACTAATTGTTGTTGTAATGCTAAAATTGCCAAGCGTAAATATAGGCTCGCCTTGAAGGTCATTTTTTGCCGTATACTGATAACCAACCAACGCATCACCAAAAACATCCACGCCTTGCGCAACAACCGCACCTTGCTCAACATACAAACGAGTTGCCTGCTCATATTGAGCGCTTGTAGCACACGGGATATATTGCAACTGACCATTAATTAAATAAACCCTATAACCGTCAAAACCCCACGCTTTAGCCTGATTAATAGCGTCTGCCGCGGTATTAAACATATATTCAACAATAGGGTCAGTTGAAACCCCAACTGACGGGCTCAAATTTACACTGCCTAAATCTGTGTTCATTTAGTAATTACATTACCGTAGCTTTTATTATAATCAATCGTCGTTCTGCGCTTACGTACTTCAAATAATTTATTTCCGTTGTTGTCAGTAATTTCATATAAATCATATTGGGCGTAAATATTAGCGTCAAAATCATACAATGTGTAAATTCCGTCAAAAATGGATTTGCTTTGTTCGCCGTATAACGCAATATTCAATGTTTCCATATCATAATCAACCATTTCAATCTCAATATACTGCGGGTTAAAATTGGTATTTGTAATAATAACATTCTGTCCTTTTTGCCCAATAAATGGCGGAGCAGTAGGTTTAAAACTTGGCGCCGTATTAGGTGTAACAGTCACAAATAAAAGGCTACCAGCGTTATTATAATTGTAAGTAATAGTTTTTTGGCTGGCGTTAGAACTTTGTGTTGTCACCGCTTCGGCTAAAAATGAAGATGTAACAATTCTAAATAAATTAGGCGTTTTCGCTTGGGTAGCCGTTGATAAATACTCAATACGGCATCCATCCAATCCGTTGTTTATAAACTTGCCCGCCACGTTAGGCGATACTGTGGTTACATCAAACACTAATCCAGCAATATCAGGAAATGCAGACAAACTGCCGCAATCCGCAATTGCAACTCGAATTTGAAGCGGACGAATATAAATGCCATATATTCCTTTTTGCGCAAAAGCTGTGGCAGGTAACTGTAAATTATACAGCCCGCCCATTACTTCAATGTTTGAAACGGCGCCATTAGAGCCAACATTCATAATTGGCTTTATTACGTCCGTGCCAACATAACGTGTTATTGTCTGCGTATCCGTAGTGTTGCGGGAAGCAGAATAAACGACAAGCACTTCTATATCCGAAGGTTGTACGTCTGCTGGGCGCTTTGTTCCATAAATTCCAACTGACATTTTTTTTAATTTTTTTAGCTTATACCGTTGTCATAAAACTTGTAAAACCCGAAACCAGTATTTTCAAGCTCTTGGACATTGGCTACTGTTTTCAAACGCATAAACGATTCGAAAACATTATTCACCCCCCTACTGATAAATAGGTTACTATCGAACTTTGGTTCATCAATTAAATTCCAATACGCCATTGTAAACGCTGTACTATCAGATTGCAAATTATCCGCAATGGGTTTAAATTTATACGTAGTTATACCATTATTATCCACATAATCAATCTGAAAGCCCGTTCCTAAATACATTGAATACCACGCAACGGTAGGATTTGGCGGAGTATCTTCATATGTTATCTTCGCCAAAATATCTGTACCGCGAATCGTTACTTCCACGTTCAAATACGTTTCACCAGGCGCAAATGATTGTTTAATGTATTGCAATTTGCTGGTTGTTGTGCCTGTGATATAGGTGTCCGACAATAACGTATAATCAATTACATTATCTTCTGGGTTCAATGGCAGCAATACGCCCATCACCTTGCTTTCCGCAGTTAACGCCACGACAATGTTTATCGTTTCGGGTAGTGTATTTATGTTAAACTGTATCATATTCCATAAAATTATTGTGGGTGCTTACCAGGATTATCTCCGCCACCGCCGTCGCCGCCACTATGCGGGTTCGGCCCGACGTACGTATACCGTAATTCAAACGAAACTGGTATGTCAAAACTTAACGTGTTTGCTTCCGTAGGCAACGTATTCTGTAAATTATTAAACAATAATTTAACTGTATACATTAAATTAATATGCTGCGACAAAGGAAAGCTCATTTTATTATTAGTTATTTTATAAAAATAAGGTTCAAAATAAACAGTAGAATAATTATTACCTAACCCCCACGTCAACATAAGATTTAAAGTTGAGCCTGATGATATCGCATATAAATCATTTCCGCCATATTGAATAGATAATTGTTCAGCAAACGGATAACCAAAACTTGATATGTTACTGGACGTAATGGGATAAAACCATTTCATCATTCTTTTACTTTCCCACCAATTAGGGCTTGTGTCTGTCGCATCCCAAATACTATTATTTGTTTCGGTAAATTGATAATAATAATCGAAATATGGTTGTAAAGCATTTGCCAATAAAGAAGGGTTATTATTCAAATCCGTGTCCAAAACAAACGATATATTTGGCGTGGGTACCGTCGCAAACGTATATGTTGTATTTGTGCCATCCCAATTTTTACTACTATCAATTATTCTGGATATTTTAGTCGGCCCCGTTTCAGTAAATCCAACAATTTCTATATCTTTCAAATAAACGTCGCCAGTACCATTATTGTAAACCGTTAAATTACGCATAGATTGAGTAGGTAACTGGCTAACTTTAGTATCTATCGCAGAACGTATATCATCAAACAGTAAAATGTCAATATTAGAAGAATTAATGGCTAACGTGTCGTCTGTACTGCTTAACAAAGCAGCCAAACTTCCGCCTAACTGTAAATTAAAAGCCGTCGGGCTTGGCGGTATAACTGGCACAATGTACGTGCCATTTTGCACATTAATATGAGGATTAAAATTAAATAAATAGTTGTCAAAAACAACCTCATACAACTTTATTTGCGGCACGTGAATATCCCATAGCTTTGTTGTAGGATTAAATTCACCCATACTATAAGTTTTATTACTGTATTGCAACGTATACTCCATATACATCATACGAGAATCAAATATTGCAGCATTTTGAATCCACTGCTTATAGCTGGTAAAATCGCTTGTAGGTATTAAATTAATCAATCTGCCATTTAACGCATCCCAGAATTGAAAATTAACATAAAATGTTCCAATAGTAAACGTGTTCAACCAGTATAAATAATATCCGTCTGTAGTCTTATTTAAAGTAAAAGTTGGTCTATGCCAGCTTCCGTTGGCGTCGCCTTCAAGCTCACACCATCGCGGATTAACATAAATGACATTTTGAAATACCAATTCTTGGTTTGTTGAATATGGCGTTGTGTAAAAATTCATTTTAATAAATGAATTATACATATATGGATTTGGGTCAAAGCGTTTAGGCTTTAAACAACTCAATGTTTGACCAGTACACGTAAACCACGTATTTTTTTTACTATAAAAAGGATAGCATAATGAGTTCCAGAATGTCGGAAATGTGCTCCCTGTGAATGTCGCGCTATTTTGAAAATAAGTCTGTATTTGGTCGTAATAACTTGTATAAGGTTCACTCAAAATATAACGTATTTGCGTGTCGCCTGTAGGGTTCAAATTGCTATCAATCTGACGATAAAAATTAACATCAAAAACCATTTGACCGTAACGCGGAACAAACGTGGTTATTTCATAGTCATTAATTGTGCCGATTTCGTTTGTCAACGCGGCATCAACTAAATTGTCAACACTAAACTCTTCAAAAGAATCTCCATTATCCGACGTCAGATTAATCGGAAGCCGAAAAAACCCAAAAGTTCTATTTATATCATAATTTTTCATTAACAAATAATTCCGCTATATTGCTGAAATGGCTTATCAAATTTATTCTGATCCAATAATGAATCATCAATTGGGGCATAACCCGTAGTATTTGGCTGTGTTGTCTGCGTTAATGTATCAGTGTAAGCACTCAATAAATACCCCCCTGTTAGCATTGACGGCACCATTGGGCTTGCATAGTTTCGAACATTAAGCATTATGTTTGTGTTCACGTAAAATGCGTCGTTCAAATATGGAAAATCAATACCGTTACCTTGTGACTCATAATATCCAATATCTAAAATATAGCGCCAACGATATGTTTGAAATTTGTCACTATAAACAGCATAAACAGGTAAAATATAAGAAGGATCCCATTCAGTAATAGTATTAGAAAATTTACGTATAGGAATTTCGGTAAAAGGATTATACGAAAAACGAATGGGCTGGTCTGTTATATTGCATAAAAACGTGTGCTCAACTTTAGCGATTTCATTTTCTTGCAATGCCAACGGGTCGTATTCAGTCAAATTATAATACAAAAAATTAAGCTGATTGCTATAGTCAATATCGTTGCCATTTTCACTCTCATAATGAAAACTGACAGATTGGATTCCGCCGTAATTAAAAGTAGCCGTAATAAAATTGCTAAAACTTGCTTGAACGGTTGTCATATCTAAAACATCGTGTACCAGTTTTCTTGCAACTACATACACATCAGTCAATGGAGCTTTCAAATTACTTGTCTGAATTGCAAAATTCAACTTCTTGTCTTTTATGTACAAATATGTTGGCTGTCCAAATGAATTATTAGCATAGGCGCAGTAATACAAATCATCCATATATCCCAAAAAATATAATCGTTTTAAGTAATATTCACACGGCATTTTATCTACTATCTTCGTAACGAATACGTGCGGATTGTATATTGCTAACCAATTAACATCTGTACGCCCCGTCGCCACATTAAACACGTCTTGGGTAATACCCAATTCAATTCCGTCAATAATCACCATAGGCGATACGGGGGTGTCTACGGGCGGAGAAGCAACAGCAGTAGATGTATTAGATGTGATGGGCTGAATGTATATTTCATTTCCCTGTACCATTACAACGCGATAAGTACCGCTTGTATATCTGGAATCGCCGATAGTTTCAGTAATATAAATGGCGTCATTTTCCTGTAGGTTATGCCCAAGATATAAAAGCAGCCCATTACGTGTTTTATTATTAATTAGTTGAGCCTGAATCGCCAAGGCTGGCAATCCCTGTGTTAAATCCAAAGTTTTAGTGACACCGTTATTAGTAACTGAAATGGTTGTATCTCCTTTTTGTGCCCCATCCCCAATTTGCAGCGGCGCCATTAACATAACATCCCAGTTAGCTGGAAGTGTTAAATCAAAATGAGTAAAATTTGGCTTTATAACGGGTGGTCGTGGAAGATTGTATTTTAAATTAACAATTTCATTAATATTACCGCTAAACCTGAAATTATCACAATTACCTTTTTCAGTATAAAATTGGTCTAATTGGCTAATACGGTCAAATACATTATATTCAGTAATAGGTTTACCATATGACTCGATATCAAAAGTAAAATTCAACGTAGTATTTTTAGCGTCGGCGGTTTTAGTTGATGGTAATATTTGAGTAATATTAATCATTAAAATATCTGTTTTTTATTTCATATAACGCGTTTTGCCACGTTGGAAACTTACCAAACAAATAATAATAAGTATCACCATTGGAATCCGTATATTGATTATTAGTCATTCCATAAGAACTATATACGTTATTAGTAATTAATTCTTCAACAATATCAGTTACATCAGCAATACTTGTTTCAAATAAAATTTTACTACTCCCGCTTTCAATGGACGAAACAAATAAACCTGCCGTCCAATTAGGCGACACAGCCAAATTAAATCGATTATGAACGCCGTTAACCTGCCTGTTTGTTGAATCAGGACTCTGCGCTAACATTGTAGCATAAATATTCACCACTGGCGGATTATTAGAATCCCACGGATTATCGCCAAAAAACCACGTTTTTTCTATAGGGTACCCGTTATTATCCATTGTTTTATTGCCGCTAACTGGGTCAACTGTGCCATATAATTCAAGAAATACATTACCCCTGTTTACACCCTGCAAATTCTTCACGCCAACGCCATAAAGCCAGTCATAATTTTGAACAGCATAATTACTGGTCTGGTCAGTAGGAAGCCACGGAAGCCACGATAATTCATTGGCGTATGTGATTCCAGCCGAAGTTCCGACGCCTTCATCCTGCACCCAGAAACTGGGCACGTACAGCGTACCACGCATACTTGTTGTGCCTGTTAATCCTGTGGTTGGAACAGGAAAATTAAACTCGCCTGGCACTTGTTTTGGCACGTATGACAAAAATGTTCCGTCATTACGTAAATCATCTTTTGCGTGCGGTCTGAATTTAGCTTCAACCGTATAAAATCGCGGGGTACCTTTCAATGGGTCATATTCGAATAACGTAGTGGTCATATTATTAATTTCCCACCCGCCCATATATGTGTGCCCATCACGCGTGGCTGGAACTCTTACGGCTGGTGCCAAATTAGTAGAATAATTTATGCCGTTATAACCATATGGATTACGCCTGCCATTGCCATAAATGCTTTCATTGTCATCAAAAAACTCAAACACATAATGTCCTTTTGTTGGAATACCACGCTGACTGGGCGTTCCATCACTATTAGTACCCGCTGAAACTAATTGACCAAATTCATCAGTCACATAATAATCTTCATACATTGGCAAGCTTAACATAAAGACACCGTTGGTAGACCCATCAGCGCTTGGTAACGCCGTATAAATGCCGTACCGTTCCGCGTTATAAGCGCTTAATAATTTATAAGCGATAACCTTTAAATTTGTAGCTGGATTATGTACGGCTAACACGTCAACGGCATCCGTTCTGGACATTTTATACACGTTATTACTCACCCAGTCACCAATTGGTGGCGACCAAGGGCTTTCTTCAATAAACGACCCAAACAGTATAGCCGTAGGTGTATACTTATAGTTTATATTAAAATCACAGCGTGTAAGTCCTATGTTCTGTGACGTAGAATCACCCCAAAACGGAATTACGTTAATAAAATTATTTGCAGTAAAGATATTAGGCATTGAGTCAATATTAGCGTTTAATAGCACCTCATACGTGCCACCCGTGGTTAATATAAAATCAGGATTTATTGCTTGTGTTAGCCCAGTGCTAAGCTGTGCCGAAATTGCTGAACTGGTATTAACTTCCGTAATCATATCATCCGCAGTAATATAAAAAGATTTCGTGTCAAACAAATCAAAATCCATATGTATTGCCTGCGAACCTAATGGAACGCCAAATAAAATATAATCCCCAGAATCATTAGTAGTTGTGGTGTATGTATAATATTTCTCGTATATTTCAAGGTAAGTCGGATAATAAGTTAAATCCGTTACGTCTGGAAAAATACCAATAGGCTGATGACTAATATTGCTTTGTTTTACACGCGGAAAAATATTATATCGTACGCCATTCGGCAATGTATCAGTAACCGCTTTAAATGGATATAGCTGTATAATGTCACTACGTAATTCGTCGTCTGCCGATAGCGGCAAAAAAAGACTAATTTTTGCATTCTGCACGCCAAATCCGCCATTTACGCTAACTCTGCCAACAACAACTCCAAAGTCAGACGTCATTTGTTTATATACGTCATAAGTGCTTACACTTAAACTTAAAATTTCAAGGTTTTCGAAATCTTGGTCAAGCGTAAAACATACATTTTCCCCGCCATTGATGTTTATTGGTATTCGCATATGTTAAGTCCTAACTGTAGTCGCAAAAATTGGAGTTATAATGATATCTGTAGTGGGAAAACGCAATTGTAGTACCTGATTTTCGTCAACATAAATAATACCGTCGCTGGTATCAATAATATTATTAGTTACATCAGATAATGGCTGCGACGTTGTATTTGATGAATAATTGCCGCCAACCATATTAACAATACTCAATGATGTAACATTAAGCACGCCAGACGTATTATTAATAGCCTGCATAATAGCGCCCGTATACATACTTTGACCCATTACCATAGTGCTGGATGTAAATAAATCGCTAACGTTAGCAATAATTGCCGCAACAGTATTCAAATAATTATCCTGCGACATTAAGACAGAAGCTTGTATCGCAATATCAATTACTTCGCCAGGTTGAATCTGAACATAATCATTAAACATTCGGTATTCAGACAAATATGTTGCTATATTGTCCATCAAAACACTGCTAATACTGTTATCCAAATTTCCGTTCTGGTCATAAGAAAGCAAATGAATAACAATTTTATTCTGGTCTTGCATAACACCAACTCTGGCAGGCGAGCCAAATATAGAAGGCATTAACGTAACCAACGTCTTATAATCTTCTAATGTCACCGCTCTGTTTTGTGCAGCAAAATTATATCCGATATAATACCGCAATTCTTCGATAGTTGGTGCTTCGGCTCCGCCAACTGCTGGCGTGGTGTTTATGCAACGCAGTGATGATTGAATGGAAGCCACGGTTTGAGCGTTCGGCCCACGATTAACCATCACGGCATTTGTGACCGTATTAATAATACCTAATCCAACATTGGAATCAACACCGCCGCCTACCCTGTATTTTATATACATAGTAGTATTGGGCTGCGGAGCCAAGCCTAAACTTGTATTATTCAAGAATGACTGCAAATTCATAACGCCGCTATTTTGAATAAAATTATCCAATATATCGCTGCTGCTGTCTGTTGCCGACCCAAAAGTAATAACACAATAACCTGTAGGCGTAAATTCATAAATGTACCGTTGGTTAACTTTAATGTACTTGCCATAATATAACCCATTGGAAGATACTGGGCGTGATGTATCAACAACAAAAACCGTATTTTGAGCCAACGAAGTTACAGGATACCACATCAACGTCGGGTCGTTAAAATCACTATAAGTGGGTTGAGCCACTAAACCTGTGCCGTTTTTTGAAATAATACCGTCAACCGATAAGACGTTTACATCTGGAAGAATAATTTGAAAAAATGGATTCACTTGCGTGCTTCCAAAAGTATAGGTATAGATTTTTGACGCTCCGTTCACAACAACCGCCGTTTTCTTTATGGTATAACTGGCTAAATTGTTGCCGACATAATTAGGAATTTTCACGCGGTCAACATCCCCTGTCACACTGGTTGGTGAAGAAAAATCGACATCATATACCGTTTCAAATATCTGGTTATTACCCATAAACTGACTGCCGCTTTTTAAAATTGGCAAATAACGCGCATCTTCCGCGTCGCCATATACAGGAACGTCAACAGCAAACTGGCACACAGCTACACTGGCGCTTCTGGTAGGTATTTTAAGCCCGTAGGTTTTCGCAATATTATAAAGTGAGCTTCGTTGTTGGGCGTAATCCAAGACAGTTTCTTGAAGGCTTCTATCTATATTAAAATTTAGATTATCAGCAATAGCCGCGTTCAAATCAATATACACTGATATGATTGAAGCGTCGTTCAAGTTTTGAATGACTTCTGGATAATACTGCTGAATGAATGCTGTTTCTGCCGCTTGTAAAGAAGCAAAATCTCGTTTTGAATAATCAATTTGTGGTGCCATATTAAAAATTTAATGTTGCGTTATCAGTGAAATCAAAAGTACCGCTGGTAACACGGTAATCAATTGAAATCGTTATGCTATATTGTTGATTAGGGGGTAAACTTGCATCGTCGCCATAATGCGTAATATTAATTGCTTTTATTTGAATATTAGGCATAAAATTCGCGATTGCATTGCTTATTTCCGTTCGAATATTATTATCAACGTCAGTACTTTGAGGTTCAAATAAATACTGACGTATGTTTGTGCCAAACTGTGGTAAAAAGAAACGTTCACCTTTCGTCGTCATTAATAAATGAACGAAATTAGATTTAACTTCCTGTGCAACTGTGGTGTTCATCTGTAAATAATCACCAGCCGTACTATCCTGAAAAGGGAACGCGACCCCTATGGTTTGTTTTCGTATAGGCATATAAAATCTTTATTATAAATAGTGCCAACACTAATTTACTTATTGCTAATTAATCGGCATAACTCAATAAAACGTAGTTGTGTTAAATTATTTTTCATCAAATTCACGTCTTTATGCACCCATTGCACATTATCAACCGTGTAGCCCAATTGAGAGTCAATACGGTCTAAAGACGCTGTTGTATTTTTCCAATCAACACTACTATTAATGATTTTAGAACTAAAACCGATAGGTACACCCGATAATGCACATAATTTATTTTGTTGTAAATACAAATTCCATAAAAATTCAATTGATACATTTTCGCCCCACAAAATCCCGCGCAAATTAGCGTTGCGTTTAATATAACTATAAAACGTTTTACTAATATCCCCAACACCTTGATGCTCTAATTTGATAAATCCAACTTTTTTCCCTTGTTGTTTTGCTTTGGCGTAATTTAATCTACTTCTGCAACTCTTGCAGCAAGTTTGGCGACCAATCCTTAAAAAATAACCTCGTACATATTCTTCTTTTCCACATTTACATCTAACGTGATATTTTGTGTGTGTATCTGATTTTGTTACTTGAATAGTATCATCAATAACAACATAATCGCCAAATTTATTACCCTCTTGTGGCAAATCCGTTCTCATAAGGTTCTTTTCCTATATATAGTTAATAAAATAGGAAAAGAACCAATAATAACAAAAAAAAAGAGCAAATTTTGCTCTTTTTTTTTAATATATTAATTATTAAATATTTAACCACATTTAGAATATTGACACGACGGGCATTTCAAACAACCCTCGGAATATTGTAATGTTGCGCCACATTCAGGGCAAGCTCCCGCTTTTGGGTCAGCGGTGCCGTCTTTAATATATTTTTTCAAAATACGAATAACACCATTAATCCACGTGTTAATCATATCATCCATATTCAAAGATTCCAGTAAATGAATAAGATGCACAATAGGCATACGATGACGTAGTAACCCTGATACAAATTTAGCGTAATTCCAATATTCTTTATTGAACACACGGTTCAAACCTTTAACCTCTTGTTCGAACCCGCCTTTATCAGTGTATAAAAAATCATAACGTGAACCATTACCATTATCTTTGACACGGCGCACCCTGCCTTTTTCAACATAAACAGGCACAGGGAATTCGTCAGCCAAACCAGTAAATATTTCATACGGGTGACCATCAAGACTACCCAAAAAGCCAATCCATTTTTCGCTGTTGTTCATAAACTTAATTACATCACAATCAACAAATTTAGGGCGTTTTTTGGCGTGAGTTTCACCAAACGTTTCATCTTTCTTGATTTTATCTTCACTGTCAGATGCAACCAGCACACCTGTACGGCTGCCGTCACGATACACAGTAACACCTTTGCACCCCTCACGCCAAGCTGTTAAATATAGTTCGTGTATATCTTCTTCGGTCGCGGTATTCGGCATATTGGTTGTATTACTGATACTATGGTCAATCCATTTCTGTAAAGCACCCTGCATTTTCACCTTTTCGCGCCAATCAATATCATTTGCGCTGGCTTTATTGTATGGTGATTTTGCAGCAATCGCGTTAAACGCATCAGTAGGCAGCAAAGCCACTTGTGCTACATCATAGCCATTAGCAGTAAGCCAAGCAGCAAAAGGCGGGTGAATAACTTCATATTCTTCCCACTGGTCGCCACTCTGGTCAGTAAATACAATTTTAACGTTCTTGTCCATTGGATTTACTTTGCGCCTGCGTTTGTATCGTAACGAAAAAACTGGTTCTACGCCAGAAGATACACCTAATAAAACAGATACAGAACCTGCTGGACTAATGGTATTTAATGAAATACCGCGACGCCCGAA
>Ga0181533_1002386_pt1 | contig 22207 bp, 23 predicted proteins | sample PEATcosm2014_Bin_45_FD_119772 | JGI IMG/M metagenome (GOLD analysis project Ga0181533, IMG submission 119772) | Peatland microbial communities from MTU Mesocosm Facility, Houghton, MI, USA - PEATcosm2014_Bin11_60_metaG | ecosystem: Environmental > Terrestrial > Soil > Wetlands > Peat | place...
CATGAGCGTCAAATCGATGAGCGGCTTTGTAACAGTCAAGGCCCCGTTGCGCACCATGTCGAAGACTGTTTCCACTTCATGAGTGAAGCCGGCAATATCGTCAAAACCGAACATCGACCCTGAGCCCTTTATTGTGTGCATGGCCCTGAAAACCCGCCCTATCAGCTCCATATCCTCAGGCCGCTCTTCAAGCTCGAGCAGGGAACTCTCCAGTTCGGCCAGCAGTTCATTTGCCTCTTCCTTGAAAACATCCTTGTGCGCGTCGGTCATTGACATATCTTCTCCTGTAAATATTCCATTGCTATAGGTTTAAGCGCTGCGGGCTACCCACAAACAGCTCTTGTTGCTATCCAGCCTGCATCCAACGTGCCTTGCAAATCCACCGTCATTGACCGCCTTACTGAACGACACCGGGATGCTGCTGAATGTGACGGTTTTCCTGAGCCTTACAGCGGTGCGGTGGACCGAACAAAAGAGCTCGAGACAGGAAATATCCACGTCTGATACTCCCTCTACGTTCACAAACACCTTTTCTGCCGCCCGCAAGGCTGTTATGAAATTGGACTTCAGCTCTCCGAGATCCTGTATGCTGAAACTTCCTTCTAGTGTCAGCATTCCGATACCTGCGGGTTGCTCAACGTTGAAAGTTATCATTTCACAAACCTCTTTACGACATCCACGAGTTCTTCGGGCTTGAAAGGCTTTACAAGCCAACCGCTCGCTCCAGCGAGCTTCCCTTCCTGTTTTTTCGTTTCCTGGGATTCGGTCGTCAGCATCACTATAGGAGTGAACTTGCTTGCGGGTTTGGCCCTCAGTTGTTTGATGAGTTCAATGCCGTCCATTTCGGGCATGTTCAGGTCGGTCACCACCATCTCGACCTTCGTGCCGGTTACTTTATCAAGGGCATCCTTGCCATGCACTGCCGTAACCACTTCGTAACCCGCGCTCTTCAGGGCAAAGCCCACAAGCTGTCTCATTGACGCCGAATCGTCTACTATCAATACAGTCTTCGCCATTTTCCTACCCTCCTATTGTTGTCCCTGTTGATTCATTAAGGCCTGTTGCATGACCTTTCTTTCCGACTCCATTGTGTACATCTTCTCAAGCAGCTCTATATCTCCATTGTCTTTGGACATCGCGTCATCATGGATATGAGACGTCTTTTGTGTTATTGCCTCAAAATCTGATTTAAATGCCAAAAGAGGTCCTATTACGTGCTCTATCCGTTGTCTTGTTATGTCCTGAAATTGCATTGATATCACTACGCTGCTTATGTCCTGGGCGAGTGTCCCGGTTTCCCTCGTAAGCTCATCGAGCCTGTTTCTTGCACCGCTCATGACAGCATCGAGTTTTTCCAGCGTATCATCTACAACGGATTCTGCTTCTTTAGTCCTCACCACGCTCTCGGAAGTGATCTTTTCGGTCCGGGAATATATCTCTTTGATGTGTGCCTCTATTTTTGTAATCAGTTTCCTGATCTCGTCTGCCGCAGTATTTGACCTGTCAGAGAGCCTTCTTACTTCGTCTGCGACTACGGCAAATCCCCTGCCATGCTCGCCCGCCCTCGCTGCCTCAATAGCGGCATTCAACGCGAGCAGGTTGGTCTGGTCGGCTATGTATTCGATCTCGCCCACCGCTTTTTTTATGCTCGACGTATCGTCAATGACAATTTCTATTTCTTTGAGCGTCTGTTGCTCAACCGTTGCGCTTGTCTTTAATCTTCCGATTATTTCCGTAAGAGCGGTTTTGCTCAATTCGATGAGCGCGGTGCTGTTGTCGCTGCCATTACCCGCGAAACTGCCCACGGCTTCCGAAGCCTTGGCCGATTGATTATTGGCCCTTTCCACTATGTTCATGAAACTCTCGCCGATTTCGAGGGCCGCGTTTTCAGTCTCCTCTGTTACCTCTCTGAGTTGGGTCGCCAGCACCGGAACTATTCTCGACTTTTCTGATAATACTTTCGCTATCGAGGTAATAAACGAATCAGTTTCTGAAACATGCTTTTGATATTTATTTTGAAAATCGTCCTTTAAAAAAAGCGTCATCTTTCTCATCGGCAAATAAATGAGAAGCACGGAAAGCATGCAGGCTGAGGCTGTCAGGACAACCCTGAAAGGCATATTGCCCATGAAAGAAGGGGGCATGACAAACAAAATTATGATAGATGCTTTGCTTAACAATTTCCAGTCGGTTTTCACTGTTTAATCACCATTTCTTTTGAGCAAAAATTTATTGACGCTTTTATCATCGTCGTTGAGCAGTTCCATGAACCGCAGCTTGTCCTGAAAAGCCGCTGCAACAAAAACAGGAATATCGGGATGAGATTTTTTCATTGCATTCACCAGGGTAAGACCCGACATCTCAGGCATCTCCGAATCAACCATCACAAGGTCATACTCATACCTGCCCTCATCGATCATCGAGCGCGCTTGTTCTCCACTGTTTGCCTGGCTGATGACAAACCCGTTTTCTTCACATAAAAAAGCTATCACTGTCCGGCGGAGGCTGTCGTCATCAACAAGCAATATGTGACATCTGCGCCTTTCTTTCTTAATCAGTACGTTGTCATGCACTTTCAGAACTCCTTCGTATTTTTTATCACCGACTTGTCTCATCGCATATGCCCTCCGTTTCGTGCTGCACATCAGAATAAGCAATACGCATGCCTGATTTGATACCGATTGAATTGATGGGGAAAAATCGAAATAATGCCTGAGCGGGGATATGGTAAAACGCAAACTCTAACGTTTTGTTATAGCAAAACTGTAGGGTGATTATAGATCGTACATCTTTATTTTTCTAAGCAGGGTAGGATGTGAAATTTGCAATATTTGAGCTGCCTTTGTCCTATTGCCCTTTGTGTGATCGAGGGCAACTCTTATGGTAATCTTCTCGGCTTCCTCTAAGCTCATAGGGAAACTCTGACTTTGCAAGTTCGATAATTCAGTCTTCCCCTGTGTTTCGTTCGTGTCTCCCATACACTGAGATACCATCTGCATTGTCAGCTCATTCCCATAGCAGAGCAGGACGGCCCTTCTTATTGTATTCTTCAGCTCCCTCACATTACCGGGCCACGGTTGCTTCACCAAGAAGTCAACTGCATCATCGCTTATAGAAGCGACTCTTTTCTTGAATTCCATGGAGGCTTCCGAGAGAAACGTCCGGGCCAGTGACGCTATCCCATCAGCCCGTTTCCTCAAGGGGGGAAGTTGGATGGTAAATTCATTGAGCCGATAATATAAGTCTGCCCTGAACTTCTTCCGCTTCAGTTCACTTGGCAAATCACTGTTGGTGGCAACTATAATGCGGACATTCGTATTCACAGTGCTGTTGCCGCCGATGGGGTAAAACTTTTTCTCTTCCACCACCTTCAGGAGTTTGCCCTGTAAATTAAGCGGCATGTTCTGCACTTCATCTATAAAAAGTGTGCCCTCTTCAGCCATCTCGAAATAGCCTGTTTTTTTATTCTCCGCGCCAGTAAAGGCCCCTTTTTCATATCCGAACAATTCGCTTTCTATAAGAGTCTCCGGTATTGATCCGATATCAAGAGTGACAAAAGGTCCGTTGGCCCTCTTGCTCAGGTTGTGCATGATGTTTGCTATGAAAGTCTTGCCTGTACCTGTTTCTCCTTGAAGGATTATAGAAAAGTCGCTGCCCGACACCTGCTTTATCTGGGCTATCACTCGTTTCATTGCGCTGCTTCTTCCCAGCAGGCATTCGAAAGAAGACTCCAATGTCGAGTCGAGATTCCTTATCTTTTTTTCGAGTTCGGCCTTTTCGATTGCCCGGTCCAGCGTTAAAATCAGTTTGCTTACCTGCGGCGGCTTTTCAATGAAATCATATGCTCCAAGCTTGATAGCTTGAACGGCTGTCGGTATATCGCCAAATGCCGTTACAATGATGACCGGAACATGATTATTATGTCCTTTCAGTTCCTGCAGGGTTTCAATGCCGTCCATCTCAGGCATCTTCAAATCAAGCAGAACTGCGTCGATATCCTCTTTCATGCATCTATCAACTGCGTCCCTGCCGCTGCAAGCCTCTATCACTGAAAAGCCGTGTTCCTTCAGCTTCCCGGAAAGAGCAAACCTTACGATCTCTTCATCATCCACTATCATTACATTTGCCATATCGCCTACACCCCCTCTCCAATAGAAATGTTGAATGCTGAATGTTGAATTAATGGAAACACGCAATTACAAATTGTACAGCTTTATTTTCTTAAGCAGGGTAGTATGTGCAATTCCCAATATTTGAGCGGCCCTTGTTTTGTTAAAATTTGTGTGTTTAAGAGCAAGCATGATAGCGTGCTTCTCGGCTTCACTCATGCTTATCGGCGCTTCGTTGTCATAAGTTACCCGATCTTCACCTGACCTGGCCATGCCTTGACGAACAATATCCATGCTGATTGTATCACCCTCAGATAAAAGGACGGCCCTTTTTATCGTATTTTTCAGTTCCCTCACATTGCCGGGCCAGGGTTGCTTAACTAAGAAGTCAAGTGCTTCATCGCTTATCTCAGCGACGTTTTTCTTGAGTTCCCTGGAGGCCTCCGAGAGAAATATCCTGGCCAGTGACGCTATCCCTTCAGCTCTCTTCCTCAGCGGCGGAAGTTGGATGGCGAATTCATTGAGCCGATAATATAAGTCTGCCCTGAACTTTTTCTCCTTTACTTCACTTGACATATCGCTGTTGGTGGCGACTATAATGCGGACATCCGTATTAATGGTGCTGTTGCCGCCGATGGGATAAAACTTTTTTTCTTCGACCACTTTTAGGAGTTTGCTCTGTAAATTAAGAGGCATGTTCTGTACTTCATCTATAAAAAGTGTGCCCCCTTTGGCCATTTCGAAATATCCTGTTTTTTTCTTCTCGGCGCCAGTAAAGGCCCCTTTTTCATAGCCGAACAATTCGCTTTCTATAAGAGTCTCCGGAATTGATCCGATATCAAGAGTGACAAAAGGCCCGTTGGCCCTATGGCTCAGGTTGTGTATGATGTTTGCTATGAAAGTTTTACCAGTACCAGTTTCTCCTTCGATTATTAGGGAAAGGTCGGAAGGCGCCACTCTTCTTATATCCGCGATAACGCTTTTTAAGGCGCTGCACGTTCCCAACAATTTTTGAAGGAACAAATCCTGATTGTCCTCAATATCCCTGATCTTTTGCGTGAGCCTTTTATTGTCGAGTGCCCTCTCGATAATCACCAGAAGATAGTCAAAATCCGGCGGCTTTAGCAGGAAGTCATATGCTCCCAGTTTTATGGCCTCAACCGCTGTCGACACATCGCCGTACGCGGTAATCAAGATAACAGGAACGTCCGGGGAGATTTTTTTTGCCTCACCAAGGAAAGTCAGCCCCCCCATTTCAGGCATTATAAGATCAAGAAGAACAAGATCAGGAGGGCTATCTTTTGTAAAGGCTAAAAGCGCCTCTTTACCGTTGGCCGCCTCAGCAACAATAAATCCGGCGTCTTTCAAAAAATCTGCAAAGGCGCCCCTTACCAGGCTGTCATCATCAACTATGAGAATTTTCTCCCTCATCAGCTATTGAGCACTTCCCTTATCTTTCTCGTCAATGTGCCGGGATTAATCGGCTTCGAGATGAAAGTCAAACCTTCTTGAAGTATCCATTTTTTCGATATTATATCGTCATTGTAGCCGCTCATGAATATCGTCTTGATACCCGGAGCGATGCACTTTATCTCTTCGTAGGCCTGCCTGCCGTTCTTTACAGGCATTATCACATCAAGGAGAACAAGGGACACGGCGCCTCTGTTTTCCCTGAATTGCCTTACCGCGTCCTCTCCGTTTTCGACCACAATTATCTTATAACCGTTGTCCTTGAGTATTGACATCATAATCTCCCTGACCTGCGGTTCGTCCTCGGCGATGATTATCGTCTCACCTTCCCCTGCGGGCAGATCAGTTTGAATCGGCTTGGATATTGCTTCTTTCTTTGGCTGTGCCAGGGGCAGATATATACTGAATGTCGTCCCTTTCCCCACCTCGCTGTACACATTGATGTTGCCATGGTGCTGCCTGATTATTCCGTATGCCATGGAAAGCCCCAGACCCGTGCCCTTGCCCACTTCCTTCGTAGTGAAGAAAGGCTCAAATATGTTTTCCTTGGTCCCCTGGTCAATGCCGACTCCGGTGTCCGATACCGTCAGGACTGCGTAAATGCCCATGTTCTCAAAAAGATGGGCTTCCGCATAACGGCTGTCCACATTGACCGCATCCGTCTGTATGACCAGATGCCCCCCGTCAGGCATGGCATCACGGGCATTGGCGGCAAGGTTCATCAGGACCTGCTCCATCTGCCCTACGTCAACCAGTACCGGAAGCTCTCCGGCGCTCAGGATGGTATGGAGTTCTATATCCTCTCTCATGACCCTCCGGAGCATTTTTTCGATATTCCTCACTATCTCATTGAGGTCCGCGAACACAGGTTCTATTGCCTGTTTCCTGCTGAAAGCAAGCAGCCTTTTTGTGAGGTCCTCTGCACGCTTTGCCGCGTCAAGAATCACTTGTATATACCTCTGCATTGTGGCATCGTCTTTAAGCCTTTTTTGCGCCATGCTCCCGTAGCCCAGGATTGCCGTGAGGATGTTATTGAAGTCATGGGCCACACCGCCTGCCAGCAGGCCGACCGCTTCCATTTTCTGTGCCTGCATCAGTTGAGCCTGGAGGTGGATCTTCTCTTCCTCCGCACGTTTGTGCTCGGTGATATCAATACCGGTACCCAGGATGTACTGCTTTCCACCAACCAGTACAGCAAATCCGGTCAACAGGAAGGGGATTTGTCTTTTGTCTTTTGTCAATACCTGCAAGATATTGGTGTAGTAGCCCTTCTTGCAGACTTCGCGTATGCCGATTGCTCCAAGAGCTCGATCTTCCTCTGCGATTGTCTCGAGTCCGGTCAGTCCTCTTAACTCTTCAGCCGTGTATCCTCCGACAATTTCGAGGTTTTTGTTCCACCGGAGGAAATTACCCCGGTCATCAAGGACAAAGAAGATGCCAGGGATGCTGTCGATGATTGCGTCGGAGAACAGTTTCTCCGCTGCCAGTGCTGCTTCAGCCCGTTTACGCTCCATAATTTCATGACCGAGATTTGTATTGAGGTCCGCTAAATCCTTTGCCGACTTTTCCGCATGGTTGGCATGACGAACAATAACCAAAAAACCTGCAATAAATCCTGTGAACGCTAATCCAGCCAGGAGGAGGCCCCAGGGGCGCCAACTGCTCCTTGCCGCGATAAAGTCCGGTGTGGCCGAATAGATTACCAGCCATTTCCGACCGGCGACCTCGAGCGTCTTTGAATTTATGACATCTGTTTCAGGCTGCGTTTGGTTCAGCAAGGGAGTTCTACGAGTGCGTGCTGAATGTGCATAAAGAAACCGTTCTTTCTCAGGAGCCGATGCATCATAGATAAAAAAATCGACACCTTCAGGTTTCAAATAATTTATTGCCTTTTCGGCAATGTCTCCGATTCTGAATACTCCCAGAACAAACCCTTCAAGATTGTCCCATCGTGCCTGATCGGAATTCATCAACGCACCTTTCTTATAGATCGGCGCAAAGACGATAAAACCGAATTGACTTCTGGTTTCAGAGAGGAGGATTATTCTTGCACTCGCACGTATCTCGCCTGTCTTTTGTGAGACTTCCAAAGCCTCCAGCGGGGTGGGATTGGAAGCAACGTCAAAACCAAAGGCTATCTCGTTGCCCTTATAGGGTTCGGCAAAATAGACGGGAAAATATTCCCTTCGCTTCTCAGCCCTCTTCATCTTTCCCTGTGCAATACGTTCGGTGAATTGAAAATCAGGGAGGCCTTCTCTTCTGGCAGCCCGTTCATATGCCTCTCTCCGGGAATCCGGCACGCGCGGTATCCAACTAAGGGCTTTGATACTTGCATGCCGCTTTAGAATATGGCTTGTGAAATTCCTGAACTCAGACCTTTCGATGTCCTTTCCCGATGTGTGATACAGGGCCTGAAGCGAGGCAAGGACAGATATATTGCTATCGAGCTCTCTCTTCAACGCGGAATAACGGTTTTCAGCTGCTTCATTAAATTCTGCCTGTATAAGTTTCTTCTCGGAGTAATAACTCAATGCAGAGACAATGATGGATAAGGCAACGCCCAGTACCATTATTACAGCAAATAAAATATTGCGAAAAGACTTATTGCCCAAAGTGTATGTCATGATTTTGCAGCCTCTTGAGATAAGGCGAGATATGTCGCGACGTTCCTCTTGATCGAAGGACCGGATTGAAACACCCTACTGGATGGTATCGAGCACCGCCTATCCACTTCTTTTCTATATAAGAGCGTGTAAAAACAATATAGTAGTATAAACTTTATTATGTGAAAATGAAATAGGGCAAAAGGTGGGCGGGTGTGCGTGATGGTTGCGGGGCGCGCCAAGACGTTATTGTCTCGAAAATACCCCCTCACTCTCTCCCACCAAGGGGAGAGGGCGCTAATTATACTTACCCTCCCTTTGAGGTCGGGGATGTAAGGGGAGGGTGATTTTCATGCCCCTTTGTGAGCCCGGTTCATGGGGATTCCGGCTTGTCGGGAATTCTGCTTGAAAATAAAAAAAAATTCCGGACAAGCCAACAGTACCAACAGTAGGTGCTCTAAGCAGGTGCTCTAAGCAGGTGCTTTAAGCACCGGAATGACAAAATTACATGCACATAAATCCGGATTATAGGAGGTGACACGCCAAAGGGGAGAGCAGAATATTTTAGTTCCTTTCTTCCTCATTTAAAAAATTAATTTCGCAAAATTGCCGTATGCATGGTACTGTATGATCATGCAAAAGTGGTGCGGAGATTTCGGGCTCAGGGGGCATTCCCGGAAGCAACGACGCTGGCTCTGGGTTTTGATTGCGGCGGTGATTGTTGCTCTTGTTTTATTAAAGTTCATCCTTTTGAAATAGCAGCAAGCAGAGGCGGCGGGGAAAAGATCGGAGATCAGGTTATAGCCTTACTTCTCGCCTGTTGCCGTATATGTCGCAATGCCACCTGCATCATTGTCTGCAATCATGACGATGATTCCTGGTCCTGAAATCATAAGTAAAAGCAGAATCGCTTTAATAATCTTGCGATATTGATAATACAGCCGCGTAAATATTGTCATTTCAAGCCACCTTGCCATGGGCCTGCCTCAGATTTATGGGTTGGTAATTTTGTCATCCCGGCTTGTCTGGTAAGTAGAGAGTAGTGAGTAGAAAAAATTTAAAGGCAGCCATTCACTACTTACTGCTTACTATATGTCTCTGTTATGTTATAATGCTTAACAAATAACTTTATGGAGGACATTAATATGGCAAGTTTGGGGCAACTGAAGATGAGGCTTGAACAGAAAAAGACGAAGATCGCAAAATTAACGGCTCAGCTAAAAGATGAAAGGGCTCAGTTGACGGAAATCAAGGAGCAGATTAAGGCTGCCAAATAGGACTGAAAAAGCAGTATCAATGTCACCTAATGGACTCTTTGCATTCCCCTGGTTTGCAAAGAGTTTCATGAAAAATCTTCTGCTACCGTCAGTTTACACTTTTTAAAATCATTATTAATCGTTTTTCAAGAGGACCGTCCTCCGAAGGCCTGACCCGCAGGTCCAATGGCGGGAGTTATTTTTTTTTCTGAGTTGCTGTAAAGGGCTGCTCCGTGCTCATTATCCCAAACTTTGGTTTGAAGTTCCACGAAGCAAGCCTTCACATAAAAAAGAGATCGAATTAAACGAACAGTCTCAAACCGCGAATCTTTCATCATCAACCTGCAACCAGGAATGGCAAGCCACAACCAATTCTTCATGGATTACATTCGGATATACCTGCTCAACAGGCATCTGCTATAGCAGCAATATCCCGGGGATTGTAATCTAATTGTAATGTATTGGGATTAGGACATCAGTTATAATATTACAAGATCCTGGCCAAGTAGTTGTCACGACGCCGTCGTGCTATTATGTTCGTATGGATAAAATTATTTTAACGGAGGGAAATACATGAGAGTATTTATCATTGCTGCGCTGAGTCTTGTCTTTATTGCGGGACAGGCTGTTGCCGAAGAAAAAAAACAGATGAGTGAAAAAGAAAAAATAAGTTACAGCGTAGGGTACACTCAGGGCAGCGGCATGGCTGGTTTTTTCAAAACACAGTCTGTCGAACTTGACACTAACACCGTGGAAGATGGCTTCAAAGCGGGCCTTTCCGGAGCTAAGCCCGTTTTGACAGAGGATGAGATGCATCAAACACTTTCAGAGCTTCAGAAAAAAATTGCTGCCAAACAGGCGGAAGGTGTGAAGGAGGCAGCTGAGAAGAATAAAAAAGCGGGGGAAGCGTTCCTTGCTGAAAACAAGAAAAAAGAGGGTATTGTCACATTGCCTGACGGTCTTCAATATAAGGTGCTGAAGGAAGGGGCCGGCAAGACACCGAAAGCTACCGACAAGGTAAAGGTCAATTACAGGGGGACCCTCATTGACGGGAAAGAATTTGACAGCTCCTATAAACGGGGAGAGCCTGCCACATTTCAGGTCAATGCAGTTATCCCCGGGTGGACCGAGTCGCTGCAGTTGATGAAAGTGGGCTCGAAGTGGGAGGTCTTCATCCCTTCCGGTCTCGCTTATGGCGCAAGAGGGGCAGGACAGATGATTGGGCCCGACTCAACCCTTATTTTCGAGATCGAACTTCTCTCGATAGAATAACAGAGAAAGGCGAGGTGGAAAAAATGAAACCACAGAGGGCGCAGAGAAAACTATATGAATCATGATAAGCAAAAAAGCTTTGGGCAGGACAGATATTTCAGGATGCTTGCGCTGTGACCTCTAAGTGGTTTACGGCGCCAGGATGAAGTATCTGAGTGAAAAGTCAGAGATCACAGAGAGGAGGCATCAGTGAGTATGCCTAATTTATTGTTATTAGAGTATTTCTCTGTGCCCTCTGTGGTTATTTTTTGACAGTACGTCTCCAGGCGGGGGGGTAGTTTATGAAATTAAAAATTGGTGTCATGGGGACTGCAACCGGGTCCATTTCGAAAAGTCAAAAGAAAATAGCCTATGAATTGGGCCGTGCCATCGCTGAAAACGACTGCCTGACTATTACCGGGGCCTGTCCGGGGTTGCCTCTTGAGTCGGCAAAGGGGGCACATGAGGTGGGCGGTATGGTAGTCGGCATTTCACCCGCCCTTAGCGAATTGGAGCATGTGAACAGATATCATTCACCTCTTGAGTACCACGACGTGCTGATATATACTGGAAGCGGTCTAATGGGAAGAGAGGTTGTAAATATACGAAGCTCCGACATGGTCGTTATAATTGGCGGGCGTTCAGGCACCCTCGGGGAATTCTCGATCGCTTATGACGAGGGCAAGTTAATCGGCGTTCTTGACAGCAGCGGAGGCATTGCCTCTGAAATCAGGAATATCGTAAAAATAGTAAATAAGAGGACCGGCGCCAAAATAATATATGACAAAGAGCCGGGCAGTCTGGTCGAAAAACTCATTGCTTATTTCACTAAGGAGCACTATAAACATCCCAATGTTCACCATGACCGTTTTCTGACCAAAGGGGGGAAACCGCCTTCCTCTAAGTAAGCAGTAGGGAGTAAGAAGTAGGCAGTATAGAAAAACAAACCTATATGTTTGCTGCTCACTGTTTACTCCATACCGCTTACTTATTTTTAAAATCTCAGTGTCGCCTTCATTCTTTTAGGATTAAAAATCAAATTGAGCGCATCTACCGGCGAGGATACGACAATGTCTGCTGAAAAAATGGCGTCCCTGGAACACCCCTCGGCAAGACAGACGGCTATGCCTACTCTGGCTGCCTTCAGCATTCTTCTATCGTTGTTCCCGTTGCCGAGCGCTATCACGCTGCCTGCGCCGAGCTTTTGGATGAACTCCTCCTTCTGAATGTCGTGGCTTTCTCCTGTAAGAATATGAATGCCGCACCGGACGCCTTCGAGTTCCTTCCGCGCCTTTCCGAAAGTATCGGCGGTCAGAATATGTACTTCCAGGATTCCGGCCATTTCGTCCAATTTTTCTTTTACTCCAGGCAGAAGCTCCCCATCGACAGAGAGCGTGCCGGTGAAGTCTGAAACGAGATGGCGCAGCAAGGCCGGGCCGAACCCGGGAATTTCGAGCTCAAACATGCTATCCTCCGTGGACGTTGTTTTCCTACACCATTTCCGGGTTTGCATCCCTGTGCGTATATTTTATAACGTTGACGTCAGACAGGACGACTATGCCCTCATTCACCATATCGTCGAGCATAGGCAGCACCTTGTTGATATTATCATCCGTGTCCATGACTGTTATCAGTATAGGGAGTTCACCATGGACCGTCAGTGTTTTCTTTTTGTGATACCGCTTGTGGGGGCCATAGCCCGCGATAGCCTTATATACAGTTGCCCCTGCTATATCGTTCATGATTAATCGTCTGACGATTGCCTCGTAGAGCAGCTCGCCCTCCCATTTATCGTCCTCGTTGATCACTATCCTCAACATCTTGGCCTTGCCTTCGAGTTTCATATGTTCTCCCTTCCTCTCCTGCTTCTCGTCCGCCTTTGGACAACACTTGACCACCGTGGTGTCCACCATTTCCACCATGCCCTTTTCGACCACGTGGTAAATATCCGGCAGGACTTTATTTATCATCTCCTCGGAATCCACCACTTCGAGCTTCACCGGCAGGCTGGTGGACAACTCAAGCATTTTGACGGTATGGAAAACCCCGTCCGTGCCGTATCCGGCAACTCCCCTGAATACGCTGACGCCGCTGATCTTTTTTTTATGGAAAATATCCAGCAGCACCTCGTATACCGGTTTCCCGTGAAACTGGTCTGCTTCGTCCAGGTAAATAGTTAGCTTTTTAGCCGGCCCCTTTGTCAGCATAAATTATCTCCTATAGGATCTTACCGATCATGTCACCAAGCTTTAGTGCTATGAAACCTGCAGTAACGCTCAGGATAATATTCAGCGCCGCATACGCGATTTCACCGTCGAAAACCAGCTGGCCGGTCTCATACTGGAACGTTGAAAAGGTGGTGTACCCGCCCAGTCCTCCCACAACGAGAAACAATCTCCATTGCGGGTTTTCGATGAAAAGTTCAGCCATCACGGTCATCAGAAAGCCGATGAGAAAACTTCCGCTGACGTTAATAACGAACGTGCCAACGGGAAAACTCCTTCCCCAGCGTTGACCGATCCAGGTTGCAACCACGAAGCGCACGACAGCTCCGATGCCTCCGCCCAGGAAAACTACAATATAGGTCATCATGTATAGCGAATACCTTTAGGGCTATTTAACAATTATAACTGTGCATGGCGAATATGTCGAAACCCTTTTTGAGACAGAGCCGAGGAGCCATTTTTCTATCCTTGATTTCCCTGTCTGTCCGACGATCACAATGTCGCACTTGTTGTCCTTTGCATACCTTACGACCTGGTCGGCGGGATGACCCACTGCGACCTCTGCCGATGAGCAGTTGCGCCACAGTGCCTACGACTATCTCTGAAAGGGCGGTGGCAATACGAAGCCAGATGGAAAGCAGCGTGGCGATTAAGGCAAGTCCCAGCCAGAGCGCGGCCAATCCCCATACTTCATGCATGTGCTGCCTCCTTTGCAAGCATTAAAAAACTCCCACTCTCATTAATATCAAGAGTAGGAGTTATCAGTCCCTGAAGGACGGTTAATGGCGAACCCCATCGCCCTGAAAACAGTTGCTTTTAATAAGTTATCAGAATATGGGAGGATAGTCAACAGAAAAACTCCTGCCTGTCAAGCCAACAGTACGGGATTGTTTTTCTGCAGTGTACAATTGCGGTCTCGGGCCTGCGTCAGATTTATTGGTTTGGAATTTTGTCATTCCGGTGCTTAAAGCACCTACTGTTGGTACTGTTGGCTAGTCCGGAAGTGTAAAGGCCGTGAATCGTGAAACGTGAAGCGTGAATAGAAAAAAATAAAAAAACGGACTTTTGTGTTCACTTCCCCGATTCACGACTCGCGTCTCACGGCTTCTTTTTCACGATTCACGTTTCACGGCCGTTAAGGATTCCCTGCAAGCTAATGACGTCTTGGCGCGCCCACATCCGTGACGCACACACTTGCAGTCCCTTCATATTTGACCTCACCTGCCTGCAAATTTTATTATACAAGCCATGCTTTCTCCTGAAGAACAGTTGGCGACCATCAAAAGAGGAACTGTAGAAATCATCCTCGAAAAAGAGCTGCTCCACAAGCTCGAAAAATCCTGCAAAGAAAATAAACCGTTACGGGTAAAGGCGGGCTTTGACCCGACAGCTCCGGACATTCATCTCGGCCACACCGTACTGCTTGAGAAAATGCGCCAGTTTCAGGAACTGGGCCATGAAATCATCTTTCTGATCGGGGATTTTACCGGTATAATCGGTGATCCCACCGGAAAATCCGAGACGAGAAGACCGTTGACGACTGAGGATGTTTTAAAAAATGCCGAAACCTATAAAGAGCAGGTATTTAAAATACTTGATCCCGGAAAGACCCTTGTCCGGTTCAACAGTGAATGGCTCATGAATCTGACCGCGATGGAGATAGTAAGGCTACAGGCCAAGCAAACTGTGGCCCGGATGCTTGAGCGCGAGGATTTCAAACAGCGCTTTCAGAGCCAGACCCCTATAGGCATCCACGAATTCATGTACCCTTTGCTGCAGGGCTACGACTCAGTAGCGCTCGGCGCAGACGTCGAACTTGGAGGCAACGACCAAAGGTTCAATCTGCTGATGGGCAGAGAGCTGCAGCAGGAATACGGCCAGCCTCCCCAGGCGCTTGTGATCATGCCCCTGCTGGAAGGGCTGGACGGCGTGAAAAAAATGTCGAAAAGCCTGGGCAACTATGTGGGTATTTTTGACCCCCCGAAGGACATGTACGGGAAGCTGCTGTCCATTAATGATTCTATTATGATCAGGTATTACGAACTGCTGAGCCACATCACGAATGAGGCGCTTCATGACCTTAAAGAGGGTCTGCGGTCCTCAACTGTGCATCCAAAGAAAGCAAAGGAAGCCCTTGCCCTTGAACTCGTCGAGAGATATTGGGGAAGAGAGGCTGCGCTTCATGCCAAGGAGGAATTCGACAAGGTCTTTAAGGAAAAGGGGATTCCCGATGAAATCCCTGTCTTCGAGCTTCACTGGAGCGAGGAAACCCTCTGGCTTCCGCAGGTGCTAAAAACATCAGGACTGGTCTCAAGCACAGGCGAGGCAATGAGGCTTATAAAACAGGGCGCGGTCAGCATAGATGAGCAGAAGGTCGATGACCCCAACAGGAAAATCGCAAAAGGAAATTACCTTATAAAAGCCGGAAAAAGAAAATTTATCAGAATAGTGCCTCTATAGGCGGGGAAAGGCCGTGAATCGTGAAACGTGAAACGTGAATAGAAAAAAATAAGAAAACGGACTTTGTGTTCACCTCATGATTCACGACTCGCGTCTCGCGGCTTCTTTTTTCACGTTTCACGATTCACGTTTCACGGCCTTTAAGGATTCCCGACAAGGGGGCGGCTGCAAATTATTGTTATGTTCTGTATTCCGCATTGATCTTTACATACTCTTCGGTCAAGTCACAGGTCAGCACCGTCGCAGTCCCTTTGCCGAGATGGAGATCAACAGTTATTATAATCTCCTTACCTATAAGTCTTTCATTTGCCTCTCTGTCCTTCCCTGTACTTTTTCCTTTATTCGCTACCCTGATGCCGTTAAGCATAATATCGGTCCGGTCCTCTCTGATGTTTATTCCTGAGTATCCGAGGGCGGCTATGATTCTTCCCCAGTTCGCATCATTGCCGCAAAGCGCGGTTTTGACCAACAGTGAATTGGCAATCGCAAAGGCCCCCTTTTTGGCCTCGCTATTATTTTTTGCATTTTTAACCATGACCTTTACAAACTTTGAAGCGCCTTCTCCGTCTCTTACTATCATCTCGCTTAATTCGCGGGTGATTTGTGAAAGCGCCGACGAGAAGCGTTCAAAATCAGCAGATGGTTCCTTAATAGACGCATTGCGTGCCATGCCGTTTGCCATCATCAAGACCGTATCGTTCGTCGACATATCGCCATCGACGGTAATTAAATTGAAAGACTGCTCCACAGCGTTTCTCAATGCACTGTCGAGCGCGGAGCGCCCAATGCTCGCGTCGGTCATAATGAAGCAAAGCATTGTGGCCATATCAGGGCATATCATCCCTGCGCCCTTGCATATGCCAGAGATTGTCAGGAATGCTCCGCCTGCCTTTATCTTCCTGCTGACTGCCTTAGGGAAAGTATCGGTTGTCATAATAGCAGCTGCAACGTCGTCAATGGTCGACCGGCCCAGGGAGTCTGAAAGTCCGGCGATCACGGGACGTATTCTCTCCATCGGCATTGGAGTGCCGATCACACCTGTAGAACATACATAAACAGAACCGGCTTTCAATTTCAACGCTTCCGCAGTCAGGGCCGCCATTTCCATCGCGTCCTTCATGCCCTGCTCTGCAGTGCAGGCATTAGCATTTCCGCTGTTGACAATGATCGCCTGCCCTTTCCCCGACCGTATCCGTTTCATGTCGAGCCTCACCGGCGCAGCTTTGACAGTATTGGCGGTGAACATGCCGGCAACGACCGATTCCTTTTCCGAATAAATAAGCGCAAGGTCCTTCCTGCCGGGTTTTTTGATTGCTGCTTCGGCTGCCGAAAAAAGAAATCCCTTCGGTATTTTGATGCCCATTCCTCTTAAACTCCCAAGCCGATTATTCTGGCATTTAATGATTTATTTTTAACGGTCAACACTGCTAGTGAGGGGTGGAGCTTCAACCTCCGGGCTCCGGCACTGCCCGGATTAAGAAATAATACACCATTAAGCCTTTCAATTGAAGGCTGGTGTGAATGACCTGAGATAACAGCGCTAAAACCTGATTTCACAGGGTCCAGATCAAGCTGATTGACATTGTGGAGCACATAAAAAGAGACCGTCCCTATCTCCACCACTTCAGTCAGAGGCAGTTCACGGGCCCAGTAGTCCTGGTCAGTGTTGCCGCGCACTGCAACAACAGGAGCGATGATCCGCAGCTGGTCCAGCACCTCCGGAGTCCCCACGTCGCCGGCATGAATTATTAGAGAAACACCCTGCAGCGCCGTAACAGCCTCCGGCCGCACAAGTCCATGGGTATCGGAAATAACACCCACGAGGTATTCGCTATTCGGACTGTTTGCGTTATGGACCACTTATGTTTCAGGACCGCCGTGATAAATTAAAGCCATTGCGCATTTTAATGCGGATTATAACAGATAGATACTCTCTTTTCAAAATACTCTCTTTTTAAAATTTCAAAGCGACTTGATGCATCACGCCAACAGCTATATGGAAGGGACCGGCAGAGGCAGGCTGTTTATCGGAGCGCTGAAACTACTCTCCTTCCCGTAAACAATTCGTTGTAGTAGCGATGTCCTTACCCATTCCAGGTTGGGGCTCGGCGCTACTCGCCCCTGTTGGAGCAGTCCCGTACATCTCTCCGATAAACAGCCTGCCCCTGCCGGTCCAATAATTTTGTAATATAAAAATAAACGGCAGGAGAAGGGGGGCACTTGTTTTTAGACGCGATGCACGGCTCTACTGTAAAGAGGCGAGTAACGCCGAGCCTCATCTGAGAACTGAGTCTGGTATTGCTGCTATGGAAAAATTAGGAATTGCCGACAAAGGTAGTTTCAGCGCGTCGAAAAACAAGTGCCCCCCTTCTCCCGCCTTCCTTATCGCCAGGTTATTTCAAGCCGTATTTCTCAATCTTGTAAAACAGGCTTCGCGTAGATATTCCCAAAAGGCTCGCCGCTTTTGTCCTGTTCCCTTGTGTTTCCATAAGCGCCCGCACAACCGCATTCCTTTCTGCTTCGTTCAGAACTTTTTCAAGGGGCCGCACCTCAGCCGAAGGAAGAGGCGCGCTGCTTATCTTATCGCAGGGCAGGAGGGGCAGGTGTTCCAGTTCCATGATGGTGTCCTGTGGACGCATGGTGATCATGGCCCTTCCGAGCACATTTTCGAGTTCTCTTACGTTCCCGGGCCAATCATAACCGAACAGGTTTTGAATTGCATTTTCCGATATTCTCTGCACTTCGCGTCCGAACTCCTGATTGAGTTTGTAGATGATATGTTCCGCCACTGGCTTTATGTCTTCCTTATGCTCTCTGAGAGCCGGTATCTGGATAGGGAAGACATTCAGCCGGTAGTATAGATCCTCCCTGAAGGTCCCGGACTCGACCTTCTTTTCCAGGTTGGCATTGGTGGCAGTGATGACCCTCACATCCACGGTAAACGGACTTGTCCCGCCCACACGGACTATCTCCTTTTCCTGGAGGACCCTCAGGAGTTTACTCTGGAGGGACAAACTTATATCTCCAATTTCATCGAGAAAGATCGTTCCCCCGTTAGCCTCCTCAAAGAGCCCCTTTTTCCCTCCCTTCAGCGCTCCCGTAAACGCGCCTTCCTCATAGCCGAACAGTTCGCTTTCCAGGAGACTCTCTGCCAAGGCAGCGCAGTTGACTCTCACAAACTGTCCCTTCCTTCTCGAGCTCGCGTTATGGATGGCGTGAGCGAAAAGCTCTTTCCCAGTTCCGCTGTCGCCTCGTAATATAACAGTGGCAGGGGTCTCAGCAGCCATACGGGCCTGCTCCTTGGCCCGTATCATTGCAGGACTGTTCCCGATAATGTCCAGGCATGTATACCGGGCTTTCAGGTGACGAAGCAACTTTTTGGCCTGAGACAGTTCTTCGGTAAGAGATATTATCCCGGAAATATCCTGAATCACCCCGACGCTGCCGCTGATCTTACCGTCGATAAATATGGGGGCCACATTCACGATGACTTCTTTCCTGGCAGGCCCCACTTTCATACGTTCATTATGAACGGGCTTGCCTGACCGGAGCACCTTCAGGTGCATGCTTTCACCCTCTGCAATGTCGACCGTTACCGATTTATTCAGCACTGCTGCTTTAGGCAAGCCTGTGATTCTGGTATAGGCGGAGTTTACGATGATGTTATTGCCTTTGTCGTCGGCCACGGAGATGGCATCCTCAGTGGCTTCTATGATTGCTTCAAGAAGACTGCGAACTTTCCAGAGGTCGGAAACCTGCTCGGCAAGCGCGGTGATCTCCGTGATGTCGCGGAAAACCGCGACAGCTCCTATTATCCGTCCGTCCTTATTCCGTACAGGCACCCTGTTAGTGATGATTACAGTTTTCCCCAGTATCTGCTGTTGATTAAGTTCAGGCTCTCCTTTAGATAAAACGATATGCAGTCGGGTATTTGGTATCACGTCTACCGCGAGATGTCCCGTTATTTTGTTCCCGTCCAGTCCGGTTATCCTCCCGGCAGCCTTGTTGAAGAGTGTCACAATACCGACCTCGTTTACCGCTATCATTCCGTCATGGGTGGAGTCAAGAATGATTTCAATCTCTTCTTTAGTGATAGCATTCATAGCAGGCGTCAGTCCTTGTATAAAGGATCATATGGCTGTCGGCGGCGAACATACGATTCGGCCTTATATTGCTCAACTGTTTTAGACACCGCATTTCAAAGTCGCTGTACTCAACGTGAATCGAAAAGACTATCTTTGTTCGAGATGACCCAGCGCTTCGGGTATTAGCTCCGAAAGAGACGGGAAGATATGCAGACCCTCCAGAAGATCGTCGACAGCACCCCCCTTTGCCATTGCATTTGTAACTTCCTGCAGCAAAATTGGGGCCTCGGGCCCGACAATGTGAAAGCCCAGGATCTTCCTGCTTTTTTTTTCGACGATCGCCTTGGCAAAACCGATGTCCTGCTCCATGGCATTGCCCAGCACGATATCAGGATAGCCAGCTTGGCCTACCAATATAGTATGATGTTTCCTTGCCTGCTCCTCAGTCAAGCCTATAGACGCAATCTGGGGATGCGTGTAAACCGCGTGGGGAACGGCAGAGAAATCCATTTTTTTCTTGCCGATATTTACGGCATTGTGCCAAGCTATTTCAGCCTCTCTGTCTCCTGCGTGGGTGAACATCTGCCTGCCGATTGCGTCGCCGAATGCCCATATGTCAGGTTTGGTGGTTTCCAGGTGATCGCTGACCCTGATATAGTTTTTTTCGTCAGTCTCGATGCCGGTGTTTTCCACCTTCAACAAGTCTGCGTTGGACTGCCTGCCGACTGCGACGAGTACTTTTTGCGCGGCAAATGATTTCATCTCTCCTGTCTTGTTGTCCTTTCCTTTTATAATGCATCCCCCGCCGTCTTTTTGCGCCTCTTCAGCATGCATATTAGTGTGGACAATCATCCGCTTCTTAAACTCATGGAGGAGCAAGTCCGAGATTTCAGGTTCTTCATTCGGAAGTAGCCTGTCGTTGTCCTGGATAATAGTAACGCGCGTGCCCATTGCGGCATAAAAGTGTCCGTATTCAGCCGCTATATACCCGCCTCCTATTATAATCATGCTCTCGGGCTTTTCAGTGAGACCGAGCAATGTTTCATTCGTCAGGTAATCGATCGTGTCGAGACCTTTTATAGGAGGTATCCTACCCCTGGAGCCGGAAGCGATGAAAATTTGTCTGCCGCGTATCCTTTCGCGGCCCACTTCCAAAGTATAATCTTCGACGAAATGTCCTTCGTCCCGGAAGTAATCCACGCCTTTTATGTCCTTTATTCCATCTTCCATGTTTTTCCGGTTTTCAGCAACATAGTCCCTCATGCGACGCATGATCGCATTAAAATCTATTGAGATGATTTCGGCATTGATGCCCAGCTTAGTGGCATGGTGAACAGCGGTGACGACATCGGCAGGATAGATCAGCATTTTGGAAGGCACGCAACCCGTATTCGCACAGGTGCCGCCAATGAGTCCTTTGTCGATCAAAGCGATTTTTTTCCCCTTGTCGATTGCTTTGTACAGCAGAACCAAACCTGCCGTGCCTCCCCCGATTATCACATAATCATATTCCTTCATGGCAACCCCCCGGTGAGCGTCGGGAATCTTAATTTATATGGTAAAAGACATCCTCATGACTGTCAAGTATGTGCTCAACACGCGGAACGCCCCTCGTCCCGACGAACGTCAACACAATCATTGAAAAGACTTTGTCTAATCTTAAGTTTGAGATTGCAGAAAACAGAGATGTAATTATTCTTGATACTTTTCCGACAGTATCCGCAGATAGAACGCAGCTGATTCAGCTATTCCAAAATCTTATCGTGAATGCCCTCAAGTATCGCAGCAAAACACCGCATATTCATATTTCTGCTGAGCGAATTGCCCTGGTTGCCTGCAGACTTAATTGACAATAAACAACAGCGTGATAATATTTGATTGGAAGTGAAAGAGGGAATGGCATGCTTAAGGTCAAAAGGATATACGAGATGGCATTATCCGACGACGGGAAGCGGATTCTTGTTGATCGGCTTTGGCCGAGAGGCATCAAGAAGTCGGATGTGAAAGTCGACGAATGGCTTAAAGAAATTGCACCGAGCAACGAGTTGAGAAAGTGGTTCGCCCATGATCCGTCCAAGTGGCAGGTGTTTAAGAAGAAATATGCTAACGAGATCGCGGAAAAGTCCGCTCTCATACAACGGCTCAAGAAGGAATCTGAAAAGGATGTTGTGACTCTCTTGTATTCGGCAAAAGACAACGAGCACAATAACGCGGTGGCACTCAAGGAAATGATCGATCATCTGTAATTTGGTGGACTCAGGGGAGAGCTCAGCGACTAACCCTCCCGCAGCTTATACCGACATTAGCGACTCAATCCTTATTTGATAATCCCTCAGCCAGAACTTAATCCACATAATGATGCTGTGTCGCATTAGATATCGCCCTCATTATTTGAAACGACACATGGATAAGTGGAAATTGATCTTGAGATCAAACATAGGCGCCCGGCTTCTTTTGCGCCTGTGTGCCAGAAAATCTACAGCACCTGATCAAAACGAAGCAACGACAAAACATGCCGATTCGAATCGCTGTGAGCCTCCCCGTTATGTGAAGTAGATTGTTCGGGAATTGCTGTGGTTCCTATGTCAGCGTCGTTTACTTCACATACCGGAGAGCTCCACATTTCACCTGATAACCGAGAGTTTTGCAATTCTACAAATGACGAGGACTTTGTCCCGAAACACGTGGCCCATAAGAAGAGAAAACAAAACTTACGATTAGCCAGCCTCGTGGTTTCTGGGATCATCG
>Ga0181533_1002393_pt1 | contig 22142 bp, 18 predicted proteins | sample PEATcosm2014_Bin_45_FD_119772 | JGI IMG/M metagenome (GOLD analysis project Ga0181533, IMG submission 119772) | Peatland microbial communities from MTU Mesocosm Facility, Houghton, MI, USA - PEATcosm2014_Bin11_60_metaG | ecosystem: Environmental > Terrestrial > Soil > Wetlands > Peat | place...
CATGCGCCTGGGCCTGGCAGACCTCGCCCAGCCACTTGTCCCCCATCTGGCAGGAGTCCGGCGGGTTGCCTGCGGCCGCGGCAGTGATGAGCTGCTGGCGCGCCTGGGCCGGGGGGGCGAACTGCCCCCTGCACCTCGCCGTCTGACTGCGACGTGGTGAAGCGGTCCATCCGAGACTCGATCCCGGAGAGCCGGAGCGGCGCGGGGCCGCTGACCTGGACCCGCAGGGTGCGGGCGGCGGGGGTCCGGCGCGGCCATCGGTCCGGACGTCACGGAGATTCGGGTGGGGGATCGAGTGGCCTACGCACCCCATATGGGCGCCTACGCCGAATACGCGCTGGTGCCGGCTGAGCGCTTGGTGAAGGTCCCTGACGGTCTGGATGCCCGCTCGGCAGCGGCCGCTATCCTGCGGGGCATGACGGCACACCACCTTGCCACCAGCGTGTATCCGTTGAAGAAGGGCGACACCGCCCTGGTGCACGCGGCGGCCGGCAGCGTCGGGCTGCTCTTGACCCAGATCGCGAAGATGCGCGGCGCCCGGGTCCTTGGAACCGTCTCCACCCGAGAGAGGGCCGAGCTGGGTCGAAAGGCGGGGGTCGATGACGTCATCCTTTACACCGAGCAGGACTTCGAGGCGGAGGTGATGCGCCTCACCGACGGCAGGAGAGGGGATGTCGTCTACGACTCGGTGGCGCGAGCCACCTTCGACAAGAGCCTGAAGTCCGTCCGCGTGCGAGGAACACTCGCGTTGTTCGGGGAGGCCAGCGGGCCCTCAGAGCCGGTGGATCCCTTGCGGCTGTAGGAGAAAAGCGTCTTCCTCACCCGGCCGGCACTCGCGCACTATACGATGACGCGAGACGAGCTGCTCGCGCGAGCGAAGGGGCGCACTTCTCAGTTTCCACCCAAAGCAGGCGCCGGGCGCGCCCAACGGGGTGGCGCCAGGCTCCGAGGCGGACATTTTCGCTGAGCTACGACACAGCGCAGCGTTTCCTGTTGACACGTCCGAGCCGCAAGGCGTAGCCTCACATGGGAGGCTTCTGGCGTCATCTCCCCTTCAGCGAAGGGGGAGTGCCTATTCCAGGCATTTGCCTACCGCATGAAGCCAAAGCAAAGACGAGAACTGATACGACTACTCGAGACAGGCGAAGACATTTCGCCTGAATGGGCGCGCGTACTTTTCCCGCCGGAGAAGCGGGAATATGAATTGGTTTACCATGGCAAGGATCGCGAATAGTGGCCGAAGTCTACGCGAGATCTGAAGTCGAAAACAGTCATGTGATCCTGTAACTACTTGCCAGCACACAGGTTGGAGCGTTTATCTAGAACCTCAACCGGACAATAGTGCTCTTGACATTCTAACGCGGGCGTAATACATTATTTGGTATTCCAAATGGAATATTGTGCCTATCCGGTTCGCTCAGCACAACGTAACTTGCTCCAAATCGCCTCCTGCTCGTGGGTAGTGGCCTGTAAAGCCACACGAGGCCGGATGCAAGGTCCAACCCGTCGAGCGGTCATAGGGCTCCCGAAGCCCTGGAATCGATGCTCCATGCCAGTGTGGTTGAAGCTAGAGCGCGCTGAGTCAACCGGATAGGCACATGGAATATAATTTACGGCCTGAGTATTGCCGGTGTGCAGGCCAATCTCCTCTGGTGAACTTCCGGCTCTGCTGGGGGGTGCCTCCCAGGGTCTGACAGTTCCGGGATTATGCTATTCGTGAAGTCACCTCGTGTGGTCGGCTGCGATGTGGAATGCGATACCCGTTGCGATCGTGTCCCTAATCCTTTGCGATCGGGCCCCTTTGCGGAACCAGCAAACGGCAAGTCTCCGGCTCTGCCCGAGGTGGTTGGCTGAAGAGTCGATCAATGGGCCAGAAGACAACCAGAACGAGAGCGCTCGTCGATCGAGCCTATGCCTATTTGAAGGAGATGATCCTCTACCACGAGGTCAAACCCGGCCAGAGGCTCCAGGACCGCGATCTGGCACAAAGCATCGGCGTCAGCAGGACGCCAGTCCGAGAAGCCTTGAGCCGGTTGGAGCGCGATGGGCTGGTCATAAACCTGGAAGGACGGGGGTATTTCGTTCGAGAGATCGACCGACAGGAGGTTGAACACCTGTACGATCTTCGTGAATTGGTTGAATGTCATGCGATGGGCCTCGCCGTGAAGCACGCACGGCCTGAAGACATCGAGGAACTGGCCAAGATGCTCGACGCGATCGAGGCGCTTGGCAATTCAGCCGAAGGGCGAGCTGAAGGGGTCAAGCTCGGGATCCGAATCCACGAAATCGTGGGGCGCGCCAGTGGAAACCCGTGGATGCATCAGACGATGATCCGCCTTTTGGATCAGTTATTGTTCTGTATCTGGACGGAGGCGTGGCTAGAAACATCCGCAGAGCTCGAAGCGACGCGCCGCGAGCATCGCGCCTACCTGAGAGTCCTGCAGGCGAAGTCCGCCACGAAGGGGAGGGCACTCGTCCGGACCCACGTCCGAAGAGCCAAGGCTCAATTCCTGAGGATGCTGAAAGCTCGGGAGGCGTTTTACGGGCAGAGCGATTCCGGACACATGAAACCCCACCGTGGCGGAAATAGTCTCTCTATAATCTGAAGAGGTTCCGGGATGAAGATAGTCGAGAGAGCGGTGGGTTACGGGGCCCAAAAGAATTCTTGTCAACTCAGTTTTGAATTGTAGGAGGCTCGCGTGTACAAGTTGACGGAGCAGCTCATGGAGCGTCGCAGCCGGCATGTGCCCCGTGGCCTGACCAACTTGAACCCCCTCTTCATCGCCAAGGCAGAGGGCGCGCTCCTCACCGACGTGGAGGGCCGGGAGTACATCGACTTCGCCGGGGGCATCGGGGTCAACAATGTCGGACACCGGCACCCCAAGGTCCTGGCCGCCATCCGGGACCAGCTCGGCCTCTACCTGCACCCCTGCTTTCACGTCATGATGTATGAACCATACGTCGCGCTGGCCGAGCGACTCAATCAGATCGTGCCCTGCCGGGGGGAGCGAAAGACGATGTTGGTCAACTCCGGCGCCGAGTCGGTGGAAAACGCCGTCAAGATTGCCCGCTATCATACGCGCCGCGCTGGCATCATCTGCTTCGACAACGCCTTCCACGGCCGCACCCTGCTGACCATGACCCTGACCAGCAAGGTGCGACCCTACAAGCTGCACCTCGGCGCGCTGGCGCCCGCCATCTTCCGGGCGCACTTCCCGTACTGCTACCGGTGTCCGTGGGGGTTGGAGTATCCGCGCTGTCAGGTGCCGTGCGGTGAGGCGTACTTCGAGGAGGACTTCTTCAAGCATCACGTCGATCCCGAGGAGGTGGCCGCGGTCATCCTGGAACCGGTCCAGGGCGAGGGGGGGGTCATCACCCCGCCTCCCGAGTATCTCGGCCAGATCCGGCAGGTCTGCGATCGGCACGGCATCCTCCTGATCGTTGATGAGGTGCAGACCGGGTTCGGACGGACGGGCAAGATGTTCGCCAGTGAGCACTTCGGCCTCGAGGCGGACATCCTGACCTCGGCAAAGTCCTTGGGGGGCGGGCTGCCGCTCGGGGCCGTCACGGGAACGGCCGAGATCATGGATTCGGTCCATTCCGGTGGCTTGGGCGGAACGTACGGAGGCAACCCTCTCGCCTGTCGTGCCGCGCTGGCGGTCCTCAGTGTCATCGAGGAGGAAGGTCTTCTCGCGAAGGCGGAGGCGTTGGGTCGGCGGGTGGGCGAGGAGCTCGTGGGGCTGCTCAGCTGGTGCGAGATCATCGGCGAGGTGCGCGGCCTCGGCCCTATGCTCGCCCTGGAACTCGTCAAAGACCGTGCCTCCAAGAAGCCGGCCACGGAGGAGGCCAGGAAGCTCACCGCCTTCTGCCGGGAGCATGGCTTGATCATCCTGGAATGCGGCACCCTGGGGAATAACATTCGCACCCTCATGCCGCTCACCATTACCCCGGAGCAGTTAGCCAAGGGATTTGGCATCCTGGAGGACGGTCTCAAGCACCTGGCCGCCTGAAAAGGGTGCTCTGGCTGCCTTGGACGGTAGTTGCACCATTGTGGTGCACAACGCGATCTGCCCTGCAGCAAGATGGGAGTGAAACCTCGGCACGGCTTGCTCAGGATGGCTTTGACGTGACCGTAAGCGATCACACAATTCTTCTTGCAATCGGAACCGCCAGGAGTATGATGCAGTATACTACATGCAATATATCATCTAAGGAGCCCGTATGCCAGTACCCCACTCGATTACACCAATCGAACGAAAACCTGTTCGGGGACAGATCTATGAGAAGCTCCGCGACTGGATTGTGTCTGGCACCTTACGACCCAACGAACAGGTACGCGATACTGAGCTCGCCACGCGGCTTGGAGTGAGCCGTACGCCCGTCCGAGAAGCCCTCCAGCGCCTAGAGGATGAAGGGCTGGTGCATACGGCACCCAACCGGTGGACGCGAGTTTCAGCGATCGACATTGAGGACGCGCGGAAGATCTACCCCATTGTCGCCTCCCTTGAATGCCTCGCGGTTCGTTTGTCCGGCGCCCAACTGATGGCGGCGGATTTGCAAGAGATGGCCGAGGCGAATGAGCGAGTGGCGCGCGCGCTGAGGAGGAAGGATCCCGTCGATGCGTCGGCGGCCGATTGCAGCTTTCACCTTGTCCCTGCTCGCCGAGCGGACAATCCGGAACTCACAAGGGTTCTGCGGGAGCTCAGAGTGAAACTCCGCCGCCTCGAGGTGGCCTATTTTGACCGGGGTGCGCTCATTGCGCGGTCGGTGGTCGAGCACAAGCGTATCCTGGAGGCTCTCAAAAGAAACGATGTTGAGGACGCCACTAGGTGCATCGAGGCAAATTGGTGCAATAGCCTCACGCGGCTCACCGAAGCGGGAGTCAATGCCAAGCCAGTTGCACTTCGCGAAGTAGCCTCCCAGCCCTGAGGTTACGCAGCGTGGATCGTCACCATTGCCTCGCGTCCCTAGACTGCTGCAAACAGCACCTGCCGCAGCACGGGCAAGGCATGCAAGCCTCTGATGCGGTGGAGGCATGGCTTATTGTGCAGCAGGAACGCCAACCACAGCTGCGTCTGGCCGGAGGTACGCGGCCGATCGGCCCTATCGATACGCGGGCCGACGTGGGTGGTCAGGGACTCAAGGCAGTTGGTCGTCCTCAGGCTGTTCCTGAGTGTCCGGAAGACGCCCAGACGGCTGAGAGCAAGCCTTTCCTCCAGGCCCTCGTCAAGGCCTGTAACGGTCGACCCGCTGCCCGGGGGTCAGCAGAGGAGCTGGCTCCAGAAGCTCCAGACGACCGACGAGAAACCGACCCCCCATGGGGGGAAGGTACTCCTGTTCCATCTCCGGCAGGAGTTCCGCCTCGTGAACTATCAGGCCGCCGTTGTATTCCTCCATATCTGGGCGCGGTGATTGATACGAACGTCCGTCGCCCCCATGATCCCGTCCAGGGTCATCGGTCTTCCCTCCTTTTGACTATCCCTTGCCGGGGATTGTACTCGGACGCGCGAAGGGCCGATGACTATTTATCGTCGGTGCCCGACCTAAACAAGGTCCTGGCATCTTCTCTTCACCCACCGGCCCGGCCCAGAAGGCGCCGTGCTCTGGGCCGGCCTTCGGCGCAAAAGGGTTCGGATGGGGCGCTCTGATCATCACCATGGACTATCGAAGGAGGGAGCTATGGCCAACTGGGAGGACCTAGCCGACCGCGTCATCACCACCGACCTCCTTATCATCGGGAGCGAGGGCGCGGGAGGAACCGCCGCCGTTTCCGCCCGTAAACGCAACATCCGCGTCACCATCGCGACCAAGGGATCCGACATCCGTCGCAGTGGGGCCTCGGTCACTGGCGACGGCGACCTCTCCGTCGACAGCACGTCCCTAGTGCGGCGCTTCGGCCTAACGATGGCTCGGGAGGGCGACTCTCCGGAAGTATTCTTCATGGACATGGTGCGCGGGGGAAAGTACCTCAACAATCAGAAGCTGGTCGAGATCCACGTCCAAGAGGCTCCCGACCGCCTCCAGGAGCTCAAGGACTGGGGGGTACCCTTCGTGAGGGTGGGCCAAGCGTCAGGTCACAGTTTCCCCCGAGGCGTTTTTATCCCTGGTCCCAAGCTGATGCCACCGATCCGTAACGCCGTCCTGCAGTCGGGTGCCGAAGTGATTACCAACGTCATGATCACCGACTTGCTGACCGATCGCAATCGTGTCGTAGGCGCCGTCGGCATTGATCTGGAAACCGGCGGCTTCATAGTCTTCCAGGCCAAAGCCGTCATCAACGCCGCCGGTGGCTGCATGCGGATCTACCCGTACACCACCGCCCCGGAAGAACTGACCGGCGACGGCATGTCCATGGCGTACCGAGCCGGTGCCGAGCTGGTCAACATGGAGTTTCCCATGTTCCTTCCGGGCGCCTTCCCCCACCCTGAAATAGTGAAGGGTGTGGACTTCCCGTTTCTGATCTCGACAGCGGGCACTCGCATGTGGGGTGCCATGCTGAACTGCTGGGGCGACCGCTTCATGCGCCATTGGGACCCAGACAAGCTGGAGCATACCACCCGTGACATTTGCTCAGTGGCCATGATGATGGAGGTGCGCCAGGGCCGCGGCAGCGAGCACGGCGGGGTCTACGTGACGTTCAGCCACTTGCCCAAGACCATAGTGGACCGCTTCGAGAAGATCTCGCCCCCCGAGGCCTATTTCGAGTACGGTGGGTTCCCCCTTAAGAAGATCCTACCCGACCTGAAGGAAGACGCCATCGAGGCCGTCCCCGCCTGCCATTTCTGGAACGGCGGCATCCGGATCAATGAGCGATGTGAGACGAACCTGATGGGACTGTTCGCTGCGGGCGAGGTCACGGGCGGCGTCCACGGCGCCAACCGCCTCTCCGGCAACGCCTACACCGAAATGGTGGTCTGGGGCACCCGTAGCGGCATCTTCGCCAGCGAGTTTGTCCTGGGTGCCGACTACGGCACCATCGACGCAGACCAGGTAGCTGCCCTCAAGCAGCGGGTCTACCGGCCTTTGGAGAATGAAGGCGGCATCGGCCCGGTGGAGGCGCGCAAGGAGTTGATGACTCTGGCCTGGGAGAAGGTCGGAATCATCCGCAACGGGCCGGAGCTTGAGGAGGCGTTGCGCAGCGTGCGCGAGTGGAAGGAGAATCGGGTGGGAAGGGTGACTCCTCGGGACAAGCGCCGCTCCTGGAACCGCGATTGGATCTTCGCCTTGGAGTACGAGAACATGGTCCAGATCCTGGAGATGGTAGCTACGGCAGCTCTGTACCGAACGGAAAGTCGGGGTGCCAACTATCGGCTGGACTACCCAATGACCGACAACGACAACTGGCTAAAGAACATTGTGGCCAAGCAGGAGGATGGCCAGCTCAAGCTGTGGACGGAACCAATCGTGGTGACTAAATACCAGCCCCCGGCCGGGGTTTTCCCGTACGGCAAGCTAGAGCCCATTACCAAGTAGAGGGCTGAAACCATGGAGGTCTCTCTGTTGATCTGTGTGCGTTTCCGTCGTTGACTTTCACCAGTCAATCCAAGCTACATCACGTTGGGAGGAGCGCGCGATGCACGCAGAACCGTCCAAGACCGTGAAGCCTATCAATGTGGAGATTGAGCGTTACGATCCCGATACCGGAGAGTCCTGGCGCCAGAAGTACCAGGTGCCCTTAGAGGCCGGCTGGTCGGTACTCAACGTCCTAAACTGGATCTACGAGAACCTGGATCCCACCCTGGCCTACTACTACTCTTGCCGAATCGGCAAGTGCGAAGGGTGCGACTGTGTGGTGAACGGCGAGAAGAAGCTCGTTTGCAACACGCTGGCCGAGGGAGACATGGTACTGGAGCCTCTGTCTGAGTTTCAGGTGCACAAGGACTTATTGCCCAACAGGTTCAAGGCGCGAGTGTCCGTCGGCGGACGGCGAAAGCTCCGAATTTGAGTGGTGGGGGGTGAGTGAGAAAGCCCCCTGTCCCCATCAGAGAGAAAGAGTCGGCGACGGCGCGACCAATCATAGCCCCAGGCACTCTGCATCCGACGGCCAGTGAGGCACCGGAGGAGGCGACATATGGGCCCGCTCTGGTTTCCCCGTGAGGAGTATCAGGCCCGGCTTGAGCTTCTGCGCGCGCACCTGGACGAACGCACCTTGGACGCCATGCTGGTCACTTGGGATCAGAACATCCGCTACTACGCTGGCTTCCGCCAGACGACCGCCAACATGTCACCCGCGCGCACGACCACGCTGCTGCTGCCGCGGAAAAGCGATCCAGTGCTATTCGTCCACGTGTTCCAGTCCGCCGACGCTCGCGCCAGCATCTGGTTCGAGGATGTGAGGGCGTACCAGCAGCTATCTGGTCCGCCGATCGAGGACATCGTGGCCGAAATCCGCGCCCGGGGCATCCGCCGCTTGGCCGTCGAGTTGGGGGAGGAGATGCGGGTGGGGATGCCGGCCGCCGATTTTCTGGCGATTCGGGACCGGCTTCCCGGTGTCGAATGGCTGGATGCAGCCGACTTGATCTGGCGGCAACGGATTCGCAAGTCCCGGGCCGAGCTCGAGTGGATGCGGAAGGCCGGTCATGCCACCGCACAGGGCTATCACTTGGGCTTCCCCAGGGTGAAAGCGGGCATGACGGAACGAGAAGTGGCCGGAGTGCTTCAGGCCGCTATGCTGGAGGGCGGCGCCGAGCAGATCGCCTTCATTCTGCTCAGCTCCGGTGAGGGGAACTACGGACGGATCAGCGGCTACGCCACGGACCGCCGCGTCCAGAAGGGTGAGATGGTTTGGGTAGACATGGGCGCCCGCGTCAACGACTACTGCGCGGACTTCACCCGGGCCGCCGTGTTGGGCGGCCCAACAGACCAGCAGAAGCGGATGCAGGAGATCGTGGTGGCCGTCACGGCCAGGGGCGTGGAGGTGGCCGGCCCCGGGGTTCCCATCGCCGAGATCGTAAGAGCCTGTAACGAGGAGATGAAGCGCCGCGGTCAGGAGAACACCTTCGTGGCGGGTCGGATCGGCCATGGGGTGGGCCTCAGCAACACGGAGCCGCCCCACGTCGCGCTGTACGACAAAACGGTGCTGGAGCCGGGCATGGTCATCGCCGTGGAGCCTGGGATCGTCGAGAGGTACGGGACGTTCCACTGCGAGGAGAACCTGATCATCACTGAGAACGGTCGGGAAATCATCTCTACGGCTAGCCGAAGCCTGTGGAGCATCTGACACTGGCGGAAAGGAGAAACGATGGGTAGCTGGCAAGACATGGCCGACCGCATTATCACGACCGATGTGCTCATCATCGGCAGCGAAGGGGCAGGTGGCACTGCCGCTGTTTCGGCGCGTAAGCGCAACCTCAAGGTGACCGTCGCCACCAAGGGCTCCGACATCCGCCGGAGCGGCGCCTCGGTCACGGGCGACGGCGCTATCGCCTTCGACAGTGTCACCCTCAAACGCCACGGCATCACCGGAGCGAGGGACGACGATTCGCCTGACCTCTTTTTCCGGGACATCGTTCGGGGTGGGAAATATCTCAACAATCAGAAGATGGTCGAGGCGCACGTCAGCGACGCCCCGGCCCGTTTCGAGATGCTGAAGGAGTGGGGCGTCCCCTTCACCTACTGCGGCCACGCCTCCGGTCACAGCGCTCCCCGGTCCGCCTTTATCCCGGGGCCGAAGCTAATGCCCCCCATCCGCAACGCCGTGCTTCAGTCCGGCGCGGAGGTGGTGACGAATATTATGATCACCGACCTCTTAACCCAGGGCAATCGCGTGATAGGTGCCGTGGGCTTAGACATGGAGACTGGCGGCTTCGTTGCCATCCACGCACGCGCCGTAGTCAACTGCACCGGCGGCGCCATGCGGATCTTTCCCTACACCTCGGCCCCCGAGGAGCTCACCGGTGACGGCATGGCCATGTCCTACCGTGCCGGTGCCGAGCTGATCAACATGGAGTTCCCCATGTTCATACCCGGGGGGTTTATCTGGCCCGAGGCGGTCAAGGGGATCGATCTCCCCTTTCTGATCTCGGCTTCCGGCGCCCGCATGCAGGGCGCCATGCTGAACTGCTGGGGTGACCGCTTCATGCGCCACTGGGATCCGGACAAACTGGAGCGCACCACGCGCGACATCGTGTCGGTGGCCATGATGCTGGAGGTGCGGCAGGGGCGGGGCAGCGAGCACGGGGGCGTGTACGTGACCTTCGCCGGCCTGCCTAAGACGATCGTGGACCGGTGGGAGAAGATGGTCCCGCCCGAGTTGTATTTCGGCTATGGCGGCTTCGATATGAAGAAGATCCTGCCCGACCTGCGCACGGATGCAGTCGAGGCGGCGCCCGTTTGCCACTTCTGGAACGGTGGGGTCCGAATTAACGAGCGGTGCGAGACCAGCCTGGCCGGCTACTACGCCTCTGGCGAAGTGACCGGCGGCCTCCACGGAGCCAACCGAATCGGCGACAATGCCTACACTGAGATGGTCGTTTGGGGAACTCGCAGCGGCAGCTTCGCCAGCGAATACGCTGCTGGTGCCGAGTTTGGACAGGTGGATGCTAGCCAGGTAGCTGCACTAAAGCAGCGCGTATATCGGCCTCTGAAGAAGGAAGGGGGCCTGTCTCCGGTTGAGGCCAGAAAGGAGCTGCAAGCCCTTGCCTGGGAGAAGGTCGGCGTGCTTCGCACCGGGCTGGAGCTGGAAAAAGCACTAAAGACACTGGCCGAGTGGAGAGCGGAGCGGGTGCCCACCGTCACCGCTCGGGCGAAGCACCGATCCTGGAATCGCGATTGGTTCTTCGCGTTGGAGTACGAGAACATGGTTCAGACACTGGAGATGGTGGCTACGGCAGCTTTGCATCGCACGGAGAGCCGGGGCGCCAACTACCGGCTGGACTACCCCATGACCGACAACGACAACTGGTTGAAGAACATCGTGCTCAAACAGGAGGACGGTCGACTCAAGCTGTGGACCGAACCCATTGTGATCACCAAGTACCAGCCGCCAGCCGGGGTGTTCCCGTACGGGAAACTGGAGCCGCTAACCGTGGGCAAACCGTAAAGGATATAAGGAGCAGCAACCCGTGGGGAGCGGTAGGCCGTCGAATCCGGGCCGATATCATCACGGGCGCCCCCCGAGACTTTCGGAAGCTATATGACACCGTTTCTGCGGCGCGGCTAGCCATTTGCGCGTGAGGAGGTAACCGACATGAGTCCGCTCTGGTTCCCGAGGGAAGAGTACCAGGCCCGGTACGAGAAGCTTCGGGGTCTTCTGGACCGGCGTAACATCGACGGCTTATTGATCTGCTGGGACACGAACATCCGATACTATACAGGCTTCCGGCACACGACGGCCCATATCTCCCAGGCCCGCATTAATACCGCGCTCCTGACACGGGTGGGCGACCCTGTCCTATTTGTGCATGTATTCCTGGTGACCGATGCCCGGGCCAGCGCTTGGTTCAAGGATGTGCGACCGTTCAGTCAACTGTTTGGACCACCCATCGAGGACATCGTGGCCGAGGTGCGCGCTCGCGGCATTCGCACCCTCGCCGCTGAGTTAGGACCAGAGACGCGGCTCGGCATGCCCATGAATGACTTCCTGACGATCCAGGAGCGGTTGTCTGGCGTCAAGTGGGTGGATGGCTCCGAGATCATCTGGGAACAACGGATGCGCAAGTCCCCGGCGGAGCTAAACTGTGTGCGCAAGGCGGGTCACGCCACGGCGCGCGGCTACGAGGTCGGCCTCCCGCAGGTGAAGGCAGGCATGACCGAGCGGGAAGTGGCAGGACTCCTTCAGAGGGCCATGTTCGAGGCCGGGGCGGAGCAGATCGCCTTTATCCTGGTGACCTCCGGAGAGGGCAACTACGGCCGGATCAGCGGTGTCGGAACCGACCGCCGCGTCCAAAACGGCGAGATGGTGTGGGTGGATATGGGTGCCCGGTATAACGACTACTGCGCCGACTTCACTAGAGCAGGGGTCATCGGCGGTCCGACCGACCAACAGAAGCGAAGGCAGGAGCTGGTGAATGCGGCGACCGAGGCGGGTATCCGAGTGGCGGGGCCGGGCGTTCCAGTGGCGGAGGTAGCAAAAGCCTGCCAGAAGGAGTTCAAGCGGCGGGCTGCGGAGATCACCTTCGTGGCCGGGCGAGTCGGTCATGGGGTGGGGATGAATATCACAGAACCACCCCACGTGGCCACCTACGACTCCACGGTGCTCGAGCCAGGCATGGTGATTACAGTGGAGCCCGGCATCGTTGAGCAGTACGGGACCTTCCACGTGGAACAGAACATCATCATCACCGAAAAGGGGGTCGAGATAACCTCGATCGCTCCCCGAGACCTATGGAGTCTCTAATGGTAGAAGCTCAGCACCGAATAGAGGGTCGAGGTGATTTCGGTCGCTCCCCGATGGAGCCGTCGCCGACCAGAACTATTCGCTCCCAGTTAAGCGACCGGATTACGCGGATGCTGGCCCAGGAGCCGCTCTCGATGTACGAGTTGCTGCAGCGGTTAGAAGGGCAGGATTACAGGTCCGTGCTCCAGGCGTGGGGGGACTTAAGGGCTCAGGTGGCCCTGATCCCCGATGACCGGGGGCGATACCGCCTCCCATAGGATCGCGACTGCCAGGAGTCTGCTGCGTTGGAGATGTGGCCACAGACTCTGCTGAGGAGTACGCGGTCCACTGCAGTGGGCGGAAAGAACATAATCAAATATGCCGGCGCAATTCGCGAGATGTCTCGATCTTCCAATGAGACACCACACTTACGGCATGACGGCGGGGGAGCGGGGGTCTTCTCGCTTCTCGGCCGAGGTGCCGAGGGGAATCACTGCTGTCCCAACGTTATTCGAAAAGATTCAACTGGTTACCGATATCGCTCTCCTCCACAGAGGCATGGGGTAGCGTAAGGGCCTGCAAGAGCGAGATCTTCTCGAAGAGGGAGACGCTCAGGATCTGGAGGATCGTGTAGGGGGTGGCCGCCAACTGGAGCCGCTTCTTGACGATGGCGACCAAGACGTACACTGCGATGGCGATCCAGATCTGGGTCTTCACCGCGTTCGCGGAGGTCCCGTAGAAGGCCTGGATCCGCAGGTGCGGCTGGATCCACTGGAAGAACAGTTCGACCTGCCACCGGCACTTGGAGCGCTGGGCAATGGTCAGCGCCGGGAGCGCGAAGTTGTTGGTGAGGAACACGAGCCGCTTGCGCGTCTCCACGTCGAAGAACCGGATGCGGCGCAGGCGTTCGGGATAGCCCCGCGTGCTGTAGAAGCCGTACAGGCGGAGGGTCTGATCGGAGTGGACCCCGGTCGTCCGGTCGACGGGCCGCGAGTCGAGGTAGCGGTAGCGGAAGTTCCGCTTGGCCCGGGTCACGAAGAACCCCAGGCCTGGGGGGAGGCGGTACAGCCGGGCGAAGTCCAGGTAGCCCCGATCGAAGACAGAGATGGCGCCGGCCTCCACCACCAGGGTATCGAGGATATTGACGTCGTGCACGGTCCCCGTCGTGAGGAAGAGCACACTGGGGATGTGGCCGCGCAGGTCCAGCAGGGTGGGGAGCTTTACCGCCCCGTTGCGTTTGCGGAACGTGGCCCAGGGGAACAGCGCCAGGCACAGATCGATGACGGTGGCGTCCAGGGCGTAGACGGTCTGCGCCAGTGCGACCCCGAACGCTTCCGTGGCGTACAGGGTACGGGCGGTCGCGATCAGCCCCTGAGCGAAGTCGGCGTAGGTCTGCCAGTCGCGCACCTCGTTGGCATGGGCGAGCGTGTTGCGGGCGACCGTGCCGCGGAACCCCCTGTGGTAGAGCTTGGGTTGGGCGACCCGCAGGCAGGCCTGAATATCCCGCAGGCTCTCCCGGAAGGTCAACTGGGCAAAGGCCATGCAGAGGAACTGGTCCCAGCACGAGAAGCTCTTGACCTTGTAGTTTCCCTGGTAGCGGTCGACGCACTTGCGGAACTCGTACGGGGAAACGAAGTCCATCAGTTGGGCGAAGATCGTTTTGCCAGCGTTCACGGGCCTTCTCCCCTCTTGAAAATGCGAGAGTATGGCCCATGGAGGCTTGCCATTTCAAATCGATAAATGGACGGATGCGCATAATCCCCTGTAACATCAGCACGTATTGCTACGCTGGCGACTCAACGTTGGGACAGCAGTGGAGGGGAATGAAGGATGAATGAGCTCTCTCATCTGCTGCGACGCGCTAGAGAGATGTTGCCGAAGCTGGTGGAAATGCGGCGGGACCTCCACCGGCATCCTGAACTGGGATTCGAGGAGCGACGGACTGCTCAACGAATAGTTGAGGAGTTAGATGATCTCCGTCTGCAGGTGCACACCGGTATCGGCCGTACCGGCGTGGTGGCTATTTTGGAAGGTGCCCAGCCCGGACCGGCGATAGGGCTACGCGCGTGTCTGGATGGCCTGCCAATCCAGGAAGCCACCGGTGCCTCTTATGCCTCAGAGGTTCCTGCCGTCTCCCACGCCTGTGGCCACGAGGCTCAATGCGTCCAGTTGGTCGGTGCCGTTCGTCTCTTAGCGTTTATGCGGGACCGCCTTGCCGGCCGTATTGCGTTAATTTTCCAACCAGCAGAGGAGATAGACCAGGGTGCCAAGGCGATGCTTGCGGATGGCCTCCTGGACTTGGTACCGCTGGATGCCGTCTTCGGCGTCCATGGTCACCCGGACTTGAAGGTTGGCACCATCGGCATCCGACCAGGCTCCATCAACGCCTCTATAGACACAGTGACCATACACGTCCGCGGCCATTACGGTCACGGCGCGTTCCCCCACCGCGCTATCGACGCGATCCTGGCTGCCAGCTCGATCGTCACGCAGCTTCAGAGTGTGGTGGCCCGCAATGTAGATCCGTTGGAGCCGGCAGTCGTCACCATCGGGACTTTCCACGCGGGGAAGGTTAGCAACGTGGTTGCTGACCAGGCGGAACTCACCGGCACCATCCGCTGCGCGAGTCCGACGGTGCGCGTTCTCCTCTTCGACCATATCCAGAGGGTGGCCGAGGGAACGGCCGCTGCCCTGGGTGCGAAGTGTGAATTGGAGTTTACTTTAGGGATACCCTCGGTGGTGAACAACCAGCGGCTGGTGGAGCGGGTTCGGCGCGAGCTCGCTCCTGTGATCGGGCCGGAGAACATTGTGGAGCCCCCGGTCAGAATGGGGGGTGATGATTTCTCGGTCTTTGCCGAGAAAGTGCCCGGCTGCTACATTCACATAGGCTTTGCTGACCCAGGCAGCAACCGGGTTCTGAATCTGCACACAGCCGAGTTCGATTTCGACGAGCGCGCGTTGGCGATCGGGAGCTTCGTTCTCGCGGCCGCGAGCCTGATCGCGCTCGGTCAGAGCAGGTAGGAAACTGGGAGGAATGTCGTGGGACCTCTGAGAGATTGAAATAATGCCCCCGAAGTCCTTAGCCAAGGTTCGCCTGTAGCGTGGGCGGCGGGCGCGGGTGGAACGTTTGGCTGTCCAGAAGTACACAGAGCGGGAGCAGCCGATAGCCAAATCTGGGTTGAGTACAGGGTACCCACGGAAGCCTGGAGGTCTGGGAACCGGCTGCGAGACAAATCTGGAGGCAACACATGGCAACCGACCCGATCGGACTGGCCTACCTGAGCCACGCGAGATCGCCGCTGCATCGTTTGTCGCCCCTGAGCAAGTTGGTGTGGCTGACCTGCGTTGTTGCGCTTTCATTCACGTGGGAACTGTCGCACCTTGTTATTCTCACCCTCGCCACCGTCTTGGTGTCCGTCACCCTAACGGGCACCCGCTGGAAACAAACCCGCAAGCCGATCAAGCTGCTGCTCATCTACTTGAGCCCTGTTGTTTTGGTACCCCCCATCGCGTACCACCTTCAGGAAGGACTGATGGGACTTGGGGCTTCTGACACCGCCACCTTTCATGTCTTCGGTCGAGAGTTCGCATACTCGTTGGCAGGTCTGTGGTACGGCATCACTATTTTCGTCCGCGGCGTGGTTGTTGCCATGGCCTGCCTGACTTTGGTTTGGACCACTCACCCTCGCGATGTGGTGTATGCCTTGACCGAGTCTGTCCGTTTACCCTACCGGTTTGCCTGGGCGGCGTTCCTGGCGCTCATTTACACCCCGCTGATCATTCATGAATATGAGGTAATCACGCACGCCCAGGCGGTACGGGGCCTGCGGAATCGCTCCGGGCCCATGGGCATGGTTGACACCGTCCGCAACACCTTTTTCCCGCTACTTATACGGGGGTTGCGCAAGGGGGTTGTGACCTCCTTGGCTATGGATAGCCGCGGGTTCGGCTCCAGCCCTGTACGGGTATTTCGGACCGACCCTCCGAGTTCCTGCCTGGACGGGCTGGTCATCTGGGGCTCGGTGGGGGTTACGGTAGTGTACTTTACCTGGCTGCTTGTCGTGCGGCGACTCATGTGAGTGCATATGAGGTCCTCACGTGCCAGGGGCTCTGGGCATGCCTTGGGGAACCCCGGGGTTCGTGTCCCCAATGGGCGAAAGGAGGGAATAGTCTATGAGCACATAAAGAGCACACACTGGCCTCTTCGTGGGCTTTGGCCTCCCGAGGGTTGAATGATCACGCGAAGGGAGGCTGGAAAAGGAGGGATCCATGTACATCCTAGAGACGATGCGATCCGATCTATCGGAGTTCCGTACTGCTGACATCATGACTGCAGTTGTATTTGCGGTCGTTGCTCGCGTGTATGCCCTGTTCGCCTCGCCAGCGATAAATGCTTGGCTGAGAGCCTTTGGTCCAGTTGGCCAGGCCATCAGCCCATTTTTCACCACCATTCTCTATTTCCTGCTTCTGCTGGCCGTGGTCGTACGAGGCAACGCCTTGGTGGCCTTTGTTGCCGCTATGCTGATGTCAGGTGTCCGGGTCTTCACGGGTGATCCCTTCGGTCCGATCGCTCTGCAAGCCTACCTTGTCGGCGGCCTCACCGGATGGATTGCTTTCGCTGCCATGCGTAACAGCTTCTCCTATTGGGGGCTTGCCGTAATGGGGATCTTCTTCAGCATTGGGGTGGATTTCGTTTTCTTGGGCCTCTATTTGCCTGTAGCCCCCATGTTCGGGTCTCAGTTGGCCGGGAAGTTCATCCAGATCGTTGGGTACCGCATTGTCATGGGATTAATGCTGGGCGCCCTGCTTCTTTACACCGGCAGGTGGATGCACGCCTCCGAGGCTCTGCGAGGCATTGTGCGGAAGTCTAAGGACTGATCGCTGCTCGAAACGGGCGTCCTAGATGCCGGTGCATCGTTGAACGAGCAGCCGTGTGCGACTGGTTTCCCATGCGTGGTCTGCCAATTGGGCATCTTCAGTGTCAAGGAGTGTGAGGAATGGCCGCAGCGGTGGTCGAACTCGAGAGGTTGACCCACTCCTACGACGCCACCGGCAAGCCGAGGGTGCTGGATGAGATCACCTGGCAGGTGGAGGCGGGGGAGACCGTCTTGCTGGTTGGCCCTAGCGGCTCTGGTAAGACCACCCTGCTCCTGACACTCAACGGCCTGATTCCTCACGAGATATCATCGGGGGCCACCTCGGGTTCAGTGAAGGTCTGCGGCCAGGATGTTGCCTCCTCCAGGGTGGCAGAAATGGCCAAGCACGTGGGGATTGTCTTCCAGAACCCGGATGATCAATTGACCTGCCTGTACGTGGAGGACGAGGTTGCCTTCGGCCCGGAGAACCTCTGCGTCCCCCGCGAGGAGATATGGAAGCGGCTGGACGAAGCCCTTACCGTAGTGGGCCTCGACCAGGTCCGCGACAAGGTGGTCCATGGGCTTTCCGGCGGACAGAAGCAGAGATTGGCTCTAGCCTCTTGCCTCGTCATGCGCCCAGAGCTACTCCTGCTGGACGGGCCTATCTCCAATACGGATCCCATCGGCTCCGAGAACATGCTGGAGATGATCCATTCCATCACCAAGATGGCACGGCTAACCACGATCATCGCGGAATATGATATCGATCGGGTTCTGCGCCTGGCCGACCGCGTGGCCGTGCTGAATGCACGCGGGCGATTGGTCTCCGAGGGGACCCCTCGCGAGGTGTGCGGAGACCTCGACATGCTGGGGGACGAAATGGGGCTGTGGATCCCCCAGGTGGCCGAAGCCGCCAGGGAACTTGGACGCCGAGGCTTCCAGGTGCCACAGCTTCCTTTCTCAGAGGAAGAGGCCGTTGAAGCCTTCGGGCATCTTCTGGGTCCAGCCATCGACCCCCTGGCAACTTCGCGAGCCGGAGCATCCTCCACGCGCTCCCCTTCGCCAAGTCTCTCCGGTTGCAAACCGGTGATCAGGGTGGACCACCTGACACACGTATATTCGGACGGGACCGTCGCCAACCGCGACATCAGCTTCGAGATCCGCGAGGGAGAGTTCGTCGCCCTTGTGGGTCAGAACGGCTCCGGCAAGACGACTTGCGCCATGCATCTGGTGGGGATCTACAAGCCCACTGACGGCCAGGTGATCATCGACGGCAAGGACACACGGCACGAAAGAGCGGAGGACATCACCCGGGACATTGCCTACGTCTTTCAGTATCCTGAGCACCAGTTCGTTTGTGAGACGGTGGAGGCCGAGGTAGCGTTCGGCCTCCGCCGGAACGGCCGGTTCACCGATGAGCAGGTCCGTCAGCGTGTAGATGCCACGTTGGAAGAGATTGGCCTGATGGAGAATCGGTACCGCCACCCCTACATGCTGAGCGTCGGGGAAAAGCGACGCCTCAGCGTGGCGGTGATGACCATCACTAACCCCAAGATCCTGATCTTGGACGAGCCCACTTACGGCCAGGATCGCCGCTATACCAACCAACTCATGGAATATGTGATGGACCTGAACCGTCGAGGGACGACGGTGCTTTTTATTACTCATAACATGAAGCTGGTAGCCGAGTTCGCCGAGCGGGTGTTGATCTTCCATGAAGGGGAACTTGTGTTCGACGGTGGGCCCCGCACTCTGTTCCCCCAAACCAACCTCCTCCGACGAACCCACCTTATTCCTCCGCCTATCGCCTCGGTGTCCCTGCGTCTGTTCGGCCCTGAGGGTTACGCCCTCACCGTCAGGGAGTTCGCCGACACCATGCAGGATAGGCTTACGAACTGGCCGGAAGCACGGCAATGAAAGTAAATTGCAGCTACGAGGGCCGCTATACGTTGGAGAGAGGTGGAGCATGTACTGCTATGCCGGCAGGATCCTGCGAGTGGATCTTGACGCGGAGCGTTCGCGGATTGAGTCCATTGGCGAAGCGACCCTCAATCGCTACCTGGGTGGTGTCGGCCTTGGCGTACGACTGCTGTTTGACAATTCGAAGCCCAGAGTGGACCCACTAGGCCCGGATAACGTCATCGTCCTGGCCAACTCAGTGTTTTCCGGGACCTTGATGCCAGCCACCAGCAAGTACGCCTTCGTCACCAAGTCGCCTCTGACGGGCCTCCTCGGCGACTCTCTTTCCGGGAGCTTTTTCGCTCAGGCGATGCGGCACGCGGGCTGGGATGCCATTGTGATCACCGGCAGGGCGAAGCGTCCAACCTACCTGTTCATTGATGACGACAGGGTGTTCTTTCGCAACGCCGATAAACTGTGGGGGATGGGGTGCTTCGACACCGAGGAAGCCATCCGCGGGCAGATCGACGACGAGATGGTCAGGGTAGCCTCGATCGGTCCCGCGGGCGAGAAGATGGTGCGGTACGCCTCGGTCGGCAACGACAAAGGGCGCCAGGCCGGGCGCGCCGGTACAGGTGCCGTCATGGGCTCCAAGAACCTGAAGGCCATCGCCCTTCGCGGCTCGAGACCGATCCGTGTGGCTGACCGGGCCGAGATGTTCCGTCTGTGCTTGGAGTACGGCCAGCGGTCCCAGGGGCCGGCGACTCAGCAGTACCGGGCGCCTGGTACGGTGGGGAATGTGCTTATCCTCAACGAGATGGGCATCCTACCGACGCGCAACTTCCAGACTGGCGTCTTCGAGCACGCGGAAGCAGTGAGCGGCGAGCGGATGATGAGGAGCCATACTGAAAAGACGCTGGCCTGCGCCGGCTGCAGCATTGCCTGCGAGCAGGTGGCCAGGGCCAATGCTGATCCCTACCAGGGCGCCCGGGTGTCGGTCGATTACGAGAGCCTGTTCGCCATGGGGCCGGTCTGCGGGGTGAGCTCCCTGGACGCCATCATCAAGGCGTGCGACCTGTGCGACCGCTACGGGCTGGATACGCTAAGCGCCGGTGTCACCATCGCCTGGGCGATGGAGTGCTTCCAGCGCGGCATCCTCACCCGTGACAGTACTGGTGGCCTGGACCTGACTTGGGGGAACCACGAGGCGGTGGTGGCGCTGGTCGACAGAATCGCCCGGAGGGAGCCCGGCCTAGGCGACCTGCTGGCGGAGGGGACGAAGAGAGCTTCCGAGAAAGTTGGGCAAGGATCCGAGACCTTTGCCATGAACGTCAAGGGACTGGAGCTGGCAGGGTACGAGCCACGAGGACTGCAAACCTACGCGCTGGGCATCGCCGTTTCTCCCAGGGGAGCCTGCCACAATCGGGCGCCGGGCTACGAGCCGGATATGGCAGGGAACGCGGACCGTTTCCAGGCAGACCCGGGCCGCGGAGGTATGCTGAGGGAACTCGAGGACTTCACGGCTGTCATGGATAGCCTGATGATCTGCAAGTTCCTATGCAAGTGCTTCAATGACTTTTGGACCGAGGGTGCCCACCTATATACCGTGGCCACCGGCCTGCCAATGACCGCCAGCGCACTGCGGCAGACGGGCGAGCGGGTGATGAACCTCAAGAAGGCGTTCAACATCCGCGAGGGCTGGACTGCGGCGGACGACTGGCTGCCCGACAGGCTGTTCGACGATCCCCTGCCAGAAGGTGCCGGCGCGGGCGCCGTCGTCAGCCGTGAAGGGCTGCGCACCATGATTCAGGCTTACTACAAGGCGCGGGGATGGACTTCGGAGGGGCTGATTCCGGCTGGCAAGTTCATGGAGTTGGAGTTAGGTGACCTAGTGGAGCACCTAGGTGACTTGGTGCCGCGAGAGGCGGGGGTGTAGTATGGCTGTACAGGAGTTGCCGGGAGTGCGGCAGTTCATCCACTGCGACCCAAAGGCGTGCGTCGGATGCGGGCTGTGCGTGTACGCCTGCGCCGACGAGAAGCTGGGCCACTACGAGGTGGCGCGATCGAGGATTCGGTTGGCGCGTAAGGAGCCCCACGACCGGGCGCCGCTCGCCCTAACGCTTTCTTGCCGGGCCTGCGCTGACGTGCCATGCGTCGTGGCTTGTCGGTCAGAGGGCTCGTTGGTGATTGATCCCGAGACTGGCATCCCCCACGTGATGCCCCAGGCGTGCACGGGTTGCGGCTGGTGCGTGCCAGCCTGCCGCTTTGGGGTCATCGCCGTCAACCCCGTGACCAAGGTAGTGGAGATCTGCGACCTGTGCGAAGGGCGGGAGGAAGGCCCCGCCTGCGTCCAGGTGTGCCCTAAGGATGCACTGTCAGTGGCGACACGCGCGGTGATCTCCCAGCGCTGCCGTAACACGACCCCGGGAAAGAGGGTCGATGAGCTTGGGCAGAGCCACATCGGTACGACGGGGTGAGCGCCGTCACGATCGGGAACCGTCTGGAGGGTGGCCGTGCGGGTGGCGGTGGAGATGTTTGGCGCGGTGCGGGGCCCGGTGGGCGGGCCGGCTCTGGAGGTGAAGCTGTCGGAGGCGACCTCGAATTGAAGCCGTGCCAGAACTGCACTGATGGCGCAGGATGGAAGGCGGACTTTCATGAACCTCAAAAAAGCGCGAAGCTGACCATTTTTCGTAGGGCTCTAGACGTGGCAAGCGAATGGCCCACTTGCAAGAACGAAACTCTCGAGGGAGCCGCAGCCATCCGGTGGCGCGCGTTTTCGGCAGGAACTCGTCCCCGCGCTCGGGAGGGGTACCTGCAAGTATTTTCGGGATCAACCAGCGCAGCTTGAGCTTGTTGCAGAAACGCTGGATCAGCCACATGGCTCCGGTGTGGGTCGGGTGGGTCTCGTCGAAGGAAAAACGGACTTTCGGAGTACCTTTGGCCTTGTGACACAAACTTCCCCTGTGGGGGCATTTCTGTCACGGTCATCGATCGAGGCCCGATATAGCCTGTTGCGTCTGTAATTTGCCAACTCGCACGGCTGAAATAGTCAGCTTCGCGCATTTTTGAGG
>Ga0181533_1002394_pt1 | contig 22142 bp, 20 predicted proteins | sample PEATcosm2014_Bin_45_FD_119772 | JGI IMG/M metagenome (GOLD analysis project Ga0181533, IMG submission 119772) | Peatland microbial communities from MTU Mesocosm Facility, Houghton, MI, USA - PEATcosm2014_Bin11_60_metaG | ecosystem: Environmental > Terrestrial > Soil > Wetlands > Peat | place...
ATAGAGTAGGTCTTCACTACAGCCTGTTTTGCGCCTTTAGAGGATCGCCCTCGTCAGCAAGTCAAGCCGTTACGTCGCAAAAAAAAGTTCAACCGTCGGTCGAATCCGCCAAGTCGGGCTAAGACGTCCGATTCCGACCCTCGCCTCCAAACCTAACCGCGGGTGCGGCAAGGGCTTAGGAGGATAGGGAAAGCCAATGGCTAACAGTTTGGCTAACACCCTGAGAACCCGTCTCAGAATTGTGCCACCGTTCTGGAGGATTATTCCAGAATGATTTAACTGCAGGAATCAGCGTTCAGATATTCGGCAGTAAATCGAAATATTCGTCGTCTTCATTCTTGCCGCCTTGTCCCTTGCCGAGCATTTTCTCGCTTTCAACAAACTCGATCGATTCGATCCATTTTACCATTTTGTAGCCGAGCTGATTTTCCACACGCAGTCTCAAAGGAGCGCCATAAACTTCTGTCAACGGCTGGTAGTTCATCTCATACGCCAGGATACATTCCGACTTCAGGACGTTGGCCAATGTCTGAGTGTCGTAATAGACCCCGCCGTAGAGTCCCTCGCCGAAAGAGAAGAAAGCGACGACTTTGGCCTCTGACCTGGGTTTCACAAGTCCGATAATCCTGGTCATCGGCACGCCTGCCCAATGGGCGATGCCCGACCAGCCCTGGATGCAATGGTGGAGACTGATGTGTTCCTTGCGGTCGAGATGTTTGAGGTCTGCTAGAGACAGACTGAGTGGATGTTGCACCAAACCGCCGATTTTCAGCCGGTAATCTCTGAAACCACCTTCGGCGAGGCGTTTCCATTCGTCACTGACGGGAAGTTTTCCGTTCGGCCAAAAAAAGGGAGAGATGTCATCCCTGGTATAGCGTTCTCTGGGATGAAAGCGATTGAGCACGTTCAGAAAAGGCGCGGCGAGAAATCGGTGCACTTGCTGCACTTGGCGCGGAAATCTCCAGGCGATGAAATGGGCGATGGCCCAGGACGCCACCACGCCGCCCATCGCGGTCAATCCGATCATTATGGCGATTGGATTTTGGTTGTCCGTGCCCATGACGATGTGATTCATGTTCCGAACAAATCCCGTGGCGGCAACCAGGCTGACGTGCACGACGAGGAAACCGAGGTATCCGACCAGCAGGAGAAAATGCAAAGACCGGGCCGCTTGGCGTCCGCCGAACACTTTCGGGAACCAGGGGAAACGGTTGTCGAGAGCCGGCGACATGGCCATGCCGGTCAGCATCGACAGCGGAACCATGACAAAAATGACGCCAAAGTAAGAGAGTTGTTGGAGCGGGTTGTAATGATAAAAACCGTTCGGTTCGACCGGCATGTGGAAGGTGACATAATGGACGAACGTATTCCAGGCTTCCGGAACGATTTCCCATGAAGTCGGGACGAGTCGTTTCCACTGATCGGTGCAAAACAACAAAACCACAAAAAGGAATCCGTTGAGCAGGAACCCACAGAGACTGAGGAAGTGCCACGACCTCGCCATTCCGACGGTGTGCCGGTATCCGGGCAAGGCCAAAAGCGGCGAGATGTAACGGGCGTCGTCCTTGGCAGTCCAGAGACGGTCCTGGGGAACTGCGAGAGGCGTGAAACGGATCCACTCGGTACCCGGCGTGCAATGGCGGTTCCAATACAGGCGTGGGTGGTCCGCCAAGATCGACAACCCGCTGCGGGCAAGCAGCAGGAGAAAGAAAAAGTTGAACAAATGGGTGAGCCGCAGCCATGCGGGGAATCCGTGCGGATTGGGAGGCAGACGCGGATCAATCGCGTAATTCGATAGTTCAGGAGCCAGACCAAAAACCAGATATTGTAGCCATGCCGCGAGAATGGGAATGGCCACAACGGCGAAAATCAACGCAATCGTTGAGTGGCTCATCCAGACATGAAGCAAGCGATCCTCGGGGAAGTGGATTGCGCGGTGTGCGTGATTAAACGTTGGCATGTTAGCTGGCATAGATGATGTGCCGCTCGATCGTTAACCTCCGTGTGAGTGTGTCAGTCATCAGACAGTTGCCTGCGCTTCTTTGGCTCCGGGAACCGGTTCTCAAGATACGCCTTCAATGCCACCACATTGTTGTGTTCGGCGTCGTGAGAACTGAACAGCAACGTCACCTTGCCCTTCTTCGCCATCGCCAGGATAGGCTGCCACGCCTCGGGATGTGTGTCGAGTTCGGTCCGGTAGCGTCGCTCAAATTCCGCCCACCTGGATGGATCATGACTGAACCATTGCCGTAACTCAGTGCTAGGGGCAACGTCCTTGATCCAGCCGGTCAGCTTCAACTTCTCCTTCTTCACACCGCGTGGCCACAGGCGTTCGACGAGAAAGCGAACGCCGTCGTTCTTTGCGGGTGGATCGTAGACGCGTTTGATCTGGATCATGATCACCTCCGTTCGGATTCATCTCTTCATAAACATTCTCCTGTTCGTGATTCCTGTCACCGTTTTGAGCCACTGGTGCCGATTACTTTGAGCCGCCGACCATAACTGAATAATTCCTGCCTTCCCTGCGATGGGTCTCCTTCCAGACAAAGGTGAACTCGATTACGGAACCGCCGGGCAGCTTTTCTGTTGGCAGATCTACAGACCACAAATGGAGCGCGTTGTCCCCGGCCGCTTCGATCGTGCAGGTGTTCGCCCAGCCATCGGCTGACCAGACAATCGTCGCCTGTGCCGCAATAATGATGCGCAAGTTCTTTCCAGAAGGCATTCGGCGGAGCCGGTGGCGGAAACTCCAGATCTCGTGTCGGCTTTTTACAGGGTTTGCGACATAGCGTTGGAAAGCCGGTTCGACGCGCTCAAAACAGACACCGTCGTGACGGCTGCGCACGAGCAAGACATATTCAGCGTGCGACCAGCACAGCGGCATCGCCGCGCCGGTGGGCAGGCCGCGCTTCATACCTTGATCTGACAGATCATCGGCGTCCCAAAGCTGTTCGGTGAGCATGCCACCGGCGTTCGCGAACTTTTCCATTGCCGCGATGAACGGCATGGGATCGCGTCCGGCTGCCAGTTCGTAATGGCCGCGCTCACCGGTCAGGATCGGCCACGACCGGCCGACGCCGGCCCCATCGAAAGCGCTGCCATCATCCTTCTGTCCATAACCATCATGATTGTAGCGGCGCCAGCACGGGCCCTGCGGCAGGTCGCGCTTCAGCACGCGGTCGATGACTTCGATCGAATCCCGCACGATGGGATCGTTCGCGGCGCGGATCCCAAACCGCACTAGGTGGAGAAAATCGCCGCCGACAATGTTCCGCGCCGGGTGGAGACCTCCGCCATTGGCGACCGCGAGCGTGGCTGTGTTCGGGTCGGCATGCGGATCCGGCACGTGAGGATCGCTGGGGTTGATGCGGACGTAATGCCGCCGGAAACCCTCGACGAGCTGGCCGCAGGTGGTGACTGTCCATTCTTCAAGGTGTGCGGCCAGCCAGTCCGCATAGGTCAGAATGAAATCGGCGGTATTCTTCTCACCGCGTTGCGCGGCGAACTCGGCGGCGCAGGCCAGGCTGGCAATTACCGTGGCGAGCGTTGAGGGCGAGTAGCCGGAATTTTCCTCCCAACGTTCCTGGGCGGTTACCGGTCCATGCAGAATCAAATAGGTCGCTGCCCGAAAAACCATCGGGCCCGGATCGAACAAGGCGAGCGTGGCTCCCGCGAGGCGCAAACGCCAGGCCAGCAGGATTGGGGCGGCAATTTCATCGAGCTGAAAGCCGGGCCAATACGCCTTTCCATTGATCCAGATGTTCTGTGGGAAACTGCCGTCCGTCCGCTGGATGGCGGCCAGCCAGATCAGGGCGCGCAGCGGCGTGCCGGTCTGGCCGGAGGCCAGCAACGCCGTCGCGCTTTGCACCAGGTCGCGTGTCCAGACCAGATGATATCCCCCGAGATCATTGTCGTTCTTAGTCTCCCCCCACGGCGTGCTCATGGACGCGACCAGCGCGCCTTCAAACGTTTTGTCTTCGTGGGCGAGCAGGATGCAGCGGCTCAGCCGGTACAGGTGGCCGCCATCAGACGTGTGATTGCTGAAATCACACTTCGGGTTGACGACGGTGCGTTGCCATTGGCGGACATAGGCGTTACGATGAACCGCAAACGGCTCCGCCAGCGATTGCAGCAACTTGGTGGCGGTGCTCTGGCAGCTCCCCCCGAGAGCAATGGCAATCGTAAATTCATCGCCGGCTTCAAGATTGATTTCTCCGGTCAATGCAATGTTGCCGTTTTCGGCCGCGCCGAATTCCCAGTCCATCTTGAAATGATTCATCAAATCCTGCCAACCGTCGCTGGCTCCGACATAGCCGGCGGAGCGGCGCCGGAAACCGCTGCTGCATCCCATGATCAGGTGAACGTCTCCGCGCGCGGCGTGGAGCAGTTGGTTACCACCGATTTCCGAACACCACCCGGAGTTGCCGGCGCCGTAACGCGCGAGGTGCGGGGCCAGCAGCGCGTAGAGGCGCAACTTGCCGCGCAATGATTCGTCGTGCACTTCGAGCTGGGTATGCACGAGCAGCACTGACCGGTGCGGATTTGTCAGCACTTGTTTTATGATCCGGTAACGTCCGGTCCGTTCCGAGTTAGTGAGACGATAGAAAACGCAGTCACGCTCCGGGTATTCGACCCGGTGGTCCAAGTCACGCTTCTCCTCATGGCAAAACGTCTCGCCGTCACTGATCAGAAACTGAAAATCGCGCGTGTTCGGCTGGTCCACGTGCGGGTAATAGATTTCATTGACGATGCCGTGGCTGAGGGTGAACCAGAGCCGGCAACTGGTATGGTAGGCGGTGCCCAGGCCTTCCTTCGCACTGGAGGTCCAGCGCGGCTCAATACCGGGCGCGCCGAATGCGGCCGGGTTTTTAGAGGGATTCATGGTGGTATTCAGGTTAGCACAGGACACGCTGCCGCGGGTGACCTTCGTCGGGGTTCAAAGTCCCGCCGGTCGCAGTTTAACAAATCGCCAATGCGATCGATGCTCGCATCCGCCGCTGGGCAGGTTGCCAGAATCTTTGGATCCAGGGCGTAATGTCCCTGGCGCACGAAGAGGGTGGTTACCCGCCGTCCCCAGTTTTTTTTGACGGCGGCGAGAATGCGCAGTTTGTCGTCCACGAGCACGTAATGATCGGCCGGGTAACGTGCTTCCACGTCGGCCAGCTCATGTTCCTTGTGCACGTAAATCAGCGCGTGCCCGCCGACGGCCTCATAAAGTCCGGAGCAGTCCACTTTGCGAGGCTGGAAAACGACGTCACCGTCCGTAAGCAGGACGGTCGTTCCCCACTGCTTGACGCGCTCGATGACATCGAGCGAGTTGGGGAAAAGGCGGTTGGCAAAGGGATAGTTTATGAGAAAACGTGAAACGGTCAGCAAGCGCAGGTCACGCGGATGCTCCCTCCGGTAGCGCTGCAAAGCGCCCAGGTAATCAGCGTAGCCGAGCCGGGAGCGCAACTGCTCGAAAATGTCCCAATAGTGCTGCGCATCTCTGGGACCGACCTCGCGTTTGAGATGCTCTTTGAGGTCGGCAAAGACGCGGTCGTTATCGAGCAACGTATTGTCCACGTCGAGCAGGAAAACAACCTTGGTTCGACCAGGACCTTTTGGACATTTTCTTTTCATTCGATTTCTTTCCGTTTCCGCTCTTCGCGCCCTGAAAATTTCATGGCGGCCTTTGGCCCCCAACTTCCAGCGGCGTAATTGGGGAAATCGCGGGCTGGATTGTTCGCCCACACGTCGAGGATGGGCATCAGGAGTTGCCACGCCGCCTCAACAAATTCGGCGCGCATGAACAACGTTGCGTCGTTCTTCATCACATCCCAAAGCAACGTCTCGTAGGCGTTCGGCGATGGCGTCGAAAAACTTTGGCGATAATTGAAGTGCATCTCCACCGGTCGCAACTTCATTTTTGGTCCTGGATATTTCGCCTGAAATCCCAGCACGATGGCTTCCTCGGGCTGAATGGACATGACGAGCCGGGAGGGATGCCAGTCGCGCGTGGCCTCGCGCGGGAATATCTGATGCGGCACGTCGCGAAACTGGATGGCAATTTCCGAAAGCTGTTCGGGCAGGCATTTGCCCGTCATGAGATAAAACGGTACGCCTTCCCAGCGCCAGTTATCCACGAACAAATTCAACGCTGCGAACGTCTCCGTTGTTGAGTGAGGCGATACCTTGTCTTCCTGGCGATAAGCGCGGACCTTTTTCCCGGCGACAACGCCTTTGCCATATTGCCCGCGAACGGCATATTGATGAACCGCGTTCTGCCGAATCCGGCGCACCGCGTAGAGCACATCCAGCTTCTTGTCGCGGAGCTCATCGGCCCCGAAGGAAACCATCGGTTCCATCGCCACAAGACAGAGGAGTTGCATGAGATGGTTTTGCACCATGTCGCGGAGCGCGCCGGCGTGTTCGTAGTAGGCGCCGCGATGTCCGATGCCGACTGTCTCGGCCACCGTGATCGTCACGCGCTCCACGTATCGCCGGTTCCAGATCGGTTCGAAAAGCGGATTGGCGAAGCGGAATGCGAGAATATTCTGGACGGTTTCCTTGCCGAGGTAATGGTCAATGCGAAAAATCTGCGATTCGTGAAAACTCTTGATCAGGGTCCGATTCAGTTCCCGCGCGGAGTCGAGGTCATGGCCGATGGGTTTCTCCACGACGATTCGAGCGCGCGCGCGATCCGCATTCAGTCCCGCGCCCGCCAGCAATCCGGGAATCACGTCAACCATTGCCGGCGGTATAGCCAGGTGAAAAAGGTGATTGGCTTTGACCCGCCAGCGCTTGTCCAGTTGCGCGCATTTCCGGGCAAGAGTTAAGTACGTTGCCGGGTCTCTGAAATCTCCCTGCAGATAGGTGATGTGCCGGGCGAAATTATTCCAGTCCGTGCTTTTCAATTTTCCTTGGCGCGCGAACTTTTTGACGCCGTCGAGCAGGCGTTGGTGCAGCGCCTCGTCCCGCATGGGCACTCTGTCCACGGCGACAATTGCAAATTGCGCGGGCATCCGTCCGTCGCGTTGCAGATCGAACAAAGACGGGATCAATTTGCGCCAGGTTAAATCACCTGCGCCGCCAAAAATCACAATGATGGTCGGGGAAATCTCCATGTCGCCTCACTCTTTCTCCCATTCGGTGTGGAATGCGCCTCTGGCGTCCGTCCGCTCATAAGTATGGGCGCCGAAGTAATCGCGTTGGGCCTGGATCAGGTTGGCTGGCAGCCACGCGCTACGGTAACCATCCAGATAAGCGAGCGAAACCATCAGGCCCGGCGCGGGAACACCGTGTTCGCTCGCGGCACAGACAATCTTGCGCAGATTCTCCTGATGAGCCATGACCTTCTTCGAAAGGCTCAGGTCGAGGAGCAAATTGGGCAAGTCGCGCCTGGCGCGAAACGCGGCACAAATGTCTTCTAGCAAGGCGGCGCGAATGATGCAACCACCCCGCCAGATGCGAGCGACGGCTTCGAGATTCAGATGATACTTGTGCCGGGCGGAAGCCACCGCCAGCAACGCCATGCCCTGCGCGTAAGTGATGATCACTCCCGCGTAGAGCGCGCTCCGCAATTGACTGATAAAGGTCTGACGGTCACCCTCAAACCGAGGGATGGGTCGCTGCAGGACACAACCGGCCTCCTCGCGTTCCTCCTCGAACACGGACAGGTTTCGCATCGCCACCGCCACGTCAATCGTCGGAACGGGCACTTGCAAGTCCATTGCATCCTGGGATGTCCACATACCTGTCCCTTTCTGCTTGGCAACGTCGAGGATTTCGTCGATCAGTCGCTTGCCGGTCTTCTCGTCCTGTTTGGAGAGAATATGGCTGGTGATCTCCACCAGATAGGCATTGAGTTCATTCTTATTCCATAAAGCATAGACTTCATGCATTTCATCGTCGTTCAGACCCAGACCCCGTTTCATCAGGTCGTATGTCTCAGCGATCAGGCACATCAAGCCATACTCGATACCGTTGTGAACCATCTTGACGTAATGACCCGCTGAACCCGGGCCAAGCCAGGCGACACACGGCTCACCACTCACTCGCGCAGCAACCGCCTCGAAAATCGTGCGCGCCCGTTCGTAGGCTCTCCTGGTGCCTCCGGGCATGATGCTTGGACCGTAACGAGCGCCATGCTCACCGCCGGAGATGCCGACCCCGAGAAACTGAATCCCGCGTTTCGCCAGCGCCCTGGTGCGCAGTTCCGTGTCGCTGAAGTGGGAGTTACCTCCATCGATGATCAGGTCACCGCGTTTCAGGCATGGCAGAAGGTCGCGAATCACAGTATCCACGGGCGAGCCGGCGGGTACGAGCATCATCACGGTGCGCGGTGCCGGGAGCAGACCAATAAATTCCCTCAAACTATTTGCGCCGCGGATATCGCGGCTCTCCGCTTCCTGTCGTAATGCCTGAACTTTGCTGCGATCCTTGTCGTAACCAGCGACTGAATGGCCGTGGTCGGCCATGTTCAGCGCCAGGTTGCGGCCCATCACTCCTAGGCCAACCACGCCGATCTCACATGCTTGTGCTTTCATGAGGATGCTTCCCGATCTGCGAGCAGTCGATGCCAGTAACGATGCGTGATCCCAGTTTGTAGGTGAAATACGAGTAGGACCATTGCAGCAGGACCGCCGCTTTGTTTCGGAACCCTATGAGAAAGAGCAGATGGATCAACAACCAGGCGACCCAAGCGAGCCAGCCCGAGCATTCCACGCGGCCGATCTGCGCCACCGCTGCCGACCGGCCGATGGTCGCCATGATTCCCTTGTTCCAATACCTGAATGCCAGCCGTGAAGTCCGGGGAGCAAGCTCACCACGCAACTCGCCTCGAATAATCCTGGCCACATGACGAGCCATTTGCATTGCAGCGGGAGAGACGGCCGGCACCGGTTGGCCCTCTTTGTCCAAAACCAGCGCCAGGTCGCCAATCGCGAACACCTCCGGATGCTTTGGCAGACTCAAGTCAGGATTGACGCGCACCCGGCCCGCGCGATCCAATTCAGCGCCAAGCTTCAGTGTCAGTGGATTCGCGGCTACACCGGCGGCCCATATGATATTGGTACTCTCAATCTGGGTGGAGTCGGCCAACTGTAGAAAGCCCTCCCCAACGTTTTCAACGCGGACATTCGCGCGCACGTCAACGCCAAGCTTGGTTAATCGCGCCGCAGCCTTCGCCGACAGGCGAGGTGAAAACTGCTGCAGCAACCGCGGACCCGCTTCCAGCAATATCACGCGAGCTTGACGAGGATCGATGCGGCGGAAGTCCCGCTTCAACACCCGCCGGGCCAGTTCGGCAAATGCCCCTGCCAATTCCACGCCCGTTGCTCCGCCTCCTACCACAACAATGGTCAGCAACCGCTCCCGCTCCGCGGTGGCAGCGCCGCTTTCAGCGCGCTCAAACGCCAGCAGAATCTGTCGCCGGATGCGGAGGGCATCGTCGAGCGACTTGAGTCCAGGTGCGTAGCGTTCCCACTCCGGCCGACCGAAGTAACTGGTAACGCCACCGAGAGCGAGGACAAGATAATCGTAGCACAGGATCGTTTCATCGAAGCGCACCTCGCGGCGGCCCAAATCAAAGCCGGTGACGTTGCGCAACAGCACGGTCACGTTCTCTCGGTCCCGTAGGATCGAACGGACCGGCTGGGCGATCTCCGGTGCTGAAAGGCCCGCAGTGGCGACTTGATAGAGCAGCGGTTGAAAAAGATGGTGATTCTGCCGGTCCACCAATATGACCTCGGCATGTGAGCAGTCAAAAGTTTGGCAGAACGTTAGTCCGCCAAACCCCGCGCCTAGGACCACCACTCGCGGCCGATGTTGTTCATTGGCATTCATTGTTCGAGCCTTCAGTGTTGCTCGAAACCAAGCATCCCATTCCTGATCTTATTGCGCCGGCGCCCCGTCTTGTTCGGAGCGATAAACATCGGCCTTCGCCGAGCCGGTCATATTGATTTCGCCCATCGCACCTTTTTCACAGTGGGCGGCCGCATGATCCAGGAAAGTGTACACCCCCGGCACCAGAGGGGTGAACTCCACGACGGCAGCCGCACCCGGCGACACCAGGGTGGTCTGCAAATCATGGACCGGAGGATCAGCGAGGCTGCCATCACGGAACACGTTTTCCATGACCGTTCCGATGATGTGAAACGACGAAATTAAATTGGGTCCAGCGTTGCCGAAATAGATGCGGATGCGCTCACCGGTTTTGGCGCGAAGTGCGTCCGTGACCAACATCGAGCCCGACTGACCGTTGAACACCACGAAACTGGGACGTTCGTCCATGGCGCGCTCGTGCGAGTATTCCAACATTCTGCCGCCGCTGGGATTGTTTGTGGTGTAAAACTCTCCTTGCATGACGTAAAATCCCCGGTCCGCGCGCGGCAGCCCGTTCGTCGGCTCGATCAGAATCAACCCGTACATGCCGTTGCCAATATGGTCAATCATCGGCGGAACGGCGCAATGATACATAAACAGGCCCGGTGTGCAGAGCCGGAGCCAGGCGGTGTGTTGCTGGCTCGGCGCAACCGTCAGGAGCATCGCCCCTCCGCCCGGCCCGGCGGCGGCATGAAAATCCACGTGGTGCGGCATGCCGCTGGTATCCGTGTTCGAGATGTGCACCTGGAGCCAGTCGCCGACACGGGCGCGGATGAACGGCCCAGGCACATGGTCGTTGAATGTCCAGAAATGATAGTCGGCGGACGACGACAAAGGCATCATCTTGTGAGTGGCCGTCAAGTTCACCTCGACGATGGCCGGTTCCCGCCGCGTGACGGCTGGAGGGACGTCAGGCGCGTACGTGAGTTCAGCCTTTATATGAGGCAACGCAGCGTTTGCGCTTTCAAGGGTGGCCATCGTTTCGGCAAGGACCAGCAGCATTGACATCTGTTTCATTCCAGAACCACTTCGATTGGGAGATCAGCATTTAACTGATGCGCTTGGAGCCAATTACGGTTGAAAATCCTGGACATATAGCGGATTCCGGAATCGCAAAGAATGGTGGTGATGACCTGGCCCGGCCCGCGTTCGCGTGCCAGTCGCACCGCCCCGGCAAGGTTGATTCCAGAGGACAGGCCGAGGAACAATCCCTCCTCTTTCAGGAGATGATGAACGATCGTCAACGCGGTCTGGTCGTCAATCCGATACGCTTCATCCACCGAAATGCCTTCAAGGTTCTTTGTGACGCGCATTTGTCCGATGCCTTCCGCGTAAGAATCGCCGTCCTTGGTTTCAAGATTCCCTCGCTTGAACCACGACCACATGGCAGCCCCGTGAGGATCTGCGCACACCGCCACGACTTTCGGGTTGCGTTCCTTCAAGAAGCGGGTCGTGCCGGCCAGTGTCCCGCCGGTGCCGATCGACGAAACGAACGCCGTCACCTCACCGGACGTTTGCTCCCAGATTTCCGGACCGGTGGTTTTGTAGTGCGCCAGGCGATTGTCGGTATTGTCAAACTGATTGGCCCAGAACCAACCGTTCTCCCGGGCGAGACGCTGCGCTTGACGATTGTAATTGGCGGGGTCGCTGTAAGGTTTTTCCGGCACCGTGATCACTTCGGCACCCAGAGTCCGCAGCAACTGAATTTTCTCAATGGACTGCGTTTCCGCGATCACGATGACCGTCCGATAACCTCTGGCCGAACCAACCACTGCGAGGCCGATTCCGGTATTGCCGGCGGTGCCTTCGACGATCGTGTCGCCCGGCTTCAGTTTCCCGGCGGCTTCGGCCGCCGTGATGATCCCGTCGGCGGCGCGATCTTTGACCGAACCGCCCGGATTCATGAATTCGGCCTTGCCGAGAATCTCACAGCCCGTCAATTCGGAAAGGCGCTTCAGCCGCACCAGCGGAGTGCGGCCGATGTGATGTTCGATCCCGAAATAGCGTTTCCGGCCGGCGCACAAGCGCTCCGTCCGTTGCTCCGAAATGGTTTCCCTCACGCTACTCATAAGTCGGGCTGGGGAGTGTAACGCAAATACGGCTTCACTTTGCGAACTCCCTTGGGAAAAAGATTCTGGGCGTCGCTATCAGGCACCGAGGGCGACACGATGCAATCCTCGCCCTGCCGCCAGTTGGCGGGCGTCGCGACTTTGTGATGGGCGGTGAGCTGGAGCGAGTCAATCACCCGCAGAATCTCGGCAAAATTCCGGCCGGTGCTGGCCGGATAAGTGAGCGTGAGCTTGATTTTCTTGTCCGGTCCGATGATGAACACCGAGCGCACCGTGGCCTTGTCGTCGGCTTTGGGATGAATCATGTCGTAGGCGGAAGCGACCTGCCGATTGCTGTCCGCGATAATCGGGAAATTCATCGTGCAGGCCTGCGTTTCGTTGATGTCCTTGATCCAACTTTGGTGCGAATCCAGCGGATCGACGCTGACGGCGATGGCTTTGACGTTGCGCTTGTCGAATTCGGCCTTGATCCTTGCCACGGCTCCCAGTTCGGTCGTGCAGACGGGCGTATAATCCGCCGGGTGCGAGAACAGAACTCCCCACGAGTTGCCCAGCCATTTGTAAAAATCAATCGGCCCTTCCGTGGTGGTGGCCGAAAAGTTCGGTGCCTGATCGCCTAATCTTAGAGACATGAATGATTCCTTTCCTGGTTAATGGTTCAAAAAGCAGAGCTGCCGTCAGATCGAATCGGGTTGGAGCGCATTCAAGCCATCCTGAAGGCGTCCGCCGCCCTCGAAGTAGCGCCGCGCTTCGTTGGCGATGAGCATGGCCGCATCCGCGCACGGGATTCGGTCTGTGTTGATGATCAAGTGGTACAATAATTCGTCTTCAATACGTGCGTGGAAGTGAGCCTCCACGTAGCGCCGGGAGCCACGATCTTCTCTCTCGATGAATCTGGCGGCTTCCTTCCGATTCAGACCGTGAAGCCTCTGCACGCGCTCAATTCGATTGGGCAGCGGGGCGACGAGCCGGACATGGAATACGCCGGCCATTCGCGACGTAATCACAGTTGCTCCGCGGCCGACCACGATTACGTGGCCGGCCTTTACCAGCCGCAAAATAGTTTCGACGACTTGCGGTACGAGCACCCACGACGGGGGGCGTAGTCCAAACAGTTCGTCCGTTACGTCCCGCATGTAAGAGCGACGGTCTTCCGGCATGTACTTAGCGATTCGCTTTGGCCAATGATGCTCCTCAAGCGCTCTCTCGACGAGTTGACGATCGAATACGCTCCATTTTTCCGTCTCGTTCGGTTCAGTTCGTTGAAGAATCCCGGCCATCCGCTCCGCGATCTCATGAGCTCCTGATCCGGTTCGCTGTGAAATAGTGATGGCCGGACCTGATGGCGGCGAGTGAGCCACCTCGCGCTGTTTCATTTGCCCCAATCGGCCGAAGATGAAAGAACCGCTTTGGGTTAATGTGGTTTCTGTGTTCATAAAGAGCTCACCCTCATTCTTCTCTTAACCGCGCAGTCGTTTGAGGAAGGATTCAATTTGTGGGCCGATGCGACGAAGCTGCTCCTTGTGTGTGGCCGAAAGTTCTTCTAGCACGTCCTCGCTGCGCGGAGTCAGCGTCAGATAGACCTGACGCCGGTCCGTCGGAGCCGATTTTCTTTTGATGAAGCCCTTGGATACCAGACGATCAACCAGCCCCACAGCACTGTGATGTCGGATCTGCAGCCGCTCGGCGAGCTCCCCGACGCTAACGCAGTTGCGCCCGGGGAAGCCTCTGATGGCAAGCAACGCCTGGTGTTGTTGCGGCGTGATACCGGCCGCGCGCGCAACCTCCTCGCTGAAACGCAGGAATTGACGCAACGAGTAGCGCAGACCCGCAAGCGTTTCGTATTCAGCATTTGTGATCTTTGCAGTCTTCGCCGGCATAGTTCTGATGGCATTCGAAATCAGCAAACCATTCGTTCAAGATAAAATCCAGTTGAAATATATCGCTACACGATATAATATCAAGTCGCTTATTCGTCGTGTTGCTCAGGAAGGCGAGCGTTTAGAAATTGAAGAACACAAACGCATCGGCCGACTACTGTAAAGGGCACTTGAAAAGTGCGGCGCGGGTCTTGGCTTCGTTGAGCGGGGTCAGGTGGGTGTAGATCAGGGTGGTTTCCAGGAAGGCGTGGCCCAGATATTGGGAGATCAGGCGCAAGCTGGCGGCGACTTCCTGGCGGGTGAGCACCAGGGGCAGGGTTTGGGGCGGGGCGATGCGGAGGTCCTCGAAGACGGACCAATCGAGTCCGAGTTTGAGGTGCTCGCGGTAGAAGGAGCGCAAGGCGCACTTGGCGACTTTCATGGCCGAGGCGCCGAACTTTCTGTGCTGACGCAGGAACAGGTAGTAACGGCGCACGTCATCTTCCGAAGCGGTTGCGGGATCACCTTTGAGGTGATCGGCAAACCGCAGGAGATAGCGGACGTATTCCTTTTTGGTGGGCTGACGGTAATCTTTGAGTTGGACAAACTGTGCGAACTTTGCGATGGAGGGATAGGTATTAATCATAAGGCGGGCAGCGTGCCTGCGAGTGCAGCAAAACGCTGCCCGCAAATTGAACAACTCAACCACGACCGGAGCAATGAACCCTCAAGGCCCATCAAGCCGCCGCCAGGCCCGCCGCCCAGCGGCTGGGTTCAACTATCGCGTAGGTGCAAGTTAGCCTGTCGAGGAGCCAGCACTTTCAAAAGTTAGGCAGGAACCTCCCACAAGGCGTGGCAGCACCCCAGCTGTGCCTAAAACTGTGCCTAACTGCGTACTTGGGGCGTACTGGCAGACTACTGCCAGACTTTTTCTTGCGTACTATCACCAGAAATGCTATCTACCCCCGGAAATGGGCGCAAAAAGGCCCGATTCCGACCCTCGCCTCCAAGTTTTGCTGCGTGAGCAGCAAGGAGTTAGGCAAGTCGGAACGGCCACTGTCAGTGGAATTGTCAGTGAAATGGTGAGCGCAAACACTACTCGCCAGAACTTGGCAGAACTCCGCTGAAACTCGCCCACTACTCGCTAACGCGAGTGAGCCGGACTGGTTCACGATTCATGACGAAGAAAGGCATTGTCATGAAACAGCGTTTTATCCTGTTCCGGCGAGCGGGTGTCTTCTATTACGAGGACACCACCACCGGCAAACAACTCAGCCTGCGGACCAAGGACGAAGCCGAAGCCCTTACCCTGCTCCATTCCAAGAACGAGGCCCACCGGCAGCCCGTCCTCAATCTGCGAATCGCCCAAACGTATCTCACCGCCACCGACCACGAAGTGGCCGAGCGCACCTGGCAAACGCCAATGGATGAAATGACCAAGACCAAGACCGGCTCAACCCGCCTGCGGCATGAAGTGGCGATGAAGGACAAGGCGTTTGACCTCATCCGCAATCTGCCCATTCTCGAAACCCACTCAGCCCACTTTTTGAAGGTGCTGGAATTGGGAACCGTCTCGACGAATGTTTACCTGCGGCGGATTCACAATTTCGCCTTGGACATGAACTGGCTGCCGTGGTCCGTCCTGCCGAAAAGGCAATGGCCGAAGGTGCGTTTCAAGGAAAAACGGGCCATCACGTGGGAAGAACACCAGAAAATCATCGCCGCCGAGGTCAACCCCGAACGGAGAATGCTTTATCAGTTGTGCTGGCACTTAGGCGCGAGCCAGGGCGACATTGCCAACTTGAGAGGAGAGGACGTGGACTGGACAAACAACACGGTGAGTTTCACAAGGAAGAAGACTGGTGTGCCGGTGCTGGTGCATTTGGGCGTGGAAGCACTGAACCTGTTCAAAGACCTGCCTGCGGAAGGACTGTTGTTTCCCTATCTGGCGAGTGTGCGGGCCGGAGATCGCGCCACAGAGTTTAGGCAACGCTGCCGCCAGTTGCGCATTATCGGCGTCACGCTGCACAGCTACCGCTATGCTTGGGCGGAACGGGCCAAGACTTGCGGCTACCCTGAACGCTTCGCCCAAGAGGCTTTGGGACACAATAGCAAGGCGGTACATCGCGCCTACGCGAAACGGGCACTGATGAAAATTCCGTCACTGGAAGATTATGAACAACGGACAACGTGAACGTCCCGGCTCAGGCACGCCGGGCCAATAGTGTCCGATTGTCAACTCAGGCGCGAATCCGGCGTTGCCTCCAGCCGGCTTGTTCGGCCAATTCCTTACCATATCTTCCACCATGCCTTCACTTCCGGTGGCTGATCTTGCTTCTGGAGCACCTCAGCCACAGTGATCTTGAAACACTTTCCTGCATCGCCTTTCTCTACGTGACTACGGTAAATCTCGTAAGCGTCATGAAAATCCTTGAGCTCCTCACTGGAAAGTGGCGAGTTGGTCTCGACCAGAGTAACAACGCTCTGACTCAAGGCATCCTCTGAAAAGGGGTAAAACATGTGCTGTACTCTCCATCTTTCATTATAACGTCCACCCGTAACCAAAACGGAAATGATCGGCCCTAGCTTTGGAGCGAAATCAATGCGAACAACTTTGAGCGCTGCATTCGTCAACTCGTTGGTTGCCGTGTGGAAAGTCCACACCTGACCTGTTTGGAACCTGGACGTTGCCGGAGGCTTCTTGTCCGGTGCGCGGGAGCATGAGACGGAGCAGATAACCGCGGCAACGAAGCAAGCAATGCCGTAGGGCTTTTTCATAGCGCCGAACGCAAAACTGAGGCACCGCCGACCGATGATGTCAACAACCGAGTGCTCAATGGCAAACCCAAAGCGTCATCGGCGGTTGCCTCCAGTGTCTGGTTGGACGGAATGCTTCTTTTCATTGGGTATTTCTTCGGCTGCGGCAAGAGTCGGATGTGGTCCCGATGGAGGCGCTGGCACCAGCGCGCCACCAAACCAATCTGGTGGCAGCCCGGGCGGCGACGAAAACGAGACCGCGGCGCCTGCCCGACGACGGAATAAAAGGATGCGACAAACTGCATACGCCTGCAGAGCAAAGAACAAAGATAGGAGCACGAAAAGGCAGCGCTTCGCGAATGCAACATGCGAGAACGCCAATTGTCCACTCACTCCACCGATCAGGGTGGTGCAAAATAGCAAGACAATCCCCAGGCTCAGCCGAATGATCAAAACCGCTAATCTCGTTGTACGTCCAAGCGCCATAATCTTCACACCGTCCAACTATTGATATACGACGACCTGTGCACAGCATCGTGCACGGCTGACTTCTGTAAACCCTTCCTCTACCATGCCTTTATAAAAGCACACCTGCCAATTTCTATCAAGAATTATCACCGAACTAAAAACCTCACAATTCTCCTGTTCTGTCCGCCCATCCTCTCACGCCAGTTCTGTTGGCCCATCATGACCGTTTCCTGAACTGCTCGATAAACAGCCCTTTTTCCGTGCATTTTGTCTGTGCCAGTGTTGATTAACCGCGTTTGTCACCTTGACCAGCCAAGCGCGGTCTTTCACCAGTTCCAGCAATTCTGATGCTGCGAAAAACTTGATGCCATTCGGTGGCGGATTGCCGAGCGGTTTGAGCAAGCGCGTGGCAACCAGAATCGGCACATCATGCGGCTGGCAGTTCAGCACCCAGGCCGCCTGTTCCGCCGTCAAGCGCGCTGGCAACTCTCCCAGCAGCAGCAGAAACCGATGTTGCTCCTCTCTCATTCGAGTTTCAAATCCTTGAACGGCGGATGCCTCTGGCCAAGCAGCTTCACATCCCACCACCAGTCTTCCTTGGTAACGTACTTCGCACAGTAATCAGCCACATCGTCTCGACTATTCACCGGCTCAATCCGGTTGCGGCCATAACGGTCAAACCAGGTCCGCCAAATGTCCGACCGCCGCCGATCCTTGCAGTCACACCAAAGTGCATGGATATGGTAACCGTCACGGCCCGGATTCTGTTCCAGCGCGTAGAAATACGACACGCCCCGCATCTCCATCCGCATGAACTTCTCGTAACACCGCCGCGCCGACCAAATGGACGCTTCCCACGCGAACGTCATGTGTGAAATCACCTCCCACGGTGCCAATGAGTGAACCCAATCCCCCATCTCGATATGCACCTGAGCCACTTTCAACCTCAATTCCGGCTCGATGTTTCGTGCACCATTCATTTTGACCTGTTCACTGGCTGCTTCTGTACACACCTCTCGGACAAGGATGGGTTGGCGGGGCGGTCGCTCCGCGCCCGCACCCGCCAAGCCCAATCCACGGAGTCGCCATGCGTGACCACGTTACGACTACTCCAAGGGCAACGTTGACCCGGCACGAATCAAGACACCGTTCTTGGCGTCGAAACCGTTCCGCTCCATCAGTTCGAACTCGATCACCAACTTTTGCCCCTCTTTCAATGTGCAGGGGCATTCTTTGGCAGCTTGTTCGAGCGTCTGGACGCTGCGAGGACACCACGTTTGGACCGTGGGGGCCTTGCCGTCGGCGCATTGAACTTCGTAAAGGTTCACAACCCCGACGGGCTTCTTGGCTTTGTTTTGAACTTCCTTGTGGCGATGAGCCACAAACTTGGCGATGACCACGCGGCGGCCCGCCAAGAATTGATTCACTGCTTCAGTTTGTTTCATCTTTTTCCTATTGGCTTACTACGCGACAGGTGACGCCACGACCTCCGCCGTTGAGATTCACAACGATTAGTCCTTTGCTCACTCCATTCCCGACGGACGAGCGGGCAGAGTGGCCGGTCAGGTGCACAACGGATTGGCCAGGCCCGGCGGGAAATGCACATCAACAATTCCAAATTGCTTCTGAGATTGGCTTCGCTTTCAGGGGCGTTGAGTCCTCTGGCCGGACAGGCCGACGGAAATGCGGCCATTTCCAATTGTACCGCCCGAACAACCCGCGCCACCACCAAGGGCATTTGTTCATTCCACTTCAGCGCCTGGTGCATGGCATTGTATTAATATATCATGCATACAATAGCAACAGCATTTCGCTTTGGTCTTGTATTTCATGTTGCATCATACAATAGTAGGGCCACTTCTATGAAAGCATCCAAGAATGCCGGCCGGCTGGTTGCCGAACTCCGCAAAGTCATCGGCAAGTCGCAAACTCAATTCGCCACCATGATCGGCGTCTCCAAACACACCATCATCAGTGTTGAGAACGGTCGCAATCAGTTGAGCCGAAAGCTTGCAAAAAGAATTGAGATCGCGACCGGAGCAGACTTGTTACGGAGCACACTGGACAATTACACGCTTGACCAATTCAACCAATGGCGCACGAATTATTTCCCCAGCAACGAGGCATCTGCGCGGAAGCAATTCGACGAGATGAAAACGTGGCTGAAAGTCGTTTTCTTAGCTGCCGCAAAATCAGGTGTGGCCGGAAACCGCGACCGACTGCCAGCCATCCGCCTTTCCCTGGCTGAATGGCTCGATGAAGCGCGCCACAACTTCAAATTGGAAAAGGAAATTGAAGACATTCTGGAGGACGAAACTCACGACTTAGGTCATGAAGCGCTTGAAGTCTCAGACCTGCTCAGAAATCCGGCTAAAGCCAAAGAGCAATTGGCCGAGCATGGCATCGAATTCAGCAGAATCAAAAAGCAGCTGAAAAAATGCGTAGGTGATGTCTACCTCATTATTGAGGATGAATTTAGAATGCTTTGGGATCCAGCCGGTGGCCCTCAAGGGGTCCTTTGTAAAACTCGAAAACTTATACCGAAGGCGAAATACTGGTTTAAATCAGTTCCGCCAGGTCCATATACCATTAGTCAAATCCAAAAGATTCTTTTCCAACCGGAATCGCGACACTCATCAACCTCACCATCCACCCAGGGCCAGAAGCCCTCTTAACCGCGACAACACTTCGCATTCATTTGTGCGGTCACAGCACTTTACAGTGGAATGACTTCGTTCCCGCCTATTCGCTCAGTGCGCGGCGGTTCGGTGCTCGCTGCGCTGCGCTCCGAATCCCCACCGCTCGCGCAAAGTTTCGCAACCCACCTCCTTGGCTCACGTTTCTTTGCACGGTGTTCCCCAACTGTCAGTGAAACTGTCAGTGAAAGCACTGGCAGAGTTAAGATCAGTAGTGGCGAGTTAAGCCGAATTCTGATTGAAACATCAACGAAACCTGCTATTTTGTTGGCAATGAATCGGTGATCCTTGTCCGATTCCGACCCTCGCCTCCAAACCTAACCGCGGGTGCGGCAAGGGTTTGGAAATCTTCCACACGCGAGTGCCAGCAGAAATGCCAGCAAAAAAGTACTCTGGCGATGCTCTGCGCAACTCCTCGGTAACTCGCCCACTACTCGCTAACCGAGTCGAAAGCAATCGTCGTAACCTCATCGCTGCTGAAAAACAGTATGAGACAGCGATTCAGACTCTACCGGCGAAATCGGGGCGGACGTTACTACATCCATGATGACATAACGGGCAAGCAGGAAAGCCTTGGAACCACAGACCGGGCCACCGCGGTTCGGTTGTTCCACTCCAAGAGCGAAGCCACCCAACAGCCTGCTGTCAATTTGCAGATTGCACGGGCGTACCTTGCGGCGAGTGACCCGCAAATAGCGACACGCACTTGGCAATTTGTCATGGATGAAATGGTGAAATTGAAACAGGGCGAAACCCAACGCCGATGGCAAACCGCCATTAAAGACAAGGCACTGGACAGCATCCGCCACTTGCCGGTGTTGGAAGCCCGGCCTGAACATTTCCTGCGCGTGCTTGAAGCGGGAAAAGTTTCCACAAACGTTTATCTGCGGCGGATTCACAATTTTGCCCTGGACATGACTTGGCTGCCGTGGCCCGTAATTGTCAAACGCCAGTGGCCGGAAACCGTCTTCAAGGAAAAGCGGGCCATCACATGGGAGGAACACCAATCAGTTGTTGCCCGTGAGCAGAATTCCGAACGGAAGGCGTTTTATCAGTTGGCTTGGCATTTGGGCGCATCACAATCCGACCTCGCTTTTCTGGAGGCGGAAAACATTGATTGGGAACACAACGTCATCAGCTTTGCCCGGAAAAAGACTGGCTCCATTGCGCTGATGCGGTTTGATGAGGAAGTGGCGCAAATTCTGGGCCTTTTGCCGGACACGGGTCCTCTGTTTCCGTATTTGAGGATCGTGCGGGCTGGGGACCGGGCGACGGAATTCAGGCAGCGTTGCCAAGGGCTGAAAATCAAGGGTGTGACCTTGCACAGCTATCGCTACGCATGGGCGGAACGGGCAAAGAAGGCGGGTTACCCCGAACGGTTCGCACAGGAGGCCCTCGGCCACAACAGCAAAGCCATGGCACGCGCCTACTCTCGCAAGGCGCAGGTGGAATTGCCTTCTCTCAATGAATATGAACGGCGAAGGCAGACATTCGCTGAGGGTCTTGAGGCAATCCCGCAGGCAGTTAACGCGTGAATAGTGCAAGCAAACACGTCACTGGCCCGAGGGCGCAAAATCCGCGACAGGTGCAACTGAATCGTGTTCTCGTGATTTGAGTAAACCACGATAAGGCGGCGCATCGGAAGGCGGCTTTCGGTGCGCCGTTTTCTTTTGGTTCTTCTGTTTCCAGTGCTCGACGATGCAATCAGAAGCCCGCGCCAGCCATTTCAGATCGCGACGCAGTTCAGCCACCTCTTCCGCCGCGAAAAACTTCGCTCCGGTCACCGGGGGATGGCCCAGAGGCTTTAACAAGCCCTGGGAGACGAGAATGGGAATGTCATGCGCAGAGAACCCCAACCACCAAGCCACTTCCTCGGCACTGAGTCGGGCAGGTGCTGTCTTCAAATTCAAAAATTGCTCTCTCAGGGAGTTCATACGCGACGCACTCCAGAGAATCGACAATTCAAGCTTCGATACTTTTTCACGATGCAATGTCATAGCAGGTGGAAGAGGCGAAACATAACCGGCTATGTCCCGAACCGTCTGGAGTAATGCTCGGGTTTCCGCGACGGTTGGCGCGTGCCGCAGGTGAATCGGTCGCTTGGCTCGCAGGGCGTCAATCCCTTGCAGTGGTTGGCGCAGCACTTCCTTGTAAAAGAACAGAATCGCATTTAACGCCTGATTCTGGCTGCTGGCAGACAAGTCACGATGGCAAGCCAAGCCAGTCAGGAATCGTTCCAGCTTCTGCTCGCTGGAAAGGCAATCGGGCAGGCGGCCCAGCGAGTTGACGTAGTGACGCAGCCAATCGATGTAATTGGATTCGGTGGAGGGGGCTTTGTGCTGGCGACGAAGCACGCTTCGCAGCCGTTCAATGGCAAGGGGTAGGTTCATAATCAATCGAGAGATTCGCATAGGCCGTTGGACAAAGGC
>Ga0181533_1002399_pt1 | contig 22100 bp, 22 predicted proteins | sample PEATcosm2014_Bin_45_FD_119772 | JGI IMG/M metagenome (GOLD analysis project Ga0181533, IMG submission 119772) | Peatland microbial communities from MTU Mesocosm Facility, Houghton, MI, USA - PEATcosm2014_Bin11_60_metaG | ecosystem: Environmental > Terrestrial > Soil > Wetlands > Peat | place...
ATAAAGCTCTTCGCGCCCCCACGACGCACCGGCACGACTATCTCAATACCTACATAGCCGATCTTGCCAACATGCTCGACATGGACGCCATTCGTGGGGCAAAGATCAGCATGGGAGTCGATCCTCTTGGCGGCGCTGGGGTCCACTACTGGGCGCTGATTGCCGAACGCTACGGAATCAACCTCACGGTTGTGAACGAGGCCGTCGATCCGACCTTCCGTTTCATGACGGTGGATTGGGACGGCCAGATCCGCATGGACCCATCCTCACCCTATGCGATGCAGAGTTTAATTGGACTGAAGGATCGCTTCGAGATCGCCTTCGCTTGCGATACCGACCACGACCGGCACGGGATTGTCACCCGGAGCGCAGGACTGCTTCCGCCCAATCACTACCTTGCGGTTGCCATCTTCTACCTCTTCCAACACCGGCCGAAGTGGGGCAAGGAGGCGGCTGTCGGCAAAACGGTGGTGAGCAGCCAGATGATCGATCGCGTTACCACTAAGCTGGGGCGAAAGCTCTACGAGGTGCCGGTCGGCTTCAAGTGGTTCGTGGACGGCCTGCTTGACGGCTCGCTTGGCTTCGGCGGAGAAGAGAGCGCGGGCGCGTCTTTCGTCCGTCTGGATGGCAGCGTCTGGACCACGGACAAGGATGGAATAGTTTCCGCTTTACTGGCGGCGGAGATTACGGCAAGGATGGGGCGCGATCCCGGCGAGATCTACCGGGGTCTCACGAGCGAGTTTGGTGAGCCGCTGTACGACCGCGTTGAGGCGACGGCCACGCGAGAGCAAAAGGAATTACTGGCTAAACTCTCACCTCAGCAGGTCAAGGTCACCGCACTGGCCGGGGAAAAAATACAGACCATCCTCACCAGCGCGCCGGGCAACGGCGCGCCCATCGGCGGGTTGAAGGTGATAGCCGAAAACGGATGGTTCGCGGCGCGTCCGTCAGGGACGGAAGACATCTACAAGATTTATGCGGAGAGTTTCCGCGGAGCGGATCATCTGCGCCTCATCCAGGAGGAAGCACAGACGATCGTCAACGATGCTTTGGCGGAGCCCCTCCATCCGAGCCAAATCTGAAGGAGAAACCATGAGCAAACAAACACGCGCCAATCATGCAATATACAACCTTCTTCCCATGGAAGTTGATGGATTCGATTCCCTTGCTGAGCTCGCCCTGGATATGCGCTGGTCTTGGAATCATGCTACCGACGAAGTGTGGCGGCTTCTTGATCCTGCATTGTGGGAACTCACGCAGAACCCCTGGGTTGTCCTGCAGACTGCCTCGCGCGACCGGATCGAGTGCGTGCTGGCCGATCCTGCCTTCCGCAAGAACGTTGATGACCTGCTGCAAACCAGGCGTCACGAGGCGGAGGCGCCCGCATGGTTTCAGCAGAATCATCCGCAGGCTCCCTTGACCTGCGTCGCGTATTTCAGCATGGAATTCATGCTGAGCGAAGCGCTCCCCATTTACTCAGGCGGGCTCGGCAATGTGGCCGGTGATCAACTCAAAGCAGCCAGCGACCTGGGAGTGCCGGTAGTCGGAGTGGGTCTGCTCTACCAGCAAGGCTATTTTCGCCAGGTGATCGACAAGGACGGAGCGCAACAGGCCCTCTTCCCCTATAACGACCCCGGTCAATTGCCGATCACTCCGTTGCGCCAGGCGAACGGCGAGTGGTTGCGGCTGGAGATCGCCTTACCAGGTTACTCGGTCTGGCTGCGCGCATGGCAGGTCCAGGTCGGTCGAGTAAAGCTTTACCTTCTGGACAGCAATGACGCTGCGAATTATCCGGCTCATCGCGGGATCACCAGCGAGCTATACGGGGGCGGACCGGAACTGCGCCTCAAGCAGGAACTGCTTCTCGGGATCGGCGGCTGGCGGCTGCTCAAAGCCCTCGGCATTGAGCCTCAAGTCTGTCACCTGAATGAAGGACATGCAGCCTTTGCAGTACTGGAGCGGGCGCGCAGTTTCATGCAAGAGACAGCGCAACCCTTTGAAGTCGCGCTGGCAGTTACCAAGGCAGGCAACCTATTCACCACCCACACGGCAGTGGCCGCCGGGTTTGATCGTTTCGATCCGGCTCTCATCGAACAATACCTCAAAGGTTATGCCGAGCAGAAACTTGGCATAAAACTCCACGATTTGCTGGCCCTGGGCCGCCGGAATCCGAACGACCAAGCGGAGAGTTTCAATATGGCATATCTGGCGATCCGGGGGAGCGGAGCGGTGAATGGCGTGAGTCGCCTGCATGGGAAAGTCAGCAGGCATCTCTTTGAGCCTCTCTTTCCGCACTGGCCAGTGAACGAAGTGCCTGTCGGACACGTGACCAACGGAGTTCACATGCCAAGCTGGGACTCGGCAGCAGCCGACGATCTTTGGACTGAAGCCTGTGGAAAAGAGCGCTGGCTGGGGACCAGGGAACCCCTGGAGCAGGACATTCGCCGCCTCTCCAACGCCAGGCTCTGGCAATTTCGCGCCGCCTCCACAAAGGCTCTCGTTGAATACGCCCGCGAGCGATTGTCCAGGCAGCTGGCCGCTTCCGGTGCGGCGCCCGAGGCGGTTGACAGGGCGAAACATCTGTTTGATACCAACACGTTGACGCTGGGTTTTGCGCGGCGCTTTGCGACCTATAAAAGACCAAACCTTCTGCTGCATGACCCTGAGCGGCTACTGCGCCTGTTAACCAATCGAGAGCGCCCGGTGCAACTCATCATTGCCGGCAAGGCCCACCCGGCAGACCAGGCAGGGCAGGCCCTGATTCAGGAATGGACACATTTCATCCGGCGACCCGAGGCCCGCCCCCATGTGATCTTCCTTGGTGACTACGACATGAATTTGACCAAGCACCTGGTGCATGGGGTGGATGTCTGGCTGAACACACCACGCCGTCCTTGGGAAGCGTGTGGAACTAGCGGGATGAAAGTGCTTGTCAATGGAGGCATCAATCTCTCGGAATTGGACGGCTGGTGGGCCGAGGCATACACCCCTGAGGTGGGGTGGGCGCTGGGGGACGGCCAGGAGCATGGCGATGATCCGGCCTGGGACGCGGCCGAAGCCGAAACGCTTTACGAGCGGCTCGAACGGGAGGTTATCCCCGAGTTCTATACTCGCGACGAACAGGGCATTCCAACGGCCTGGGTGGCGCGGATGCGGGAAAGCATGGCGCGGCTGACACCGCGCTTCTCCGCCAGCCGTGCGGTGCGCGAATATACCGGACAGCACTACATTCCGGCCGCTGTTGCCTACCGCGAACGCGCCGCGGATAAGGGTGCTGCCGGTGCGCAGATGGTTGATTGGCAAAATATGTTACGTAACAAATGGGCAAATTTGCGTTTCGGTGACGTTAAAGTCGAGACAAAAGGTGAGTGGCACCTGTTCGAAGCCCAGGTTTATCTCAATGGCATTGGTCCTGATGCGGTGCATGTCGAGCTGTATGCAGATGAGCCAAACGGCGGGAATCCGGTCAGAATCGAGATGAGCCTCGATCGAGAGTTGGTTGGTGCGGAAAATGGTTATATTTATAAAGGTCAGATAGTGGCGACACTCTCGCCCGGTGATTTCACCGTACGTATAGTTCCACATCATCCGGGGGGGGCGATTCCTCTTGAAGAGGCTCATATATTATGGCAGAGATAGAACCGGTACAACTTGCCGCATCAATTCTTTCCGCCGATTTTTGTCGCCTCGGAGAACAGGTCGAAGAGGCGATGAAAGCCGGCATCAATCTTATCCATGTGGATGTTATGGATGGCCTATTCGTGCCGAATCTGGGCATGGGTCCGGAAGTGGTGAAAGCACTGCAACCTCTCAGGAAGAAATACGCGGCACAGATTCACGCGCATCTGATGATCACCGATCCGGACCGGTATATCACTGACTTCGTGCGAGCCGGGGCAGATGGCATAATTGTCCATGTTGAAGCATGTCCACATCTATTCCAAACGATCCGCAGCATCCGATCTCTTGGCGCCCGGCCCGGCCTTGCTCTAAATCCGGCAACTCCACTAATAATGTTGGAAGAGATTTTGGCAGAGGTGGATCTTGTCCTGATAATGTCCGTTGAGCCTGGCTTCGGCGGCCAGGAGTTTATTCGGACCAGCCTGGATAAGATAGCGCGCCTGAACGGACTGCTAGTGAACCGCCACCTCGAGCATGTCAAAATTGCGGTGGATGGCGGTATACACCTGTCAATCGCCGCTGCTGTTGTCAGGGCAGGTGCTCACATACTTGTCGCCGGGTCGGAGATTTTCAACTGTCGAGCTTCGATCAGTGAAAACACTCAGGCACTATTGGGTAGTAGCCAGATACGGGCCAAAGGTCTGTGAACGACTCGGCATGTATGAATGAAATTAGAGGTGAAAGCATAATGAAAGAAAATCCCCTTTTGAAGTTACGGAGTTCGGGCCAAAGTATATGGCTCGATTACATCCGCTGCCACATGCTTGTCCCGGGGGGACACAGACGGCTCATCGAGCCGTGGGTCGTCTGGCTGATGGTGTTATGCGCCACCACGGGAGGCGCCTGATGACCCCCTACCGTTCGGACGCTCTGGTGCTTTTCGGAGTGACGGGCGATCTCGCCCACAAGATGATCTTCCCGGCACTCTATGCAATGGCGAAACGGGGCGTCCTCAAGGTCCCGGTTATCGGCGTTGCCTTCCCGGAGTGGAATCTGGCGCAACTGCACGAACGCGTAACGGACAGCATAAACCAATCGGGTGGGATCGATAATCAACGCGCCCTCCATCATCTTCTGTCCCTACTCAGGTATGTGAGCGGGGACTATAATGACCGTGGAACGTTCACGAAGATAAACGAGGTGCTGGGTAGCGCTCGAAACCCGGCGCACTACCTCGCCATTCCGCCCTCGCTTTTCGAGACGGTGATCAAAGGGCTAGGCGCCGCAGAGTTGGCCGATAATGCGCGCGTCATTGTCGAAAAACCGTTCGGACGCGACCTGGCCTCCGCGCGTGAGCTTAACCGCGTCGCGAGGTCGGTGTTCCCGGAAGATTCGATCTTCCGCATCGACCACTTCCTCGGGAAGGAGGCTATCATGAATATCCTCTATTTCCGTTTCGCCAATTCCTTCCTGGAGCCGATCTGGAACCGCAACTACGTTGCCAGCGTACAGATAACCCTATCCGAGGATTTCGGAGTTGAGAACCGCGGTGCGTTTTACGAAACCGCCGGCTGTCTGCGCGACGTGATCCAGAATCACCTGTTCCAGGTCGTAGCGCTGCTTGCCATGGAGCCGCCGGCCTATAGGGGCTTTGGCGCCGTGCATAGCGAGAAAGCCAAGGTCTTCCAGGCCATGCGCCCCCTAAAGCCCGACGACCTGGTGCGCGGCCAGTACGCCGGCTACCGAAAGGAATCAAACGTGGCGAAGAGCTCCGACGTCGAGACTTTCTGCGCCCTGCGGCTTTTCATCGACTCGTGGCGCTGGGAGGGGGTGCCTTGGTACCTGCGCTCCGGCAAATGCCTGGCCGAAACGGCGCACGAGGTCCTGGTGGAATTGAAGCCGCCGCCACAGAGGCTTTTCGCTGACTCAGCGCCGGCGACAGGCCGGGCCAACTATCTGCGCTTTCGGCTCTCCCCCAGCTCGGCCGTCGCCCTTGCGGCCCGAGTCAAGCGGGCAGGGAAGGAGTTCGTAGGCGACCAACGTGAGCTCTACCTGGTCGAAGAACAGCCGGGAGAGGAATCACCCTACGAGCGGCTTTTGGGTGACGCCATGGCCGGCAACGGAGCGCTCTTCACCCGTGAGGACGCGGTTGAGGCAGCCTGGGCGGTGGTCGAACCAGTCATCAGGACTCACCACCGGGTCCGTCCCTATAAGCCGGGCAGTTGGGGTCCGAAAGAGTCTGACGAGATCATCGCTGCAGATGGTTGTTGGTACAACCCTGGAAACAAAGAAGCAGTCAGATTATAGGCTTATAACGGCCGTGTCTCTGCCTGCCCGGATCGCAGCCGCATGACCACGCCGCACCGTTTCTTATAGGAGAGGTCTTTATGCAAATCATGGTCGTCGATGTGGGCGGGGACCACGTCAAAATTCTGGTCACAGGTCAAGAGGCACCGCGCAAGTTTGTCTCCGGGCCATCTATGACGGCTGAGGAGATGGTCGCTGGGGTCCTGAAGGCTGCCGAGGGATGGAAATACGAGGTGATATCGATCGGCTACCCGGGCCCGGTTCTCCGCGACAGGCCCGTTACGGAACCGCATAACCTTGCACCTGGCTGGCTCGGCTTTGATTTCGAGTCTGCGTTCGGGTGTCCGGTTAAGCTTATCAACGACGCGGCCATGCAGGCACTGGGGAGCTACGAGGGAGGGAAGATGCTCTTCCTGGGCCTGGGGACCGGCCTTGGATCCGCGATGGTAGTGGATGGCATCGTCGTGCCGATGGAACTGGGCCATCTTCCGTACAGAAAAAGAACCTTCGAGGACTACGTGGGCATGCGGGGATGGAAACGATTTGGAAAAAAGGAATGGCGGCACTATGTCGAGGACGTTGTGGCACGTCTGATTGCCGCACTTGAACCGGATTATGTGGTACTCGGAGGAGGCAACGTCCACAAGCTGAAAGAACTGCCTCCGGGATGCCGGATGGGCGAAAACTCTAATGCGTTCCGCGGAGGGTTTCGCTTGTGGGATGAGCCAGGGTCAGTCATATGTCAGCGATAATAGAAGATGAGAAATCTGCAAAAGTTCTTAATCGTCGTGTTCACATGGCGAATGAAAGAACTTTTCTTGCGTGGATAAGAACAAGCATCGGGATAATGGCATTCGGTTTTGTTGTTGAAAAGTTTGCGTTTTTCATAAAGCAAATGTCATTGATTTTGGGAAAAGCTGATATTGAAAATACTTCACCACCTTCTCATGGATATTCGGCAATCGTTGGAATATTCCTTGTCGGTCTTGGCACGTTGATGGTTATGCTGGCATTTGTCAGGTACAAGAATGTTGAGAGACAAATAGACGAAAATACATATCAACCGTCATCGATACTTTACATACTGCTCACCATATCAGTTTTTGGAGTCGGAATCTTCCTTGTAATGTATTTGATTCAAAGTATTTAAAGCAGATTAATAGGTGGGGAATTATGGAGGTAAAAAAGAGGTTGAGGAGAACATCGCAATGAAAACATCACGAAAGCGACCTTCAGAGCAACAAAAAACAAAAAATCACCAAGTAGAAAAAAAGAAAATTTTATGAAAATGATAAACTTGATCATCAGCAATGCCTTGCGGCTGCGAAAAATGAGGTCCGATGCCGAACCATCTTCGTATCATTTTCTATGAATTTTCTGCGCGGCAATGCGGAGAGGCAAAAAAAAGTATGTCAAAAAAAATATCATATGATGGTAAAAATAATTATATGATGCTATATTATATTTAATTATTGCTTATTAGTGTTTTTGTGACTTTTTAAATGCGGCCTGATTGGCCACCGCTCTATCCCACAGGGTAAGATGGCTTTTGGCTATTGACGGAGGTCCGCTTCCGCTCCCCCCTCTGCTCTTGCTCTTAACCCCGGATTTCGCGCTGCTGAAACTTTTCTTAGAATTCTTCATTTATGACACCTTCTTTCACAGATAACGTCAATATTTAACTTCCCTTGTACATATAATAACAATATTGAAAATGGATTGCAATATTATTTTACGTGCCGGCTTGCCACGCCTCCGTAACCAGAGAACTGCTAGTTTGTAGCGCCTTTCCGTGAGAATCCAGCCCGCATCTTGCTAAAGCTTCTTTGCCGCCTCACGGGCAGCCGTAACGACCGGATCCCATACCGGTGAAAAAGGAGGAGCGTACACAAGCCTGGTCAATGCGCGGATAATAGATCTCGTTAAAGATTCCGTGACTCAGAGTAAACCAGACTCTGCTCTTGTTGCTGAGAGCGGTGCCCACGCAAGACTTGGCACTGGAGGTCCAGCGCGCCGGAATGCCCGGCCAGCCAGGGGCATAAAGATCCGGTGTATCCATAATTTCTCCTGTAGCCTCAGAGCCGCTCCGCCTTCGGAAAGAGGATGTTGTTTTCCAGGTGCACATGCTTGTGGAGGTCGTCCTCGAACTCTTTGAGCTTCTGGTAGGTGACCACGGAGGTATTGCAGACATCACCCGGGATCGCATAGTCATATGCAAGGTGGCGGATTGTATGGACAGCATCGCCGATCTCTTCATGCTCCCGACGTAGCTTGGCGAGGCATACCCTGATAGCGCCAATGTCCTGCTGATCTGCAGAGTTACTGGCCTTACGGGCCGTATCGGCCCGTTTGACAGCGGGGAAGAAGGTTTCCTCCTTTTCATGGAGATGGGCGGCCATGTCGGTTGCAATCTTGTCGAAGATTACGGCGATCTCTTTCACCTCGGGATGGTGAGCACCGTGGACCTCGGCTATCTTATGGGCATAGGCGGCTATCTGCCCTGAATTCTCTTTGATATAGGCATGGTGTACTGTGACGATGTAGTCGCAGAGAAATGGTAGTTCCCACGCTGCATAATTAAGGCTCCGCTCGAGCGGCTCGCTCTTCGCCGCCTCTATCTCCCGTTTGATCGTGCCGAGATCGATCCCTTTTTCCCGACAAGCATCCGAGAGGGCGACCTTTCCACCGCAGCAGAAGTCGATTCCGTATTTCTCGAAGACTTTTGCCGTCCGGTAGTCGGCGGCGACGAACTCGCCGACACTCTTGTTGCCACTATCCTGCTCTCTTCCCTCTGGTCCTGTCATTATAACCTCCTTGAAATATTAGCGGGCGCCCCCGCGCTGTTTTGTATTGCCAAACCGTTTCCGGTTAAGATGTTTTTGATTGTTATCGAGTATCACGAGCCCTTAACATCCTGACAGGTAACGTTTCCGCTCCTCTCCATTATATCGCGTTTTTCGGCTTATGAGCACACTCAGCCGGAAACGGAGATTATTTGACTTGATCCGGGTCATGAAATGATCACTTCGAAGAATGACAAGTGGCAGCATGGACTTTGCTTAGAGCTTCCTTCAGAATCCGTCTAACGACAGACACCCTTACTATTCGGCAATGGCGCCTACTATCAGGGTCTTTAGAGCGCTTGCGCATCCAACTGGCCTCCACAGTTGATTAGATGCCACTTGCGCACCCACGCCATGCCTGTCGTACTAAAAAAGAAGGCGCAGAGTTAAGTCTCCGCGCCTTCTTGCCGCAACTGGCCTGAAATTTCAATTGTTATAAGTTATACGAAAGATGAGGTTAACCTGCCGGTGAAGGATGCTCTCCAACAATTAGAAATATCTCCTCGCCTAATTTTGCATCCTTTAACAGGTTTAATTCCACCTTAGAGGAAAAGTCCTTTGGTAAAAACCTGTTTGAAGGTACATCGTGAGATAAAAGGCCCATCTGTTTATAAGTTTCGGCTACCAGTTCAGCGCAATATATATTATTGGCCCTGGTTTTTTCTTCCATGAAAAGTCTTCCTTGAAGGAACTCAAGAAGCATCTTCCAGTCACTGGGGAAAGTTAAATGGTGAACCTTGCCAGAGATGAAACTTTTGACCGTCTCGATCATTTCCGCACTCCGGGCCACCTCCAGATGCCTTACTGCAAACCTGCCGTACAGCCTTTTCTCGACTGCGACAGCCAGGCGCTCATCCAGAGACACGAGTCTGGCACCCGCCTTCTTTTTGTGAGTGGACTTGTCTTCGATAAACTGAAGGGGGGTGGATTCCCAGATCAGTGGATAATCAATTTCAGGTGCCCTGACCACCATCGCTACATGAGTCCATTGACTCAACTCCATAACCTGGATGATGTCGCTCTCCCAGCCAAGTCCATGAAAGAGCACTATATCCCCGGTCATTAAAGTCTCCCGGATCTCCGCATACGGAACGGTTTTTTCACCCATGAGCAGCTCTCCCCTGCGCGATGTCTCATCCGTCCGGATATCTATATCATCCATTGCGTATATTATACCGAATAATATGTGGCCACTCCATGCGGATTTTATCTTCTCCTTTTTTATGAAGAATTCCCCTAGTTTTCATAATCAGTTAAACTGTAGGAGGCTTTGATCGGATTTCAACCTTGTGGAAACATAAATTACCCTGAATGGAGCCTATTACCTTTGATCTGGAGCAAGATTTTCATAAAATGAAAATACGGTTATTGGTCAATAGTTGTAGCATTGCCGAAGTTGTATTAATCTATATGAAGGTCGCTTGAGCGAAGGTTGCATGGCAACAGAAGATACTAAAGGAAATACACATGGCAAATGATCAGGGAAAAGGTGAGAACGCGATAGATCCGGCTAGCGTCAACAAAGATTTGCTTGAGCGGCTCCTTTTCCCCAAAAGCTCACCGGTCTGCACATGGCATTTTCGTTCAGCATTGTTGTTTGTTGGTTCTCAGATCCTTTCCGGGACAGGAAAAGCCCGGTAACTTAGATTCGGATAGTGTGCCCATGCCCAGGATAATTCGCCAAAGCATGCGGGTCGGCCTTCTCCTCCTAACACCGGCACTGATCGCCTGGCTGACGGGGCGCCCTTTTATCTTCCCAAGCCTCGGTCCTTCCGCATTTTCTCTTGCCGTCAATAGACAGGATGAAGCAACCGTGCGCAGGGTGATCGGCGGGCATTTGCTCGGAGTCATATGCGGGCTTTTGGCCTACCATCTGGTTGCACGTGGGCTAAACCTGTCTACCATCCCATCCGCCCAATCCATTCCATTACTGCGCCTTGCCGCCAGTGGCATAATCTCGGTTGTCCTCACAACTGCGGGGATGCTGGTAGCGAGGGCGCAGCATCCTCCTGCCTGTGCGACCACCATGATTGTCTCGCTCGGTATTCTGTCAACATTCTGGGACGCAATCTTCATTATGCTGGCAGTTACGGTGATGTACGCTGTCCACAAAATACTCCTCCCAACACCGCTTGCCGGGAGCAATCGTGCGGATAGTTCAAATCATTAGTGGAGCGTTACTTGGCAGATGGCGGACATCTCTCCTTACTTGACGTTATTGTCCCGGTCCCGCTTCTCGTGATTTTCTCATTCGACTTGTTGATTCAACCTTATGCCGTGGTACTCTTATCAGAAATGGGGTCCCACACCGCTGGACCTTCAATTTTCTGATCGCCGACGGCTTTGGGAATTTTGTAGGCGCCGAGGTGTTTGGTTTTCTCGTCAATCTCCCCATCGTCAGCTACTTTGAGGTCGGCACCATGCTCACCCCGAATCACGGCCACACAGCGATGATGAGGGTTTTCGGGATGCTCGCATTTGCCCTTACGATCTTTGCCCTGCGTCAGGTGTCAACTGAAGAACAATGGGTCCTTCCGGAAAAGTTCATCTGGGTCTCCTTCTGGGGGCTGAACTGCGGTCTGGCCATGATGGTGATAGCCAGCCTCTTCCCCGGCGGAGTGCTCCAGTTTATTGACGTCCTGAACAACGGCTATGCGACCCCGATTCTGCATACAAAACCGTGAAACGATAAGAATAATGGAGCGCAATTCGCTGAAAGTTTCACCTGTCTGGGACCCGGTTGTGACCGCTGCTCGTGAATCGGCAAAGAAGCTTTAGCAACATGCGGGCTGGATTCTCATTGAAAGGAGAGACAAACTTGCAGTTCATTGGTGATGGATATTATTCATGAAAGTCCAAGTATCGCATTCTCAGTTATTGGTTTATACGGTGGGGCATTCGACTCACAGCCTTGACGATTTTGTCGGGCTGCTGCGAGCATACGGCATCGAGCGGCTGGTGGATGTGCGGACAATCCCCCGTTCCCGGCATAACCCGCAGTTCAACTACGACACGCTGGGCAAGTTTCTCCGTAACCGCCGAATTGGCTACCGGCAGTTGAAAGAGCTGGGAGGGCTGCGCCACGCCCGCGTTGATTCCCTCAACACGGGTTGGCACAACGCTTCCTTCCGCGGCTTCGCCGATTACATGCAGACGCCGGAGTTTGCCGCGGCCGTGGCTAAACTTATCGATCTGGCCACAGAGAAGATTACCGCCATTATGTGCGCTGAGGCGGTCCCCTGGCGCTGCCACCGTTCGCTCATCGGCGATGCCCTTCTTATCCGTGGTGTTGAGGTCAGGAATATTTTCAGTTCAAAAATCACTAAGCCTCACATACTCACGGCCATGGCGAAGGTGCGGGGAACTACGGTAACGTACCCGGCTCAGGAGGCAGTAAAAGATAATACTTCGCCACCATCCTGTTAACTGATGAGAAATAAAAGCTGAAACGCCCTGACAGAAGACAAAGGGGGGTAATGGCGATGTTGATAAAAGTTATCTATCTCGATGCAAGTGCTGGGGAAGTCGATGCCAAGGAGCTCGACGATTTGATATCAAAAGGTAAAATCGCGGCGTATCAAAGATCCGATGGGTGGGTTGAAATTGGAAAAGATCCTATTCGGACGGAAGAGCGAGATGACTCATGAAAAATGTTACAAGAATCAGGCCTCTCATTTTGATGCTAGAGGTTACTGTCTTTGTCATCTGCGTTTCACTCCAGTGGGCATTCGCCAAGGAAAGCGCACCGGTAGATGACGGAGAAGCCCTTTTTCAGGCGAAGTGCTCTCCTTGTCATACAATCGGTGGCGGCAGGCTGGTGGGACCGGACCTTAAAGGGGTGACGGCTCTCCGGGACCACGCCTGGCTCGCTAATTTCATATCCGCCCCGGACCGAGTGCTTGCCAGCGGCGATCCAATTGCCAGTCGACTGCTCAAGGAGTATGGCGGTGTGGCAATGCCCAATCTGGGATTGAACCATTCACAGGTGGATGAACTGATCACCTATCTGGCGGGGAGTTCGCCCCGGAAATCGACATTGCATCCTGCCGGGGCAACGGAGGCCGCCGCGGGAGACCCGCAACGCGGCGCCAAACTTTTCACCGGTATTATCTCCTTCCAGAAGGGTGGCGCACCCTGCCTCGCCTGCCATACGATCAGCGGGGTAGCGCCACTTGGCGGCGGCTCACTCGGCCCTGAACTGACCGGCATCTATGGCCGACTCGGGGAAGCCGGGCTCACGTCGCTTCTGGCCACCCTGCCGTTCCCTACCATGCGGCCGATCTTCCAGACGCGCCCCCTCACGCAGGCGGAACAGGCAGACCTGACAGCACTGCTGCGGGTTGCGGCAGGCCGGCAGCCAGTCGATGCCATACCGCGCATAACCGCGCTGGCATTATCGGGGAGCGTGCTATTCCTCCTTCTGGCCGGTGTAATCTGGCGCAAACGACTCAAGAGCGTCCGTCGGGCTTTCGTGACGGAAATGACAAAGACGGGAGGTGAGCGGAGATGAGTTGGATCAGGGACCTCGTCAAACCGAAGGCGCGGCTCTGGGAGGAATTCTACCGCAACCGCTGGCAGTACGACCGGGTGGTGCGCAGCACCCACGGGGTCAACTGTACCGGCGGCTGCTCCTGGCTGGTCTACGTCAAGGAGGGGATCATCGTCTGGGAGATGCAGGCGACCGACTACCCGCTTCTCGATGCCACCCTACCGCAGTACGAGCCACGCGGCTGCCAGCGCGGGATATCCTTCTCCTGGTATATTTACAGCCCGCTTCGCATCAAATACCCGTATATTCGGGGGGTGCTCCTCGACCTCTGGCGCCGGGCTCGTGCCGAGCATACCGACCCGCTTGCTGCCTGGGAGGCGGTGGTTGCCGACGAAAAAGGGCGCCGCAGCTACCAGAAGGCACGGGGAAAGGGCGGATTCCGTCGTATCGGCTGGGAGGAAGCGCTGGAAATCGTTGCCGCTGCCAACCTCTCCACCTGCAAACAATACGGCTCAGACCGGGTGGTCGGTTTCTCGCCGATCCCGGCCATGTCCATGTGCAGCTATGCCGCCGGAAGCCGTTACCTCTCCCTGCTCGGAGGGGTGATTCTCAGTTTCTACGACTGGTACGCCGACCTGCCCCCGGCGTCCCCCGAGACCTGGGGCGAGAAGACCGACGTGGCCGAAAGCGCCGACTGGTACAACAGCAAACTGCTCGTGGTAATGGGGTGCAACCTCAACATGACCCGCACCCCGGATGTCCACTTCGCCGCGGAGGCCCGCGGCAACGGGAGCCGGCTGGTGGTGCTTTCCCCCGATTTCAGCCAGGTTGCCAGGTACGCCGACTGGTGGCTGCCGGTCACCGCCGGTCACGATGGTGCGTTCTGGCTGGCTGTCGATCATGTGATCCTTCAGGAATTTTACGCCACCCGGCAGGTCCCCTATTTCATCAATTATCTGAAACGCTTTGCGGACGCCCCTTTCCTGGTCGAATTGGAAAAGAGCGAGGAGAGTTACGTCCCCGGCCGCTTTGTCCGCGCCGCCAGCCTTTCCCGCTACAGCAACATGGAAAAGGGGGAGTGGAAGTTCCTGGTCTTGGACGAGCAGAGCGATGAACCGCGAATGCCCCGGGGGAGCGTCGGCTTCCGCTGGCAGGATCGTGAAGGGGAGTGGAACCTGGAGATGAAGGACGGTCTGGACGGTACGGACATTACCCCGCTCCTCACCCTCCTGGAGTGCAGTAATGACATTCTTCAGGTCGGCTTCGCCGATTATGCCGGTGGACAAACGGCAAAGCGTGGAGTACCCGTCAGGTACCTTGAAACGGATAAGGGGAGGGTGGCGGTTACCACGGTTTTCGACCTCCTCATGGCCCGTTGCGGCGTAGGCCGCGGTCTCGACGGCGACTATCCAGCCGGCTACGACGATGAGGAGGCACCCTACACCCCGGCATGGCAGGAGCGTTACACCGGCGTGGGGCGGGAGACGGTGGTCCGCTTCGCCCGGGAATGGGGGGAAACCGCAGCGCGGACCGGAGGGAAATGCACGATCATCGTCGGTTCCGGGACCAACCACTGGTACCACAGCAACCTCAACTACCGCTCCGGGATCATGGCCCTCATTCTCTGCGGCTGCGTCGGGGTTAACGGCGGCGGGCTCAATCACTACACCGGCCAGGAAAAGGTTCAACCCGAGGCGTCCTGGGCAACACTCGCCTTTGCCCATGATTGGGGAGCCGACCCACGGTTGCAGAACACCCCCTCGTTCCACTATGTCCACTCCGACCAGTGGCGCTACGATCAGGGAGTCACGGAAGGAGTTGCCGCTGGAGAAGAGGGGCCGGCCGGGAGACATCCGATGGAACTCCAGGCCGCGGCGGTACGAATGGGGTGGCTCCCCTTCTATCCCCAATTCGAGCGCAGTCCTGCCGACCTGGTGCTTGCCGCGGAAGAGGCGGGGGCGAAGAGCGACGAAGAAATCATCGCTTGGCTGACAAAGGAGCTGAAAGAAAAGCGGCTCCATTTTGCCATAGAGGACCCGGATGCTCCCGGCAACTGGCCCCGCGTCTGGCTGATCTGGCGGGGAAACGCCCTCCTCTCGAGCGCCAAGGGCCACGAGTATTTTCTCAAGCATTACCTCGGCACCCACCATAACTCAATCGCCGATGAGTCCGACGACATGCCGGAGGGGGTGGAGCGGAGTGATCCGGCCCCCGTGGGGAAGCTCGACCTGGTGGTGGACGTCAACTTCCGTATGGACACCTCGGCCCTGTACTCCGATCTGATCCTCCCCGCGGCCACCTGGTACGAGAAGGACGACCTGAACAGCACCGACCTTCACTCCTTCATCCACCCCCTGTCGGCGGCGGTCCCCCCCTGCTGGGAGTCGCGGAGCGACTGGGATATCTTCAAGGCGCTGGCGGCAAAGACCGCGGAACTTGCCCGGACCCATTTCCCCGCGCCGTTTCGGGAGGTCATGGCTACGCCCCTCCGTCATGATACTCCGGCCGAGATCGCCCAAAGTGAGGTGCATGCATGGTATCGGGGGGAGTGTGCAGCAGTCCCGGGCCGGACCATGCCTCAGCTTAAGGTGGTGGAGCGCGACTACACGCGGATCTATGAGCGGTTCATCTCCCTCGGAACCCAGCTGCGAGAGGGAATGCGAGAAAAGGGGATTAGCTGGCCGGTCGCCGACCTTTACGACGAACTCCTGAAAAGCGCCCCGGTGCGGGAATGGCACGGAGAGACGTTCCCCTCATTGGAGAATGTGGTCGATGCCGCCAATGCTATTCTCCACTTTGCCCCGGAGACCAACGGTGAGGCCGCCTGGCGTACTTTCCAGGCACTGGAAAGGCGAGTCGGACTTCCCCTCACCGATCTTGCCGCTGACAGCCGTGCTGTCCGCCACATTTTTGCCGATCTGGTGGCGCAACCGCGACGGGTCCTCACATCTCCTTTCTGGTCGGGGATGACAAACCGCGGGCGGGCGTACACCGCCTTCTGCCAGAACGTGGAACGGTTCGTTCCGTGGCGTACCCTCACCGGCCGCCAGCACTTCTACCTGGACCACCCGTGGTACATCGCCTTCGGCGAGGCGCTCCCCGCCTTCAAGACAAAAATCGGCCCCACGGAGTTTGGCGCCCTCGGCAAGAGCCTCCCCGCCGGCAAGGGGCTCATGCTCAACTGCCTCACCCCTCACGGCAAGTGGCACATGCATACCACCTACTACGACAACCTCCGGATGCTCACCCTCTCACGGGGGATGGAGCCTTTCTGGCTGAATGACCGGGATGCCGCCGGGATCGGGGTGGTGGATAACGACTGGGTGGAGGTATACAACGATAACGGGGTGGCGGTGACCCGGGCGGCGGTGAGCGCAAGAATACCAAGCGGTGTCGGAATATACTACCATGCCCCGGAGCGGACTATCGCCGTTCCCAAATCCCCGCTGCGCGACTACCGGCGGGCCGGCGGTCACAACAGCCTGACCCGCGCCCGGTTGAAGCCGCTCCTCATGACCGGGGGGTATGCTCAACTCTGTTACTCGTTCAATGCCTGGGGACCGCCGGGAAGCGACCGCGACACCTATGTGTACATCCACAAGCTGGCTGGGGAACCTCAATACTGAGGAGGAAAGAGAATGAAAATCCGAGCCCAGACCGCCATGGTTTTCCATCTCGACAAGTGCATAGGCTGCCATACCTGCAGCATCGCCTGCAAGAACATCTGGACCGACCGGCACGGCACCGAGTATATGTGGTGGAACAACGTGGAAACCAAGCCGGGGACCGGCTACCCAACCCTCTGGGAGGACCAGGGAAAGTACCGGGGCGGCTGGGAGAAACGGGGCAAATCGATCCGCCTGAGGCTTCACAGCCGGATGGAGGGGCTTGCGAACATCTTCTACAACCCTTTTCTTCCCTCCCTCGATGATTACTACGAGCCGTGGAGCTACCGTTACGAGGAGCTTACAAACGCTCCGGCCGGGGACGACCAGCCGGTGGCGCGTCCGGTCTCCACGATCACCGGCAGGGAGATGGCGATCGAGGCGGGGCCGAACTGGGACGACGACCTGGGCGGCTCGGGGATTTACGCCGCCGGCGACTTCAACCTCGCCACCCTGACCACAGAGGAACGGAAGCAGCTGTTTCTTCTCGAACGGCTGGTTTTTTTCCACCTACCCCGCATCTGCAACCATTGCCTTAACCCCGGGTGCGTGGCCGCCTGCCCGACCGGGGCCATCTATAAGCGCGGAGAGGACGGGATCGTGCTCGTGAGCCAGGAGAAGTGCCGGGCATGGCGGATGTGCGTCTCCGGCTGCCCCTACAAGAAGGTCTACTTCAACTGGAAGACGGGGAAATCGGAGAAGTGCATTCTCTGTTATCCCCGACAGGAGACTTGCCAGGCCCCTGCCTGCTTTCACTCCTGCGTTGGCCGGATACGCTACCTGGGGACTCTGCTCTACGATGCGGAGGGAATCGAACAGTGCGCGGCCCGCCCCGACAACGACCTGGTGGAGGCCCAGCGAGAGTTGATCCTCGATCCCGGCGATCCGCTGGTGCGCCAAAAGGCCCGGGAAGACGGGGTCCACGAGGCAACCATCGAGGCGGCCCGAAAATCCCCGGTCTACCGCTTCGTCAAGGAATGGCGGCTGGCACTGCCGCTCCATCCGGAGGTCCGCACCCTCCCCATGCTCTTCTATGTGCCGCCGATCCTGCCGGTTGCCGCCACAATGGAGGAGGGGAGATACGAACTCGGCGGTGAACCGTGCGGCGATCACTCATCGGAGCGCCTTCCCATCCGCTACTTCGCCGCGATCTTCACTGCCGGCAATGAAGAGTTGGTCCGGGAAGCGTACCGGAAGCTCCACGCCGTTCGACTTCATCGGCGGCGTGAGACGGTAGGGGATATCCCGAAGGAGGTGGTTCAGCGGGCGCTGGAGGAAGCGAGGTCCACTCCTCAAGAGGCGGAGGCGATTTACCGGCTGACCTCGCTCGCCACTTTCGCGGAGCGGCATGTCGTTCCCCCGTTCTTCCGGGAAATGTCCATTGAAGCCACGGCTGACCCTGCGGAGCGGAAAGAGACGACGGGAGTTGGCTTTTGCCGCCCGCCGAAATGAGGCTGGTGGAGAAAAGAACATAAGCTGGATTTCTTATGAGTAAACCGTTCATGAACAAATACAGTTTTTTTGCCGATATCCTTGAATACCCGACATCGGTTCTCGCTGACCGGGTCGGCAAGTTCCTCCCAGTTGTCGCCGCTAGCGATGTAGAAGCTGCGCGACTATTGCGCCGGTTCCGGGAATTTTTGGAGGAGACACCGGCGGAGAGGATTGAAGAGATATACGTCGGCACGTTCGACTTGCAGCCACTTTGCTACCCTTATATCGGATACCAGCTGTTCGGAGAGGAGTACCGCCGGGGGATATTCATGGCCCTGCTCCGGGAACATTACCGGTCCAGTGGTTTCACGGTCGGGGATGACCTGCCGGACCACCTGTGCGTTATTCTTCGCTTTCTTGCCAGCCGGGAGCCGAAAGAGGTAGAACGGGAGCTCGTCTCGGATTGCCTGGTACCGGCCCTGGGAAAAATGGTTGCGGGGTTTGCCGAGTCAACGCACCCTTACTGGGGGGCGCTCAAGGCCCTCCTCCTGTTGCTCGAAGAAGAGGTCGGTGAGAGGGCGCACGCCCAGACGGAGGGATAGCCATGACCAGCATTCTTCTATACACTGTGTTCCCTTACGTTGCGATAGCACTGGCGATCGTCGGCGGGATCTACCGTTATTTCGGCGACCGCTTCTCTTTTTCCAGCCTCTCCTCTCAGTTCCTGGAACACCGGACACTTTTCTGGGGAGTGGTACCCTGGCATTACGGGATTGTGTCGGTTCTCCTCGCCCATATCTTCCCACTAATAATTCCGGTATGGTGGGGACTTCTCCATCGCGGACCGGGCCGGCTAACAGCGTTAGAGCTGGTTGGGATGGCGCTTGGGTTGATGGCCTTGGTCGGCATTGTCATCCTGATCGTCCGACGTCTGGTGAACGCAAAGGCGCGGGCGGTGACCTCGGTCATGGACTGGCTCCTTCTCGTGCTTCTTCTCCTGCAGGTGACGTTGGGTGTTTATATTACCTCTACCTACCGCTGGGGCTCCTTCTGGTATCTCTACACCGCCGTGCCGTGGCTTCGTTCCCTGGCATCCTTTCACCCTGACGCCGCCACTGTCCTCCCCTTGCCGCTGGCAGTCAAAGCCCATATGGTCAACGCCTTCGTCCTCATCCTCCTCTTCCCCTTCACAAGGCTGGCGCACATCTTCACCTTTCCCGCCCGTTACGTGCTGCGAACTTGGCAGCTGGTATGGTGGAACCGATAGCGGAGAATGCGAAAGTTGTAGCAGTTCCGCGTTTATAACATGAGATTTGCAGTAATTTTCAGCATATCATCATCGCTGAAGAGGAGCCAACCTTATAAATTTCAAAGATGACGAGAAGAAGTACCAAGAGGTGCTGACATAAGCGCTGCCATGCTCGAAAATTTTGAACACGACATTACTGGCGTTATTTTAGTCGGAGGGAAAAGCCGTCGGATGGGACGGGACAAGGCATTCCTGGAAATCGCCGGCAAACCGCTTTTTGAACGGGTACTGGAGGTATTCACGGAGAGCTTAACGCAGGTCGTTCTTGTGGGGGACAGTGAGGAACGTTTTGCCGGTTACGGCTTGCCGTTTTTGCCTGACATATACCCTGGCAGTTCCCTGGGGGGACTCTATACCGGGCTCTATCATGCGGCAACGGAGTACATCTTCGCCGCTCCCTGTGACTTACCTTTTCCGAGTGGTGAAGTGCTTCGCCACCTCTGCTCCCTCAGAAACGGCTACGATGTAGTCGTGCCGACTACCGCCAAAGGTTACGAGCCACTCTTCGCACTCTATTCGAAAAGTTGTCTTGGTCCGATCAGAGCCCTTCTGGATAGTGGTGACTACTGTGCCTATGCTTATTATCCGCAGGTCCGGGTCAGGTATGTAACATATGAAGAACTTGCCAGATTCAACAGGGACGGAAGGGCTTTTCTGAACATCAACACCCCGGAGGAATTTGCAAAAATAGGAGGAACTCTGTGACAGTGAAGGTAGTTTCATTCGTGGCAAAGTCCGGAACCGGCAAGACGACCCTGCTGGAAAAAGTCATCGCCCACTTGAAAGAGCGAGGGTACAGGGTGGGGGTTGTCAAGCATGACACCCACAGCTTCGACATCGATCATCCGGGGAAGGACAGCTACCGTCTCACTGCTGCCGGAGCCGATACCATGCTGATCTCGTCGCCAGAAAAGCTGGTCGTGGTAAAGAAACACGCCGCATTCCCACCTATCGAGGAGTTGCTCTCGACCTATTTCACCGACGTGGATATCGTCCTGACCGAGGGGTTCAAGAAGAGCTACATGCCGAAGATCGAGCTCCACCGGAAGGAGAGAAGCGATACTCTGCTTTGCCGTGGTGAGGAGCACGACCCGAGTCTGGTAGCGGTGGCCAGCGACGAAAGACTGGAAATTGATGTGCCGGTGCTCAATCTCAACAATGCCGAAGAAGTTGCTTGCTTCATCGAGGCGAGGTTCCTGAAATGAGCCCCAGCGAATCGTCCATTACCCCACAGGCGGAAAGTCTCCTGCAGAAATTTGATCTCCAACAATAGGGCTTCAATGACAATGTAAACCCCAAGTTCATAGGACTCGACTTCTGAAGAAAATTAATAAGGAGGAACCGAACCGTGCCGCTGATCAGCGTCGAGGAAGCGCAACGGACTATACTTGAATATATCACCCCGCTGGAAACGGAAAAGGTTTCCGTGTTCCAAGGACTGAACAGGGTAACTCCGGAGGACCACATCGCCCCGTGGGACATCCCGCCGGCCGACAACTCCGCCATGGACGGGTATGCATTCTCCCATACGTCAATTAACGACAATCGCCTGAGGGTCACCGGCTTTCTGCCAGCGGGAGTGGTGCGCACTGTACCAGTGCAGCCTGGCGAGGCGATCAGGATCATGACTGGCGCACCGGTCCCGTCCGGCTGCGACACGGTGGTACCTATTGAGGATGTTGAGGAGGATGGGGAATGGATACGTCTCACCTCGGCGGTCAGGCCGGGGTCACATGTGCGCAAGCGGGGGGAGGACATCCGGTGCGGCAACGTTGTCATCCCTGCCGGCTCACTTCTACGTCCCCAGGAAATTGGCATGCTATCCGCAATGGGCACAACGTCACTGGCCATTTACCGACGTGCACGGGTCGCTATTCTGGCCACGGGTGATGAGCTTCTGGAGCCCGGATCGACACCGGCACCCGGAAAGATCATCAACAGCAACAGTTACAGCCTTGCGGCCCAAGTGCTGGATGCGGGGGGCGATCCAGTCATGCTGGGAATTGCCCCGGACATACTCGACGACACCTGCGACAAGATCAGGGCTGGCTTGAACGCGGACCTTATGGTCATTTCCGGAGGCGTCTCGGTTGGCGACAGGGATTTCGTAAAGGCCGCAATCGAGGAACTCGGTGGCACGGTCACCTTCTGGAAGGTCAACATGAAACCGGGCAAGCCCTTGGCCTTTGCCATCCTGCAGGGAAAGCCGGTCTTCGCCTTGCCGGGAAACCCGGTTGCCGCTATGGTATCCTTTGAGCTTTTCGTACGGCCCTCGCTCTTGAAGGCAATGGGACACCGGCGGGTTCTCCGACCGAAGGTCAAGGCGTTCCTGCAGGAGCCGGCATCAAACAAAGGTAAGCGGCCGCATCTCGTCCGCGGTATTGTTTCGAGGCATGACGACTGTTATCATGTCTCGACTACCGGCAATCAGA
>Ga0181533_1002404_pt1 | contig 22072 bp, 18 predicted proteins | sample PEATcosm2014_Bin_45_FD_119772 | JGI IMG/M metagenome (GOLD analysis project Ga0181533, IMG submission 119772) | Peatland microbial communities from MTU Mesocosm Facility, Houghton, MI, USA - PEATcosm2014_Bin11_60_metaG | ecosystem: Environmental > Terrestrial > Soil > Wetlands > Peat | place...
CCAGACGAAGGCCACGTGAAACGCGGTCCGGCCAACAAGTGGTGGGTAAATCAACGGAATCTGGATTGGTTCCTTTTCTGGTTAGAAGACGAAGAAGATCCAGATCCTGCTAGGGCCGCACAATACGAGCGCTGGCGGGAAATGCGGAAGAAGTGGGAGACTGCGAAGAGCGCGGCCAGAGTTACGGTAGCTCCGGTCAATTAAGGCATCGCAGCACGGTAAAGTGGATTCGTTCCGCTTCTGGTTGAGGGGAGAAGAGGACCCGACCCCACTAAAGCCTTCCTAAGTGTTGACTCAATTCTAAGTTCTCCACGCCAGCGATTGAGGGCGCTCTTGTGGCAGCTACGTGAGATTGCTGTCGGGCCAGACGAAGAGGCCCAGCGCCTGCTCTCCTCGAGCGAGGGCATCGTGATCGCTAAGCCCGAATTTGTTGAGCAGAACCCCAGAGTGAGAGTCGAGGTAAGGATCTCCATTCATCCAGCAACTTCATCGACCCAGACCGGCGCACAACTCTGAAGGCGTTACCTCTCCTTCGCACACGCGCTCCAGATCGGCCTCCGTGACTCTCCCCTCAACATAGCATTCCAAAAGAAATGTCGTGCTGTCGTCGGCAGGAAAATCGAGACCTTCAAGACGTAGGTTTGTGTGCGCCCATTCTACCGCCTCGCACCGCATGGGGAAATCTGTGCAGTGCAGTCTAGATTGTAGTACAAGGTGACAGAACAATATAACCACCAAATAACGAAGCAACTATAACATTCTAATGTACTTATGTTGGGAGTCGAATGGGCCAGGATGGCCTCTCGTTCGCCTAGCCCGAGTCCGGTTCCGTCCACTTTTTGGGAAGCATTTGATGATCGTGCGCAAGCCTTGAATCCAGAGCGCCGCAGCACAACCTTGTGGTTCGCCGAAATGCCATCCGCCAAGAGTGGCGCGTCCGGAAGGAACTTGCGGCGCGACAACGCTGGGGACCATTAGCGCAGGATTCCCCACCCGGAGGAAGAGTGCCATCGGGTAGTCAAGTTAGCGGAGACCCTTTCATCGAGCCATCGCGCGCTTCCGCAATACGCATGGTAACTGCCGTGACTCGTCCGACTATGGTGGCATCGCCTGGATAGCGGATATGCTTGGCTTGGCCTCGTGACTGTGGGGTCGGAACCAGAATCAATTGACTGCCATGCAATTCGCACCAACTGCACACGTAGCGATCGCGGAGCTCGAAAAAAAAGATCGGGCGGTCATGGTCGCTATGCCAGTTCACTGGCGGAACCGTTCTCTGCCGGGAATCGATTTGCACAAAAGATCCGGGACGAATGATGGGGTCGAGTGTGTGATCTTGCATCCCGATGTACCCATAAAGGGAATCCCGCCAGTCCATCTGCTGCAACAAAGCGGGGGGAACATCTTTCCAATTTTCGACTATTTTCGACACGAGATTGGTTCGTTCGAACTGCAACCTCTCCCGGAGTTCGAGCGGCGGCAAGATGGAGGACTCGCCAAGTTCCGAGGCAGCTCCCACCAGATAGGTCTGCGGAAAAATCAAAGCATTATGGTCTTTTTCGGCCTCACCAACGGGAACATCAAAGAAGGTTGCAAGTTTGTCGAATTGGCGTCCGTAGATGACGCTCAGGCTGTAAAGCTTGTAAATGTTAGGTAACTGTTTGCCACTCTCGAAGTCCGCAAGCGAAGAGTGGGCGATGCAGTATTCGTGATTCTTCCGGTGTTCGGCTATGCCGCGACTCAACTCCTGCACCTGTCGAAGGGACAAGCGCAAATGCTCCCGTTCAGCTCTCAGCCGCTTACCGAACTCCAGGCTGGACGTCGAGGCCAACATCGCACTGCCAATCCTTACAGAATTTGGCTATGTTACCCCAAATGGTCCCTTTATCCACAAACATAATAACTCGTTTACGAAAACACGAACAGCCGGAAATAGTCGCGATTTATCCCTGTTCGAGACTCCGACCGCTGTCCTGACAGCGCGTCTCGACCTCAGAACTTCATATGTATCGAGTGTCGTTAGGGAATTGCCTCTGCTTGGTTGCAGTTCCGGACAGGCCACAAATAGTTGTGGCAATTGAGGTCCATCATGCCTATAGAGGTTGAATCTCTGCGAACAGATGTCCCAGAAGGCGCCTCGGGGAAAGGCCGAGAACCAGGCGCCTACTTTTCTGGTATTAGCACTGGTCGTCCAACGATCGGCGCAAACCAGAAATTCTCGCAGGAAAGAAGCAGCGAGAGAACGTGCCAGCACGCCGCAGGAAGAAGTCGCAAGCCACTACGGACCTTGCAGAGAGGATCCACTCCATCCTCGCGCTTAAGGACCTTACCCTCTACCAGGCATCGCAGCGGTCGGAGAAATTGTACGGCCGTTCGTCCCCGTACTTTCTTCCACACAATCTCTACTACGACCTCCGCGGTGGAACGTTCAGCCCAAGCATTTACCAGTTTGCTGCCTTCAGTCGCATTACCGGCTATCGATTGTCTGACTGGCTGCGTGTGTTCGGGGCTGACCGCGAAGACATCGCACGGTTACAGGTCTCGCTGCCATCGCGCAGAACGATTCTTCTGGATTCTTCCCTTGCCGACCCCTATGCCTGGGTTCCGTGGCTCCGAAACAGAGTAGGCAATCTTCCTGCGCCCCCGATCGCGCCGGTCGGGCAGTTGCTGGAGCCATCTCGTCCCAGGCGACTTCGTTCCCTGTCAGAAACCGACGATCGAGGTTTCCTATATGCAAAGATCGGATACCAAGACACGCTCGCTTTTCCAGAGCTGCTGCCAGGAAGCATCGTGCGGGTGAACCCAGATATTCCGGACAAACTTGTCCTTCGGGCGAATGGCACATCCAGCCGTATATTCCTCATGGAGCACTGCAAGGGTCTCTTTTGTTGCCGCCTCCGTGCCATTGGAGACAGTGTGATCGTGCCGGTCAGTACAAAGCTTTCCTACGCGCAGGTCGAGCTGCGGCGTCCTCAAGAGGCAAGGCTTCTGGGCATAGTGGATCTCGAACTTCGGCCTTTGCTCACGGCCGAAGAGCCTGACGTTCCGAAGGAACTGGCAAAACAGTGGAAACCGCACCCATTGTCGGGGGAAGAAAAGATTGGCTCCGTGCTGCACAACGCGCGTATCACAAGGCGCTTGTCACTGGGCGAAGCATCGGGAGTGAGCCGCAAGATCGCGGATCTTCTCGGTGATAATCGATACTTCATCTCCCCCAGTTCCCTCTGCGACTACGAGCTTCTCAACACGGCGCCGCGTCACTTTCAAAAAGCGATTACTCTTTGCTCGCTCTACGGCCTGCGATTTCAAACATTTCTGAAGGCAATCGGGATTGTCCCGGAAGAGGCTGGCAGCGAGCCGATTCCCGATCATTTCGTTTCCAGATTCCCGCACGTGGATTCCGCCGAAGACGTGGGCAACAAGTCGGCTGGTGGGGGATTCCTTGAGCAACTCCTTGAACGGTGCGAGGAAGTACCGTTCTTCCTGCGGGAATCCGTCGAGCCGCTCTCTGGCCTAGAAGACGCCTCTCTAAACGACGTCTTCTGGGTCGGCGGCAAACATGATGTTCTCCACCCTTACCTGGCAAACGGCCTACTGGCGCTCGTGAACCGCCGGAGGAAGAGACCTGTTCATTTCTCGTCAAAGCCATTGTGGCAACAGCCACTGTATGTCCTTCTCAAGCGCGACGGAACATATCTGTGCGCTTGCTGCGGCATTGAGAACGGCACCCTGGTTGTCCATCCCTACTCCCAGCAGTTCCATCGTCCGGAACAGTTCCGCTACCACTACGATGTCGAAGTGGCTGGGCAAATTGTCATGATCGCAAGAAAGCTCGTGTGAGTTGTCGAGTTTCCGAACGAATCGCAAAGTCGCTCTGCTTCAAGATCCTGCTAGTTGTTGGGAAAAACCGCCGCATTGATCGAAAAACGAACACCTCACTCATTTTCTAGACAAGCCAGGCCACGCCTGCATACTCTCGCCTTCAAGGTGAATTGTTGTCCTTTCTCTCGCATGAGCGAAGCCGCTGGTCGTCTTGGCTTCCGAGCGAACTCCGCTGGCTCTCAAAACAGATTCGGCCACTTCTGCACTGGCATGTGGCCAGTTTCCTGTGCATCACCGCCGGGAGTCTTCTGGCACTTCTCACCCCGCTCGTGCTGAAGTGGTTGATCGATCAAATCATTCCACAGAAAAAGATGGGCCTGCTTCTGCTGGCGGTCGGGCTGATCTTCCTGGGCTATCAGGGCAGGATGGCACTCACGAGCCTGGGCAACTACTTGACGTTGAGCGCGGCCCAAAAAATGGGCCTCACATTACGAGTAAGCCTACTGCGGCACCTCGACACGCTCTCAGCCGACTACTACGAGAACACGCCGGTGGGTAGTGTGATGTATCCCCTCAAAGAACCGATCGATGAAGTCTCCTATTTCGGGTCCGACCTCTTGCCTGCGATCTTGCGCATGCTCCTGACGACCGGTTTCACACTAGCGACTATGTTCTGGCTCAGTCCAGTGTTGACGCTGGCTGTTGTTCCGCTTGTTCCAGTCTTTCTGATGACACGGCAACACTTCAGGAGCCGTCTTGCGGCTAACGCCGACGCAGTGCAGGGCGATCGACTCATATGGAACAGTTTCCTGGAGGAACATCTTTCATCGGTGATTCCCATACAACTGTTGGGACAGGAAAAACGCCAGGAACGAAGGGCCTTCCGGTTCTTGGCGCGTGCGGTCCGATCGCAACAAGAGCTATTCACCACTGGTATTTGGTTTACGGTATGCAGTTCCCTGGCGGTTGTTCTGGGCATGTGCGCAGTCATCGGCTACGGCGGGGAGAGCGTCCTCGCAGGGACCTTGAGCGTAGGGAGTCTGGTAGCGTTCTACGGATTTGTCACACAACTCTTTGAACCTCTCAGTGGCGCCGCCGACCTTTACGCGAGAGCCCAGAAAACCTTCGCCAGTATCCGCCAGGTGCGGTCTGCTCTCGCGTTGTGCCCGAGCGTGGCCAATACCCCTGGTGCCGTCTACCTTCCGAAGGATCATCCGCCACAGATCGAATTTGCTGCTGTTGAGTTTGGTTATGAGAGACAGAAGGACATGCTTCACATTCCTGTTCTTCGAATCCTGGCGGGCGAGCACATCGCCATGGCCGGCGAAAACGGGGCCGGCAAAAGCACACTCGCAAAACTGATAGCGCGGCTCTATGACCCAGTTCGTGGGTCGATCCGCCTCGGGGGCGAAGATATCCGGAACATTCAACTGGAGAGTCTGCGCCGGCACGTCTGTTATTTGCCCCGCGACCCGGTTCTGTTTGACGGGACGCTCATCTCCAACCTTCGCTTTGTGCAGCCGGCGGCCACTGAACGTGAATTGCGGGAGGTCATTCGGAGCGTCGGACTGTCAGCTTTTGTTGCGATGCTGCCCGATGGCCTCAGGCAACGAATCGGGCCAGGAGGATGCCAACTTTCCGGTGGCGAGCGTCAACGGCTTGCCATTGCAAGAGCCCTGCTGCAACAACCACGGGTTCTCATTCTTGACGAAGCAACCTCCTGTCTTGATCCTGGTGCGGAAGCGTTTGTTCTCGAAAACATTCGGCGCAATCTCAGTGCATCCACGCTGATTGTCGTATCCCATCGGCTTACAACATTCTCCACATTCGGAAGGGTTCTCATTCTTTCGGGTGGGCGGATCGTCAACGACGGTCCGCCCGATTCGTACATGATTGCTCGTGGCGCTCACTCCCGGCTGGTTATTTCCACAGGGTCGACCCTGGGGAGAGACCCCAGCGAACTCTCGTCGTAAGGGCAGGCTATTCGCGAATTTATCTCCTGCAGAGCATGTCGACGGGCGCGTCCACCCCGGCGAATAGGGCCCAAAGGTGGACAGATCGATTTGTCCCGCGCGAGAAACGGGAGAGGCATCTTATTGATCCACAATAAGATCTCTCCCGCTATGTTGCTTTACCGAAAGTTTTCACCTTTTACTGGCTTTCAACTGGCCAAGAGTGTCAAAGTGCGCTCCAGACAATCCCAAGCGACTCGGCACTGAACGGAGCCTCCGATGTATAGGGTTTCCGACACAGTTCGCAGCAACCACAACCAGGACGGCGCAATTGTGCTGGATGTCCGGCAAGGTCAGATGTTCAACCTCAACTTTGTTGGGTCGCGAATCCTAGAACTTCTCAAAAGTGGCTCGACCGAATCAGCGATTGTCGATGAGATCAGCCGGGAGTTTGACGTTAGCCGAGAGCTAGCGGAGAACGATGTGCGGGAATTCCTTCAGTCCTTAAAAAAGTGTCACCTGGTCGAAGAGCACGAATCGGGCGTGGCGGTCTGAGTTGGAACCAAGATCATGGAATCGACACAACAGTCCGATAGCGAGACCTATCGCGCCATTGTGCTCGGGCAGGGTGGGAATGAACTGCTTTTGGCGCGGGCTGGCGATGGTTTTCTTCTACCCTCGGTCGAGATCCCGCGTTGGCAGCGAATTGCCGAGAACATGACTGTTGCCATCAGGAACGAATGGGACCAGGAAGCGATTTGTCTTTTCAACCCGGGTGTCAGCGCTCCAGTCAGCTCTGTCAACGACCACAACTACCAAGTCATGGAATGCTGCGGGCCAGTAAGACCCCACCCACGTGCCGAGTGGGTTCACGTGTCATCGTTGTCCGAGCAAACCTTCATCGATCCCGCAGATCAGTTCGCAGTGCAGCGGTCTCTAGCTGAATGCGACAGAAGTGTGGGTGCTTCAGCGCTAGGCCCGTTCGCAAGACTCGGCTGGTTCAGAGAGTTGCAGGGATGGATCGAAGAAGTAATCGGGCCGCTGGGATTCCATCTGACGGGAAGTTTTTCTCAGTTGAATGCTAGCCCGTCGTTCAGCCTGGTTCGGTTCGGGACGAGCGGCCCGGCTGTATGGTTCAAGGCGGTCGGAGAACCCAATCTTCGCGAATTTCCGATCACGCTTGAGCTGGCAAGACTTTTCCCACAATACCTTCCGACGATTCTTGCCACGCGGCCGGCATGGCACGGATGGCTAGCCCCGGAGGTCAAAGGCACCAACCTCGGTGAGACCCAGCATGCCCAACTGTGGGCAGCCGCCACTTCAGCTCTGGCGAATCTCCAAATTGAATCCACTGACAGAAGAGGCCTGCTCTTCAACTCGGGTGCACGAGACCTTAGGGCGTCCTCGTTGTTGAAGCTGGTTCGCCCCTTCCTACATTCCATGGGGGAACTCATGGAAAAGCAGACCAAGGTTCCACCACCTGTGCTGTCGAGGAGCGAGCTCATGTTGCTCAGAGAACAGATCGAAGAGGCACTCTCCTTAAACGCAGATTTGGGGATACCTGACGCCCTGGGACATCTCGACCTAAATCCCGGAAATGTGATTGTGTCTGAGGGCCAGTGCATATTCCTGGACTGGGCCGGGGCATACGTGGGGAACCCATTTTTCAGCTTTCAGTATCTCGTTGAACACTCTCGGCGGATGGCTGGCTTGGACCCGACAACCGAGTCGGGCCTGACCAACACCTATGCCGAGGAATGGCAGTCATGGGTCTCGCCTGAAAGCCTGAAAGTAGCCTTGGCTCTCACACCGATGCTAGCGGTCTTTGCCTATGCGGCCGCGACCGATGTGTGGGGCGACCAGGCCGGACTTCAAGACCCCAAGGTTACCGGATATCTACGGAGCCTGACCCGGCGGATGCATCGCGAAGCAAACCGGCTGAGAGATCGGAGTGCGCTATGCCCAAACTGATGGAGCCTCCGCTGTGTTCGCCGGTTGAGCCTGTAACTGAAGTCCTGCATGGTATGGCCGTCACCGACCCATACCGTTGGCTCGAAGACCAGGATTCGCCTCGGACGCGCGCGTGGATCGAAGAACAAACTTTCTACGCCCGCAACTATCTCGACAGTATCCCAGGACGCGACCACATTCGTGAACGTATTCGGGAACTCCTCGCCGTTGAAACCTATGACTCGCTCCAAAAGGCAGGCAACCGTTACTTTTTCCGCAAGCGTCTTGCCGACGAAGAACAAGCGAGCATCTACATGCGGGAGGGTGAGGGCGGGGAGGACAGTCTGCTGATTGATCCTGCTGCGGAGGGCGCAGGGAAATTTACTTCGGTCAAGCTCTTGCGCGTCTCGCCCGATGGACACTTTGTTCTATATGAGGTCAAAGAGGGGGGAGAGCGGACGGGGATATTTCGACTGCTCGAAACGAAAACGGGCACAAAGCTCGCTGACGCGTTACCGCGCGGAATCCTACGAGGGTTCGTCTTTGCACGCGACGGTAAGAGCTTCTATTACTCTCACGAACCAGTCGAAGCAACGCTGCCGTTCTATCGGGCAGCCTATCGCCACGAGATCGGTACTGCGTTCTCGGAAGATGAAGAGGTTTTCTCGGCCGGAGAGGACAAAAGACTGCGCCTGTTCATCCTCGGCGAGGATCCCAATCTCGGAATCTTAGTCAACAAATGTTTCGACAGCACCTGCACCGATTTCTATCTCAGGTCCTTTGACAAGGACTCGCTCCCTATCCGGATATTGGCCGACGCTCGCTACCTGTTCGAACCGAGCTTGGTGAATGGTCACATCTTCGCCCTCACCGATCGCGATGCACCAAACCTTCGCATCGTGGAGGTCCTCGCGCAAACGAGCGAAGAGCCGCGATTCATCGAGATGGTTCCCGAACGAGATGCTCGAATCGGTCAGTGGGCTGTTGTTCGAGATCGTATCTTCGCCTCTTACACCAAGAATGGGACAACCGAAATCCGCGAGTACGACTTCTGCGGCCGCAAGACAGGCGAAGTTCCCATTCGCGACGCCGAAACCGCTCGTCTCGTCGGACCTCACGGGGAAGATCTCACCTTCGAGGCGGAATCATTTGCCGAACCCATCAGCATCTGGCGATATTCTCCGAAAGACGGCGGGCGCAAGCTTTGGGCCCAGAAAACCGTTCCATTCAATTCCGCAAATTACACCCATCGACGCGTGTGGTACACCTCGAAAGATGGGACCCAGATTCCAATGTTCTTGATGGGCCACCGCGACATAATTGAGTCGGGCACACATCCCGCGATCATGACGTCTTACGGCGGATTCGGCGCCTCGGTAATGCCGCAATTCAGCTTTTTTGTCGCGTTCTTGGTCGAACGAGGATGCTTGTTTGCGCTCCCGTCGATCCGAGGCGGCGCCGACTTCGGCGCGGGATAGCACAATCAAGCGAAACGGCGAAATCGTCAGACGGCTTACGACGACTTTCTGGCGGCTGCAGAATGGTTAATCGAACGCGGCCGCACCACACGAGAAAAACTCGCAATCTTCGGAGGATCGAACTCGGGACTCTTGGTCGGTGCGGCCCTCACCCAGAGACCGGACTTGTTCCGTGCCGCCGTTGCGATTGCTCCGTTGTTGGACATGCTTCGCTACCATCTGTTCGATCAGTCGCACATTTGGAAAGACGAATTTGGGACGGTGGAAGACACGGCGGACTTTGCCGCTCTCGTCGGTTATTCGCCCTATCATCGCGTGCGGGACGGACAAGCGTATCCCGCAACGATGATCGTTTCCGGAGATGCCGACACGAATTGCAATCCCCTGCACGCCCGAAAAATGACAGCGCGGCTGCAGGCGGCAACGAGTTCTCCCTATCCGGTCATTCTCGACTACAGCAAGTTTCGGGGACATTCACCGGTGCTTCCTCTAAGTGAGCGGATAGAAGCTCTGACCGACCGCATGGCGTTCCTTGTGGATCAACTGCAGCTATCGGAGTGAGCCAGGAGGTTCGTCCCATGTCGATTCTGTTTTTGCAGGCTTACGGGAAGCTCGTTCTCTTCGACCTGTATCTTGCGCGAGGCAACTTCGCCGCTCTCTATCAGCGAGTCCGCGCGTGTCCGGTCGAAAACAAAATGGAACACCCAGAAACCACTGCACAGATTTGTGCTGCCGTGGACATGGCCTGTATTTGGTATTGGAAGCAAGTACTCTGCCTGCAGCGGTCCGCGGCGACGGCGTGCCTGCTCCGCGAATACGGCGTTCCCGCTGAGATGGTGATCGGCGCGCAGCACGTGCCTTTCAAGGCTCACGCCTGGGTGGAAGCCGGGGGCTGCGTAGTCAACGACAAGCCCTATACGCCGGAAATATATCAAGTACTCGACAGGTGCTAGTGAACGGCCGGGAAACACGAACAAGAGAGCGAACCATGAGCGTCCAGTTCGGAAGATGGAATTTCGCGGGTGAGCCATCGTCACCGCAATACATTAATAAGATTCAGTCGCTTCTCGCAGCTTACGGACCCGACGGAATGAACTCATATTCCGGCGCTGGCGTGGGCATTTTATATGGTGCATTTCACTCGACGAGCGACTCGCGGAATGAAACCCAGCCACAGGTCACAAAGTCAGGCGCTGTAGTCACGTGGGACGGGCGGCTCGACAATCGAGGAGAACTGATTGCCTTGCTGCGGGAGGAGATTTTGACGAGCTCGCCTGACGCCGCGATCGTCCGGGAAGCCTACGAACGCTGGGGCGCGGCTTGTTTTCGAAGGCTCCTAGGCGACTGGGCGCTGTCCGTCTGGAATCCCGCCGATCGCTCGCTCATGCTCGCGAAAGACCCGGTCGGAGTACGGCCCCTCTATTACTCGCTCACTGAACCCCAAGTCGTGTGGAGCACGATCCTCGATCCACTGGTTCTCTTCACCGAGAAGACCTTGGCACTCGAGGAAGAATACATCGCCGGATGTTTATCGTTTTTCCCGGCCGTCCATCTGACACCGTACGCCGGCATCCATTCCGTGCCTCCATCTTCCTTCGTGCGTATCCGAGCCGGAAACAAGACTGTCGAAAGGTATTGGGATTTCGATCCAGCCAAGAGGATTCGTTACTCGACCGACCAGGAATACGAAGAACACTTTCGCATCGCCCTTGCTGAATCCGTCCGGCGGAGACTCCGCTCCGATCACCCGGTGCTGGCCGAGCTGAGTGGCGGGATGGATTCATCCTCGATCGTCTGCATGGCAGATAGGGTGATCGCTCGCGGCAGTGCCGGCGCACAAAAGCTTGACACGGTTTCTTACTACGACGATTCCGAACCGAACTGGAACGAGCGTCCCTTCTTCCGTAAGGTCGAAGAGCAACGGGCCCGAACCGGACTGCATATCGACGTTAGTTCCAATCGAGGTCTCGGGAGCATCTTCGATGCCGGACCGCTCAGAATTGCACCAGGTTCGGAAGGCAAGCCCTCCCTCGCCCGCGAGAAGTTGAACGCATTCTTTTCGGCAAACGGGCACCGTGTTCTGCTCTCGGGTTTCGGCGGAGACGAAGTGCTTGGCGGGGTGCCCGACGCGACATCGGAGCTCGCGGATCTCGCGACCCAGGTTGAAGTGAGAACGCTCGCTCGCCAACTCAAGATTTGGGCGCTCGACAAGAGAAAGCCGTGGTTCCATCTCCTTGGGGAAACCGCTCGTCGATTCCTACCGTTCGCACTGGTGGGCAGCCCCGCACACCTGCGTCCTGCTGCTTGGCTCGATTCCGGCTTTGTCGCGCGGCAGCGATCAGCACTCACCGGATATGAGAGCAGGATTCGGTTGTTTGGTCCCCTCCCGACGTTTCAAGAGAACCTCTCCACGCTCGTCGCATTGCGCAGGCAACTCGGATCAAATGTACTCCCTGCGGGGCCGGCCTATGAGAAGCGCTATCCGTATCTCGACCGGGACTTGCTCGAATTCCTGTTCGCCGTTCCCAGAGAACAGTTGCTCAGGCCAGGCCAGCGCCGTTCGCTGATGCGTCGCGCGCTGGTAGGAGTTGTGCCTGAGGAGGTCTTGAATCGAAAGAGGAAGGCTTTCGTCGCGCGCCGCCCGTTCGTCGAAATCTCGGAACAGTTCGACGCGCTCCTTCAAAATCTTGACCCCATGACTACTGCGTCGCTGGGGATTATAGATCCCGCCGCTTTCCGGCGGGAACTCGAGAACGCTCGAGCTGGCCTTGAAACCTTGCCGATCGCTTTGCTGCGAACGATCGGAATCGAAGCGTGGCTGAGGAATCTGGCCGCCCAAGGTCTATTGATAGAGTTAGGACGTACCCCACAGATCGCCAGGAAGGAATGCTAGGTACCGCAGGGATACCAACGATCTTTCAGCTGAAAGTTACTCTCAACCAGAAAGGAGGTGATACTCATGAAATACGAAAAACCAGAAGTCCGGCTCTCGGCAGAAGCAATCCGGACGATTGAAAGTCACAGCAAGTTGACTGGGCTACCGGACACTATGGTCGGCAACCCGATCCACACCACGCCCGCCTATGAGGCGGACGAGTAGCACTACAACCGCATGCGCGAGGCGCCTCGCGTATCGCGGTTTTTTCCACGGCAAAGCGCGGAATCTTGAAGACCGGACACGGCACGGTCGTGAATCACAACAAAAACAGGAAGTTCTAGTCTCGGCACAGATAATCGGGGCGATTGAAACTTACATCTAGGCAGTTGGTCCGTACGGGCCCCGACACCAATCCGAACAAGAGCTCGACCGCTTCTGAGTCGAATGAGTCGTAGTATGCCCTTGCGTTCCGTTCGTTGCGCACTGGCATTTCCTTGCTCCGCCAGCAGTCTATTCATTTCGTACCGGACGAGCCGATTCGCCCTGTCCTTCGTGGAGATTGGCTTTTTCGAGATCGCGAAGTCCCTGCCAACGATCATATTGTCCGCGCTTTTGAGGATCTGGATCTACCTCACCTCTTAGCCAGAATCGGAACCAATCGACGGTTCCCGTCTGAGAGGCCGCCCGCTGTGCAGGATTTGTGAGTGGGTGCGTCCCTTCGTCTGGGAGGAGAATCAGATCCACCGGTTTGTTCAGGTAATTGAGTCCGGCATACGGCTCCCACAAAGCGATCAGCGCAGGACGTCCTCTCACCACAACCTGTAGCGGTGCCGCGATTTTATCCAGGTTGAATTCTGGCGAATGCTTGAGCCAGTCTTCCAGGCCCTTCCCAAATGGCCGCGCACCCATCAGGATATCCGTCTCGCGACCGACCTCATTATTCTCGGCGCCCCAGTCCATGATGTATTCCACGTAACCCAGAACGATTCCGTCTGTAATGGAGGCAGCCCGTAGATGGAGCTTGTTGTCCGTTAGCGCCTGCATGACGTAGTAGCACGTTCGGCTGAAGCCGATGATCCCCACGCGGTCTGGATCGATCAAGCCTGCGGCGGCGAGCTGCTCTACCGCGCCTTCATATCCGGCGATCTGGCACAAAGCCTCCTCCGTCGTGAGCCTGACGGGGCAATCCTCCACTTGGAGCACTACCATCTCCGCAGCGGCGAGTTCTTGGGCCGCAAATCCTGTGGGGAAAACTCCAGACGGATCGAAACTCCTTTGGCGAAACCCGTGCGTCTGGATGACCAGGGGATAGCGGCGGCCCAGGAGATAGTCGGGTGGCTTGTACAAGCCCCCAATCCAATCATGTCCCGTCTCGTCCTTCCACCGAAACACGGACTCCTCACCCAAAGCGATTTGCTTTAACTGCGGGTTCGGGTTCCAAATCACTTTCGATGCCCCTGTATGATGATCGGCTCCGACCAGGACCGGCGGTGCGTTCATATCCTGCTTGACCAGGACGTCAATTGGCGGAACATGAGCACCCCGCTCGGGCAAGATTGTGGGGTCGATGCTCCATGACCCGCCTGGTTCTCGGGAGTGATACTCTGATTGCTCGGTCCCATCTGGAAGCAGATAACGGATTTCGACGCGCGCATTCGTTCCCGGGACGAAGTTCACGCTGCGGATGATTCTCAGGCTTTTTTCGTCGTCATAGCTCGTCGGTTGACCCCGAAGCCGCTCGACGCAGCTCATGCTGCCCGATGCGAGTTCGACGACCGCGGTGCATGGAGCGACCCCAAGGGATTTCTGCCCCTGTCGGTCGGGTGGAATAAAGGTGTCGGGCAGTACGACGGACTGCCCATCGGCGGACCATGCCGCTTTTAGGACAGCCCACCACCCCGCCGCGTTCCCGATCGGAGCTTTCGCAAGGGGCGTGACTTTTCCGCGAGACAGCTGGATTCGAACGTATTCGCTTACGGAAACGCTCTGATCAAGCGCGGCGGGGTCTTGGTGTCCGGGCTTTATAGGATAGCCAGCAGACGGATATGCGGACGGGTACATCGTTCCCCATTCGGGGGGGACGTCCCGAACAGCGAGGGCGGTTACAACCGAACGCCCATCAGGAGAAAGCGCAAGTGCGTTCTGACCGTCTGAACGAATCGGGATCGGCTCACCGGAGCCGTCGCGAACCTGGAACATCCTGCGGTCGATGACAGCCCAAAGCTCGCTCAGATCGTATCCAGCGAGTGCCGTGAAGTGTAAATCATCACTCTCTCCAAAAAGGAGACCATAGATGTTGTGACCTTTCGCAGCGACAGCGGTTGCCCGGCGTTCTCGAATCTCGGTTTCGCGAAGCGCAGGACTCTGAATGCAATACACGTAGTGATTTCGGTCCCGAATATCGAAGCCGGTAACCTGCTGATCGCTCCGCGTGAGAGTAAAGATTCTCTTTGCTTGCAGGTCTCCGAGGAACAATTGATCTTTGCCTGCGGAGGTCTTCGCAAGGAAGGCGAACCCGCTCGAATCGGCAAGCCACCGAATATTCGTAATGATCGGGCCGTCCCGGTAGGACGACTTCGCGAACGTCCAAGAGGGAGAAAGTTCCTTCCCGCTTTCAGAAGAGCGCAGGAATCGCTCGACATCCACCGTCCGATACACGCGAAGAGTGGACTCCGGGCGATCGAGGTCCATACGCCCGCGTTCCGTATCGACTACGAAAAACCGCCCGTCCGGCGAGAATGTGACCGGCTCGGTCTGGGCCGTGTAAGGGTCTCCAAAGTGCGCGAGCTGAATATCGTCGGCCACGGTGAAGCGCCGCTGTGCGTCCGCCAAGATCGCTGTGGTTGGCCACGTTCCGATCGCCAATAGCAAGTAAAGCAGTCGCCTCGCTTGCAAAGCACAGAGGCCGTCCCTTGACTTGCTTGGTGTGGTGAAAACAACCGTGGCGTTAACCGTTATTGGCAGAGAAAATCTCACTGGCTAAAAGGAAAGCTTCAGAGAAAGTTGCAGAGACCTGGGGCCGCCTTCCTGGAAAAGCGGATTCAATCCTCCAAGGCCGCTGTTGAGCATCTGCATGGATTCGAGGTAGGCGGGTCCGTAACCGATGTAGCCCGGGGGATTCGAAAAATTAGGGTGGTTCAGGAGATTGAATGCATCCGCGCGAAACTGCAGGCCTAGCCTTTCGGGCAAAGAAAATTTCCGGCCTATCGACATGTCGAGTTCGGTTAATCCAAACCCGCGAATGTCGTTTCGTCCTTCGGTTCCCTGCTGCCCAGAAGCCGGCACAGCGAATGCGTCAGGATTTAGGCTTTTGCCGCCACCTGCTGACGAGTTGGAAATCCATAAGGGCTGGCCAACAACGAGGTCAGGACGCGGCGGAACTCCTGATATCGTCGAGGTCAGAACCACCGCATTGAATGGGAACCCAGTCCTCGCCACGATCAATCCGTCGACAGACCAGTCTCGCGTCAACGCCGAAAGGGCTCCATGGTTGGAAGCCATCGGAAGCGAATAGCTGAACCCTGCGGATAAACTCTGGCGAACATCGAAGGAAGAGGAAGCGTAGTCCTTTGCAGCTGAAAGAACAGTGCTGGAAATAGCCGTGGCGTCAACAGTGTCGTCCGATGCGTTATCGAGAGAATGGGACCAAGTGTAATTCAGCAAAGCGTGTAACCGCCCGGCCATGGGCCTGCGATATTGAATCTGAAGTGCGTTGTAGTTCGATCGTGCACCGTTTCCCGTCAGCAGAAACACTCCCTCGAAATTAGCGTTCGGCTGCTCCATGCCCTCTTGGCGGAGCAGGTCGCGCCCCGCCTGGCCCACGTAGGTCAGTGACACGGCTTGCTGCCCGCCAAGTGACTTTTCGAGCGCAACATTCCATTGATAAGAGCGCGGAAGTTTCAAATTCGGCGCGAATCCCGCCGTGTCCTCCGGATAGGGAGGAAGGAGTGAAATGGCGGGAATATATGGCGTTGCATCGGCTAGGGGCAGCATCGCGGTAGGGCAGCACTGCGAGGCGGAATTGGGATAGGTAGCTCCGAGATACCCTGTAGCGTCGGTTCCAAGATCGTAGAAAATTCCCCACCCTGCCCTCAGCACGAAGCTCCCGCTCGGTGTCAGACTGTAGGCCACGCCGATTCGCGGTGCAAAATTCGCATACGTCGTACTCCACAAAGAGCTGCCCGAAGGTGCCGGAGCAATCGTGGCGGGGTTCCTAACGTTTTGCCAAGCCGCGAGAGATGTACCGTCCCGTCCCGATGGTGCGGGATTCAGTTCCCAACGGAGACCGTATACCAGTGTCAGTCTGGAATTCATTTTCCAGCTGTCTTGACCGTAAACACTGGTTGATTGAAACAGGAACTTTGTCGGATTTGTGTTGAGTCCGTAAATGCCGTAATCCGCCTCGCTGGTCGCCAAGAAATTAGGCACACTGCTCACGATATACTCAAGGGCGGGAGAGGGATTGAGGTTCAAGTAGATGGCGCGATAGTCCGCGCCGAACTTCCATCGGTGCGCGCCGTGAGCGACGGTGAAATCATCGGCGAAATTGAGTTGCGTGCTGCGATTTCTTGCTTCTGGTCCGGTCGAATAGAACCCCGTGTCGAGCGTGCCGAACTCTAGATCGACAGTGCCAGGACTCCGCAGGTTCGGTCCTAAAAGACTAAGACTCGGTGGCACCGCTCCGCCGAACGAATCCAAACTCGTGAATCCATTGGCGCTTTGCATGGAGTAGTTCGCCCGAAAGCTGTTTGCAACAAGCGGGCTCAGCACTATCGTTGCGCCCAGCGTCACTGTTCTTGTCCCGACCTGCGTCGAATCCATCTCACTGAGACTGTTGTTGCGCCTCGCTGTTGCAGAGGGAGCTTCGTTATACCGGCCGAACAAGGACAAACGCGCGTTAACTGTGTGGTCGATGCGGATGCTTCCGGCGTTGAGAGTCGAAGGATTCGAATAATTTCCCGTGAATGCTTGGGTGTAGACACCGGGTGTTATGCTCCGATCCTGTGGCTGGGGATAGGCGTCGAGAAAAGGAGCGATCGCGGCAGGAGCCGTGGTTCTGGCAAACTCAGCGGGTACCTCGACAACAGTGGTGTCAGGTTGTCGCAACCGCGCCCCTTCGTAGGAGACGAACACGAAGGTCTTGTCCTTTTGAATGGGTCCCCCCAGGAACCCACCGAAATCATTGTGCCTTTCCGCGGCGCGCGGTTGCCCCGCCTGGTTCGCAAACCAATCGTTGGCATCGAGAACATTGTTGCGAAAGTATTCGTAGACGCCTCCGTGAAAATCGTTGGTGCCCGAACGCGTCGTTAAGATCACTTGCCCGCCCGGGGAGCGGCCAAATTCTGGCGCGAAAGAAGACGTCTCCACTCGAAATTCCTGCAGATCTTCGACCGATACCAAGCTGCTGGTTCCGCCCAAGGCGCTAAATGCTTGTGTCGCCCCGCCGGATGTTCCGACGGACGACCCTGCCGATACACCGAAGTTCGCCGAGACGCCGTCGATCAGAAAGTTATTGCCGCTGGTCCTCTGACCCGCGATGCTAAACTGACCCTGGTTGTAGGTACTTGTCGCCGCGATCACTACTCCGGGTGTTAGCTGCAGCAGCGTATTGAAACTGCGACCATTCAGTGGCAAACTTTCCACAAAATTGCGGTCAATTACGGTACTTACAGAAGCGTTTTCTGTGTTTATGAGTGGCGCGCCACCTTCTACCGTCACTATCTCGGAGGCAGCCCCAATCGGCAACGTAAAATTGATCGCAAGCGCGTCCTCAACGTGAACGACGATATCCGGTTTGATAATCGTCTTGAACCCCAACTTGGTAACCTGAAGCCGGTAAGGACCTGGAGGCAGGTTCGGTAGCACGTAAATGCCTTCTTCATTGGTTTTCGTGGTGTACTGCACACCGGTCACGTCGTTCACAACTACCACGTCGGCGCCAACGATTACGCTGTTGGAAGGATCGGCGACGAGGCCATTGATAACCCCGTTGGGTGACTGCGCAACAAGGGGTAAGGCCAACATCAAAGCGCAAGCGGAAAGCAGGACGACATAGGGGAAGCGCATGTAGGCTCTCCAGCGACCAACGGGGTTCTAGCCCCCTCTCTTACTTGTTCGCAGGACACTCCGCGCGGGTACCACGTTGTCCTCATTTTAGGACGAATTAGCAATTAGGAGGTGGTAGAACGGCCGGGCTAGGGGTGGTTCGGGTCAATCTTCAGGTAGGCGAAAAGGAGAGACTTACCACTGGGTCTGCGGCTGCCGCCGTTTGGTTCCACGGTCACGAACACGCCGTCGATTTGTGCCAGTGTATTGGGGTCGTCACACTTCAAAATCCATCGCTTTCTAGAGGCGTTGTCTTCATAAAAAATGCCTAGGTTGACCGCCTGTTGCTGGTCAGGCCCACGTCGGCCCCAGGCCTGAAACGCATTCGCTTTCTTCGCTTCCGTCTGCTGATCCAAGTCGTACGCGTAGAAGATCAGCGACTTTCCCCGTGTGTAGAACACGCGTCCATAGGGTTTCTTGGTCTCGCCGGTGCGGGCGACGTCATAGACTTCCGCAATGTAGAGATCACGGGCACCCATGAGGTCCCGGATGTCGCGGTCGTGCGCCAAAAGTTCGTCCTTCTGGTCTAGTGCGACTTCGCGGTCGTGAAGCAACTGAGTTAGATCGTTGGCCTTGTCCTCCAGCGCTTTGGCACGAACCGCATCCTGGGCAGACTGTTGCGCCAAAGAATCCAGTTTCTCCTGCAGGGCATGAGAACTGTTTTTGGCGGCATCCAATTTCTGCTCCAGATCAGTTCGCTGTTGGGTGAGATCTTGTCGGCTCGCGTCGCCGGCGTGCAGATCGTTCTCCAGTTGCGTCTGCGCCGCTTTCATCTGATTGATCTGGGCCGATTGCTCGGCCAATTCGTGGCGGAGGTCCGCGATCGTTTTGTCGCGTTGCTCAATCTGGGCTCGGGCCATTTCGCGCTCGTGTCCCGCATCGCTGAGTTGTTCCTCTAGAGAGACCTGGCCTTGTACGCTTGGCTGGGGCGGTGCCTGCTGGGCAACGTTGGTCGAGTGGCGCACGGTAACGCGATAAGCGTAGAAACCGACGGTGAGGAAGAGCAGAATCCCTGCGGCATAGAGCATCCACACCTGGCGCCAAGCTAACGAGCTGGAGAACAGGGGAAGGCGATGGTGGTTGGTCGGAAGATCGCTTACACTGCGGAACTTGTGAGGTTCGTGCTTTTCCTGCTGCGCCAGGCGTTGGAAAAAAGCCTTCTCGGCCTGTTCTGCTGACCAGGAGCCAGGTTCTGCACTCTCGGGCTCTTCGTTGGCTGCAATGGCGGGAATCGCTTGGCCGACGACCGCTTCGTACTGCTGAAGGGCTTCCCGGCAAGACTGACAAAAAACGAGATGCTCCTGTAGCCTCTTCTGTTCTTCCTCAGTGAGCTGACCAGAGGTCGAAACGGCGCAGAGCTCTAGGAACTCGTCATGGGGTTCGGTTCGCGACAACGCCCCTGCTCCTAGCTTGGACAAGACCTTTTATCATACTGCTCGCTCGCCCGGCAATTTGCCACCAAAAAGCTCTTTTCGCAGCCTCTCCAGCCCGCGGAAGTAGTAGTGTTTGACATTCCCTCTGGATTGCCCGAGCTTCGTGGCGATTTCATCTAGAGTATAGCCTTCCATGAAGTGTAGCCGCAGGGTCTGGCGCTGGTTCTCCGAGAGCGCCTCAAATACCTGCTGAAGACCGCCGTTCCCGAGCCTTCTGCCGATCGAGTCCTCAAGCCTGCCAGCACTCATCCGCGGGTCTGCCAGGTGGCTTGCCGCGTCGTCGAGGTCGAGCCGTGTGTAGAAGTGGCGGGAGGTTAGGTAACGGCGTCGCGAGATGGCTCGGCGGTATGCCATTTGCAGAATCCAGAATCGTGCTGGGCCTTTGGAACTGTCAAAAGTCTTACAGAGGCGATGAATCAGGAGGAATACGTCCTGGAGCAAATCGTCTGCCTCGGATGTGTCTCGCAGAACTCGGTAAGCTACGCCCCGTACCACGCGGGCGTACCGCCGAAACAAGGATGCTAGGGCTTCTCTCTCGCCCTCGCAAATGCGAGCTATGAGGAGTTCGTCAGAGATCTCGTCTTTGGCGACGCTGACAGATTCGGACTCCTTCGATGAGCCAAGAGCGGGCAAGCGAGCTGTCGCCAAGAGACTCAAGAGAAATCCATTCGCCTAGCACCAGTCAGAAACCGCACGGAGCGCGATTTGCCAATACTTTGTCCAGGCCTCGCTGTTATCTGTCCTTACCCGTAATCTCATTCGGTGGTAATGAAAACATCTGTGAGCGACACTCGCCCCCGTCACGGGAGTTTACTTGGCGAATCTTCGCGAACAATTTGGGAACCGCCTTAGGTCAATTCGCTTGGCCAGGAAGATGAGCCAGGAGGAGTTCGCGGAGTTGCTCGAAATTTCGGTAGACTTCCTGAGCCTAATCGAGCGCGGCATCAATGCTCCCTCCTTTGAAAACCTCGAAGTATTTGCAACACAGCTGGGCGTTCCAGTTTCAGAGCTCTTCACATTCGACGTCGGTATAGCTCCCACCGAGTCTCGCCAAGTCCCGCCCGAAGTCGGCTAGCGTCTCGTCATAGCGGCATTGATCGTCGAGCACTCATCGTTTGTGACGAGCTTTACTTGCAGCTCATGTTCCCCATGAACCCGTAATCTCATTCGGTGGTGCCCGGAATGAGATTACGACAGACTTGCGACTGGTGCAAGTCGAAGATTGAGCTCCCTACACAAGCAATTCGGACAACGGGTTCGGCAGATCCGAGATGAGATGGACAAGACTCAGGAGGACTTCGCCGAGATGGTCGGGATGTCCGTGGACTTTCTCAGTTTGATCGAACGGGGAAAAAACGCGCCATCGTTCAAGAAACTTGAAGGGATGATTAGGGGCCTGGGGGTTTCTGCGGCCTACCTTTTCACGTTTGAGGATTCTCCCAGCGGCAAGAAGATCCGAAAATCTCGCAGTAAACATTGAGATTCGCAATGGCGTAGTCCTACCCTCCGACGGCCCCGCCCACATTAGGCACGCCAAATGCAGGGGCCCCGCCAGAATCCGGATACAGCGACTGACCGACAGTCAGCCGTCCGTATATCAAGGGGTTCGAGCGTGACAATGGCGGAGAGACTGGGATTCGTTTTCCACGACTAACGCAAGTCAGATAGCGACTCCAGCCAGTCCGAGTCTCTCCCCTATCTTACGAGTGCGTAACCGCAAGTCTATCGGTTTCGCCTTGTATTCGCCTTGGAAAAATGAGAAACTCGGCACAATGATCTGGACTCCTGACCGCCGTCTAGTCGTTCCCTTTCCCGGTCTAGTTTTCCCGATGCGAAGGCACGAATTCTGGCGTCTCTCGTATCGAAGGAGTCGTTACCTTGAGCACGCGACTGAAGAAGAACTGATGAACCGCGCACGCGACATCATCAGCAACATCACTGAACTAGCGTATGACGGCAAGATCGGGATGATTTCACCCACTGAAGGTGGAGCATTTTGGATTGAGTTGTTCACACACGTCTTGGAAGAACTGGTGCTGCGTGGCTCCGGTTTTAAGGATGGCTTCTTGAAGGATGCGACTGTTCCGAAGCCCACCTTCCCAATCGACCCAAGGGCAAAGAGTCTGGTGCGGCAGATTGGGCCAGGTCTAGGGAATCAGTGGTACGTGGTGAAACTCGGAAAAGCGAAATATCTTCAGCCTGCTTTCGAGCAGGGGCACTGGCGTATCTCCCCCGCGTCGAGCTATGCCGACCCGTCTCTCAATGCTGCTCAACGCGACAAAGAACTGGAGATGAAGATCTACCTGCCAAAATCCAAGATGAAGTTCTGGGATTGATTTCGCTACTCTGAAGTGGCCCCACTTCGATCATTACATTTGGCTCCACCCTAACCGATAGATCGGCCTACCCTGTCTGCGAAGCAGACGGGGAGGACGATGGACAGGAGAAGCAAGG
>Ga0181533_1002405_pt1 | contig 22061 bp, 12 predicted proteins | sample PEATcosm2014_Bin_45_FD_119772 | JGI IMG/M metagenome (GOLD analysis project Ga0181533, IMG submission 119772) | Peatland microbial communities from MTU Mesocosm Facility, Houghton, MI, USA - PEATcosm2014_Bin11_60_metaG | ecosystem: Environmental > Terrestrial > Soil > Wetlands > Peat | place...
GATCAAGATCCCTGATGCAGAAATGGCCACCCTCAACTTGGCGCCAGCAGCTTTTCATGGAGACTGGAACTATTTAGTTTCGCCTCATGAGTAGAAATGTAGACTTTATTTATGCGCAGGCCCGAAGGGCTCATACACGCCCGCCGTGAAGGCAGGTCCAGTGACGAAACAGGACCCGAAAGCCGTTGCCAAGCGTGAAAACGCGGCTCAGAAGGAACGCGACAAGGCGACCGCTAAGAAGGTCAAGTTGGACGATCCCAAGCGAGCCCCGCCGTCTCCCAAATAGACCCAAGATGGGTTAGGCCGTGCAATGTACCCCGGTTTGCGAACCGGGGTTTTTTGCTGGGGTTCCTCAAAATGCGCGCCTCCGCCGGGGCCCCGCGCGCCCGGTTGCTCTGCATGAGAATATGCCTTTCGCCAAACTGCTCTAAACTACTCTGGGTTGAGTGACGCCGCGAGGGTTGAGAGCATGAAAAGCAGCAAGGTGAGCGGGCAGGATGAATGCAAGCAAGTTGGGCTGAGCTGTCGCGAAAGATTGAAGCGATCCGAACAGTCGAAGTGGGATGTGGGCAGGCGTTTACACGATCCGGTCGAAGTGCTGATTGCCGCGAACAAAGGTCGAATTCCCGAGCTGTTGCCCATCAAGATGGGAAGGATGGCGGCATCTCCTTTTGGATTCTTCCGAGGCGCGGTCCCGCTCATGGCCGCGGATCTGGCTACTCTCCCCGTGACGAAGATCGAAGCCCAAATCTGCGGCGACGCCCACGTCCGGAACATGGGCTGCTTTGCCACACCCGACGGCCGCCTGGTCTTTGACATCAACGATTTCGACGAGACGGTCTGGGGACCGTGGGAGTGGGACGTAAAGCGGCTGGCGACCAGCTTGATCCTCGCGGGAAGGGAAGCGGGAAATTCCGACCGGCTCTGTCAGCAATCCGTGCAGCTTCTGATGCGTTCCTATCGCGAAGCCATGCTCCGGTTCGCGAAATTGCCGCGGCTGGACATGGCTAGGATGCGCGTACACCGGTTGCTGGAGGGAGATCCGGTCCGGTCGGTCCTGCACAAAGCAGCGAGAGCAACACCGTTGCAAAATCTTGAAAAGCTGACCGCCCTGCGGCGCGACGGATCGCGCATTTTCAAAGAGGCAAAACCGTTTCTCACGCGCGTCGTGAACCCTCTGAGCACCACGATTTTGCGGGCCTTGGGAAGCTATCGCAAAACGCTGGCGCCCGAGCGGCAGCACGTTCTGAGCTTCTATCGGCCGGCGGATATCGCATTCAAGGTGGTGGGCACCGGCAGCGTTGCGACGCACGATTATGTCGTGCTGCACTTCGGCAATGGATCCCGTGACCCGCTTTTCTTGCAGGTCAAGGAAGAACCTCCTTCCGCCTATGCGCCTTATCTTCGCAACGGCAATTCCGTCGGCAACCAGGGCCAGCGCGTCGTAGAGGGGCAACGCCGCATGCAAACTCAATCCGATTTGTTGCTGGGCTGGACCCGATTTGGCGGGCGCGACTATCTGGTAAGGCAGTTGAGCGACCACAAAGCATCGATTGACAACGAGGATCTCCACGGCAAAGGGATTCTGTTGTATGCGCACACCTCCGGGGAGATTCTTGCCAAGGGCCATGCGCGCTCCGGAGACCCATGCGTGCTGGCAGCCTACATCGGGTCAGGAACGAAGCTCGACAAGGCAATTGAGAAATTCGCCATCGCTTATGCGGATCAGATGACGCTGGATTATGAGAGGTTCAAGGATTCGATACGCAACGGGCGCATCAAGGCTTCGCGCCATCCGTTCTGAAGTTATTGGCTGCCAGATTTTTCCGCGCCGCTTGCAGAGAGTCATCCCGCGTGACGGCGCAACTGGGACAGCCGGAATCCTCAGTTGCTGTTTCTGTAAGTAATGGAGGCATCGAGCCTGCATCCGTGAATTCGGTCTAATTCAACCGGCAGACCATCAGTTGCGCATTTTCATAAGGACAAGCGAGCCCCAAGTTTGAGGGCTTCTCGAGCACAACCCAGTTGACGCCGTAAGTTTGCTTCAAACGCTCGAAGTCCGTTCGTTGAAAGTTTTTCCAGCCGCTCTGTGCTCGCATCTGTTCCTGCCATGTTTCCGCCAAAGCCGGGAACATCGTAACCGCGCCTGAATCCTTGACGTTATCGGCAAGCATCGAGCGCTCAGCGAGCGCGCGAAATCCGTGCTGCTCTTCCGTCTCTAATTTCATGTGTTCCGGGTTTAGCGCGAAATAAGCGTTAACCGGCGTGTTATTCCGAATCCACAGAAACGACATTACCCAGGGATTGGGCGAGGACGTTCCGGGCAGTTCGAGATGCGGCGTGGCAGGGAATAGCTCTCGCTGCACAAAGAACATGCCACCGCAGAGTGGAACAAGCACGATGAGCCATCGCCAAACATGCCGCCTTAGTAGAAAGTGCGCCAGCAATCCGCCAGAGAAGACAAACAGCAGGACGTAAGTCAGGTGCAAGGATCGCATCGGCTGGAGTAACGCAAACCGCTCAAACCGTGCCGGAGCCGTAATCGCGAGCCCGAGGATGAAGAAGAGCAACCCGAACACGATCAGCGCTTTGCACATCAAGTCGAGTTCGGTGAGCTGTTGCTTGCGCGCAATGCGGCGAAACCACCAAAAAATAACGAACGGAGCGACGATGCCTACCCACTCGTACCATTCCCAGCGCAGAAGAAAGAAGTAGGACCGGCTCTGGAGCGCTTCGTGGTATGCACTCGAAACCGGCGGAAACAGACCCAGCGGAAGCAACATGGCCACCGCGCTTTTATGCAGACGGGGTGTGCTCGAAATCCATCGCACCGCAATCAGGATCAGCGCAAAGGAAACGCCGAACACGCTCATCAGAGGATGAATTGCGGCCGTAAACAAAGCCCACAATCCGGCTCGCAGATACCGCCGCTCGGTCGTGTCTGCCACGATCATTAGCACCGATGCGGTGGAGAGCGAACGTGTGTTCAAGTATTGATCCATGATGTACAGCCGCGTTCCCGCCACCGGAAGCGTCAGCAGCGAGGCAACCAGTGCAACTCCACCCCAGCTTGACAACGGATCGGGAAAGACCGTGCGGCCAATTCTCCAGCAACCCAGCAGCAGCGTGAAAACACAGGCCGACTGCCACAACAGAAGAGCCCAGTCGAACGGCAGATGGGTAATCCGGACCGATGCGGCGATAAGGTTGGGAAACAGCGTCATCCCCGCATGCGACGCAAAAAATCCAGTGTTGTAGGGATAAAGAGCCGGGTTGAGCAGCTTCTTGATTCCGGGCAGATAAATTTCCGCGTCCTCAATGTATGGATGGTATCCATGCACTGCCAGTGCAGCAGCCGTGATACCTAACAGCAGTCCTAACTGCCGTAGCGTTAGCCGGCTGGTCGCAATCTTCCTTATCGTTGGCTGCAAAATCATTGGCTGCAAAGCTAGATCGTTTTATTCCGAACGGACGGTATGCTCTTGAGGTATCAACGACATTTCCCGCTACTTCGCTTGGCTGGCCAGTGAATCGCGTGAGTAGTAACTCGCGATGTCTGACTCTAGCGTGCGTCCTTCATCACTGAGAAACTGAAAGTGAGCGATGCCCCATTTTTGTAGAGCAAACTGCATGGTCGTTCGAAGCACACCCAGTCCGTAAACAACACTACGGAGGAGATTGATGGAGGAGGCCTCCTTGAAATATTTCGTTGGGCAGGAAACTTCTCCGACACGGAAGCCGAAATGAACGCACTGCGCCAGCACCTGGTTATCAAAAACGAAGTCGTCCGAGTTTTCAAGTAGGGGCAGCTTCAGCAATACGTCGCGGCTGAATGCGCGATATCCCGTATGGTACTCGGAAAGCTTTACGCCCAGGAACAGATTCTCAAATGCGGTCAAAAAGCGATTTGCCACGTATTTATAAAGAGGCATTCCGCCACGGAGAGCCATGCCGCCTATGATTCGTGAGCCGAGAGCAACGTCGTATACGTCGTATGCGACCATGCTGGCCATTGCTGTAATCAGCCGCGGAGTGTACTGGTAGTCGGGATGGAGCATGATCACTACGTCGGCTCCGGTGGCCAAAGCTTCACGGTAACAGGTCTGCTGATTCCGGCCGTATCCGTAATTACGGTTGTGAACGAAGCAGATAAGGCCTAGCTGGTTCGCTATCTCAACTGTCCGGTCAGAGCTGTGGTCGTCGACCAGAATCACATCATCCACCAGCTCTGGCACTTCCGAAATCGTAGTTTCCAGCGTCTTTTCGGCGTTGTATGCCGGCAAGACCACCGCGATGCGTTTACCACCTATCATTCTGCTTCTCCGAATTACTTCTCCGAGGGAGCTGTGCCACACAAACAGCCACAATTATCCAGCATCGCCAACACTGGACATGCGTCAGCCTTGCTATAAATCTCGCTAGAACACCGATCTCACGGAGTAAACGACTTTATCTTAACCCGGCTTGTGCTCTCGTAGCAATTCGACTCCTATGAGCATTGTGTTTCCCAGACGATCACGGCCCATGCGGCGAGAATCGCGAGCAGGGGATCAAAAAATCCTCTTAGCCTGACGTATGTGAGTGCGGCTGGCAAGTGCGGCGTGCGGTATGTCCCCGAGTGCCTTCGCCACGCCATTTACAGGCGGACAGGTTTCGGGAGTTTTGCCCGACAGTGCCTCGCAGTCTGTTGCGCCATCGCGGGCTTTAGCCGCAGACCGCCTGACGCAAGGTAGAGCATCGTGCAGTCTTAGCGCGACGAATCAATGGGCGAAGTGTTTATCCACTTAGCCGCCGATGTTTGAACAGGCTTTACGCACATTTTACACGTGTCGCATTGCCAGCCCATGGCCTAGAATTGGACAATCTTTGAGAGCTCAATCAAATGACCGCGAAGGCGCTTCCGTTTTTGCCTTGAAACCCCAACTGGCCGATATGGCAGGCAGTCGGTCCGTGGTTTCTAGCCTTTCGGTTTGCAGTAGCGCAGTATTAGTGTGAGACAGTCTACCCGGCGCGAGCGCTTCTCCAGGCGGCAATGGGAGGACATCGGGGTCTGCAATCGATCGTTGCCGAGCAGAAATGTGGAGTGGCCGAGAATGTACTTGAGAAGAAATCTAGTTTTTGCGCTCGCCGTTTGCGCGGGGATGAGCGCGCCGAGGCTGGTAGGGCTTGCCGGCGCGAGCTGCCTGCAAAGCGAAAGCGCGCCGCAGACATCCGCGAGTTCGCAGGCGAGAACGATGGGAACCGTGAAAGCCGTGACGGGCGACAAGATCACGCTCGGCACCGACTCGGGAGCCGAGGTTACTGTGGTTGTGCCGGACTCCACGCGCATTGTTCGCGTTGCCCCCGGGCAGAAGGACCTGAAAGACGCAGCTCCAATCGGCTTGCAGGATGTGCATGCCGGCGATCGCATCCTTGTCCGCGGTATCGGTTCCGGCGGGGGAGTTGTTCAGGCCACGTCCATCGTCCTTATGAAACAGCTCGATATTGCTGCAAAGCAGGAGCAGGAGCGCGCGGATTGGCAGAAGCGTGGCGTGGGCGGATTAGTCAGGGCCGTTGATCCCGCCGCGGGAACGGTTACGATTTCGATGGGAACTCCGGGGACAAAAAAAGCTGTATTGATCAGAATTTCGAGCGTCACCATCGTTCGACGCTATGCGCCGGACTCGGTGAAGTTCGACGATGCAAAGCCCGGAAAGCTTGACGAGATAAGACCTGGGGACCAGCTTCGTGCGCGCGGGACATCGACAGCAAACGGAGATGAACTTGGCGCGGAGGAAGTCGTGTCGGGGTCGTTCCGGAATATCGCGGGAACGGTTTCTTCCGTCAACCCAGGCGACAACTCAATCAGAGTGACCGATCTGGCCACGAAGCAGCCGGTTGTCGTCAAGATGACCTCTGACTCGCAACTGCGGAAGCTGCCACCCATGATCGCGCAGCGTGTTGCGCAAAGGCTCAAGGCGCCGGCGGAGTCCGCCAGTGCCGGCGGACAAACCTCATCCGGTCCGCCGTCCGGCAACGGAGCTCCGGCCACGCCTCCACGAGGCGGCGGAGCCACGGACTTGCAGCAGATCCTGCAACGTGTTCCGACCGCCACTCTGACGGAGTTACAGAAAGGCGATGCCGTGATGATCGTGGCTACCGAGGGCAAAGAGCCGGGACAAGTCACGGCCATCAGCTTGTTGAGCGGTGTTGAACCAATCCTTTCAGCTTCTCCGAGTGAGAGCCAGGCTTCCACGCTGCTATCGCCATGGAACCTTGGAACGAGCGGTGGAGAAGCCGGGGTGCAATAGACGGAGATAACGAGGCTAGAGGTTCTTGGGAGAATGATGAAGCTTGGGCCAGTTGGAATTTGTATTCTTCTTTGGGTGGCGTTTTCGTCGCCACTGCTCACTGTCGGTCTGTTCGCGCAGACCGCATCCGGCACGTTGCGCGGTGTGGTCACTGACCCCTCGGGAGCGGTCATACCCCAGGCCGCGGTTTCGCTTACGACGCCGCAGGGACAATCGGTGTCCTCCACCACCAGCAACCGCGAGGGCTTTTACGAGCTGAAGGGGATTGCGCCCGGCAGCTACAACGTGAACGCGACGGCGAAAGGCTTCGCCGTGTTTGGGCGGGAGAGCGTCACGGTTGTTGCCGGGCAGGCGCAAAGGCTCGACATTGCGCTCGAAATCGAAGTGCAGCAGGAAAACGTAACGGTTGAGGACGAGGCGCCAAGTGTCCAGGTGGCGCCGGAGAACAATGCCAGCTCCATCATCATTAAAGGTAAAGACCTTGAGGCCCTCTCCGATGACCCGGATGAGCTGCAGGCGGAGCTGCAAGCGCTGGCGGGACCATCGGCCGGGCCGAATGGAGGTCAGATTTACATCGACGGTTTTACCGGCGGGCAGCTTCCGCCGAAAGCGTCGATTCGCGAAATCCGCATCAACCAGAATCCGTTCTCGGCGCAATACGACAAACTCGGCTATGGCCGCATCGAGATCTTTACCAAGCCGGGTACGAACAAATTCCACGGCCAGTTTCTTTTCAACGACAATAATTCAATCTTCAACGCCCTCAACCCTTTTGTTACCCAGGTGCCCTCCTATCAGACGGAGCTATTCAACGGCAGCATTAGCGGCCCTTTGAGCAAGACAGCATCTTTCTTCTTCAATGCCGAGCGGCGGAACATCAACGACCCTTCGGTTGTGAATGTGCCTTTCGATCCGGTCACCGGCGGCCCGTTTACCCAGGCGTTCCCGAATTCGAGAACGAGAACGAACATCAGCCCGCGGATCGATTTACAGCTCGGCCAAAACAATACGCTGATGATTCGCTACCAGTTCACCCAGAACAACGAAACCAACGACGGAATCGGCCAGTTTGCCTTGCCTTCGCAGGCCTACAACGTCGCTAATACCGAACAAACATTGCAGATCAGCGATACGCAGGTCCTGAGTAAGAATGTGGTGAATGAGACGCGCTTTCAATACATCCGCGACCGGAACAACCAGACATCGCAGAACTTTCAACCGACCATATCCGTGCTGGGCGCGTTTACGGACGGCGGTAATTCATTGGGGAACGTTACCGATAACGCGGACCACTACGAGCTGCAGAATTACACGTCGATCGTTCATGGCAAGCATTTCATGAAATTCGGCGGGCGGCTGCGCATTACGAGAGATGCCAATTCCGCGACCAGCAATTTCAACGGGACGTACACCTTCTCATCGCTAAGCGCATACCAGAGCAACGCACCCAGCCAGTACTCCATCACTACAGGCCTGCCGCTTGCTCGAGTGGCGCTGATCGATGCAGGTCTTTACGGGGAAGATGAGTGGAGGCTTCGTCCCAACATGAGCCTGAGCTATGGGCTGCGTTTTGAAACGCAGAGTCACATCAGCGATCATGCCGACCTTGCTCCCAGGGTGAGTTTCTCATGGGGAGTCGGACGCGGCAAGAATCCTCCCAAGACGGTGCTGCGCGCAGGTTGGGGAATCTTCTACGACCGTTTTGCCTACGACCTGGCGCTCCAGGCAGAGCGGCTGAACGGAACCACGCAACAACAGGCGGTCGTCAGCTCGCCGAACTTTTTCTCTCCGAACGGTCCGGGGCCCGCTCCGAGCCAGCTTTCGGGTAGCTCGACATCTTCAACGATCTATCAGATTTCTCCCGATCTGCGGGCGCCCTACACCATGCAAACTGGGTTCAGCGTAGAGCGGCAGGTGGCGAAGGGCGCCACTGTCACGCTTACTTATCTCAACTCGCGTGGAGAGCACCAACTTTTTATCCGCGATATCAACGCGCCCAATGCCAGCGGCGTGCGGCCGCTCGCTGGTACTTACGGGAACGCGAATGTCTTCGCCTACGATTCGAGCGGAATCTTCAGGCAGAATCAGTTGATCGCGAATATGCGGGTAAGCGTCGGTTCCAGGCTTTCGCTGTTTGGTTTCTATTCGCTGAATTTCGCCAACAGCGATCTCGGGTCCGCAAGCTATTCGCCTACCTTATCGAGCGCTCCCGGGGGTGGATTCTCCTCGGGCGGAGCCGGCAGTTCTCCAGGCTTTTTGTCCGATTCCTTCGATCCCATGGCGGACTATGGCCGGGCAACTTTTGATGTACGTCACCGCGCCGTACTCGGCGGTAACATTGCGATGCCTTATGGCTTCCGGCTCAATCCCTTTATGTTGGTGACCTCCGGCAGGCCATTTGACATCACGCTGGGACAAGATCTGAACGGCGATTCCATATTCAACGACCGGCCGGCGTTTGCGGCCCCCGGCACTGGCGGCAAGGTAACTCCTTTTGGAACCTTTAATACAGGGGTTCCGCTTCCTGGCCAGACAATCGTTCCCATCAACTCCGGCACTGGAACTGCCTCGTTTACGTTGAACTTGCGACTCAGTAAGGGCTTTGGCTTTGGTCCAAAGCTTGACCGCGCGTCAGCCGCGGATGTTTCAGGCGGACCCGGGGGGCCTGGAGGACCGGGGGGGCGGGGCGGAGCAGGTGGTCCCGGGGGTGGAGGATTGGGGCCTCGCGGACTGAGCGGTGGCGGCGGCCCCAGAGGCGGTCCGTTCGGCGCGGCTCCAGCCACCCGCCGTTACAATCTGACGTTCACGGTTGCCGCGCGTAACGTGTTGAATCACCCTAACTTAGCGACGCCGGTCGGCAATCTGAGCTCGCCGCTATTTGGGCAGTCTAATGCGTTGATGGGCCCGCCATTCTCTTCCGGTTCGGCCAATCGCCGCATCGATCTGCAGATGCTGTTCAACTTTTAGAGCGACTTTTTTGACCGATTTTGCACGTATTTTGCACTGCTTTTTTGCGAAAGTTATGTCCGATAATGCGCAGATTGGCGAGCCGATTGGCACATTAGTGGGTATTCCGCTCCGACTGTTTGATGCAGTCCATCAGCAGCACTTCTGATTCCACGCTGTTATGGGATTGCGAGTTCCTTCGCTTCGCTCAGGATTTCGGCAGGCGGCCCAGGGCACCCCAGAAAGCCTGAATTCTGGCTTTCTGGGGACCCCGCTCAGACGCCGCCTCAACGCCTCAACTTCGCTCCCTGCGGTCGCTCAGAACGACACCCCAGAGTTGTTAAATTACTTTTGGAACGCGGCGCTTGCGCCAGGCGAAGAAACTTCCCCACTCAAGCAAAGGAAGCTTGAGTGGGCCACCCGGCCAAGGGAGACTTGCGCCGCGGACGGCTACTTGAGAGGAAAGAAGACGGAGAAACATGTGCCGGTGCGTCCTGCTCTGGTGACGGTACGAAGCCGGAGCGTTCCATCATTCTTCTCGATTATGCCGGAGGTGATCCACAATCCCAGGCCGGTTCCCGCCTCGCCTTTGGTGGTGAAGAACGGCTCGAATATCTTCCCGCGAACCTCGGCGGGGATGCCGGGCCCATTGTCGGCGACGACGACGCGCAGCCCACGTTGCCCGGTGCGCCAATCTCTGGAAGCGCAGGCGTGTAATCTTATTTTCCCGTTTCGTTCGACGGCTTCGACGGCATTGCCAAACAGATTGGCGAACACCTGCCGTATCTCACTGGGCAGGCCGAGGAACTCCTGCTCGAACCGGACCTGCTTTTCGATCTGAATACCTGCCGCTTCGATCTTTCTTACGAAGAGCGCAACGACGCTGTCGAAGATTTCCGCTATGTTCACCGGCACCGGCTTGCTTGACTCGCGCTGGAAGGCCAGCATGTGCCGCGTCATCTGGGTGACGCGAGCGACCTCCTGCGAGGCCAGCGCGACGTGTTGCCGCGCTGCTTGCAGGTCGGGAGCAAGATCCATCAGGTAAAGCAGGTTGCCGACCGTGTCCAGCGGGTTATGGATTTCGTGCGCCAGGGTAGCGGCAAGGCGTCCCGTGACGGCCAGCCTCTCACTGTGGCGAACGGCCTTCTCGGCTTTTCGCTTCTCAACTACATCGTGGAATACCAGGACGACGCCAGTGATTTCGCCGCCTTGGCTTCGAATCGGCGCACCGCTGTCTTCGATGGGGTATTCCGTTCCGTCGCGGCTGATAAGAGCCGTGTGATTGGCCAGCCCCACCACCTGCCCCATCCGAACTACCTTGGCCACCGGACTCTCCGGCTTCTCCCGGGTCATTTCGTTGACGATGTTGAAGACTTCTTCCAGATCATGCCCTTGGGCTTCGGAGAGGGGCCAACCGGTCAGTTTCTCCGCCACTGCGTTCATGAAGATGACCTTGCCCCGCGCACAAGTCGAGATCACGGCATCGCCGATGCTTCGCAGAGTGGTTGCCCAACGCTCTTCGCTGGCGCGGAGAGCTTCTTCGGCCTGGGCGTTGGCGGCACGCATGCGCAGCGTTCCAATGCCATACGTCAGGTCGGCGGACAGTTCAGTCAGCAGATGGACTTCACCTTCCGAGAACGCATCCGGCTCCCGGGAATAGATGGTGATTGCCCCAAAGGACTTATCGTCCTCTTTGAGAGGAACCACCAGCGAGGAAGCATAGCCGCGATTGACGGCCGCTTCGCGCCAGGGCAGAAAGGAGGCGGGGTCCGTCAGCATGTTGTGGCATATCGACGGTTGTCCGGTGCGGATGGAGGTGCCGGTAGGACCGCGCCCACGTTCGCTGTCGGCCCAGGTGATCCGCATCGTCTCCAGATATCCCTCTTCAAAGCCGGCGGAGGCGATGGGCCGGACAGTCTTGTTTTCGTCATTCTCGGCAAAGCCAATCCACACCATCGCATAACCGCAATCTTCGTTGATGATGCGACACACCTGTTGGAGGAATGCCGGTTCATCGGTGGCATGCATCAGCGCCTGGTTGCTGTTACTCAGGGCCGTAAGCGTGCGATTGAGCTTCCGGAGCTGTTCTTCCGCCCGCTTGCGCTCGCTGATGTCATTAAAAATGATTGCGACCTGCCGCTTTTCCGGCTCGCCGACGCGATAGGCATGCACGTCATACCAGCGATTCAAGGCTCTGGCTTCGTTCTCAAAATGCGCCGGTTCACCGGTCAATGCAATTTTCCCGTAAATCTCAAACCAATGGGCCTCATGAGCCGGGGCAAGCTCACGCATTAGTTTCCCCTCCGCCTCATGCAGCCCGGTTTGCTTTTCAAAAGACGCGTTGACCTCCAGGAAACGGTAATCGGCAGGCCTGCCCTGCGCGTCAAAAATCATCTCAATGATGCAAAACCCTTCGTCCATGTTGGTGAACAGGGTGCGGTATTGCTGCTGGCTCTCCGCCAGCGCCGCTTTGCTTCTCTGTAAAGCCAGCTCTTTTTCCGCGGCTGCAGCCCGTTCCCGGCTCCGGCCGTAGCGCTCGGCCAAGACACTCATGAAGACGCCCATGAGGCAGAACAGAGCCAGACCGACCACATCGGCAGGCTTCTCGATGGCGAATTGTCCTACCGGGGGAAGAATCCAATAATCGACAACCAGCGCGCTCAATGCGGTAGCCACCAAACCCGCCCACTGGCCGGCCAGCATCGCCACAAGCATTACCGCCGGGTAGAAGGTGATGTAGGCCGGCAATTCGGCATGAAGGGCACTGACCATGGCGAGGCGCCAAACGAGTGCCAGTGCCACCGCGGCGACAGCAATTATGTAGCGAGCAAACGGTCGATTCAGCACGCTTGTCCTCTTGGGGCGAATAAACGCTCGGGACGTGGCTTTTCCGGCAAGAGCGGTTCCGCAACAGGATGAACGAAAGGCCGCTGGTTAACAAGAGAGAAGTTGCTGCAATGCGTTGAAAAGCGCGGCAGGATGCTCGCCCTTCACGGCGAAGCCATCTACCCATTGCAGCACTTCCTCGGGAAACTTTACGTAGGCTGAGAAAAGCAGGATTTTTACGTTGGGGTTCAGGCGCTTGAGCGCGATCGCGACCTCGTCGCCATTCATTTCCGGCATGGCGTAGTCGAGGACGACGGCGGAAACCGGATGAGACACGAACAATTCCAAACCTTCGCGCCCGCTGGCGGCGGTCAGCACCTTATAGCCTCGAGTCTCGAGCAGCATCTTGCGGACCCGAAGGCCGATGGGCTCGTCGTCGATGCATAAAATCATGCCGTCCATCGTAGAGTATCCGGTTGCCTGACTGTCGGTGAGCATTGCACTCAGCCTACGTGGCTAATCGCACAAACTCATGTGATGTGTATCACGAATCGCGCGTAATGCCTCGGAAACAAGGGAATTACACAGCACTATTTTATCTCATCCCGCCCCGGGGAAGGACTTCCAACGGCCGTCCGATTGAGCTAGCATAGCAACAGAGTCTCTCAAGAAAAAACGCTGATGTGTGCGCGGCAAAGGAGGGCAAAATGGCCTCTTACGCAACGCTTCCCCCCAATGACACAGTCGGCATAGCGGCTCGGTTGTTCGAACAAATCACCGCAAAACTATCCTGCAAGAATTTCCGTGTGCGATTCTGGGACGGCAGCTCGTGGGGAGCGGCGGCGCGCCCCAGTTTCACGCTCGTCCTCAAGAACCCGTGGTCGCTACGCCAGTTGTTTCTCTCGCCAAGCGAGTTGTCGGTCGGCGAGTCGTTTATTCACGATGATTTCGACGTTGAAGGCGATCTCGAAGCCGCATTTGAATTCGCGGACCGCCTGTTTGCCGAAGAGCTGCCGCTGGCGGCGAAGCTGCGGCTTCGCGCCATGGCGGCGGTGCCAAGACGATTCATTAAGGGACGCGGGGCAGCGGAACAAAAGGGCAGGCCGCATTCGGCGGAACGCGACCGGGCGGCTGTCCGTTACCACTACGACGTTTCCAATGACTTTTTTAAACTCTTTCTCGACCAGCGCATGATCTATTCCTGCGCCTATTTCAGATCGCCGGACGACGATCTCGATACCGCGCAGCAGCAGAAGCTGGATTATCTCTGCCGCAAGCTGCGACTGAAAGCGGGCGAGCGATTGCTGGAACTGGGATGCGGCTGGGGAGGGTTGCTGATCCACGCCGCGCGCGAGTATGGCGTCGATGCCTACGGCATCACGCTGAGCGTTGCCCAGGCCGAACTGGCACGCGAGCGCATTCGCCAAGCGGGACTGGCTTCGCGCTGCAAGGTGGAGGTTTGCGATTACCGGGAAATCGAAGTGGAACAGCAATTCGACAAACTGGTCAGCGTCGGAATGTTCGAGCACGTCGGCGAAGCGCTGTTGCCGGAATACTTCAGCAGGGCTTGGCGATTGCTGCGTCCGGGAGGCGTGTTTCTGAATCATGGGATCGCGCTGTCCGCCACTTGGCAACGCAACGGAGGAGCATCGTTCGTTGAGAAATATGTTTTCCCGGATGGCGAACTCGTTCCGCTCAACACGACGATTCGCGCCGCCGAGAGCTGCGGTTTTGAAGTGCAGGATGTGGAAAACCTCCGCAAACATTACGAAATCACGCTGCGGCACTGGTCGGACAGATTGCAGGCGAACGCCGAAGAGGCGCGCCGCCTCACCGACGATGCAACGTACAGAACATGGCGCATCTATATGGCCGGGTCGGCGCACGGCTTCCGCGTGGGCCGGATGAATCTGTGCCAGTTGCTGCTGAACAAGTCGGAGCATGGACACAGCGAGTTGCCGCTTACCCGCGAAGATTGGTATTCGTAAAGAGGATTGGCGGAACTTGTTTCATAAATCGGTGTCAGAGGAAAACGAATCCCCTCAGGGGCTAAAGCCCCTATCCTTGCTGGCTATTGACGGACGGGCTGAAGCCCGTCCCCTTCAACGCGGCTGAAGCCCGCCCCTTTAAAACTATTTGTGAAACCGGCTCTATTCATAGAAGGAGATTGGGTCATAGAAGGAGATCAGGCGGGCGGACAGCGGGACGGCGGGCGGAGCAGCGCACCGGGACGGCTGCTGATCTCGGCGGCTGATCACAAGCCAGGATTTGCTATTGTGTAGGCGGAGCAGATGTCCTCGGAATGCACCGTCCCTCGGCAAATCGATGGCTGGTTGCGATCGCCGTCATGTCCAGCGCTGTGATGGAAGTGCTGGATACGTCGGTAGTGAATGTGAGTTTGCCGCATATTGCCGGCAACCTGTCTTCGACGGTCGACGAGGCGACCTGGGTCCTGACCTCATACATCGTCGCCAACGCGGTGATCCTGCCGATCACGGGATGGCTGGCGAATTACTTTGGGCGTAAAAAGCTGCTGTTGACGGTGGTCACCGGATTCACGGTTTCCAGCCTACTCTGCGGACTCGCGCCCAATCTGCCGCTGCTGGTTCTGTTTCGTGTGCTGCAGGGCACCACCGGCGGCGGTTTGCAGCCCATATCGCAAGCCGTTCTGCTGGAGGAGTTCCCCGGGCCGGAGCGCGGCAAGGCGATGGCTTTCTGGGGCATGGGCATTGTGACCGCTCCCATCCTGGGGCCAACTCTCGGCGGCTGGATTACCGATGCCTATTCCTGGCGTTGGGTCTTTTACATCAACCTGCCGGTCGGACTCTTCAGCCTGCTCATGATTTCGCTGTTCGTTGTCGACCCGCCCTACATAAAGCGCGGCAAGTTGCGTCTGGATGCGCTTGGCTTGGCGATGCTTGCCATCGGAATGGGCGCGCTGCAAATCATGCTGGACAAGGGCCAGGAGGAAGACTGGTTCGGCTCGCGGTTTATCGTGACACTGGCCGTGTTGGCGGTGGTGGGCTTGGTGGCATTTGTGATCAGGGAATTGCTGGTCCCACAGCCGCTGGTGCGTTTTCGCCTGTTGCGTTACCGAACGTTTACGGTGGGAATTTGCCTGGCCTGGATGCTCGGCTTCGTGCTCTATGGAAACTTGGTCCTGCTGCCACTTTTCATGCAGACGCTGCTTGGCTGGACGGCGCAAACGGCCGGCCTGTGGACCAGCCCGCGGGGGATTGGCACCGCTCTTCTGATGCCGCTGGTGGGCTACCTGCTGGGCAAGAGATGGGATGCGCGCTGGATGCTGGTGCTGGGATTCGCAATGACCGGCGTCGCCTGTTTCGGCTACTCGACCATGAGCCTGGATTCCGGCACCTGGGATATTTTTTGGTATCAGATGCTCCAGGGCACTGGGATGGCCTTTGTATTTGTTCCGTTGACGACCATCACCATGGAAATGATCCCGCGCGAAGAGATCGGATACGCCACCAGTCTGTACAGCGTGATGCGCAACATCGGATCGAGCGTAGGGATCTCCTTCGTGACGACCTGGCTGGCGCGGCGGGCGCAGGTTCACCAGTCGATGCTGGTGGCGCACGTTACACCCTACGATCAACAGTTCCGCATGCTGATGGGAGATGCCCGCGGGCTGATGATGCGGGGGGGCGCGGATGCGAGCACGGCAAGCATGCAGAGCATGTCGGCGATTTATAATCTGGTGCAGCGGCAGGCGTCGTTGCTCAGCTTTGCGGAAACATTCCGGGTTATGGGTGTGCTCTTCATGCTTTGCATACTGGCTGTTTTGATCATGAAAAAGCCGGCGCACAAGCGGTCTATCGATGGCGTTCCACCCCAGCAACCGCAACTACAGCGGTTGCCGGGGACCCCGGCTCGCTCAGGATGACACCCGTGGGGTGTGTTTAGTACGAGGACGGGAGCGTCTGGGGGCAACTTTTACGATTCAGAAGAAAACTACCCCACGTTAGCCTCAGTCACCCCAGCGAGCCGAGCCTCGCCGGGGGCCCCGACGCGGCGAACGTGGGGCACCTGCCGATCCCTCGTGAGACAATGAATTTTAAGTTCCAACAAGTTTAGAGCGTACTCATGATTCAGTTGTCCGGGGCCGGCAAACGCTTTGGCCCGAAGCTCCTGTTCGAAAACCTCGACTGGCTGATTACTCCGCAGGATCGCGTGGGCCTGGTCGGCGCGAACGGCAGCGGCAAGTCGACGCTGCTGAAGGTGCTCGCCGGGCCGGAGTCGCTTGACTACGGCTCGATTACGCGCGCCCGGGGCATTACCGCCGGGTATCTTCCGCAGGATGGATTGCAACTGGCTGGGCGGTCGGTTTTCGACGAGTGTCTTTCCGTCTTTGACGATCTTCACCAGATGCACCGCGAGATGGAGGAGCTGGCGCAGCGCATGGGCGAACTCGACCTGGCCGACGCCGAGTACGCGCAGATCGGCGATCGTTTCCAGAGCCTGGAGGGCACCATCCGCACTCGCGAGGGATACGCAATCGAGGCTCAAGTGGGGACGGTGCTTGCCGGGCTGGGTTTCCGCAAAGAGGACTGGCCGCGAAGGACGGAAGAGTTTTCCGGCGGCTGGCAGATGCGCATTGCGCTGGCGAAATTGCTGCTGGAAAAACCGAACCTGCTGCTGCTGGACGAGCCGACGAACCATCTGGATCTGGAAACGCGCAACTGGCTGGAAGATTATCTGCGCAATTATCCGTACGCCTACGTGGTGATCTCGCATGACCGCTATTTCCTGGACGTCACGGTCGAAAAGACGCTTGAGATCTGGAATCGCGGCGTTCACTTCTATAGCGGCAACTACGAAAAGTATCTGCGGGAGAAGCAGCAACGCAAGGATTCGCTGGACGCCGCCTACCGCAACCAACGCGAGCGCATTGAGCAACTCGAAGCTTTCATCAGCCGCTTCCGCTATCAGGCGACCAAAGCCAAGCAGGTGCAGAGCCGCATCAAGGAACTTGAGCGCATGGAGCGCATCGAGGTTCCGCAGGAAGAAAGGACGATTCACTTTACGTTCCCGCAGCCCAAGCCAAGCGGGCGCGTGGTGGCCGAGTTCAAAGACGTGGCGAAGCGCTACGGCGAGAAAGAAGTCTTCGCCGATGTGTCTTTCATCATCGAGCGCGGCGACCGCATAGCGCTGGTCGGCGTGAACGGGGCGGGGAAGTCGACGCTGATCAAGCTGCTGGCCGACATGGAGCGGCTTAGCGGCGGCCAATACCACGTCGGGCACAACGTTGAGATCGACTACTTCGCGCAGGATCAGTACAAGGAACTGAATCCGGAGGCGCGCATGATCGACGATCTCGGACGCGTGGCACCGCAGAAAACGCAACCCGAGCTGCGCACCCTGCTGGGGAGCTTCCTGTTTCCCGCCGACGAGGTGTTCAAGCGCATCGGAGTGCTTTCCGGGGGCGAGCGCAACCGCTACGCGCTGGCGCGCATGCTGCTGCAACCCTCGAATTTTCTGCTGCTCGACGAGCCGACCAACCACCTCGACCTGCGCGCCAAGGACGTGCTGCTGGAGGCACTCGAGAAATTCACGGGCACGGTGGTGTTCGTCTCGCACGACCGCTACTTCATCGACAAGCTGGCGACGCGCGTCTTTGAAGTGGCCGATGGCGCCGTGAATGTTTTTCCCGGCAACTACGAAGACTACCTCTGGCGCAAGCAGCAGCAGGTGAATGCGGCAGCGGCCACGAGCGACGGGCCGGCAAAGAACGCTCCGGCGGAGGCAAACGGCTGGCAGGCCGAGCCTGACTCCAAGCCGGAAGCCAGGAGACGCGTGAACCCGATCAAGCTGCGCCAGATGACGGAGCGCTGTCAGGAGTTGGAAGAAGCGATCGCGCGCGTCGAGGCCGAAATCGCCGATGCCGAGCAGGCATTGACCGTGTTCGTGAGCGCGGAAGAAACCCAGCGCATTGTCGAATTGCTGGCCGGCAAGCGCCGCGAACTGGAGGGGCTGGTGACGGAGTGGTCTGAGATCTCGCACTTCATCGAAGGCAACGCCGCAAAATACTAGAGCTTGTTTCATAAATCGATGCCAGAGGAAACAGCGAATCTCCTCAGGGGCTAAAGCCAGCATTCTTATTGGCTCTGGACGGCGCGGCTCAAGGCACCCCAGCAAGCCAAATACAGGCTTGCCGGGGACCCCGCAAAGCCGCGCCCCTTCAAAGAACTATTTGTGAAACATGCTCTAAGAGAAACTGCTTCGCGACTCCGAACCAAGGGCTACGCACCAAGGGGCTGACCTGTGCGGGCGTAAATGCGTCGGCGGAGAGACACTGGAATGCCAGCACGGCGAGGGTGAGGCGACCCCACATTAGCTCCGCCTGCGCAAATGTGGGCCAACGGTTAGTCATAAGAAACTACCCCACGTTAGCCCAGTCACCCCAACGAGCCGAGCCTCGTTGGGGACCCCGACACGGGCGAACGTGGGGCACCGTCGGGCACAGGATTTGTTCTGCTGCGCTCAGAACTACCGTACATTCGCCAACTGCGGACGGATGTGGGCCACCGTCCATCCTTGTGCTATTCTGTTTTTCTTTACCTCTTGACTGCGGTGTTCGACGGCCTCGGTTGGCCTCCCGCGGACCCACTTGCCGTGGCCAGTGTTGTGTGCAGGCCGATTTAATTCTCGGGGATCGCGATTATTCTCATGAAGACGAATCAAGTTGCATGCTGGATCTTATCTGCGATGCTTCTCGGGTATGCGGCGGGCTCGGCATCGGCTCAAGAGCGGACGAAGGATCCCTTGGCGGAACCTCCGCGGAACTCTGTTCAGGGAGCTGAGCAGAACTCCGGTGTCCAGGAGCACACGCAGAACCCGTTGTCGGATTCGGGAACCAAAGCTGGCCCGGAGAAGCCAACCGATGCGCGGACCAAGAATCCGTTGTCCGCAGAAACGCAAGCGACTCCAGAGAAACATGAGGCGCAGCTCGAGCGCGGCTTGCCGAAGAACTTTCTGAAAGATCAAATTGCCATTTGGACAAGTCCGGCCTACGTCCGGACAGCGGATTCGTTGTGGCTGGTTCCGTTTCTCGGCGTAACGGCGGGGTTCATCGCGACCGATCGGACGGCCGTGAGCGATCTGCCGAGCGCGCCGAGTACGGTGAATCGCTTCAAGAACGTCTCCGATTACGGACTGTACGGCACGGCGGCTCTTTCCGGCGCGATGTATCTTTCGGGAGTGATGTGGAACAATCCGCATCGGCGTGAAACCGGTTGGCTGGTCGGCGAGGCCGTGCTCGACGGGTTCGTGGTAGATACCGCCATACAGCAGATTACGCGGCGGCAAAGGCCGTTCTCTTCCAGCCACCCGGGACAATGGTTCCAGTCATCCGGCGACGCTTTCCCGTCCACCCATGCGATGGCGACTTTTGCGGCAGCGGCAGTCATCACCCGCGAATACCCCGGCTTACTGACCGATTTGCTGGCCTACGGCACGGCCGGGACGGTGGCTTCGATGCGCGTTCTGGGCCAGCAGCATTCGCCCTCGGACGTTGTTGTGGGCAGCATGATCGGGTACCTGATCGGCAGGCATGTGTACGCGGCTCATCACAATCCGGAGCTGCCTGGAGACGCGATCGGAACCGTGGTGAAAACCAAGGCCATCGAGTCTGCGGGGCCCAGGTTTGTGGCCTCACCTTATGTCCCAATGGATTCGTACGTTTATCCGCTACTGGACAGGCTGATCGCCTCCGGCGCCGTGAACAGCGGAATTCTCGGCCAGCGGCCGTGGACGCGCGCCGAGTGCGCGCGGCTCGTACATGAGGGAGGCGAGCGGGTGAAGGCCGGCTCGGAAGAATCGCGGATCGTTGACGTATTGCGACGGGAGTTCGCGGACAATCTCGAGGCTTCGGGCACGCAGCCATCGAAGATGATCTCGATCGATGAATTCTACACGCGGGCCCAGGTCATCAGCGGAACGCCTCTGAATGACAGCTTCCACTTTGGCCAAACGCTCTACGACGATTACGGCAGGCCCTACTGGAAAGGCTTCAACAACATCTCCGGCATAACCGGCTCAGCGGTTACGGGCAGATTCGTCATGTATGGCCGCGGCGAGTATCAGCATGCCCCGGCGGTGCCCGCCTATTCGGCAAGCGTGCAGCAGTTTGAAGCAAACGTTGACGGGGTACCGTCTGTCCCCCACGGCAATGCCGGGACCGACCAATTTCGCTTGATCGAAGGCTATGCCGGCGTGCAGTTCAGCAAGCTTTCACTTACGGTGGGGAAAGAGAGCTTATGGTGGGGGCCGACCGTCAGCGGGCCCTTCCTCTTCAGCAATAATGCCGAACCCATCTATATGGCGCGACTATCGCAGACTTCGCCGATCCGCCTGCCATGGATCTTCGGGTATCTCGGGGCGTTCAAGGTTGATTCATTTTTCGGTAAGATGTCGGGACACCTGTATCCCGATGGACCGTATGTTCATGGCCAGAAAATCAGTTTCAAGCCCACGCCTGACCTGGAACTGGGATTTACGCGAACCATGATCATTGGCGGCGAATCGGGCGCGACGTGCCTTTCCAACCCATGTCCAGGACATCCCCTGACGTTGGGCTATTTTGGGAACGGATTCACAAGTTTTGGGGATGCCACGACTCCTACCGGTTCGTTACCGGGTAGCAACCAGGATGTAGGCGATCGTCGGGGTGGCTTTGATTTCACCTACCGGGTGCCCGGGTTACGAGACTGGTTGACCTTCTATGGAGACTTTTTTGTGGACGACGACCCGTCTCCTTTGGCTGCTCCTCGCCGGTCGGCGATCATGCCGGGTATCTACCTGGCCAAGTTCCCATTCCTGCACAAACTTGATTTCCGCGCTGAAGCACCCATGACCGCCCAGTCGGCTATCAGCCAATACGATGGCACATTTTTCTACTTCAATCAGGCTTACCACGATGGTTACACCAATAAAGGGTTTCTGCTTGGTGATTGGATTGGAAGGCAGGCAAAGGGATTGTATCTTTCGAGCCGATACCTGATTTCTCCGGTGGCGAATGTTCAGTTTACATTTCGCAATCAGGTTACCGATCCGGCGTTTATTCCCGGAGGGGGCACGCTGGATGACTTTCGCGTCACGGCCGAGTTCCCCCTGGGGGAGTTGTTCAGGCTCTCGAGCTTTGTGCAATATGAGCGCTGGAATATTCCGTTGCTGGCTTCGGGTCCGCAGCACAACGTCACAAGTTCAGTGGAGCTGAAGTACCGGCCCAACTGGCGCTGGCGCGGAAACTGAAGCAAATGCAAGTCACGGCGAGGCTGAGACGGTTTTTGACGGCTTTGCCGCTTACACCAGCAGTTCTGATTGTGTTATCTTCCTACTGTTCATCGTCAGAATCATGATTTCCCGGCTAGTCGCGCGCGAGAGATTGCGCGCCAACTCCAGATTCTATCGTTGGGGTGGTAACGCCGAGGCGCGGCGGCCGGAAAACGATGGGCATGGAAAAGACTCATGAGAATACGCTTTGCGATCGCAGCGCTCTGCGGTTTGATTTTTTGCGCCGTCGCGGCTTTTGGGCAGGATCTTTCCTCCTCAGGCACAGAGGCAACTTCCACGGCTGCCGACTGCTCGGTGAACCCTGCCGATCCACGTTGCAAGAGTGCAGCCGGCACTTCAGCGTCCGGCGCTCGAGCGACTGCTGAAGTTGCGACACCGTCGATCGTTGTAGACGAAACCGGCACGGCTGGTTCTGGACAGAGGCCGCAGTTACCCACCGTAACGCAAGCAGCCCAAGCGCCCACGGAATTCCAGAACTTTGTCGCGACCAGTATTGGCGTGATTTTGCCGGTTTACGGCGAGAACTTATTCCGGAATCCGCCCACAACATTTGCTCCTGTTGAGCAGGTGCCGGTTCCGCTTGACTATGTGATTGGACCCGGCGACAGGCTGATGATCAGAGTTTGGGGGCAGATCGATATCCGGGAGAGCACGATCGTCGACCGCAATGGGCAGATATTTATCCCC
>Ga0181533_1002406_pt1 | contig 22059 bp, 26 predicted proteins | sample PEATcosm2014_Bin_45_FD_119772 | JGI IMG/M metagenome (GOLD analysis project Ga0181533, IMG submission 119772) | Peatland microbial communities from MTU Mesocosm Facility, Houghton, MI, USA - PEATcosm2014_Bin11_60_metaG | ecosystem: Environmental > Terrestrial > Soil > Wetlands > Peat | place...
AGGTCGAGATAATCAGCGCGCTCATTGCGGTTCCCCTGGTCGAATAATGCCGAGCGAGGAACATAGCGGCTCATTGCCCGCGCCAGGAGAGGTAGCCGGTGGCGGTTGCTACAGAAGACCGGAAATGCGAATGCGAAAATTCCATCTCGGATCCACAGCGAGAATATAACGCTGAGCCGGGTCACGAACATTCTCGCGCCGTCTCTCAGCGCCTTCCGAACCTTGACACGGTCACCGCTCGTCCCTCAATCAAGAACCTCGAATAAACGGCGCGTTCTCAGGGGGGACAATGCTCCGCAACTTTGTCCTGCGCTATCGCACGCAACTCGGGCTTTGCGTGAGGGTGACGGTCGCCGCCCTGTCGGCCTTCTCACTCGGGCGGCTCCTGGGTTTCCCCATGGTTCTTTGGGCGGTGCTGACCGCTGTCATCCTCACCCAGATGAGCGTCGGCAAATCCGTGAAGGCGACGATCGATTATTCCGTCGGCACGCTGGGCGGGGCGATTTATGCCGGATTAATCGCCGCATTTGTGCCTCACCTGACTGACGCCGCGCTTGCCGGCGTCCTGGCGATCGCCATAACTCCGCTTGCCCTGCTCGCCGCGATAAGCCCCAGATTCGCCGCCGCTCCGTCCACCGCTGCGATTGTCGTTCTGGCCCCGACCCTCACACATGCGACGTCCCTCGCTTCTGCCACCGATCGCGTCGTCGAGGTAGCGCTGGGAGGCTCGGTCGCCCTGGTGGTCTCTCTTCTAGTGTTTCCGGCGCGCGCCCGAAAGCTGGCGAAAGACGGCGCCGCCGATATGCTCGATCTTATCGCGCGTATCCTTCCGGATCTATTCTTGGGCTTCACACAAAAATCCGACAAAGACGCCATCCTTGCTTTACAGCGGAGCGTCGGCTCGGCCTTCACCCAATTGGACGCGATCGGCGCGGAAGCCAAGCACGAACAGATAACGTTCCTGACCAACGAGCCGGATTTCGACCCGCTCCGCCACTCCCTGCTCCGATTACGCCACGACCTTGTCATGATCGGACGGGCTGCGATCGCGCCTCTCCCAGAAGCATTACATGGACGACTGGGACCTCTGCTCACGCGCACCACGGATACAGCAGTGGACCATCTACGCAAATGTGGGACGGCGCTCAGGACAGGAGGCAATCCTCCCGCTCTCGATGCTTTGGAAGAAGCTTTCGATGCATTTGCGGGCGAAGTCGCGACACTTCGCCGGGAGGGCTCGCTACGAGAACTCTCCGTCGACGCGGTGGAGCATGTTTTTGCGTTGGGTTTTGCGTTGGAGCAGTGGCGGCGGGATCTCCAAGATGTCGCGCGCTGTGTAAGCGAACAAGCCGATCAGCCAACGCGCGACACCCGCAAAAGCAAGAGCTGACGTCCTCATTCGGCGGGCCTGGAACACCCGCTTGGGGGAATGGAGACCTTCCACGGTTAGAACGCACCCGCGCCGCGAGAAAGCGTTTGTCCCGGCGGCAATGTGGGGACGAGCAGACTCGCTTGAACAAAGTGCTCGCGTCGCAGGTTGCCCCACAGCCGACACACATTCGAGCGGGCGGAACAGAGTCCGGTTATGAACGAGGGCCTTCAGGGGGCATGGTCAAAGCGGCAATGTCCAGACTTCCAACCCGATAATGACTATCTTGCTGTTGCCGGTCGCAGAATGAGCAACGCCGCGACTTTTCACGCTCTCCAGCAAACGGAGGCTTCAACCGCCGACACTGCTCTGGCTTAACTAAACACCTCTATGCATTCCGCGTCAAAACACCAGAAACGTCCTGACCGTGAAGACGTTCGCCCAAGGAATGCCCGGGCGGTAGCCCGGATTTGGAATGGCCGTATAGCCGGCGTCCAACACGATCTTGCCCGGAACCAAATTCAACCGATAGGCGACTTGCACCATCCGCTCCGTCGAGCGCAGCCTCGTCTCCACGGCATAGGGAGAGCTTGTCCAGCCCCAGGGAGGAATCAAATCCGAGGCCCAAACCGCACCCGCGATCGGACCGGAGTTCAGCCTGCTCCAGGCGAAGCCGAAGCTGATCGTATCGGCGTATCTGGTGGGAATGAGGCCAAGCGCCGTCAAGCCGGCGCCAAAATAACGCTGCACTTCGTTTGTCGACGAAGGGGAGTATCCAAATTGAGCCCAGCCGACGAGACCTCTCGAATCCGTGTCCGTCAGATACCAGAGCCGTTGCGATCCAAGCGCGTAAACGCCTTTGGCGCCGTGTTCCTTCAGGACTCCTCCGCCCTCTGGGTCCAACATGCCCGTATTCAGCAGCCCGGTCTGCTTCCAGACGCCCGCCGCGACCCGGCCGGGTTTGGCTTCCTCGCCGAGCTGCCAAGAGAGGCCGCCCTCGGCGATTTGGAACTTGTAATCGTTGAGGTCGGGCCCGAGTCTGGGGCCCGTTGCTTGGCCGCGCGCCGCATTGCCGTCGAAGAAACCATATGATCCATAGACGGCGCTCGTGGGCATGACTTTCACGGTCGCCCCCCAAGCCGAGTCGGCCCATGCGGGGAGCCTGCCAAAGAGCGTCGGATTGAGGCCAACCGGGGCATAGAGTAGGTCGCTGATGGTCCAGCTCGCCCTGCTGGGCTCTTGTGGTATCGTGGGAGGACTGAGCACTTGATCGAATTCGGCGGCGCCATTTATCTTGCCGACTTTGACAATGAGCTTGTCGTCGAACAGCCGTTGCCGCCACCACACCTCATAGAGCTCCAAACGGTAATGATATTTGTCGCTCCAAGCATTAACCGAGTCGTAAATCTGAACCGAGCCGGCATATTGAGGGCCTCGGCCGCCCTCGTATTGAATCATCGCGCTGTAAAGCTCCGCCCCGGGGATCGGGGCGAAGGGGAATAACCGTTCCATGTCGAGCGCGGTGTTGAATCCAAAATTCCTCTCGCCCGAATCCGTATAGGGCTTAAGGCCCCCCGACGTGAGCCGATTACCGATGAAAGAGGCCATTCCGCCGACCTGGAGCGGCGCGTCGGCGCTCAGCCCCAAGGACTTCTGCAAAATCCCGGAAGTGACAAGGCCAGACCGCGCGTTCGGGTTGGCGGGGACTGACTCACTCGTGGACTTCGGCTGCGCGCTCGCTCCAGCCGCTTGCGCATCGGCCGCGGGCGCCTCACTGGCGCCGCTTCCGGCGCCGGCGGGCGGTGTCCAAGAATCGAGGAAAGGCGCGGGATCGAGGAAAAACCTGGGGTACGAAGCGCCCGCCGCGTCGCTCGTTGCGGATTGCGCCAAGGCCATATTGGGGACCAGCACCAGAACCGTCAGGCTCGCGCCGAGATGGAGACGGGCGCGGATCGAAAAATGACTTCGATTGTTGGCGAGAGATCGAGCGATCCTTTGAAAGAAATCTAGCCTGCGGGAAAGGAAATCTTCGCGTGTCATGCTCGCCTCCCATCAAAGTTCTACAAGAACGCGGCGTCTGTCATTCGATTTTGATGGAAGTCAACAAGAAACTCACCGAAGATGCCCGGGTTGTCTTTCTCGGATCGACGTTTAGCCTTGGTAATCTAAAGAGAAGTTTTGCGACTTTTTTGAGGTGCACAGCATCTTAACTTATAATGCAAGAAGAAGGCGCTTACAATGAATTTCGAGTTACACGCGCTGCGTTTACCGATTTCATGGCTCGCGCGCGCGGCGCCCCTGAGCCGCGGAAGAAATCAGGAGAAAGCGCCGCGCGAACGATCACGCCAGAGCGGGCTGCAATGCAGCCAGTTTTCGGAGCAGGATGACGAGTCTGAACATGAGCAGCCCGAAGAGGACAAGGACAACTGGCATGAGGAAGCCAGGGATCACTCCAGGGAAAAGCATGGATGCGCCAAAGACCAGCGCCAAGCAGCCGATCGCCGTCTGAGTCGCCATCAGCTTTTGAAACTCGGGAGGGACAGCAACCGGCGCGGCCGAAGGCGCTTCGGTTTCCTGCGGCCCCGGAAGAAAGCGCTTGATAAGAGATGTCCCGCCTTGAATGATATTGAGCACTCCAATCAGGATCGTAATCACTCCGGTCAGGAGGCCTGGCGTGATCGATGCGACGATTCCCATCGCCGCAAATGCTAGACCGACGATCATGATAAATGGCGAGAGCTTGAAATCGCCCAGCGGCGTGCTTCCCAGGCACATCGCCTGGATCGCCATCACAACGAGCATCAAACCGAGCTCTCCCTCCGAAGAAAGACTAGCCGGAGAGAAACCAGCGCGCTCTCCGACACCAGACGAAGCAAGCAGGATGAAGAGCACGAGCAGCAAGCCAAAGAGTGTCAGCAGAGTCGCCGTCAAGACGAGGCACGCCTGCGACAAGGGCAGCGACGCCTCGCCAAACAGTCCGGAGCGCTCAGTTTGCGCAGTGTCGGGCACGAGCCGCGCGGCCCGCGGGGAATCCGCCGCGGGAATTAAGCGAAGGGAGACGGCGAGATAAAACAGGCTCGCTGCATAGAAGAGCAGGATGATTGCTGTCGGCCGAAGCGACTGCACATCAGGGGCCAGCGTCATGAGGCCCACGAACGCCGTCAACGCGTAGACAAGCGCACAGGCGATCGTCAAATTCAGCAGAACCCCGCCGATGCTGGTCCACAGCCACGCCTTTTTTTCCGAAATCAGAAGCTGGAAGAGAAGGGTGACGCCGCCGGCGAGAAGGATGACGCCCGTTAAAACGCGAGGGACATCGGGAAAAAAGCCTGGAAGCAAACAGACGGACATCCCAAAAACCGCCACGCATATTCCAGCGATGACGAGCACCCATGATCGACGAAAGTCGCCAAAGGGAGTCCTGCCCATGGCAATGACCAGAAACGCCTGCAGGACCAGAGAGAGGCCGTAAGCGCCGTTGGAGTTATAGGGGAGCGACCCATCCTGAATTTTAAAAAGAAGCACGCCAAAAATCAGCGTGAATGCGCCGAAGATAAGCAAAATCACGATCTCGAGAGATCGATCTGACTCTTGCGTCATTTTCGCCTCCCCTGGCTGTCTGGATGCGATCTCTCGGCGCGGGTTTGCGACGAAACATGTTTTGGGGCGCGCCCGGCGGCGCGCCAAATGCGCTTTCGTTGCTCGTTCGGCGGGCGAGGCGGTCTTCACTCTTGCCGCCTTCGCCTCGGATTTGTGCGCGGCCGTCACGGTTATCGCCGTCACGGCCGGAAATCGTTCGGCAGGGAATCTCCAGCCGAGCTCAGAACTGTCCGTAGCGCTGATGGCCCGCGCAGATCGTCGAGCGATCCCAACGGCCGGCGAACAGATACGGGAACAGCCTGTCGGCCTCGTCGCCCTCGAATTCGGCGAGAACCGAAACGCCCAGGACGGGATTCGAGTAGACGGTGTACTCCGCCCCAAGCGGCTTCACGACCGACAGCTCGGCCCAGGGATCGTCGAGGGACGGCTCCATGACGATCGATTTGATCTCAGCCGGCTCAAAGGAATCATAAGCGGTCACGCCGTCGTAATTCAGAAGGCGCGCCTTCGAAAACGTCCTGTGTCCGTCGGCCGCATCGCCATACTCGTACGTAAATATGAAGCAACTCCCTCTTTCCTTCGTGCCCCGCTTCGCCTTGGCCAGCTCAGCCGCTTCCGGTAGGTTGGGCGGGTAAAGCTCGACCTCGACGTCGAAGATGCGTCTGCCCTTGGCCTCAACGAAGGCTCGGGCATAATCGCCGGTGCGCTCGACGACGATGCGCTCGCACATCTTTTTCGGCAGGCCGGTTTCGCGGCCGGAGCACAATCCGGTCAGCGCGCCGGGACCACTGAGCTGGAGATTGAGCAGAATGACGCCCGCGGTCTCGCGATAGCGGCACAACAGCCCGAGGCAAGCTTCCATGTACCACGGCGCGAACGTGGGCTCGCGGATATTGACGACATAGGCGTATGCGATCGGATGCTCTGGATCGAGCAGTTCGAGCGGCGGCGGCAGGATCCGGCGCGCCGCGGCCGGGTCGGTCTCCCAGGTAAGAATGAGGCCCTCGCAATTGTTCATTTCCGCGGGATTCATGAACCCGAGGAGCTGCTCCCGCGGTACGAAAAAACTGCCGTTTTTCATGATGGTCTTCTCCCTCTGGTGATTTGGGCGTGTCAGAACGCCACCTCTCCGGCTCGCCGCTTGCGGGCGACTTCGGCTAGGTGATCATCCCACTTGTCAGAGAAGTCGGGGTTTAAGCCGTATCTCGCGGAGAACGCGTCGCCCTTCTCGCCAAGCGCCAACCTGTCTCCCAACACCAGCCGCTCGTTCCTCGCGACCCCGGCAAGGATTGTCCGCGCGGACAGTTCGGGGGATTGAGCGGTGGGCGGCGGTTTGCCCTCGAAGATCGCCGTGGCCGTCGTGCCCGGAGTCGCGGAGGTGACGCGGATGCCCTCGTCCCAGAGCTCGGAACGGAGGGCGAGGGTCAGGCCGTTCAGCGCCGCCTTCGTGGCGGAATACATCGTCTGATAGGGCATCGGCCAGAACGCGATGCCGGATATGATGTTGACGATATGCCCGCCGCCCTGTTTGCGCATGACCGGCAGCACGGCCCGGACGCCATGGAGCGCGCCGTAGAAGTTGAGCGCGAAGGCTTTCGTCCAATCCTCGTTCGTCAGCTTGTCGAAAGCCCCGCCGAGGCCGGCGCCGGCGTTGTTGAACAGGAGATCGACGCGCCCTCCAAACGCGGCGGCCTTGCCGATCATCGCCTGGACGTCGCTCTCGTTCGTCACATCGCAGTGGAGCCCGAGGACCTTGTCGGCATGGGCCGCTTTCAGTCGCACGGTCTCACGTTTTAAATTCTCGTCGTTAAAGTCGGCCAGGACAACCCGCTTGGCTCCGCACGAGAGCATCGTCTCCGTGAGGGCCAAGCCGATGCCCGACGCGGCGCCAGTCACGACGGCGACCTTGCCCTGGTAATATTCGCTTACAGCGTTCATGGCTGATCGCCTCCTCGGTAGATTCGATCGTCAAAAGGGAGCCCAACTTGGCCGAAATATTCATGAATAAGATAGCGTCATCCGCGCTTCGGCTTCGTCTCGCTTCTGATCTCCTCAACAGTTTACGGTTCGAACACGAATGCTTGGCCGTAGGCGTCCTGCGTTGCGTCGACGATCCTCCCGCCGCGAGCCGCGTCCCCTATGACGCGCGCGTCCGGAAAGGCGGTCTTGAAGTGGTCAACGACGTCTTTTCTTGGTCGCACGCCCAGCGCCAGGATCACCGTGCCCGCCGGCACAAAAACCGGCGTCCCGCTTTCCATGGACTCAAGCTCCACGCCTTCCGGGGTGATCTTCAAAAGCTTGTGGCCCGGCAGATAGGTCGGATTGTACGGATCCATGCGCTGCTTGAGGTCGAGGATGACCTCCCACTCGGCGCCAGCGCCAATCTGCGGCAGCATGTCGGCGACCGTCGTTTTATGGCCGGCCTTCAGCACGACCTCCGCCGTCTCGAGGCCAGTCATGCCCGATCCGACGACGAGGCAGTCGCCTTTGACCTCCGCCCGCCCCAGCTCGAGACGTTCTTTTGGGGTGGGCGCGGAGCCACCTGCTGTCTCTCCGCCCGTCCTGGCCGAGCCGACGATCACAATCTCGCCTTTGATCTCGGCCTGCCCCAGCAGCACATTCTCGGCGGTGAAGACGTTCTTCCCATCGACGCCGGGGACCGACGGCAGGAACGGTCGCGCGCCGCAGGCAATGAACACTCCGCAAGGAGAAAGGGCCTTGACCTTCTCTATCGTCGCTTCCTCGCCGAGCCTTAGTTCGAGGCCTCTTTCTTCAGCCTGCGCGATCATGGAGTCGACGAGCCGCGTAATTTTCTCCCTGCCAATGCCCTTATCCGCGACGTTCAGCGTGCCGCCAAGACGCCGGGACGAGTCAAACAGCACGGGACGGAAGCCGCGCTCGCGCAGGACCATGGCGGCCGTGAATCCCGCGGGGCCGCCGCCGATCACCACGACCGTTCGCCCCGCGCCGTCGCGCTTGGGTTCCGCGAATTCGCGCTCGCGGCCGGTCGTCGGATTGACCGAACATTTGACATGCCGCAGGTGCTCGATCTCGTCGAAGCACACGAGGCAGCCAATGCACTTGGAAATCGTCTCCGCCTTGCAGGTTTTCGCCTTGTTGCACCATGCGGGGTCGGCGAGATGCCCGCGCGCGACGCCCACAAGATCGCAGCAGCCTTCCTTGAGAATCTTCTCCGCGACGTCCGGCTCCTTGATATTTGCGACCGCGATGATCGGTATCCGCACATGTTTCTTGATCGCGGCGGCCATGTACTTCTTCCAGCCCTGCTCGAACGTGCCCGGCTCGATGCAGGCGGTGCTCATCGAACTCTCCGGGATCGTGCTGCTTATGTCGAGAAAGTCGACTCCGGCCTTCTCCAACTCCACGGCAATCCTGGAACTGGCCTCGAGGTCGTTCCCCTTGTCTCCGAGGAACTCCTCGGCCGAGAGACGCACGCCGAGCGGGAAGTTCTTGCCACAGGCGGCGCGGATGCCCGCGATGATCTCGAGCACGAACCGCATGCGGTTCTCGAAGCTGCCGCCGTACCGATCGTCGCGCCTGTTGAGGTACGGCGACAGGAAGCTATTGATCAAATAACCGTGGGCCCCGTGCAGTTCGACGCCGTCCGCGCCAGCCATCCGCGCGACGACCGCGCCGCTCACGAACGCTTGTTCGATCTGCTCGATCTCCGGGATCGTGAGCGCGCGCGGCGCCTTGCCGCTGCCGGGAAGCTCGACCGCCGATGCGGAAACGGCCTGCTCGCCGCCAAGAAAATAGTTGCGGCCGGGATGGTGCAGCTGAATGAACATTTTGGCGCCGTATTTGTGCACCGTGTCCATCAGCCGCCCCAGCCCCGGAACATCTCCATGGTTCCGTGCCGCGATCTGGCAGGGCTCGCTTGCCCCCGCTCCATCCATGACGCGGCAGAGCCCACTGACGATGAGTCCGACGCCGCCTCGCGCGCGCGCCTCGTAGAAAGCGATGATGTCGTCGTTAACGCCGCCGCCCGCCGCGGCGAGGTTGACGCCCATGGCGGTCATCGTCACACGGTTCTTGATTTCCAGACGCCCGATGCTCACCGGGCTAAACAGCTTGTCGTACATTTGCTTTTCCTCACGCAAAGCTGTGAGCGCTTCCCCGCGGGATCAAACTAAGACCGTCCAAATTCCAACGACGACCCAATGTCCTCAAGCTTTTTGGGATGTTCGTCATCTGGAGCCATCGCCATGCAATCTAGTCCGCATCCCGGGAAATAAGTAGGCGGCGCGTCGTGTTCTACCCGTGAGCGACGAATGGACGCATCCCCGCCCCAAATGCGCCGCTGGCCGCGACTGTTCGCCGCGTTTTGCGATGCGCGACGATTGTCCGCTCCTCGCGCCTTTATCGCGTCTTGCGGGCCTTTCAGCTCTCTATCCTGCTTTTTCGCTGCCTGCGGCGCGCCGTTGTCGCCAGCAGCGTGCTTGCAACTTTCACTGATGGGAGAGCATTCTATGTTTGAGCATACGGCGAAGCGGGGCGCCTCAGGTGATTGAGGATAGAAAACCTTTTGCTGGGACTCATGCAGCCCTGACGAGAAAGGTAGCGTCTCATGAACATTGACGACATTCGCCACGTATTTGTGATCGGCGCCGGGACGATGGGGCGGCAAATTGCATTGCGATGCGCCGTGGAGGGCTACGAGGTGACGGTCTACGACGTCTCGCCCGATGCATTGCGGAAAGCCGCCGAACAGTTGCGAAAGGACGCTGCCGAGCAAGTGCGGCAGAAGCGCTTGACCTCGGAGAGTTCGGAAGCCGGCCTCTCGCGCGTTCGTTTCACCAGCGATCGGGAAGATGCAGCCACCGCCGACCTTGTGAGCGAGTCTGTTCCAGAGGATCCGGACCTGAAGGCCAAGGTTTTCGCCCTGTTCGCCGAAGTCTGCCCGCCTCGCACGATCTTCACAACCAACACGTCTACGTTGGTCCCTTCCCAGTACGCGAGCGCAACCGGTCGGCCGGACCGGTTCGCCGCAATGCATTTTTACAATGTGTGGAAGGCGAACCTTCTAGACATCATGCCACACCCCGGCACCAGCCAGGAAACCGTTCAGCTGCTTCGGGATTTCGCGAAGAAGATCGGCCAGGTCCCGATGGTCTTCAAGAAAGAAATCCCCGCATATGTGGGCAACAATTTTGCGGGGGTGTTGAACAGCGCGGCATTGAAGCTCGTTACAAGCGGCGCCGCGTCTTTCGAGGACGTCGATCGAGCGGCGATGGGCATGCTTGGAATGCAAATGGGTCCGTTTGGGATTTTCGATTTCAATGCCGTGGATTTCATGTGGCACCAAACTCAAAGAGCCGCGCAGGCCACCGGTGATCCGGATACCCAGATCGCCGCGGACTGGCTTAAGAAGGAATTTGTCGACAAAGGACTGCTTGGAGTGAAGAGCGGAAAAGGATTCTACACTTATCCAAACCCTGCATTTGAGCAACCCGGCTTCCTAAACTTCGATAGGGAGAGCCTTCGAAATGTAGCGGACGCGCTTGCGGACCCTATGAAAAATGTGGCTCTCAAGGTCGTCACCCGCGGCGTCGCGTCCTTCGAGGACGTCGATCGCACTGCGATGATCTTCTTTGGCATGCCAAGAGGGCCATTTGGGAATTTCGATCTCGACGGCTTGGATTCGACATGGCGGGACGCGCAGAGAAACGCTCAGGCCACCGGCGATCCCGAAGATCAGGCCATCGCGGACTGGCTCAAGAGCGAATACGTTGACAAGGGGTTTCTTGGTGAGAAGAGCAAAAGAGGGTTCTATACCTATCCGAACCCAACCTTTTCCCGGCCGGGCTTCCTGACCGGCGATTGACGCGCCAGCCAAGGACGTGGTGGCGGGCGCGCTATCTCGCGCTCGCCACATGGGATTTGATTTTCCCCACCCGCGAAGAGGTGGTCCCGAAGAGTATTGGCTTGGAGTCACTCGAGGCCGAGAACATGGCCAAGCCCGGCGGTTTTTCGATCCTGCTTTATCGCAATGGCAAGGCCGTCTGGCGCCGGGGCCGGGACCTCGCCGGAGAGATCGACGTCGCCGCCATCGAGATTGACCGCTCCGTTTTGCCAGAGCCGACGGTTTACCGCGCGTTCAATCCCGCCCACCTCTTGAAGGCGCTCGAGCACATCGAGATTGGCGCGTCGCTGCTCGTCGTCCGCTTTCCTCTCGGCTTTCACGACGCCTCGCATCACACGCCGGTCCCGCGCCAAGTGGTGCTCGCGTCTTCGTTCGCTCTCCGCCTCCATGGACATGGATATTCTTTGACCGAGCGCGCACCCCGCGCAGCACGAACGGTACGCCTATCGCGGCAATTATCACTTTAACATAGTAGGGCCTAATGGTTAGAGTGCGATGGACGGGCCGGCGCTATCTCGGATTCAAAGCCCTTCGTTGCTCCGCCGCGGACGGTCGCGGCGGCCGCTTGGGTTTTGCAACAGTTTGAGGGGGAGGCTTCACGAGCATTTCTGGCAAACTTACTAGCGGAGGAAGTTCTAAAGACTTTCCTTGCTGATAAGAAAGAAGTAACTTGTAAATTCTCCAAGAGTGAAGCAACGGCACCTTAATTTCCTCTGCAATCCTTCTAATATCTTCTAATGAAGATGGAATATAGGCTTTCTTTCCATCGTCTCCCTTCATTCTCACAAATGCAACGCTAGAAACATCAAATAGCTTATCTTTTGGCATTGACGCTGTGAAGTGAGTTATGGTATTTCTATTCTTCCCACAAACATCATGAACCCTTAGGTAGTTTCTAATTACGTCTTCTATGTCTTTTTCTAGGTTAGCGAAATTCAATAGCTCGCTTATTTTGTTCGATATAGATATGCCCCCCATATCATTGCCAACAATCCACCCAATGCGTTGTGTGAAGCCAAATATGTGGCAGAAAATAAGGAGTAGGTTGCGTTCACAGTGATTCCACCAAAGCGTGATCATCCCGAGGGCGTGTAGCCGTTCAGGATCGATGGTAGAATGTTCCGCAATCCACGGATCATCGGAAAGCGCCATGACTACCTCGCAAGGAATCAAGCCGGAAACTGAGCCCGATGTAAGCGGATGGGCTTGGTTTGAGCAAGCTGTTGACGCGGCCGTCAAGAGCGGCCCAAAGCACAAAACCACCAAGCCGGCGAAGTCAGCCGAGGTAGTGAAGGACGCCGAGGATGCTCACAATAAGCGCGATAGCAGCGATAATCGTGGCCGCGATAGCGGTAATTGGCGCATGTTTCGCAGTGCGCGCTTGCGCTTCAGCGGCGGACGCGGCGCGAGAGGCGGCTTGCGCTTGCTCGGCTTGGGCGGACTCGGTGCGCGCGCGTTCCGCCTCATCGATCTCGGAAAGCCATTGAGCTGCTAGTCGTCTTAAGCTCGTGTCCCATAGGTTATCGGTTTGAAGGCGCAAGCGCACTTGCGCCGCGCCCATCTGATCGAACTGCTTGATGAGTTCCTCGCTCATTTTCTGTATGAATGCGTTCGATTGATGTATTTCCTCCAGCGAATTAACGTGTTCGCCTACACCTTAATTCGCCCCTGCTTCACAAGGTCGCCGATACATCAAGCGCTTTCCGACAATGCCGGAAATGCTCGTTTCGAAAAGGTAAAAGTCGGTCGCCTTGCGGGTGTTCCATTTAAAGTCTTGTTCCGCCGTGTAGCGATGTAAATGCGCCTCGGAGACGTGATGGAACGTGCCGAAAACTGCTCGCTTCAAGAGGCTGAAATAGCCATCGACCGTGTTTGAATGCCAGAAGTAGGCGCGGGCGTATTCATTCGCGGAATGGTTCACTGTGCCGTGCGTGGAGAACGTCGCGCCGATCTTGAGATAGAGCGTGCTTCGTCCGTCATGAAGGCGCTGGACTTGTTCACGTTGGCATCAATGATCGGGCGCAGCGTCTTTGAATTGACGGTGGCGACATGGAACGAGCAAGCATGACCGTCGCGCTCAATGAGCGTGAACACGGCCTGGTTAAGCGCCGGCTCGCGAAACGCGCGGTTCTTGGCTTTCCCGCCAACATAGGTTTCGTCGGCTTCAACCACCTTGCCCTCGCCGCCCATGGGCGGGAGATCGGGAGAAGCCTTCACAGACTCGCGAATGCGGTGGCAGAGAAACCAAACGGTTTTGTAGGGCTTGCCAAGCATGCGGCTGATTTGAAGAGCGGACATGCCTTTCTTTGACGACATCATGAGATGTGTCACGGCCAGCCAGGTATGCAGCGGAACTTTGGAGCGCTCGTAAAGCGTGCCAACGGTGACAGTGAACGGCTTTAGGCAGGCGTTGCACTGGTAGAGACCGGAGCGCGTCGTCTTGCCCTTCATGAGCGTGGCGCGGTTCTCAGCCTTGCAATGCGGGCAAACCGGGCCATTCGGCCAAACCCGAGCCTCAAGCCACGCGCGGGCGGCTTGTTCGTCATGGAAGATCGGATTTGAGAGGTTGGACATGGAACTCGACCTATGTGAATTGTTTGTCTTAGCCGCGTGCGGAAAACTTCCCGCGCTGGAGCGAACCGATGAATTGAGCGGCGGCGAAACCTTCGGGCGTTTGCATGACAGGCCCGAGAGACCGCAAAGCGCGATCAAGGACGCCACGGCTTTCGTCGAGGGAAAGAATCCCTTTGTCGAAGAGGGTTTCGACAAGAACGCTGGCGATAGCGCCTCCAGCGAGGGAGGTTCCGTTGGCGGATGAATTAGCGTCGGACATGTCGGTTGCTCCTTATGGGAGCATATCAAGATATAGCCGATACTATGCCAAGGTGATAATCGCCGACGCTTGCTAGAGTGTTAAAAAGACACAACAAAAGCCATAATTTGCTTTGAGATTGTATTTTGCGTCATTTTTCTTGGTTTCGGCGTTTTACAATTCAATTTTGCTGTATAGCCGGCAATCCTGCTGCCCGTAATAATTCCTTCATGCCAGTCCGAAAGCCGCGCATTGCTTGCAATGTGCGCAGGCGCACAGCGCAGGTGTGGCTTTTTTATTTTGATGTTCGCTATGCCGCCTTGGCAAGTGCAAAGGAACTTCCCATGCCACCCCCTGTCAAAGCGCCCACCGGCGTCGATGCGCCGCTCTCCACCAACCTCAACGTCGACAATTCGGCAAATGTCCGCAGCCTCGAACAGGCCATTTGCGGCGCCAACGGCTTCGAGGGCGAGGACAAAGACCTCGATTACCTCCTGTATTACAAGGGGAAAGAAGTGAGGCTCATCCCGATGTCGCTGGTATGTCCAAATGTGGTGTTGGCGCCTGACCGGGCCGCCGCGAGGGATGGTGACGGCTCATCCCCTGGCGAAGGCGCGGTCGCTTATCCGTCGACGCCGCTCGAGTAGCGCTCAATCCGCGCCGCCTCGGTTCACCGACAAAACGCGACTTCGTGGCGTCTCTCGAGACGATCTCGCGGCCCGAGGTCCACGGCCAGCGCGGCGGGGTTGAGTTTCTTCGCCATCGCCCCGCCCACGGTCGCCGGCCTGCAATCCCTTTGAGCGTGACGCGGCGGATCGTATTACTGTTCCCTGTTCGGGACGTTTCGAACCGGCGTGGGGCAAAGGGACCGCATATGACGCGATTCGTCGAGCATCGAAGCGCCTTGCCATTCGGACCCGTGGTGGAGCTGCATGTGCGCCATGACGCGGATTCCGAGACTCCGGTCTCCGCCACGGTCAGCGTCAACACATTCGGCGCGAGTCCCGATCCCGAGGCTTTTCCGCGACCATTGCCGGCCGCCGACGCCTTCCTTCAAGCGCTCGCCTATGCGGAGCGCGTTGGGATTGCCTGCGTTTGGATTAACGACCCCGGCGGCTGCTTCCCGCCAGAGAAGCGTCCCGTGCGAGACGCGAGCGCCCCGTGAGGCCCAATCATCATGGGCCCGCGACCGCCATTGTGATTTCGCGCCGCGGCGGCGCAAACCCCAAAGCTCTCGATTTCATTGATGTCGCGCTCAATCGTCTCGCGAATATCGTGCGAGCAGGCGGCCCCTCGAACGCTTTGCTCCCTTCAAACGCGCCGGATTAAACGCACCAGCAAGCGCGGGACGGCGGCGCCGAGCGCGGCGTTCAGTCTGGCGCGCGCGAGCCCGATTCCAATTTAATTTTCATTTATATCTAAATCTAGCTCCTCGGTAAACGGAACTTCGCACCAGGTTTTATTATTTTCTTTTGGGAAAACGACGACTTTATCCTTAGAAACTATTAGTTTCACCAAGTGATGCTCCATATCATAACTAGCATGCTCCCTACCACCTGCTATAAAAGCGCTTTTATCGTCACTCTCACGACGATCGTTCCGGTGACGAGAGTAAATAACGTCTCCATTATCCGCGAGAATTCCAACAAACGGCTCTTCCACGGCCGAAATAGCGTTGGAAATCATATATTTTTCGCCGTTGCGCCAAATTCCGAACCAATTCGACCCCTCCGGGTGTGAGATTTCCGTATAAAAAACGGCGGCGGAAAAATCACTCCAGTTATTGCTCCTTAACTTGAGTTGTGTTTCAAAAACATATTTGGCGTTACATTTTTCTTCGATCTTTTCGATCTGTTTCTTGGAAAGAAACGAACAGTCCGTCAGAATTCTCATTTCTTCACCCATTAGTTTGCAGGGGTTTGTGGCCGCGCGCCTAAATTTCGCGTCCTCGAAGCTTCATGGTCCGGGAGCGCCTCGCCTCGCTTTCTTCAGGGGGAGGGAGAGCCGCGATTATTGGTCTCGCCTTGGCTGCACCGCCGCCATCCCCCGCCGGAGCGTCGCCAGCAAGCGCGCTCCCCACGCCTCTCCCGGCGACTCCGAACTCTCGCCGGGCTCCAGCGGGGCCTGCGAGGAGCCATTGGCGCCCGGAGACGGAGCGGACCAAGCGACATCCTCCGACGGTGGTTGGGGCGACGCTCGTCCCGGCGCCTCGCGCGGCGGCGGGGCGCCCTTGAAGACGAAGCGTCGGCGGGCTTCGTGATAGGCGGGGTCGGGCCCGAAGAAATTGACCTTCATTCGCTCCAATTCCTCGGCGCGATAGCTCGCGAGCGGTTTGATGCTTTCGTCATCGAGACGGCGCTCGTGTTTCTTTCGCAGCATCGCGCGCAATTCCGGGTCTTGCGCGAGGCGGCTCGCTCGCGCCCGCAGTTCGGCCTCGAACGCCTTGGCGTCCTCGCCGAAGGCGTCATCGAGAAAGCCCATCTCGCGCGCCGCCCGCGCGCCGATCGGCAGGCAGGCCCGCGTCAGCTCCATCGCCCGCGCCCACCCTACGCGACGCGGCAAGGTGTAGGTCCAGTATTCCGATCCATAAAGCTCGCCCATGCTCCGGTAATGCGGATTGAGGACGACGCCGGACATCGCATATGCGCGGTCGGCCGCGAGCGCCAGCATCGCGCCGCCAGCGCCGGCGTTGCCGCGCAAGCCCGCGATGACGAGGTGGGACATGGTGTTGAGCATCTCGAGGATCAGATCGTCGATCGCATTGATGTTGCGCCAGGATTCCTCGGCCGGATCGACGCTCGCCTCGATCGCGTTGAGGTGGATGCCGTTGGACCAGAAATCGAAGCCGCCCAGCAGCACGATGACCCGCGTCGGGCGCGAGCGGGCGTGCAAAAACGCATCGCGCAGCCGATAACATTGCGCCGTGCTCATCGCCCCATTGTAAAAATCGAACGATAGATAACCAACCCCGCCCTCCTCGGTATAGACGATCTCCCGGAACGTCCGATGATCGTTGGGCGCGTCGATCGGCAGCGGCGCCTCCGGCACGCCGCGAAGCAACGGCCCCAGCACCTGCGCCGCGGGCAATTTGATCCCGGCGACCGCGCAGAATTCCGCGTCGCAAAGCTCGCAGCCGACGCCCGACCGAGCAAGTTCGCAATGCGCTTCCGGCGCGTTTGGATCGCCCTTGGCCTTCAGATGGGAAATCCAGACGGCGCCATCGACCGCGCCGATGCAGATCGCGCCGTCGCGCCGGGCCAGAATCTGGCCCGGCGACCCCTTGATGCGGTCCTCGTGATGCGCGCCATGGAGGAAGCAGCTTTGTCCGAGCAGAACGCCGAGGACGCCGGGCGCGCTGTCCGCCGCGCGGACCTTCCTGACGATCGCCATCGTATTGTGCCGCGTCCAGTCGATGGCGCGGTCTAATTGTTTCATCGGCGGGCGTAGGCGGCCGTGCGCGTGGGAAAATGCATCGGCCAGCTTCTCCGGCCGCCACGATCCGGATTTGAACTCGCCTGACTCAATACGTCCGATCGCCTCGAGGACGCCGCGCAAAGCCGCCTCGGTGACCTTGCCACGATAGAGGCTGCTCTTCGCGGGAGGATCGGTTTCGAGGGGAAACTCATGCGACGCCCAGATCGGCCCCGCGTCGAACTCGGGAGCCGCCTCGAGGATCGAGACGCCCCAACTCTTCTCTTGATTGGCGATGGCCCAGTCGAGCGAGGACGGGCCGCGATCGCCTATCACGCCGGGGTGCACGATCAAGCAGAGACAGCGCGACCAGACCTCCTCGGGAATCGCGATCTTCAGCATCGGCGCGACGATCAGGTCCGGCGCGTCATGCGAGACCGCGTCCATCATCGCCTCGCCCGAGGCGGCGACGCAGACGCGGATTTCATGGCCGCGCTCGGTCAGTTCGATGAGGAGCCGCTGGCTGAGGCTGTTATGCGCGGAAGTCAGGAAAAGAATTCGCATGGCAATGTCCCCCCTCTTGCCCGTAAATTGGTGACCCGCGTTTGAGTTACAGAATGGTGCGACACATCGTCGCGGTCAAGGGCCGTGTCGGTTAGCTTCGTGGCGAGGCAAAACCACCAACACGAGCCCATCATGCTCGGCGGCGAATGTCTTCGCCTGTCGCCATGACGCGGACGCGTATTTCATGGCCGCGTTCGGTCAATTCGATCAGGAAGCGCTGGCTGAGACTATTATGTGCAGAGGTCAAAAAGAGAATGCGCATGGATTTCCTCCCGCGTTTTTTGGTTTGTTTTGGAGTAGAAGTCGCCGCCGTCCGCGGCACCGTAAACGGTGAATTCGGGCTCTCGCATCAGACGATCTGAGTCGATCGAAACCGGGCCCGGTAGTCCGCTGGACTAATGTCGTAAAGGCGCTGAAAAGTTCGCCGCATGCGCTCCGGATCGCCGAAGCCGCATTCCCTGGCGATAGTCTCGACTGGCAAGCTGGTTTGCTCGAGCTTGCAACGGGCCGCTTCAGCCCGCACCTGCTCCGCGAACCGCGCCGGGGTCTCTCCCATCTCGCTGTGAAAAAGTCGCGAGAAACTGCGTGGGCTCGTGGACATGCGATCCGCCAAGGCCTGCACGCTCAAATCGGCTTCCGGATGGGCCATCATCCATGTTCGAAGTTGGCTGATGTCCGGCCGATTGGTTTTCTCCGATAGGGAAGTAAATGCGCTGAACTGGGATTGTCCTCCGGGACGGCGCGGAAAGACGACCATTGTCCGAGCGACGGCGAGCATGACTTCTGGCCCGACATCTTCCTCCACCAGGGCCAACGCCAGATCAATGCCGGCGGTGATTCCGCCCGATGTGTAGATATTTCCGTCGCGAACGAAGAGCATGCTCGCGTCGACCTCAATCGACGGGTACTCTGCGGCAAGCAGGTTGGAGAACAACCAGTGTGTCGTCACGCGCCGTTGATGCAAGAGGCCCGCGGCCGCCAATATGAACGCGCCGGAGCAGATCGACGCCACGCGCCGCGCCCGAGGCGCCGTCGAACGCACCCACTCGACAAGCGCCTCGTCCTTGCTCGCCTGTTCGACGCCCCAGCCACCCGCGACAACCAGAGTGTCCAAACCATCGCTTATTTCGCTGTACCGGTGAGTGGCGACGATCTCCATTCCGGACATGGTCCGGATGGGTCCCGGAGCGGTCGCCATGATAATGGATTGGTAGCCGGGCTCCGCTGTTCTTCCGAGCCGTCCTAGCCAGTGGTCCGCGAAGAAAAACGCCTCGAAGGGGCCGCAAACATCGAGGATTTCGCAGTCTGGAAAGACCAAGAAGCCAATCCGGCGGAAGCGGGCCACCACTTCAGACGATTGTTCCGGGAATTGCGTGTCCATGACGCGATCTTCTGTCGCGAGTCCATAAGTCGCAAGGACAAAGATCCCTCGATTTCGGCCAAGCGAACCAGCGCCAACGCTCGGCTTGTTTCGCGCGGAGAACGCTTGCCACAACAATGCTTATAGAAACAAGCGCCCAAGTCTCTCGCGCGGTCGCCCGCGAAAAGCGGCCGCCGAGCCGCGCCCAAAATTCAGCCCCGGCGAGTGACGTTCGCTCAGGTCGCGGCCGACTGCCTCGCCATTATGTAGAGCATCGCGCCCTCCGCCTCGTGATCGCATGGCTCCGAAACAGACGGATGTTCCGCTTCATGCGCGGCGATAAGAGCGGCGCGCATTTGCGCCCTATTGGCCGGCGCTCCGAAAGCCTCGCGCGCCGCTTCGATCGCCTTTTCGCTCGGGTCGTAAGCCATGTCGCCTCGCGGTTGTCGATTCGGGAAGGGCGCATGATATCACGCCCGGCCGAGCGCGGGGGGCAGTCTTTGCGGACTGGCGCGACGGGATGCGATCTCCTTCACAAGGAAATTTCCGACGAATCGGTTTGTATAGCGACGCTTGTAATCTCGGGGATGAAGACTTAAATATAGTAAATCGAGTTTTTGGTCGAACGGTTTTGCAATAACGTCATAATCTGGCGTTTTCGCACGCGACTTCCTCTCCTGAACATCGATCTATAGGGTGCCCAGATTCGTGGGCTCCCGACGCTTGTTCTTTGAAAGGACATGTCATGCAGACCACATTTGGAAAATGGCTCCACGAGCAGGGTGGCTTCGGAGTTTTCGAGTTGAATACGATTACGGCGATCCTTTGGGTCTTCGCGACTGCGGGCGTCGTCACCGCGGCTATTACGCTCCTTGCCAACACGCCGTTGGGGAATGCCGGCTAAAGCCTCTTCCTCCGGCTTCCGATAGCCGCCAACATGGGGGGATGACGCCGGTTCCCGGTGGCGTCATTCGCCAACCGATAAATCTTCGCCACGGACGGCGCGCTCGAACAAGGGGCGCGCCTTTATTGCGTCAATAGTCCTGTCCCTCCGCATGAAGAACTCCGAAAGGAAATCGTAGTGACCAAAGTCGAACTCGGCGTAAAGCGCCGATGTCTGAGTTGCGCCAAGCCTTTTTTCGATCTCAATCGCGCGCCGATTGTCTGTCCAAGCTGCAACGCGGTTTTTCAAGCCGTGGAGATGGCTCATTCGCCGCCAAAGCGGACAATGATGAGTTTGGCCTATATCAAGAGGCGCGCCGTGGCCGCTCCGGTCTTGGCCGACGATCTGGTCTTGCCGGCGGCCGAGGCGAGCGCGATCCCTCCCGTCGAAGAAGAAGTGGAAGAACGCATCGCGGCGATCGTGTAAATAGAAGGCGACGCGGGCTCGCCCGCGTCCAAAACACCTGCTTTTCCACCGAGTTCTTTTCAGGCGCGGCCGCCCGCGCCTCGACGCCGCGGCGCCCCTGAAACTAAAACGGCCGCCCGGGGTGATCCCGAACAGCCGAATTGTCCATAATCCAGACCCCGCGTGAGTTTTTCAGCCAGATGAAGCCAATCGCTCACGACAAACGCTCTCGTGGCAAGACTAAAACCGTTCGCGCCGCCGCCGGTACATCCGCGGTCGGGGCGCGATCAGTATTTTCAAGTCAGTCCGCCAAAATCCAACGGGCTCCGAAATAGGCGGCGGCGCCAAGGGCGATGACCGCGATCATGCCAACCGGGGTCGCCGCGTAGGTCGTCAACTCAAGAATCGCTCCCATGACTTTCTCCTTTTTTCTTTGATTCGACTTCGCTTCAGTCGGTCAATTTCAATTGATCCGCCGAGGATTTCCCACTGCGGCCATCGGCGACCACCTCGAACGCAAGCTTCTGCCCTTCGGCGAGGTCGTTAAAACCCGCGCGTTCGACGGCGCTAATGTGAACGAAAACATCAGGTCCACCCGATTCCGGCTGAATAAATCCAAAACCCTTTTGCGCGTTGAACCACTTTACGGTACCATTTGCCATGACATGTCCTTTCCAAGAACAAGTGTCGGGAACCCGCGAGATGCGGCACCCTATCGATCGATGTTCAGGGGAGGAGGTCGTGCGCGAAAACACCAAAATCTGGCGATCTCGCAAAGTCGTTCGGCCGAAAACTCGATTTATCATATGTAAGTCATAAGCCCTAGGATTACAAGCGTCGCTATACGAAGCAAGTTTTCGGAAATTCTTTTGCGAGCGAAGCCAGATCTTTTCGCGGGAATGCGGCATGGGTTTTGGCGGCGCCCTTGCGCCGGCCCCGCCCCGATTGGGACCGATCGAGGCGCGTTGCTTTCACGCGCCCGCGCTATTCGTCATGACTCTCCTTGTTCAATCGATTTTCCAAACGCACCCATTCTCGTTGGCGGCGGCGGCGTCTTCTTCGAACAAGAAATTCTTTCCGTCTTTTTTGCGAATGTATCGGAACTTGCTTATCAGCGCCCCTTGGCTAACAACAATATACGTCCCGCCCCACCCATCCGGACTTGTTTCTCGCCATGTGGCCTCGATCTCGGATGGACGTCCGCTCGGTCCCCTATGAAGTTCTTTCTCTTTCAGTAGCTTTATCGCGATGGGCCCGCCGCCCTTTTGGTAAATTACGTAACCAGAGCCCTCCTTTCCAGTTTGGAACACAAACTGAAGCCGGAGAGAACTCTTCGGGTCGGCCGATCGAAAACACCTGAAATCATTTTCATCCGCCATTGCTTGGCTGGACATGAGGACACCGATCAAAACGCGAAAAAGCTTCTTCATCTTGACGCCTATTCAAAACATGGCGCGGCGATCAAAGGCGCGCGCATAGAAGACTCGCACATTCGGCGAGCCGCGGGAACCCGCTAGGGGACTCTTCCCCTCGATCTTATCCGCCGCTTGCGCCGATCTCCCGCGGAAAACGCACTTCAAGCGAAGAGAGCGTCGCTCCTTCTCAAACTCGCCACCCTCCGCCGAGCGCCACGAACAGGGCGACGGTGTCGGTAAGGCGTTGCGCTTCGGCTTGCACGCGGGTGATGGAAGCGTTCAGCAGCGTCCGCTGC
>Ga0181533_1002411_pt1 | contig 22030 bp, 25 predicted proteins | sample PEATcosm2014_Bin_45_FD_119772 | JGI IMG/M metagenome (GOLD analysis project Ga0181533, IMG submission 119772) | Peatland microbial communities from MTU Mesocosm Facility, Houghton, MI, USA - PEATcosm2014_Bin11_60_metaG | ecosystem: Environmental > Terrestrial > Soil > Wetlands > Peat | place...
ATCGAGGCAACGAGACCGTCGCCGCCGATCACGGCTTCGCAGTCGCAACCGGCATCGATGCGGTCGCGGCCGTCGACGAAAACCAGTCGCGGCTTGACCGGCAGCGCCGCCACCGCGCGGGCCAGCGCCCACAGCGAGGCGCGCAGAATATTGTCGCGATCGATCCGCGCCGGCGGCGCCATCGCCACCGCCACCTGCGCCCGCGCGCAGATGCGTTCGTACAGCACCTCGCGCCGCTCCGGCGTGAGCCGTTTCGAATCATCGAGGCCGCGCGGCACGTCGTCGGGATCGAGAATGACGGCGGCGGCGACGACCGGTCCGGCGAGCGGCCCGCGGCCGGCCTCGTCGCAGCCGGCGACCGGCCAGATGCCGCGCTTGAGCACGGTACGCTCGCGGCGGAAGGTCGGCCGGGTGATCTCTTCGTTGAGCGGCAGCCGAGCGGGGGCACCTTCCTTGCGGCCGGTTCTATTGCGACTCATGCGGTCATAATGACCACGGTGCGGCGTGGTACGCAACGCGGCGATCGTAGCGCGGATAAGCGAAGCGACATCCGGGGCTTGCCTCTCCGAAGACAACCCCGCATATCGCAGCGCTCGTGCGGCCAACTGAGAACTACTTAGAACAAATCGAGCTGCTCGCTCGCCGGCCGCGGCCGGCGGAAGTGTTCGGTCGTGGTTTTGTCGCTGGTCGCATTGAAGCCCAGCCGCTCGCAGGCGACTTCGAAACGCCGGCCGATCATCCAGGCGATCGGGCCCGATCCGGTCATCCGCTTGCCGAAGGTCGGATCGTAGTCCTTGCCGCCGCGCATGTCGCGGATGAGCTTGAAGACGTGGCGATAGCGATCAGGGAAATTCGCGATCAGCCATTCGCGGAACAGATCGCGCACTTCGAGCGGCAGCCGCAACAGCACATAGCCGGCGTGGCGCACCCCGGTCTCCGCCACCGCTTCGAGAATGCGCTCGATTTCGGCGTCGTTGAGCGCCGGAATGACCGGCGCGACCAAAGTCGAGGTCGGAACGCCCGCCTTGACCAATTGCCGCAGCGCTTCGAGGCGGCGCGGCGGGGTCGAGGCGCGCGGCTCCATGGTGCGCGCCAGTTTCGGATCGAGCGTCGTCATCGAGATCGCCACCTTCACCAGGTTGCGGCTCGCCATGCGGGCGAGGATGTCGAGATCGCGCAACACCAGCGCCGATTTGGTCACGATGCCGACCGGATGGCCGGCGCGTTCCAACACTTCAAGGATGCGGCGCATGATCTGATGGCGGCGTTCGATCGGCTGATACGGATCGGTATTGGTGCCGATGGCGATGATTTTCGGCACATAGCCCGGCGCCGCCAATTCGCGTTCCAGCAAGTCCGGCGCGTTGGGCTTCATGAACAGCTTGGATTCGAAGTCGAGGCCCGGCGACAATCCGAGATAGGCATGGCTGGGCCGGGCGAAACAATAAACGCAGCCGTGCTCGCAGCCGCGATAGGGATTGATCGAACGATCGAACGAGATGTCGGGCGAATCGTTGCGGGCGATGATCTTGCGCGTCGTGTCGACCGTCACCGTGGTCTTGAACGGCGGCAAATCGTCGAGGCCCTGCCAGCCGTCGTCGAAAGCGATACGGGCCAGCGGCTCGTAGCGCCCCGAGGCGTTCGACAGGCTGCCGCGGCCGCGCCGCCGCTCCCGCTGCTCGACCGCAGCTACCGGATCGCCCGCCGGCGCGGAGGGCAGCGGTGCCGGCGGGCGTTTCAGGGCGGAGGTTCGGCTCATGGGTCGCAACTCACAGGTGACCACTCATGGTTGACGACTCATGGTTAACGACTCTTGGCTAACGACTCTTGGCTGACGGCGTGTCTCGCATGACGACTCGCTGTCGGTGATGCCAAGCTAACGTCGATGCATGAACAAAACAAGAACAAATCCGCGTGATCGCCGCCGCGGAAAACCATGCCGAGAAACAGCCCTTGGAGGCCGTTGGAACACGGATTATGGAGCGTCCGGAGGAGGCCGATGATGCCAGCCCGTATGGTGAACCGACCCGCGGATCGCGGCGCATGCTGAGCGTCATCATTCCGACCGACAATTCCGAGCGCGCGCTGGTGCCGACGCTGGCAGCCCTCGTGCCCGGCGCGACCGACGGCCTGATCAGCGAAGTGCTGGTGGCGGACGCCGGCTCGCGCGACGAGACCGCGGCCGTGGCCGACATTGCCGGCTGCAATCTCATGGTGTTCGAGGGCTCGCTGGCGGAGCGGCTCGCGGCGGCGGCAGCCGCTGCGCGGGCGCCATGGCTGCTGTTCCTGCGGCCGGGAACCGTCCTCGATGCGGCCTGGACCGGCGAGGCGCGACGCTTTGTCGAGAGCGGGGCGGGCGCGCAGGCCGCCGTGTTCCGGCGCGGCGCTCCGGCCCAGCCGGCGCTGCGCGAGGCGCTGTCGCTGCTCGTCGCTGCGCTGCGCCACCGGCCGCGCCCGGCGCAGGGCCTCCTCGTCGAACGGCTGTTCTATGTCGCGCTCGGCGGCCATCGCGAGGGTGCCGACCCCGAGACCGAGCTGCTTCGCCGCATCGGCCGCCGGCGCATCGCGCGACTTTCAAGCAGCGCCTTCAGCCGCGGCTAGATACTTGACTAAGTCAAGTATCTGGAGGACGCTGGGTCCATGCCCGAACTCGCGCCAAGCATCGCCGCGGTGCGCCGCTTCAACCGCTTCTACACCAGGCAGATCGGCGTGCTGCGCAAGACCTATCTCGGCAGCGCCTTTTCGCTCGGCGAGGCGCGGGTGTTGCACGAGATCTCCGGCGGCCCGCGCACCGCCAGCGCGGTCGGCCGCGCGCTCGACCTCGATGCCGGCTATCTGAGCCGCGTGCTGCGCAATTTCGAAAAACGCGGGCTGATCGAGCGGACGGTGTCGGCGACCGATGCCCGGCAAAGCGAATTGGCGCTGTCGGCGCGCGGCCGCAAGATCTTCGCACCGCTGGAGCGGCGCTCGCAGCGCGACACCGGAGCGATGCTCGGCGCGCTTCCTGCCGCGGACCAAGTTCGCCTGATCGCGGCGATGGAGACGATCGAGACGTTGCTCGGCGGTGCCGGCGAGCCGAAGCAGGACACGGCCGGCTATCGTCTGCGCGACCCGGGGCCGGGAGATTTCGGCTGGGTCGTCAAACGCCACGCCGAGATTTACGCGCGGGAATACGGCTGGAAGGAGCCGTTCGAGGGGCTGTGCGCGCAAATCGTCGCCGATTTCGCCAATAACAACGATCCGCAACGCGAGCGCTGCTGGATCGCGGAAGCGGACGGCGAGAATGTCGGCTGCGTTTTTCTGGTCAAGGAATCGACCACGGTCGCGCGCATACGGCTTCTCTTGGTCGATCCGAAAGCGCGCGGCCTCGGGCTCGGCGCGCGGCTCACCGACGAATGCATCCGCTTCGCCCGCGGCGCCGGCTACGACAAGATCACGCTATGGACGCACAGCGTGCTCACCGCCGCGCGTCACATCTACCGCAGCTCGGGCTTCAAGCTGATGCGCTCGGAGCCGCACCAAAGCTGGGGCCGTCCGGTGGTCAGCGAACACTGGGATCTGGATTTGCGCGAGCGGAAGGGCGACGAGCCCGGCCTGCCGCAGTCGCAAGCGCGGCGAGGCGGGCCTCAGCCGCCGAACAGCTTGGTGAAGCGCTCCAAATAGCGCGCCTGCGCCGTTTCGGCGGGCCAAGGTCGCAAATAATCGCGCTCCATCGCGGCGGAGAATTGCGGTGGCGGTCCGAAGAACCGCCGCGCTTCCGCGGCGTCGAAGCCGGCAAGCCTGGTCGCTTCCAGATAGGCCGCTTGCCGGTCGGCCGCCTTGGTCAAAGCCTCGAGTTCCGGCGCCGCCTGCGGCGGCAGGCCGAAGCGCAGATGGATTGCCGCGAGCAGGCGGCGCTCGACCGCCTTGTAGGCGTCGCCGATCACCACTTTGAACGGCGAGATCATGTCGCCGATCACGTATTCGGGGGCGTCGTGCAGCAGCACGGCGAGACGAGGCCCGCTGCCGAGCCGCGGCGTGCGCGCCCGCGCCAAGGCCTCGACCAATAGGCAATGCTGCGCCACCGAGTAGATATTGGCGCCGACGGTCTGCCCGTTCCAGCGCGCCACGCGCGCCAGCCCGTGCGCGATGTCTTCGATCTCGATATCGAGCGGCGAGGGGTCGAGCAGATCGAGCCTTCGTCCCGACAGCATGCGCTGCCAGGCGCGGGGCGCGGAGCGGCCGCGCGGCGCGCCGCGCTGCGGTTTCTCAGCCACGGACTTTCAGCCCGAGCTTCTGGCAGGCCGCGTGGCGATGGCAGGTGACGAGATGATCGTTGACCATGCCGACCGCCTGCATGAAGGCATAGACGATGGTCGGGCCGCAGAATTTGAAGCCGCGCTGCGACAGCTCCTTCGACATGGCGCGCGAAATCGCAGTTTCCGCCGGCACCTGTTTCATGGAGCGATAAGCGTTGAGCTTCGGCCGGCCGTCGACGAAATCCCACAGCAGTTGCGAGAATCCGGGGCCTTTCTCCATCGCTTCGAGCCAGGCGCGGGCCGAAAGCACGGCGCCCTCGATCTTTGAGCGATTGCGCACGATGCCGGCATCGGCCATCAGCCGCTCGATCTTGGCGGGCCGGTAGCGGGCGATTTTTTCCGGCGCGAAACCGTCGAAGGCGCGGCGGAAGTTCTCCCGCTTGCGCAGGATGGTGATCCACGACAGGCCGGCCTGAAAACCGTCGAGCACGAGCTTTTCGTAGAGCGCGCGATCGTCGTATTCCGGCACGCCCCATTCGTGATCGTGATAGGCGATATAGAGCGGATCGTCCTTGGGCCACGCGCAGCGGCGCAAGCCGTCGGCCGGCGTCACGGCGGGCGTCGGCGCCGTCGTCATGGCCGTCGTCATGGGCGTCGTCATGGCGCGGCCTTGGCTCCGCCCGGGGCGGAGTTGGCTTCGCCGGGAAAGGAAAATCGCGCCCAATCCGGCTTGACGAGGCGGATAGGCATGCCGCCGGCGGTGAGCGGCTCGCTTTGCGCTACCGCCTCGGCGACCCGATCGAGCCGTAACAGCGCCACGCCGTGGCCGTCTGCTGCCGAGCCCATGGTTCCGACGGTGCGCCCGCCGGCCAGCACCGCGACGCCCGCTTCCGGCGCGGTGCCGTCGAAGCGAACCGGCACGGCACGCGTGCGCGCGATGCCGCGATGCTCCATCCGCGACACCACCTCCTGGCCGACATAGCAGCCCTTGCGGAAATCGACGCCGCCGAGCTGGTCCATGTCGGATTCGTGGGGGAAGGCATCGCCGTAGCTGAAATCGACGCCGCCGCGCGGTATGCCGAGCGCGATGCGATGGGCTTCATACTCCCGCGCATCGACCAGGCGCGCGCCGAGATCGGCCGCCGCGTCGGCGGCGAAATGCGGGGAGATCAGCACGCGAAGTCCGAGCTCAGGCTGCCGCGGATCGGCATAGCACAAGCCGCGCGCGGTATTGCCGCTGGCTGTGCCAGCCTCGTCCCAGGCCGCCAAGACGCCGAGCTTTTCCGACAAATCCTCGATCGCGACCTTGCCGCGCAAATTGTAAATATTGAGCCTGGCGACGACCGTCGCGGCGAGCATGCGCGGCACATCGAGCAGGAAGCCGCCGCCGTCCGCCGCGGGCGCCTCGACCGCGAGGAAATCGGCGATGATTTTGCCCTGCGGCGTCAACAGCGCGCAGAAGCGCGCCGCGCCGGGCGTCAGCTTGAGAAGGTCGGCGGTGACCAGCCCATGCAGAAAGGTACGGGCGCCGTCGCCGGCGACTTTGACCACGCCGCGGTCGGGGAGGAGCGTTGCCTTCATGCAGCGGATGCCTTTATCGGTCGAGTGCGTAAGCCGCGGACGATGTTACCGCAAGGTTTATATCGGCGCCTGCTGCTCGTCCGCAATCGGCAAAATCGCGGCAATCGCGTGAAATAAGCGGCGGTCGCCGGTGTTCTGATTTGTCGAAATATTTCCGGCGTCATTCCTGCGCAATCTGCCGGAACGATTATCCAAAATCCAGAATCGAGCCTGTGTCGGCGGGGGAGCCGCGCCAGGCGCCGCGGGATCGTATGCCCAACGATTTGCTGTCCTTGCGCGCCCTTGTCGTATCGCCGGACGAGGAGCTGCGCCGGCTGTTCCGCCAGGCGTCGGCGGCGTTGCCGGTGCCGATGGAGATCGTCGAGGCGGCCGACGGCGCGCGCGCTCCGGCCGACGGCGTCGACCTCGCCTATCTCGACGGCGCTCTGCAGCCGGAGGAATTGACCCGCCTCGCCGCGGCGATCCGCGCCAGCGCCAAGCCCGCCTTCACCTTGCAGCTTGCGGCCGGCGCCGCACCGCAAGCGTTCGAAACCGACGGACTTGCCGGCAAGCCGTCGCGGCCGGAAGAGGCGAAGTGGCTCCTGGAACGCTCGGTGCGGGTGCGGCTGCGCAGCCGCGTTCTGGTGGTCGACGATTCCCCGACGATGCGCAGCATCGTGCGCAAAACGCTCTCGGCGACGCGCTTTCCGCTTGCGGTGAGCGAGGCCGAGGAGGGCCTGAGCGCGCTCGAAATGGTTCGCGACGGCGACTACGACATCGTCTTTCTCGATTACAACATGCCCGGCTTCGACGGCTTGGAGACGCTCGCCGAGTTCAAGCGCCAACAGCGGCAGGTCAATGTGGTGATGATGACCTCGACGCCGCACCAGGCGCTTGCGGCCCGCGCTCGCGCTTTGGGCGCGGCGTTTCTCGGGAAGCCGTTTTTCCCTGCCGATATCGAGACGGCGCTGTCGGGCTTCTACGGCTTGCGCGCGCTCAATCCGAAACGCGGCTGAGGGGTGAGCCGTTACTGGTGCGAGCGATCGAGCGAGAATTCGCCGTTGCGAATGCGCGCGCCTAAGTTTTCGGCGTAGCGGGCCGCCGCCTCTTCGCCGTAGGTCGAAGTCAGCTCGGCCAATGCCAGGAACAACGCGGTCTGCGCCAGGCAGTCGCCGTCGATGCCGTCGTGGCAGGCTTCGGTCCAGGCGTCCTGCAGATAGCCCAAGGCCAGCCGCTTTTGCTCGTGCTCGGGCAACGGCTCGCGCAGCGCGATGTTTTCGCTCGGTATTCGCATCGTTTTTTCATGATCGCCGGATCTGGCGATGTCCCTGTCGACGGCGACGTTAGCACGCCGGTTGCCGGCTTTTCAGTGCGAACCTTTAGGAAGGGTTAACGACGAAAACGGCGCTGGAGCCCTATCCGTTCTGAGTTCAATCAGAACGGATAGGGCTCCCGCATTTTGCTTGAGCATGATCTTTTCGGAAAACCGGGGGCCACCCTCGGATCAAGTCCGAGGGCCGGCTTTTTCCGGATCATGCCTAATTGGCGTATCGCGCGGTGATGTCGCGGGCGATCTTGGCGCCTTCTTCGAGATAGCGGCGGATGACGACGTCGGCCGCGGGCGTGCAGGTGCGGTAGCTCTGCTGAAAACCGCGATAGCCGCGGTTGAAGCTGGCGACCATCTGGTCGTGGCGATCGCCGCTCGGCGCTTCGGCGTCGATCAGCGTCTGCGCCTCGACGCGCCATTTCTGGCCTTCGTTCGAATTGCAGATGCCGCGCAGGAAATGCAGCGCGCCGAGAATTTCCGACAACCGCTGCAGGTCGCGATCGTAGGGCTGCGGGTCCTCCCGCACGGGAGGCGGCGGGCCTGCCGGTTGGACCGGCGCTGTGGCTTGTCCGGGGGGCTTCGGCGGAGCCGGGATCCGGGCCGGTGGCGCAGGTGCCTGCGGCGACGGCTGCGCAGAGTACGGCGATGGCGCCATCGGCGCGCCCCAGAATTGGGCGCGAACGGGCACGACAACGCAAAACGTCAGCGCGATAGCGGTCACAATTCGCAGCATGTGGGTGCCAACATAAGGGTGGGGCGGAAGCTACGGCAAGCATGACAACGCGGCATGGTTGAGGCGTTAGCCCCTGGTGCAGGCGGCGATCCGCGCTGCGGCGGCGGCGACGATCTGCGCCAGCCCCTCGGTGGTCTTAAAGCCGGCAATCTCGGCGGGAGGAAGCCAATGCGCTTCGGCCAATTCCTCGTTGAGCGCGACCTCGCCGGCGACCCAGCGGGCGGCGAACGGCAGGATCACGAAGTGCCGTTCGACGCGGCCTTCGGCGTCATGGGCGATGGCCTGGCGGAAGCCGACCAGTTCTACCGGGGCCACGTCGAGCGCGGTCTCCTCCCGCACTTCGCGGATCACCGCCTCTTCGAGCGTTTCGCCCAACTCGACGCCGCCGCCCGGCAGCGTGTAGAGCCCGTGCGAGGGCGGCAGTGCCCGGCGCACCATCAGCACCCGGCCGTCGCGGAAGATCGCGGCGCTGACCGCGAGAAAAGGGCGGGTCGGGTAAATTCGCGCGCTTTCATTCGTGCTCATTCAAGTCGTGTCCGATTCGTCTTATATTTTTATTCGAGCGAGGCTGCTCGGGCGGCGCTGCCGAGCCGAGGATCCTTAAGCCAAAGGTTTAAGCCAAGGATTTTTAAGCCAAGGATTCTCTAGCCATGTGCGGCCGCTATGTCATCATTTCGACGCCGGCGGCGATCCGGGCGCTGTTCGGCTATGGCGAGCAGCCGAATTTTCCGCCGCGTTACAACGTGGCGCCGACGCAGCCGATCCCGATCGTGCGGCTCGTCGACGGCAAGCGCTCGTTCACGCTGATGCGCTGGGGCTTGCTGCCGTCCTGGGTCAAGGACCCGAAGACATTTCCGCTCCTCATCAATGCCCGCGGCGAATCCGTGCTCGAGAAGCCGGCGTTCCGCGCCGCAATGCGGCGGCGGCGCTGCCTCATCCCGACCGACGGCTTTTATGAATGGCAGGCTTTCGGAAAAGCCGGGGCGCCGAAGCGGCCCTATTTCGTGCGCGCCAGACGGGCTGCCGACGGCAGCGCGCCGCCGCTCGCCTTCGCCGGGCTGTGGGAGACCTGGACCGGACCGAACGGCGAGGAACTCGATACCGCGGCCATCATCACCACCGACGCCAACCGCACGCTGGCCGCGATCCACGACCGCATGCCGGTGTTCGTGCCGAAGGAGGCGTTCGAGCTGTGGCTCGACTGCGCCAATGTCGAAGCCGATGTCGCGGCGGCGCTGATCCGGCCCTCAGCCGACGGCTTGCTCGAAGCCTACGAAGTTTCGACCGCCGTCAACCGCGTGGCGAACGACACCGCCGAGCTCATCGCGCCGCTCGGCGCCGCGCCGGCGCCGGCGGAGCCGAAAGCGCCGGCGAAGAAAGAAAAACCCAAACCGGCCAAAACGCCGGGCGGTCAGTCGTCGTTGTTTTAGACCATGCCAAATTCCCTTGTCGGCCACGGTCCGCTATCATGATCGCCGCCGACACCATGGCGCCGACGAGCAAATGGATGAGCGACATGAACCGCACGATCGAGGGATTTGAACAGAGCGACGAAGACCTCCTGGTCTTCGAGGTTTCCGACGAAGCGCTGGAAGCCGCGGCGAGTCCGAGGACCGGACCGGTGATGTCGTTTCCTAACGCCCCGACCGTCAACGTATTGATCGTGTGCTGCGGCAATGATGTGAACGCCGCGCCGGATGCAGAGCCCGTTCGCGTCGCTACGGCTTAGGCGGCGACACGATCCGGCACTTCATTTCGCGGCGGCCGCGCCGTCATCGCCATGACGGCTGCGGCGATCACATTGCCGCAAATGCTCGCCACGATCGGCAGCGTGTAGCTTTTATTGATGTCGAAAGCGAAGCCGGCCGCGGCAGGTCCGATCAGCGTGCCGATACCTGCGCTGGTGTAGAGAATGCCGATAAGGCCGCTGACATTGCGGCCGCCGAAATAATCCATGACGACCGCGGGAAGGAGCGCGACCCAGCCGCCATAGGCGGTGCCGAACAGCAACGCAAACACGGCGAGCGGCCACAAGCCCGTCGAGCAGAGCCAAATAAGCAGCGCCAGCGCCATGCCGGCGAACATCGCCACCAGCGAAAGCTGGCGCCCGATCTTGTCGGCCAAGCCGCCGAGACAAAAGCGGCCGACCGTCGAGCCGACACCGATGGCGCTCACCAGCAGCACGGCCGAGGATTGCGCGATGCCGTGATCCATGGCGTAAGGCGCCAAGTGAACGAACGGCACGAACACGCCCAGCGCGCAGGCGAGACACGCAATATAGAGTCCGATGAAGCGCCGCGATTTAATGGCGTCCTTGATCGACGAGCCGGGCGCCTCCGCGGCGCGGTGCGCCGCGGGCAGAATTTCGCCGTCGGGTCCGAGCCCGCGGCGGTGCGGGTCGCTTTCCAGCAACAGCGCCATGCCGCTGCCGGCGACGGCTGCGATGAGACCGAGGATCAGATAGGCCTCGCGCCAACCCCACATGGTCACGAGATAGGACGCGAACGGCGGCACCACGAGCGTGCCGACGCCGATGCCGCTCGAAGCAAGGCCCGAGGCAAAGCCGCGGCGCCTGACGAACCAGCGTTGCACGGCGCCCATCGCCGGCACGTAGGAGCAACCGACGCCGAGCCCGACGCCAAGTCCGTAGGCCGCGTAAACCGCGGTCAAGGTCTGCGCCACGCTGGCGAGCGCCAGGCCCGCTCCGATCAGGATCATGCCGGTCACGGCGAGGCGCCGCGAACCCCAGCGGTCGGCGAGCGGGCCGCTGACGCTGCCGAGGCCGAAATAGAGGAATCCCGCCAACGAAAAGACCAGCGACACCGAGCCGCGCGCGGCGCCGAAATCCCGCTGCAGCGATTCGATGAAGGCGCTGAAGGAATAGACGCAGCCGAAACCGACGCAGGTCACGGCAAAGCCGGCGGCGACGACGAACCAGCCGTAGAACAGACGCGGACTTTTCGCCGTTGCCGGATTGCGGTTCACGCGCGCTTCCTCGTTTCCTCCCAACATCGGCAGGTTTGCCGCCGTCCGCCAACCGATTTGCTTCGGCCGCGAGCGAAGTATGGGCAGTAGTAATGGCAGGCGCGCTGCCGCATATTCAAGGCATGTCGAATGCGCCGCAGATCGCCGAAGTGGCCGCGCTGGTCGGCGATCCGGCGCGCGCCAATATGTTGTGCGCCTTGCTCGGCGGGCGGGCGTTGACTGCGACTGAATTGGCCTATGCCGCCGGCGTCTCGCCGCAAACCACCAGCGGGCATCTCGGCAAATTGTTCTCGGCGCGGCTCGTCGTGCTGATGAAGCAGGGCCGGCATCGCTATTACCGGCTCGCCGGTCCGCATGTGGCGCAAATGCTCGAAAGCATCATGAGCGTCGCCTTGAGCGGGCCGCCGCGTTTCCAACCGAAATCGAAACTCGACGATGAGCTTCGCCGCGCCCGCACCTGTTACGATCATATCGCAGGCCGGCTCGGCGTCGGCCTCGCGGAGCGGCTCTGCGCGCGCGAATTCGTGGTGCTCGGCGACGAAGCCGGAGAGGTAACGCCGTCCGGCATGGCGTTTCTCGACAAGCTCGGCGTCGATCTTAAGGCGGCGCGCGCCAAGCGCCGGGTATTCTGCCGGCCGTGCCTGGATTGGACCGAGCGCCGCTCGCATATCGGCGGCGCCGTCGGCGCGGCTTTGGCGCGGCGTTGCTTCGATCTGAAATGGATCGAACGCATCCGCGATACGCGGGCGCTCGCGATCACGCCGGCCGGCCGCCGCGGACTGACCGAGTTTTTCGGCCTCACGGCTTAAAGCATCGTTCGTCCGGCCGATCGAATTTTCAATCTTGCCGCGCCTCTCCAGAACGGTTCACACTCCAAACGTCGTTGTGTATGCTACGTTCAACGAACTCAATGCGGGGAGGGTGGCGTGGGTGATCAGGTCAAATACGTTCTCGACGAAAAGGACATTCCGAAGGTTTGGTACAATCTCAACGCGGATCTGCCGAAGCCGCTGCCGCCGGTGCTGCATCCGGGTACCAAGCAACCGGTCGGCCCCGCCGATCTCGAGCCGCTGTTCCCGATGGCGCTGATCCTGCAGGAAGTGTCGGCGGAGCGCACCATCGACATCCCCGAACCGATCCGCGATGTCTACCGCATGTGGCGGCCGTCGCCGCTGATCCGCGCCCGCCGCCTCGAACAGGCGCTCGGCACTCCGGCGAAAATCTATTTCAAATACGAGGGCGTCTCGCCGGCGGGCTCGCACAAGCCGAATACCGCCGTACCGCAGGCCTGGTACAACAAAGAACAGGGCATCAAACGCCTGTCGACCGAGACCGGCGCCGGGCAGTGGGGCTCTTCGCTCGCGTTTGCCGGCGGGTTGTTCGGCATCGAGGTGACGGTGTTCCAGGTCCGCGTCTCCTACGATCAGAAGCCGTATCGCCGGGCGCTGATGGAAACCTACGGCGCGCGCTGCATCGCCTCGCCGTCGAACGAGACCGACTCCGGCCGGGCCATTCTCGCCAAGAACCCGAACAGTCCGGGCTCGCTCGGCATCGCCATTTCCGAGGCGGTCGAGGTGGCGGCCAAGGATCCGGCGGTGAAATATTCGCTCGGCTCGGTGCTCAACCACGTGCTGTTGCACCAAACCGTCAACGGTCAGGAAGCGATCAAGCAGTTCGAGCTGGCGGGCGACGATCCCGATGTGGTGATCGGCTGCGCCGGCGGCGGCTCGAACTTCGCCGGCCTTGCTTTCCCGTTCTTGGGTCTGCAGCTGCGCGGCGGTCGTAAACGCCGCTTCGTCGCGGTCGAGCCGGCAGCCTGTCCGTCGTTGACCCGCGGCAAATACGCCTACGACTTCGGCGACACCGCGCATCTCACGCCGCTCGTCAAGATGCACACGCTCGGCTCGACCTTCATTCCGCCCGGCTTCCATGCCGGAGGTCTGCGTTATCACGGCATGGCGCCGATGGTGTCGCATATCTACGAGCTCGGCCTGATCGAGGCGCGCGCCTATCAGCAAAAAACTTGCTTCGATGCCGGCGTGCAATTCGCGCGCTGCGAGGGCATCGTGCCGGCGCCGGAAGCGACGCACGCGGTGCGCTGCGCCATCGACGAGGCGTTGCGCTGCAAGCAAGAGGGCAAGGCCGAGACCATCCTGTTCAACATGTCCGGTCACGGCCATTTCGACATGGCGGCCTATATCAACTACTTCGAAGGCAAGCTGGTCGATCAGGACTATGACGAGGGCGAACTCGCGATGGCGCTCTCCGGCCTGCCGAGCGTCGCGGCCTGAGCGCCGGATGGCCGGCGGCAAGCTCACGCGACGCGCGCTTCTTGCGGCGACGGCGGCCGTGCCGTTCGCCGGCCGCGCGCGGTCGCAAGCCGCATCGACGCAGACCGGATTGACGCAAACCAGCTGGCCCGACCGGCCGGTGCGGGTGATGGTGCCCTATCCGCCGGCCGGCGGCGCCGACACCACGGCGCGCATTCTTTATGCCAGACTGAGCGAGGATCTCGGCCAGCAATTCGCCATCGAAAATCGCGGCGGCGCCGGCGGCACGATCGGCGAGGAGGTCGTCGCCAAGGCCGCACCCGACGGCTACACGATCTTGCACGACGCCACCGCGTTCTCGGTGAATGCGGCGCTCTACGCGAATTTGCCGTTCGATTATCGCAAGGACTTCGACCCGGTCGTGCTGGTCGCGCAGGTGGCGAATATCCTCGTCGCCACGCCGTCGCTGCCGGTGACCACCGTTGCCGATGTGATTGCATTCGCCAAGGCTGCGCCCGACGGCATCGACATGGCGTCGTCAGGCAATGGAACGCTGCAACATCTGTTGCTGGTTTTGTTCGGGGAACGGGCCGGCATCAAAGTCAATCACATTCCCTATCGCGGCGGCGGATTGGCGCTGACGGATGTGATGGCAGGGCAGGTGAAATTTTTCTTCGCCAACGGTTCCTCGGCGGTCGGATTGATCAAGGGCGGCAAGGTGAAGGCGGTCGCCCACACCGGCAAGGGCCGGCTCGCCAGTCTGCCGGATATCCCGGCGATGTCCGAGACCTTGCCGGGATTCGAAGGCTACGACTGGAACGGCATCTTCGTGCCGCACGCTACGCCGGCGCCGGTCGTGCATAAGCTCAATGCCGCGGTCAACAAGGCGCTCGTTGCGCCGCAGGTGAGCGCGCGCTTCGCCGAGCTCAACATCGAATCCCATCCCAATACGCCCGAAGAATTCGGCGCCTACATCGAAGCCCAGATGACGCTGTGGAGCCGGGTCGTGAAGGAAGCCAACATCAAGTTGGGTTGATGGAGAGCGCCGCCGATCCGCCGCGCATTGCCGGTCCGGTCGCAGAGCCGAAACGGCCGCGCATTCTGCCGCCGCCCGGCGCCTGGGACACCCACGCCCACGTCTTCGGGCCGGCTGACAAATTCCCCTACGCGCCGGGGCGCGGCTACACGCCGCCCGATGCGCCGGTCGAGCGCTTTGTCGCGCTGCTCGACCGTCTCGGTTTCGCCAACGGCGTCGTGGTGCAAGGCAACGCCCACGGCTACGACAATCGCGTCGTGCTCGATGCGCTGCAGCGTCATCCGCGACGGCTGCGCGGCGTCGCCATCACCGATACGCGGATCGCGCCGGCAATGCTCTACGACTGGCACAAGCTCGGCATGCGGGGCTTGCGTTTTCATCTCCTCGCGGAAGAGCCCGGTTACGTCCGCGGCGTCGGCCTCGATGTGTTCGAAGTGTTCCGCAGGACCATGACCGATCTGGGCTGGGTCATGCAGGTTCTTTGCGATTATCGGCTCTTGGCCGCGGCGGCAGCGACGCTACGCGACATCTCGCGCGACATGGCGGTGATCGTCGATCACTTCGGGATGATGCCGGCCGAGCGGGGCGTCGGCGAGCCGGACTTTCAGGCCTTGCTCACGCTCGTCGGCGATGGCGCCGTGCACGCCAAGGTCTCGGCGCCATATCGGCTGTCGAGGCAATATCCCGACTACGCGGATGCGCGTGCCTTGCACGAAGCGCTCGTTCGCGCCAATCCGGAACGGCTCATCTGGGGCTCCGATTGGCCGCATCCGTCGATCCCCGCCGAGGTGATGCCGGACGACGGCCACCTGCTCGACCTGTTCCACGACTGGACGCCGGACGAACAAACACGCCGCCGCATTTTGGTCGATACGCCGGCGCGTCTGTTCGGAAGCTAAGCGTCAGGGGCAACTTAACGCACTCGCTGCTTCGACCGCGCGCCGCGCCGCGCCGGCTTTCATCTGCGCCGATGCCACCGTATTGGCGAGCAGCATCGTCACCGTCATCGGTCCGACGCCGCCGGGCACCGGGGTGATGTAGGACACCTTGCCGAGCAGACCCGCGAAATCCGCATCGCCGATGACGCGGCCGTCCGGCAGCCGGTTGATGCCGACATCGATGACGACGGCACCGGTCTTGACCATCTGCGGCACGATCAGGTTGGGCGCGCCGGCGGCGACGATCAGGATGTCGGCCAGGAGCGTGAACTGGCCGAGGTCGCGCGTCTTGGCGTGACACACGCATACCGTCGCGTCGCGCTGCATCAGCATCAGCGCCATCGGCTTGCCGACGATGTTGCTGGCGCCGACGACGACGACATTCTTGCCCTCGACGGAAATGTGTTCGTGCTCCAGCATTTTCACGACGCCATAGGGCGTGCACGGCGGAAACACGGTATTGCCGACGACCAGGCCGCCGACATTGTAGAGATGGAATCCGTCGACATCCTTTTCGACCGCGATCGTCCGTAGGATTTGCGCGATCGAAAACTGCGGCGGCAGCGGCAATTGGACCAGAATGCCGTGAATGTCGTCCCGTTTGTTGAGTTCCTCGATCAGTTCGATCACGGCTCCCGGCTCGGTGTCGGCGGCGAAATCGTACCGGAACGAGCGGATGCCGACCTCGGCGCAGGCTCTGACCTTGTTGCGCACGTAGATGCCGGAGGCGGGGTTGGCCCCTACCATGATGACGGCGAGGCCCGGGATAATTCCCCGCCGGGCAAGCTGCTCGACGGCGATTTTGAGCTCGGCGCGAATGGCTTTGGCGACCGCGACGCCGTCGATGATTTTAGTTGCGATACGCGGTTCCAATGCTGCCTCTCGCTGCGCACTAAGCCGTCGGCTGGAGCGGAGTGTGTCTTACCGCCGTCTTCTGCACCCAAAGTGTTCGGAAAGATAGGGCGCCGGCGAGTCGTCCAGCTGTTTTACGGCGCAAGCGGATGTGGGCGGCCGCCCGCGCGGGGTCCGGTCGGCGGCGATTGATTCCGTAGCCGAGTGGCCACTTACCGCCGGCAGGATCGATACAATTTTACGGAATATCCAAAGTCAATTTTCGAAAGTTTGAGCGATATTGCGCCGATTAGGGCATGATCCGGAAAAGGGGCACCCGGTTTTCCGAAAAGATCATGCTCAAAAAATACCGGAGCAGAGGAGAGCGGCATGCACGACAGCAGATCTTTGAAAGACCACTCGGCCGATGTCATCGAGCGCGGTGTCCAGAACATGTCAGGCGATGGCAATCTTCGCGCCGTCGGCTCCTTCAGTGCGACGGGGCTCGTGTTGTCCGCCGTCGTCGCGGCGATCTTCTTCCATCTCGATCAGGTCGCGAGCCTGGTCAGCCAGGTTGCTTTGGGGTGATGCATTCGGACTGAACGATCGCCGCGGTGATCGGATGAACCCGGTCACCCGGCGACGGCACGAAACGATCCGCTTCGCCGGAATCGGATCGTGACGTGATCCCTCCGGGCCCGCTTCCGCGATGCGTGGCGCGCGGTACGCTCAATCCGCCTTGATGCCCGCGAACCCGATCACCTTCGCCCATTTGTCGGTCTCGTCGGCGATGAATTTTGCGAAGTCGCCGGGCGAGCCTATCGACATGTTGCAGCCCAGGTCGACGAGGCGCTTCTTCAGCTGCGGATCGGCGAGGCCGGCATTGATCTCCTTGTTGAGCGTGGCGACGATTTCGGGCGGCGTCGCCGTGGGCACGACGATGCCGTACCAGCCGCTCGCCTCGTAGCCCGGCAGGAATTCGGCCATGGCGGGCACGCCGGGCAACACCTCCTGCCGCGTCGCGGTGGTCACCGCCAGAGCGCGCAGTCTGCCGTCCCTGATATAGCCCACCGAACTCGGCATGACGCCGAACATGACTTGCGCCTGGCCGCTGATCAGATCGGGCACGGCCGGCGCCTCGCCCTGGTACGGCACGTCGGCCATGTCGACGCCGGCCATCATCTTGAACAGCTCGCCGGCGACATAGAGCGGGCTGCCCATGCCGGGCGCCGCCATGTTGATCTTGCCGGGATTGGCTTTGGCATAGGCGATGAACTCGGGAACCGTCTTCGCCGGCACGGCAGGATTGATTTCCATGACCAGCGGAATCCTGGCGATTTTCGCGACCGGGGCGGCGTCGCGGATGAAGTTGTAATTGAGGTGCCGGTAGAGCGAAGCGTTGATGGCGTTCGACGAGATGGCAAGCAGCAGCGTGTAACCGTCCGGCGGCGCCTTGACGGCGAGTTCGGTGCCGATATTGGAGCTGGCGCCGGGCCGGTTCTCGACCACGAAAGCCTGGCCGAGCCGCTCCGACAGCCATTGCGCGAACAGCCGCGCGATGATGTCGGGCGAGCCGCCGGCCGGAACGGTGACGATCAGGCGCACCGGCCGCGCCGGATAGGCTTGCGCCGCCGCCTGCCGCAGCAACGCGGGCAGCGCGACGACGCCCGTCGCCAGTTGCAGAACGCGTCGCCTTTGAAGTTTCATTGCGACCACCTGCTGCCGTCGGATGAAGGCTGCTCCGGCTACAACACCTTGCCGGGATTGAGGATGTTTTTTGGATCGAGCATGCGCTTGAGCGAGCGCATCAGATCGAGCGCGACCGGGTCCTTCACCGACGGCAACAGATCGCGCTTCATCACGCCGACGCCGTGCTCGGCCGAAATCGAGCCGCCGTATTTCTTCACCACCGCGAAGACGACCGCGTTCACCTCGTCCCAGCGCCGCAGATAGGCGTCTTTGTCGGCGCCGATCGGCTGGTTCACGTTGTAATGGATGTTGCCGTCGCCGAGATGGCCGAACGGCAGCGGCCGCGCGCCGGGGATGAGCGCGGTGACGGCGGCATCGGCTTCGGCAATGAAGGCCGGCACCGCGGCGACCGGCACCGAGACGTCGTGCTTGATCGAACCGCCGGCATGGCGCTGCACCTCGCCGAACAGTTCGCGGATGCGCCAGAACGCCTTGGCCTGTTCGAGAGTGTCGGCGATCGTCGCGTCGATCACGAGGCCGCATTCCATGCCTTGTTCGAGCAGGCCTTCGAGCACGCCGCGCAAACCCTCGCGCGCCTGCGAGGACAGCTCGATCAGCGCGTACCAGTCGTGCGGCGCAGCGAGCGGATCGCGGCAGCCCGCGCCGTGTTCCAGCACCAGTTCGACGCCGCGTCGCGTCATGATCTCGAAGCTGGTTACGTCGTTGCCGGCGCGCTCCTGCGCCAGGCCCAACAGCGCGAGCGCGGCTTCCGCGGAAGCCAGGCCGACGAAGGCGGTTTCGATCGCGCGCGGGCGCGGCACGAGCCGCAACACCGCCGCGGTGATGATGCCGAGCGTGCCCTCGGCGCCGATGAACAGGTTCTTCAGATCGTAGCCGGTATTGTCCTTTTTCAGCTTGTTGAGGTTGTTCAGCACGCGGCCGTCGGCCAGCACCACTTCGAGGCCGAGCGCGTGCGAGCGCGCGATGCCGTAAGCCAACGCAGCGGTGCCGCCGGCATTGGTCGAAAGATTGCCGCCGATGGTGCAGGTGCCTTCCGACGGCAGCAATTGCGGGTAGAGCCGGTCGACCGCGGCGGCGGCCTCGCGCGCCCGCTGCAGCGTGACGCCGGCCTCGCAGGTGATGGTGTTCGAGGTCGGATCGACCTCGCGGATGCGGTCGAGCCGGTTGAGCGACAGCACGATCTCGTTGTGATGCGGAATCTGGCCGCCGACCAGCCCGGTATTGCCGCCTTGCGGCACGATCGGGGTCGCCGTTGCGTTCGCCAGTTCGAGGATCGCCGACACTTCGCCGACCGCGCCCGGCCGCAATACCATCGGCGTGCGGCCCTGGAACAGATTGCGCATCTCGGCGAGATAGGGCGCCTGCAAAGCGGGATCGGTGATCGCGTATCTGTCGCCGACGATGGCTGAGAAGCGCGCGAGGAGCGCGGGATCGGCTCCGGTGGACGGATTTGCGGGCGGTTTGTCGGCGGGCTTATCGAGCATCGGGGGCGTCCATCACATGGGTCTTACCGTCCCAAGGATCGTACACGATAACGCCGGTATCTGCGAAATGGCGCACGTTGCGTGTCACCAGAGTGAGGCCGTGAACCCGAGCGGTCGATGCTATCAGAAGGTCGGCGGCCCTTCGCAGCATGCGTTCTGCAGCAAGTTTTCGGCTCATTTGAAGCCAATCGATCAGCACTTCGGTCGTCAACGGCAAAATGCGTTCGGCGAATTTCGACTCTACATCCGATTCAAGCCAGCGCATGAGTTTGCGACGGTTGCTCTCCGGCGCGGAACCGATGCCGTTTCGAATTTCCGCCACGGTGATGAGACTGATCGTCATCTCGTCGGGACGATGGCGCGCGATCCAGGAAATGACGCATTCACGTGGTTGGCGCCTGATCGTCTCAGAAACCACGTTTGTGTCTAACAGCCATTTCACGTCTCGTCCTCATCGAAGACGCGACGCGGTGTGATGTCCATCTGCACCCGCTGCTCAAATTCGATGTCGTCCGCCAGGCCGCGATACTTCTTCGAGGCTTCAATGAAGTCCGCCATGGTATCCGTCGGTTTGGGCTTCGGGCGAATCTCGAAGAGCGCGGGATCGAAGACGACGACGGCCTCCTTGCCGTGCAAGGTGACGGTCTGCGGCGCACCGCCTCGGGCCTTGCGGACGAGCTCGGAAAAGCGAGCTTTGGCGTCCTGCAACGGCCAGATATTGCGATCAGGGCTTCTCATATGGGCTCCAACTAGTCTGACTAGTTAGATAGCAGTTGGGTGTGGTTATGGCAAGCGCACGGGGACGAAAATACGCTTGGCTGCCGCCGCGATTAGGTCGCGCACCAGCGGTGCAAGCGCGGCTTGCGCCCCTCAATGCGCCTTCAGGAATGCGACATAGTCCTTGTCGGCGCGATCAAGCGCCGCTTTGTCGCTTCCGGTCATGACCACGTCGAGCATGAATTCGTTGCCGTCCTTGTCGGCATCGACGCCGAACGCGCCGACCTCATAGGCCTGCTGTGCCTTGCTCGGATTTTGATAGGCAAAGCGCAGGAAGCCCGGCTTGCCGTTCGAGCGCTCGACCGCGTCAAGCTCGGAGATCTTGGCGTTGCCGGCGGCAGCCTGCCAGCGCTCGTTGCTCACCCGCGCGAAATCGGCAAGCGTTTGCTGTTTGTCGGGGTGATAAAATACTTGCACGTAAATCAGCGCAGGCGCGGTGGCGAAATCCTCGCCGTTCGGAACGATGATCTGAACCTTGTTTTCCCTGGTCGCTTTGCGATCGAGGACCCAGCCGTCCGGCGGCGTCAGCACAAGCTGGAACGACGCGCAGAGCTTCTCACCGCCGCACGGGGTCATGATCTTCTGCACCTCCGCGCCGGCTGTGCCGCTGTAAAAGAGGAGTGCGGCGACGAGCGTCGACCGCGGCAAACCAAGCTGTGTCATGTGATCTCCCGGCTTTTCCCTTGCCTCAATGCGGCGCGGCGGCGCGTTGCAGACGGTCGTTGATCGCTTCCCCCAGCCCCTCGCGCGGGATCGGCATGACCGCGATGGTCTTGGCGCCGGCTTCGTCGAGCGCGCGCAGATGCGAGAACAGATTGGCCGCCGCTTCGATCGGATCGCCGCGCGCGGAGAGATTGAGGACGCGCACCGCCTGCGCGGCGCCGGCGCTCGGCGAAGGGCCGAACGCCAGCAAGGCCTCGCCGGCCTCGACGCGTTCGGCGGCGAGCCGCACCGGCGTGCGCGGCGCGTAATGCGAGGCGAGCATGCCGGGCGCCAGCGGGGCGTCGTCGATTTCGGCGAGCGCCGCCGGCGCTTCCACGAGCCGCCGGCCGAGCGCTTGCTCGATCGCTTCGCGCGGCACGCCGCCGGGCCGCAGCAGCAGCGGTTCGCCGAGGCAAGCGACGATGGTCGATTCGACGCCGACCGGGGTCGCGCCGCCATCGACAATGAGATCGATACGGCCGGCAAGGTCGGCGAACACATGCGCTGCCGTGGTCGGCGAGACGTGGCCGGAGCGATTGGCCGACGGCGCCACCACTGGGCGGCCGAAGCCCGCGAGGATGTGTTGCGCCACCGGGTGCCGCGGCACCCGCACGGCGATGCTGTCGAGGCCCGCGGTCGCGAGTTCGGCAACCGTGCAGCCGGAAGCCTTCGGCAAGACCAGCGTCAACGGTCCGGGCCAGAACGCCGCGGCAAGGGTCGCCGCCGCGGCGTCGAAGCGCGCCAGCGCCGCCGCCGCGTCACGGTCGGTGACATGGGCGATGAGCGGATTGAAAGCCGGCCGGCCTTTGGCGGCGTAGAGCCGCGCCACGGCCTCGCCATTGGTGGCGTCGGCGCCGAGCCCATAGACGGTCTCGGTCGGAAAGGCGACGAGGCCGCCCGAGGCCAGGCAGCGCACGGCGGCCTCGATCGCTGTGGCATCGGCGCCGGCTATGCGGGTCGGCAACGGGACTGTCATGGCGCGGCATCAGTGCTTAAATGCAGCTATTGCGCAAGTGCGGGCCGGCGGCTTGCAGGGTAGCGAAGCCCTCTGTATAAGCCGCGGCGTCAGTCGGAGTGTGGCTCAGCCTGGTAGAGCACCTCGTTCGGGACGAGGGGGTCGCAGGTTCAAATCCTGCCACTCCGACCATTTATCCCGCTGCTTCCAAAAGATTTTTCCAAAAGCGCCAACGCGCACATTTTGCAGCGCCGATCGAGCTGCGACCGAAACGACTTTATCGGCACGCTCGCCGGCTGCCTTCGGTTTCAAGCAACAAACGCATTATCGGCCTTCGAATGCGTCAAGAATCTCGGCAGGCCAAGGCGCATCGAAATCCGCCGGAATCTCCATGCGTCCGGCCAGCAGCCCGAGGCGGCGCTTTTTTCGGCCGGCAGGGGCAAGCGGCCCCAGCTTGGCAAGCGGCCCCAGCTTGGCAAGCGGC